>Ga0114932_10003271_pt1 | contig 16090 bp, 14 predicted proteins | sample 2SBtaG_2_FD_87286 | JGI IMG/M metagenome (GOLD analysis project Ga0114932, IMG submission 87286) | Deep subsurface microbial communities from Kolumbo volcano to uncover new lineages of life (NeLLi) - 2SBTROV12_ACTIVE470 metaG | ecosystem: Environmental > Aquatic > Marine > Volcanic ... | reverse complement strand
TTTCCGCGGGCGCTGGCCGCCGGCTTTGCGTTGCAGGTCTTCTCGTTGCCGGCGCTGGCCTTTGCAGTGGGCTGGGTGTTCACCACCTGGCTTGGCCTGCAGCCCGTCTACGCCGCTGGCCTCATCATCCTTGCCGCCTGTCCCGGTGGCGTCATCTCGAACATCCTCACCCACCTGGCCCGCGGCGACACGGCGCTGTCCATCACGCTGACAGCACTCATCAGCGTGCTGTCTGTGGTGACGCTGCCCTTTGTGGTGAACCTTGGCCTGGCGTTCTTTTTAGGGGCTGGCGCCGTTCAGCTCGATGTGCTCAAGACGGTGCTGGGCATCTTCTCGCTCACGACGGCCCCAGTCGCCGTCGGCATGCTGATCAAGTCGTTCCGCCCGCAGCTGGCCGACCGGCTCGATCCACCGGTTCGCAAGCTAGCTGCGGTCTTGTTTGCAGGCTTGGTGGTCGGAGCACTGGTCAAGGACCGGGACCTGCTCATCGATGCCATCGGGACCCTGGGCCCAGCGGTGTTGGCCCTCAACCTCGGCGCCATGGGCGTGGCCTACAGCGTGGCCCGAATGCTGGCGCTGCCGCCGGCCCAGAACCACGCTCTGGTGTTCGAGTGCGGGACCCAGAGTGCCGCTTTGGCGATGTTCATCGCCCTGAATGTGCTGCAGAGCGACGAGATGATGGCCCCGTGTGCGGTGTACTCCGTGGTGATGTTCTTCACCTCGGTGGCAGCCCTCGCAGGCATTCGGGCACGCGAGCCGGGCTAGATGCGCAGAAGCTCGATGGCGGCGATGGTGCAGCCCTTGCCTTTCATCTTCTTTTGGTAGTAGGTCTCGATGTCGTCGGGCCAGGGGGCGCCGTCGGTGTCGATGTTCATCGTCTGGCCAGTGATGGTCAGGGGCAGGCCGTCGAGCAAGGCGGCGACCCGGCCTACGTTGTCGTGGAAGTCGCTCTTGAGTCGGAACACCCCCCCGGGCTTGAGCAGCCGAACGACGTCCTCCAAGAACCAGCGGCTAATCAGTCGGTTCTTTTCATGGCGCTCTTTGGGCCAAGGGTCGGGGTGGTTCACGTACAGGCCGCTTAGCGCCCCGTCCTCGAACAGGTCGTCGGTGTAGGCCGCGTGGTAGCGCAGCATCGCGCCGTTGGTCAGGCCGGCCACCTTGAGCTTCTTGGCGCACTTGACCGTGCGCTTGTACCGAATCTCGAGGCCGATGACGTTTGCGTCTGGATTGCGACGGGTCAGCTCGGCGAGAAAGAACCCATTTCCCGATCCGATCTCGAGGTGCAGCGGGGCTGTGCGGCCGAAGTACTCGTGCCAGCGGCCCTTGTAGGTGGCGGCTTCACGCGCCGGCAACAGCGGTCTGCCGAACTCGAAGTGCTTGCGCAGGAACGGATTGACGTCCGGCCGGCTGTAGTCCTCGGGCACTTTGTCGACAAAGCGCGGCCCATCTGTCGGTCCGTCATTCGGTGGTGGCGTTGGCCTTCCACTGGCTGCCATCGGCGTAGATCTCCTTTTTCCAGACCGGCACGCGCTTCTTGAGCTCGTCGATCGCATAGCGACTGGCCTCATAGCACTCTGCGCGGTGTGGTGTGCCAACGGCGATGACCACCGAAGCCTCGCCGATGGCGACTTCGCCAGTTCGATGCACCATCGCCACGCGTGCGCCGAAGCGTTCTTGGGCCTCGGCGGCGATCTGCTGCATGACGGGGACGGCCATCTGGGCGTACGCCTCATAGAACAGCGCCGTCACCCCCTTGCCGTCGAAGTTGTCCCGTCCGACGCCTTCGAAGATCAGGACCGCCCCATGTCCGGGGTCAGTGACCGCAGCCCGGACGGCCTGCACGTCAATGCTGTCGGCAACCACGGCGATCACGATCAGCCTCCTCCGACGGGTGGCAAGAACACGACTTCATCACCGTCTTCGACCTGTTCATCGGCGGGCACGGTCGTGGCGTTGCGCGCGTAGCTGACCGGCAGATGTTCGACAGAGGTGTGGGCAAAGAGCCGCGTGTAGAGCGCGTGCACAGTTGTCCCGGGTTCAAAGGCGACAACCTCGTCATCGAGGCCTCGCTGTTCCCGCAGCTGGGCGAAGTAACGAACCGTGACGGAAGGCATCATGTCCTCGGGTTTCCACGGGTGTAACGACCGGCTATAGAACTGTGCGGCGCGGATGGAGGAAACAATGATCCTCTTGTTCCTCACAGGATGTATCGAGTTCTCGGTTGGTTCGGTCAATCCGGACGACGCACCGGAGCGCTTTTTGGTCGAGGACCGGTTCCGCCAAGAGGCGTTGCCAGCGGTCGACCTGCTGTTTGTTGTCGACAACACCTCATCGATGCGTCGCGAGCAAGATCGACTGGCGGACAGCTTTGGAGCTCTCGTCGCAGCCTTGGGTGTTGCTGGCGTCCGATGGCAGGCGGGGGTCGTGACCACCGACATGAGCACCGACGAGGCCGGGTGGCTGCAGGGCAATCCGTGGTTGGTGACCGGCTCACAGAGCCACGCTGACGATGCGTTTGCCGAGGCCGTTGCTGTCGGCACCGACGGGGCCGACCCCGAGGCGGGCTTTGCCGCCGCGATCGAAGCGCTCGACCTCAGCGACATTGGGGGGCCAAACACTGGCTTTCGACGCTCCGATGCGGCTCTGCATGTGGTGTTTGTGTCGGACAGCGACGACCAGTCCGACGAGCTGCTGGGCGACGACCCGGTGGGAGAGATGATTTCCTTCCTGGCCGCTGAAGAGGCGGCGAGCGGCCTGCCAGCTCGGGCATCGGCGATTGTCGGCGATGCGCCCGGTGGTTGCGCCAGTCCGCTCGGACAGGCCAGCGAAGGACATCGCTACCACCAGCTTGCCGCTGCGACCGGTGGCGAGACGGCATCGATCTGTGCATCCGACTTTGCCGCGGTGGTGGCCAAGCTCGGCGAACAGACCATCGAGTACCAAGACACCTACGAGCTGCGTGCTGTGCCAGTCGAAGAATCGGTGCGCGTCAGCGTCGACGGCGCCCGCCGCGAGTCCGGCTGGAGCTACGACGACACCCTCAACGCGGTGGTGTTCGACGCCGATGCCATCCCGCGGCCGCTGGCCAGCATCGTGGCCAGCTACCTCGTCGAGGTCGCCCCTTGATCGTCATGGCCACCGTGACCACCCTGTTGCTGTTCGATCTGTCGGTCGATGACGGGGGCTTTGTGTCTGCCGGTTCAACCGGACAGTGGGAGTGGGGTGTGCCCAGCTCGGGTCCGGGTGGCTCGGGAGCCGTGTGGGGCACCAACCTCGACGGCAACCACTTCAACGATGCCGTCGATACTCTTGAGATTCCGCTGCCGGACCTGTCCACGGCGGTGTCTCCGGTGTTGGTCTTTGAGCACTGGTACGACCTGACCAGCGGCGACAGCGGCACCATCGAGGTCGACTCCGGAGGCGGTTGGACTCCGATTCAGCCGGTCTATGGCTACCCCGACGCCACTGGCTTTGTGGGCGGCTCTGTCCTGTGGCAGACCGACTCGGTGCTGCTCGCTGGCCACGGGCCCAATCCGCGTCTGCGCTTGGTCCTGGATGCCGACGTGATTCAGGCGGCAGACGGCTGGTATCTGCGGTCCGCCACCGTGTTCGATGGCGACGCCACCCCGCCACGCATCGAGCCGATCGTGATCCCCGTCGACAACGAGAACTTCGCCGGTCCGTACCGCGTGGTCATGTCCATCGAGGACGAGACCCAGGTCACCTCAGCAGTCATCGAGGTGACCGTCGATGGGGGGTCGACAGAGACCCACGTCATGAATGACGTTGGCGGCGGCGTGTGGGAGGGCTTCATTCCGGGACAGAGCCCAGGCTCGGATGTCAGCTGGCAGGCTGTGACATCGGACGCCGAGAACCAGAGCGTCTGGCCAGAGGGCGACGTGTCCACATTCGCCGTGCGACTGCCACGCCCAACCGGCCTTCAGGGACCAAGCGGGCGCATCGTGGCGGCGATGGTGCCGATCTCTTGGCGCCCGCCGAACACGGCCCACGAGGTCACTGGCTACATCGTCGAGGAGCAAGGCAGCAGCGAGGCCCCCTTTGAGCTGCAGTCTCCGGGCGGCTCCATTCCCGTCGATCCCGACGGCGACCACGTCTTTACGGTTCGCGCGGTCTATGCAGCCGGCCTGTCTGAGCCGTCGGCACCGCTAGCGCTCGATGTGTCCGTGCCAGTCCTGGTGGAAATCAGCCCGGGGGCCGGCTTTCAAGGAGACAGCCTGACCATTGAGCTTGTGGGTGAAAACCTCTATCTGCACTCCGAGCTGACCGATGTCTCCTTTGGCGAGGGCATCGAGGTTGCCAACATCGAAGTGCTCGATGCGAACTCACTGTCGGCCGTCGTGACCGTCGACGCCAACGCCGAGACCGGATTTCGCGATGCCATCATCAGCGGAGCACACGGGGGCACCGTGTTCCCAGATGCGTTCCTGCTCGGAGACGGCGCCCTTCTGCCCCGCATTGTCGACGTGAAGCCCAGGGTGCTGCGGCAGGCCTCGACGCAGACCATGACTGTGACCGCCGCTCAAGATTTCGCCGGCGCTGTGACTGTCGATCCGGGGCCCGGGCTCTTTGTCAGCACGGACGTCAAGGTCGAGGGGGCTGTAGCGACGTTCGAGCTGCTGACTTTCGGCACCGCAGCCACCGGCGAGCGTCTGATGATCTTGGACGATGGACATCGTCTGTGGCCCGCGGAGATCGAGGTGAAGGAGTTTGTCGACACCGACCGGCCCGGGTGCAACGTCAGCCCGACGTCGGCCTGGATGTGGCCCGCTGCGCTCTTGCTGCTGCTGCGTCGCCGTCGGGGTGCCTCGTGCTGACCTGGCTGCTGACTGCCGCAGTGGCAACCGCCGCCGTCGTCCAAGACCTCGAGTCCATGGACCATCCGGGCTCGGGAGCATGGGATCAGTACGTCGCGTTTCGGCTCGCGGTGGAGTACGACCGCAACCGCAGCGGTGACTTGGACAAGAAGCGCGAAATCGAGGCCATCTCATGCGAGGTCTGGGCCGCTCTCGACAGCCAGCTCGCCGATACGCAGCGCTACCCCGGCCTGCTCATTCCGTACGGGTTCCGCAGTGACCTGGACTGGGTTGGCTACACGATCGGATTCGATGCGCGCATGCGGGGGCCGGCCGAGGCGGCCATGCGTCAGTGCGGCATTGACGAGGGTGCGCTGCCTCCACCTGCGTCCACAGAACCTGGGACCGCGGACATCATCGACTTCATCGCACAGCGAGAGCACGGCGAGGCTTCACGGACCCTGGTCCAGATCATCCTGCTGGCCTCTCACGACCACGACGACTCGGGAAGCATCGACACCACCGAAGAGCTCGCCCAGATTGACTGCGACGTGTGGACGGCAGTGGATGGAGCGCTGCGCAAAGATGCGGGACCGGGCATTGTCGCCAGCATCGGGCTCGTGCCGGGTGAGCCGTGGCGCGGCTTCGACTATGGCCTGTCCATCAAGCTACGCGAGCCGTTGCAGGCCAAGCTCGGCACCTGTGGCTTCATCGAGCCGGCTGCCTCCGGCGATGCCAATGCGCCGACTCCAGACCAGGTGGTGGCCGCCGAAGTGCGCAGCATTCTGCCGGGGACTCCGGTCTGGACCTCCCGGGTACGCGAGATGATGGTCGAGCGCTACGACGCCGATGACGACAAGCTGATCGACGATGCGGGCGAAGTCGCTGCGGTCCCCTGTGATGTGTGGAACGCCCTGGACGAGAGCTTGTCTCGCGGCGATGCCAAGGTCGGCTTTGGGACAACCTTCGGCTTCGCGCCAGGCATGACCTGGAGCGGAGACGAAGTCGGCTTTGCCTTTGACGCACGCGAGGCGGCCTGGGCGGCGATGAACGCCTGTCCCTAGTCCTCGTCGAGGCCAGGTACGCCCGAGGCCGGAACGACTCGCGTGCCCGCCAAGTAGTCGCCGATGCGCTGGTTATTCGGGGTCGCGGCGATCATGACGGCGTCGACGACGGTCAGGAAGGTCAAGGTGGGCATGGCCAGCAGCCACACGCATGGAATGACCGCAAAGAAGGCTGTGAATCCGTAGTAGCTGTTGCGGATCAGGCACTGCTGCATCGAAGCAAGCTCGCCGCTGTCGATGTCGATGACGACCATCTTGGTCACCATCTTGCCGGGGGCGTAGATGCCGCCGCCGGTGTCCCGGAACAGCGCCCAGCCCCCCATGATGAATCCACCAAACAGGCCGATGATCATGCCCAACACGGGGATGATGTGGAACATGATGATGAAGCCGCCGAGCACAAAGGGGATGACGGCGTCGATGGCGCCTCCGCCCATGCGATTACCCAGGTTCAACTTCACCAGGGGGTCGTTGTCTTGGGTCGCCGGCACTTGAGCCGCGGGAGCGTCGTCCTCGGTCGCGGGATCATCGACGGGGGCTTCTGATGGCGTTTGTGCAGCAGGGGCTTGCGGTGCTTCTGCGGCCGGTTCGGCGGGCGGCTTCGGGGGAGGAGGCGGTGCGTCAGCAGCCTCGGGCTGAGGCGGCGGCTCGGGTGGCTGCTCTGGGGTCTCTGGCACGGTTCCTCCTGGTTTCGCGTGGAATCTTCGCACACGGGCGCCCGGACTAGCCTTCGATCGGGCGCTCAAAGAACCGATAGCGGCGGTAGACCTCGAGCCCTGCACCCTCGACCACGGCGCGCATCGGGCCATTGCGTTCATCGATCAAACTGCCGTCGACCCGCTCGTAGCCGGCACGCCGGACTCCCTCAAGCGTGTTCTCGATGAGCTTTGCGTGCAGTCCGGTGCCGCGAAAATCGGGCATCACGCCAATGAGCTTGAAGGCCGCGGTGCGAATGTGCCGCAGGCGTCTGGCGAAGCGGAACATCGAGCGCGGACCGACCCGGCCTCGCAGAGCGCCCATCGCCTCGTTGACCTCGGGCAGGCAGACGACGAACCCCGCGGGCTGCCCGTGGACCGTCGCGAGCTGGACCATGTGCCGGTTGGCGAAGACCAGGAAGGACAAGGACAGGCTCAAGAACTGCGGCCAGGGGATGGGGGCCGTGTCGGGCACGGTCCGGTAGGCTTGGTCGAACACCGTGTAGACGTGTCGCAGGTCACGGTAGACATGCAGCCACTGCACCGAGCGCACCTGCAGCCCGTCGATGTTGCAAGCCTTGGCCTTGGCGGCGAGCTTCTCGGGCAGGGGAGTGGGGGTGCCATCTGGGCCGAACAGGGGGATTTCGTAGGCAATCACGTCGTGGTGCTTGGCGAATCCCGCCGTCTCGAACAGCGTTCGGTAGTAAGGCGGGTGGTAGGCGGCCAGCATCGGTGGCAGGGAGTCGTAGCCCTCGACGGTGATGCCCGGGTCCTCGAGCCGGGTGAGGTTGCGCTGTCCGCGCAGGGTGTCAGCTCCCCACTCCAGGCCTTGGGCAGACGCCCTCGCGAACAGTGCGTTGGCGACTTGCTGGTCGTCGACACACTCAAAGAAGCCGAACCAGGCGAGCTTCTCGTCGCGGTGCTCGTTGTGTCGACGATCGATGAGTGCCGAGATGCGCCCGACGATCTGCCCGTCACGCCAGGCTGCGAACAGCTTCATGCGTGCGTCTTCGAAGACCGCATTGGTTGGTGCGAGCCGCCTCTTCAACCAGAAGGTGACCGGAGGGACATAGTTGGGCTTGCCGCTGTGCAGCAAGTCGGGGAGGCCCATGAACTGTTCGAGCTCATCGGGACCGTGAACTTCTCGGATGGTGAGTGGCATCGGGTCCCCCATATAGAACAACTTGCAAAGGCTAAAGCAAGGCGTGTGCCAGGGTCAGCGTCAGTAATTCCGTCGCAATGTCGCCAATCGGCGTCACCCGCGGGCCCTGGGCTGTCGCCGTTGGTTGACATGCCGAACGTTGCCACCGACGATGCCACATGGCTGACATTCCGCTTCCGCCCTCCATCGAACAAGTCACAGTACTCGACCCCAATCTGGGTGAGCGTATCGGACAGGATTTCACCCGCTTGATTCGCGCGAGTGGGGCGCTGTTGTGGGCCCAACAACGCTTGCCGGGCTTGGTGGCAGCCGGATCGCCCACAGCGGTGCTGCAGTTTGTTGTCGCCGAGGCCAAGCAGCTGACCGGCGTGCCGTCGGTGTGGGCGGTCACCTGGAAGGGTGATCTGGGCAAGGGCACGGCGAGCTTCCGCGCGCTTGCGGGCGCTGATGGCGTGATCCCCGCTCCGGTCGAGATCTCGCGCAGCATCATCGCGCAATGCGTCAAAGATGGGCGTCCCGCGTGGACCGACGACGCGTCCTCGGATGCCCGCTTTGTCGCCTCACACTCGGTCCAGAACATGGCCCTTCGCTCTGTGGGCTGCGTGCCCATTGGTGACCACGGCGTGCTGTACCTGCACGATCCCGACAATCCCGGGCGCTTTGGCGCCGAGGCTCGCGCGCGTCTGCCGGCGCTGTGTTCACTCGCAGCACCATTTCTCAAGTCCGAGCGGCGGACTGTGCGGCCCCGCCTGCGCGCCGAGGCCATTCCTGGAGTGGTAGGCGATTCGCCGGCGATGTCCGAGCTGTACGCATTGGTCCGCGCTTTCGCCCCCATGCCTTGGCCCGCGCTCATTCTCGGCGAGACGGGTACCGGCAAGGAGCTGATCGCCAAGGCGATGCACGAGCTGTCTCCGCGCAGTGGAGGGGCCTTTGTGGCCGTCAACTGCGGCGCGATTCCCGAAGAGTTGGCCGAGAGCACCCTGTTTGGCCATGAGCGCGGTGCCTTTACCGGCGCTGACCGGCGCAAAGAAGGCATGGTTCAGCGTGTGCGCGAAGGCACCCTGTTCTTGGACGAGGTCGGGGAACTCTCTCCTCGCATTCAGGTAAAGCTGCTGCGGTTGCTGCAAGAAGGCACCTTTGAACCGGTCGGCGGCGAGCGCAATCTGCCGTTTCGCGGTCGCGTTCTGGCGGCGACCCACAGACAGGTCGACGACCCCGAGGCACGTGGCGAGTTTCGGGAGGATCTGTTCCACCGTCTGTCCGCCTGCGTCATCCGCGCACCTGCCTTGCGCGAGCGCCGAGGGGACATTCCGGCGCTGGCCGAGCACCTGCTTGCGCGTTCGCTCGGCGACTTGAAGGGGGTGCCGTCGCTAAGCATCTCCCCCAAGGCGGTCTCGGATCTGTCGGGCCGAGGCTGGAGTGGCAATGTGCGTGAGCTCGAGAACGTGATTCGCGGGGCGATTGCCCGCTGCCTGGCCTGTGGTGGACGCGTGATCGAGTCGGAACACTTGGTGGGCTCGATGCCCACTGCTGCGGCTGCCGTGCCCGAGGCCATGGCCATTGGCAACCTGCAGGAAGCCACCGATACCTTTCAGCAGCTCAAGGTGCGCGATGCGCTGGGCGCGACCGGTGGCAATCGCACCAAGGCTGCCGAGATGCTCGGTGTGAGCCGGCAGTGGCTGCACCGGCTGATCCAGCGTTGGGGTGGCGAGCCCTCATGAGCGGCGACTTCGAGAGTTTGCTCGAGTCGCTGGTTCCCGGTGCCTCCCGCAGCGGCATGAGCGATGCCGAGAGTCCGGACTTTCCAAAGGATCTGGGGCTGCAGCCGCTCGGCGTGATTGGCCGCGGCGGCGTTGGCTGGGTCTACCGAGCCCGTGATCCGGTGCTGGCCCGAGATGTGGCGGTCAAGATCAGCCGCCCAGACGGGGGCGAGAACGCGCGCCTGATCATGCTCGAAGAAGCGCGAACCACCTGCCGATTGCAGCATCCGGCGGTCATTCCCGTGCACCGTCTGTTGGTCCGTGATGGCCTGATGTGCATCGAGTTCCAGCTCGCTCCCGAGACGACCCTTGCCCGAGTGCTGCAGCAGTGGCGCATGGGAGAGCGTGAGGAGTGGGGGCTGGAGGAGCGACTGCACTCGCTGCTGACCGTGGTCAGTGCGGTGTGGCGTGCTCACGACCTGGCTGTGGTGCACGGTGACCTGCATCCGGGCAACATCGCCCTGGGCGAGGCGGGTGAGCCCTATGTGCTGGACTGGTCGGGCCAGGCGAGCCGGCCGGGAACCTTCAGCGGAACAGCAGCATATGCCGCTCCGGAGCAATTGAGGGGCGAGGGGGCTTCACCGGCATCTGATGTGTTCGCGATGGCGGCCGTCGGATGGGAACTGGTCACGGGCCGACCGATGCGAGCGCGACTGCCCGACGAGTCCCCAGGCGAGACCATTGCGCGCTGGCGAGCGGCCGAGCAGCCGTCCTTCGCCGAGATGGACCCATCGCTGGGCTTGCTATTTGCCGAGGCCCTCGATGACGATCCCTCGATTCGTCCCACAGCAGAGCAGTTCTGGGACCGTCTGGGGGCCGTGCTCACCGGCGGTGCCGAGCGGCAGCGGCGCGAGACCGAGGCCGACGCCCGCATCGACAAGAGCCACGCCGCACTCAACCGATTTCGCCAGCTTGGCCGGCGCTTGGTGCAAGAACGACAGGTCCTGGTTGTGCAACGGGCCAAGATTCCCGGGTGGGCGCCACCGGATCAGAAGCGCTCGCTATGGGATGCCGAGGACCGGGTGTCCAAGATCAGCGATGATCGCGAACGGGCACTGAACGAGGCCTTGGCCCTGGCACAGCAGGCCACGACACTGGCTCCAAATGCGTCGCGGGCCAATGCCATCTTGGCCGAGTTGTGGTGGGCCCGGCTCGAGAGGGCCGAGGAGCGCCTAGACCACGCGGCCACCAAGCGGGCCGAGGAGCGCGTGCGCGAGTACGGCGACGGTCGCTACGCCCACATGCTCGATAGCCCGGCCCTCCTTGACCTCACCACGGACGCGCCTGACGCCACGGTCCGCATCCATGAGTGGGTCGAAAAGGCTCGTGTCCTGGTGCGCAAAGAGGTGGCTCATCTGCCGCTGCCGCTCAAGGCCTTCGAGCTCGGCACCGGGTCATGGCTGCTCGAGATCCAGGCGCCGGGTCGCGCGGACGTGTTGCTGCCCCTGCAGCTCGGTCGCCTCGAGCACCGCATCGAACACGTCCCGATGTACACCGCCGTTCAGATTGGCGATGGCTGGGTTCAGATTCCCGGTGGCGCCTTCATCATGGGCGGTGACCCCATCGCTCGCATGAGCGTGCCCCGGTGCGAGCCTTGGGTCGAGCAGGTCTTCATTCGCAAGACCGCCATCACCTCGGCGGAGTGGCTCGAGTTCCTCAACGATCTGCCAGCTGGCGAGGCCGAAGCGCTCGTTCCGGGAGAGATGGGTGCATTTGGTGGCTCGACCGCCTTCTGGCCGATTGTCGATGGCGCCTATGCGCTGCCCGAAGGCTGGCCTCCGACACTGCCCGCCATCGGCGTCAGCCTGCACAACATCGAGCAGTACGCCGCGTGGCGCTCCACAAAAGAGGGCCGCGTCATCCGACTGCCTACCGAAGAGGAGTGGGAGAAATCGGCCCGTGGCGTCGACGGCCGAACCTACCCGTGGGGAGCTGATTTTGACCCCACCTTCGCGCACATGCGGCGCGGCCAGCCCGGTCCGCCTCGGCCGCACCCGGTTGCCGGCTACCCGGTCGATTGTTCACCCTATGGCGTGCTGGACATGTCCGGAGGGGTTCGAGAGTGGACCGGTTCGGTGTTCGACGCGGGCCAGATGGTCATTCGCGGTGGCACCTTCGGAGACGATGCCGACGACCTTCGCGTCGCGACCCGGTCGGGCTTTCAGCCGCAGTTTCGGCTGAGCTGGGTCGGTTTCCGGCTCGTCGCCGAGGGTCCTGCGCCCTAGTTGTTGACCGCGTCCTTGAGGCCAATCGGGCTGTCGAAGGTCCAAGTGGCCGCCAGGTTGACGGACGGTGCGGTGCCGACGCGCTCGGGGTCGTCGACGAAGAACAGCACCTGGCCAATCAGCGTGGGCACAGCCGGTGCTGTACCGGGCTTGTAGACCACCAGGGCACCTGCAGTGGTGTAGTGATCCTTGCTGACCAGCGCGCGGCGGTAGCGGCTGGTCCCACCCAGCCACAGCTTGGGCTTGTTCTGGCCATCCAGGGCTTCGTAGACGACCGCGGTCTGGTTTTCGATGGTCACGTCGTCGTAGGCGACGACCATGTCTCGGTAGGGCTCGTACCAGAGGTCCGCCTCGACGCCCTCGGGTGCAAAGGCCTTGAGAATGCCGATGTTGGTGCTGTTGAACGCGATGACCGGTCCAACCTTGGCCTTGACCGTCGGGCTGACCATCAGCTCGACCTTGTGCATGACCATGTGCTCGTCGTCCGAGCGCAGGTTGCGGGCGGACTCGGCGCGTGCGTCGACGCCCTCCATGGGCAGCGGGCCAAAGGGTCCGGCGTACCCCGTCCACGAGCCCTGCACGTCGAGGTCGAAGACGTCGACGGGGGCGATGCTCAGGCGGGGTCCGATGTCCACAAAGGCCGGAGAGAGCTGGAAGCGTCCACCGAGGCCGTAGTAGGTGTTCTGGAACAAGGCCGAGTCTGACCGATGGCCAGGGATGCGGTACTGGACCTTGGTGTCCGACAGTGCGCCCTTGGGGAACAGGCCGACTCCGACCGTCTGTTTGGCCCAGATGCTTGGTCCCGGATCGACGGACTCGGGTGTGGGTTCGGTGGCCGCGGCCACGAAGGGGATGGTCAGAGCCACGAGGGCGATTGCGGTGCGGGTCATGAGGACCTCCTTGTTGGGTGCCCTCTTCTTGTTCAAGGTCCGTGCCAAGCTGAATCGGCCTGAAATGGCGATCCGCGGCGGGAATTCGTCGCTTGTGGACGACAGCCTGTCACCGATCGGCGACAGCCTCCTGAGGCCACAGTGCGAGCGGCGACAGACCTGCTCTTAGGCCGCCAAACTTCCACCACAGCGCCAGCGTCACCAGCAGGTAGATCGATGTCACGGCCAGGGTGATCCACCCAGCGGCCGGGTAGTTCTCTCCCCAGCCGGCCAGGGCGATCTGGTGCACCCCCAACAACAGCGGTGCCACGCCGATGATGGCCCCAGCAGATCCAATCACCGCGCTGGTTGGAGCTGGGCTCTTGAGCTCGGGGTCGACGATCCTGAGCAGCGCAAGACCCATTGGAAGGGTGCCAGTCGCCATGCCGAACCACAGCACGCAGTGCTCGAAGGGTGCGTCGGCGTAAGCCCGCCGAGACAGCCACACGATGACGACAAGGGTGACGCCGCCGCCAACGCTGGTGACCAGCAGGATGGGCAGCCAGTTGTCGGTCAGCACCGACAACTGCACAGCCGAAAGGGCCGCCACGGTGGCGAAGTCGACGGTCACCGAGCCCAGCTTCGACATCAGTCCGTCGTGTACTGGGGTTCCTCCAGGCAGCCTTCCCAGCAGTGGGCGGACGCCCATAGCCAGCAGGGCTCCGATCATGAAGTGGAAGCCCCAGACCTCTTCCCACAGCGGGACCCCGCCGGAATGGGCGGCCTCGGCTACCACCACACGCTCGGCGAAGAAGCCAGGAGCGGGGCCTCCAAACGCCACGGACAGCCCCGAACAGGCGGCCAGCGTCAGCGCATAGACGGCGCCGACGATGACGATCTGCCGGGTCAGAAGCTCGAGGGAGCCTGCCGGCAAGGCGGGCTCGGCTTCAGCTGGACCCGTGGTCGCGGCCGTATTTTCGGCGTCGCTCGATCCGATCAGCCCTCGGTAGCGGCCCCAGATCACCAGCGGCACACCGATGGCGATGGACCAGACAAAGCCGATGGCCGCGACAATGAGGCCCACGTCGGCACCGGAGGTCATGCCCGCCTTTTCCCAGGCGGCTCCCAGCGACAGCGCTTGTCCCGGCCCCTGTTCGAAGCCGATGGGCAGAATCAGCCCCATTCCCGGGTGCATATGTTGGGCGGCCAAGGTGCCCAAGACCAGCACGATGCCCAGCCCCACGATGGTCTGTACCGCAGCCATGACGGTGATGCCGAAGGCCATGGCCTTGCCGCCTCCACCCCCTGCGCCCTCGGCCGGAGTCTGCAGCGAGACGGCGATGAACACGATGCCAAGTGCGTGGTACACGCCCGTCTTCAGCACCTCGCCGTCCATGGGCAGCCAGCCCATGAGCCCGGGGCCCACGACCAGGCCAATGGCGCCCGCGATGATCGATGCCGGCAGGCCGATGCGCCTTAGTGGCTCGGCGAGGCCACGAACGATCTCGGCCACAGCCAACAGCACCGCCAGCAGCAGCACTGTGCGGACCACACCGTTCTCCCAAAACTCCACGAGCGCCTCCCGCCGCTGCTATCTGCAGCTACTGTGCCACAGGGGTCAGATCGTGATCGCGGCGATTCGGGCCATCATTCCGATGCCCGCCATGGTGCACAACACAAAGCCGATCTGGGCGGCGCCTCCCGCATCGCTCCGCGGATAGCCGCTCGACCGCGCGAGGTAGTAGGAAGCGGCGTTGAACAACAGGCCGAGCACGAAGGTCGCCGACATGACCCGGTCCAGCAGCAGCACCCGCCTCGATGCATAGAACATGCTGTTGTCGCCTGCCGCCTCCAGCGCGGTATTTGTCCACGCGACGACGGCGCCGACAATGATGACGACCCCGGTCAGCATCCACAGCCGCCCGCGGCTCTGTTTGAAGCCGTCCTTGTACGACACCGAGATGTCTTCATCAGCGCTCATTCGAACTCCGGCAGGGGCAGGTCTTTGCTGAAGGCGACGGCATCTGCATGCAGGTCGACGATGAACAGCTCAATGTCCTCGGCGTTCTGATTGGGAGCCCCTAGGTGCTCGATGACCTCGATCTCGACGAGCTCATCGCCTGCATTGCGCAGGGTGATGGAGCCCTCGATCACCTCGATGATGGCCGCACCAAACGTCTTCTGCCATCGAATCGCCACCACCTCGGGCTCGGTTGCCGTGCCCTCAACGACGCTGTGGCGCCAAGTGAGGTCATAGTCCACCGAGATCAGCTCTTTGACCGTCGTATGGATCACGTAGGAGCGGTCCACATTGTCGTCGGCGAGGTCTTCGGCCAGCCATTCGTCGACTCGACGGCGGTCCGTATCGACGGCTGAATCCTGCAGGGCGGCCCACACGGCGGTGATCGGTGCGTGCACATAGCCTCGGCCGTGCACCGAGACCCAGTCTTCGGTGGCCTCGCCGGTCGTGGACATCGTCTCGGCATCGTCGCTGGGGAAGGTCGCAAGGTTGACCGCATCGAGTGGTCCCATGCCATCGGGAAACTCGGTCTCGACGTCCTTGAGACAGCCGGGCAACAGGGCTCCTAGCAGCCCCAAGACCGCAAGTTGCTGACATCCGTCAATGAGCCTGTTCCACACGGGTCCCTCCGGAATCGTACACGGCGTCACACGGACTCGGAACCTTCTGTCGACCCCGCGGTCGGTAATCACGCAACCACAACCCTTGGTCCTGGCCCCCGGTGGTCGGACCTCTCGCGTATCCGGAGGCCCTGATGATGCGGTCATGTGTCCTGCTTTGCCTGTTGCTGCCGACGATCTCGTCCGCGGCGTCTTGGTCCGACTTCGAGTCGGCCTTCCCCGTCTTCCCCTGTGTGGATGGATGGAGCGCCTGTCTGTCTGACGGGAACCAGCTCAACTCCGATCTCAAGCCCGGCGTCGAGGGGGCGCTGCGCCGCTCCACAGACCGCCTGGCGTGGGATGACCTGTCCGCCACCAGCTCTTTCGACCCGTTTGGCGAGCTGTCTGGCTACGAAAAGCGCCAAGAAGAGTCCGACGATGCCGTGGCGATGGTCGAGGTCAAGCCCCTTGAAGCGGTCGAGGCCGAGGTCGAGCACGTCGACGCCCAGCCGGAATTGCCGGAGCCAGGGACCGATGTCGAACCGGAGCTAGCCGAGGTCGAGCAGGTCGAGCCCGACAAGGAGACCAAAGTCGTCGCCGAGCACACCGAGGTCATCGAGGTCGTCGACGTGATTGAAGTCATCGATCCGATCATTCCCGAAAAGGTGGCGGTCATCGTGGATTGCTCAGACCTGATTCGACTCGAGGTTCCCGCGATGATGGGGTCACTGGGCGACGACAACATCGCGTGTCTCGAAGCGGCGATGGTCACCGAGCCATCGCAGACCACCAAGCGCAACATGAGCAACTTGATGATTCAGAATGCGTGGCGTACCGACAAGCGTTCGTGGGAGAAGCTCGTCAAGAGGCACCTAAAGGACA
>Ga0114932_10003268_pt1 | contig 16100 bp, 10 predicted proteins | sample 2SBtaG_2_FD_87286 | JGI IMG/M metagenome (GOLD analysis project Ga0114932, IMG submission 87286) | Deep subsurface microbial communities from Kolumbo volcano to uncover new lineages of life (NeLLi) - 2SBTROV12_ACTIVE470 metaG | ecosystem: Environmental > Aquatic > Marine > Volcanic ... | reverse complement strand
AGCATTTTATCTCAAACATAAAATATCACGATACTTTATACTTTGAAAAAGAGGTTTTGTCCAGTACTAATTGTATTATATTGTATTATATTGCCTTTTTATTGGGAACCGTTTAGCCGTGAATGGGCGCAGGGGAATATGGAAAATGGGAGACTCCGCTGACACTAATATTGATACTTTGGATAGCAAACGCAAACCAAACATCGAAGATGATTTGTATGTCAGTACAATCTATAAACGGTGCCTACCAATCGTTCTCATTTTATTTGTTATTGTCACCGCAAGCGCTGTCTTTGAGCTATACCATCTATTTGAAAACGAAAATCAGACAACAAAAATTACCCAGCGTCGCGTTGCCTCCAAAGCAACAGAAACTGCAGACCAACTTTCTCATTATTTAGCCCAAATTCCACCACTCGTTGATAAACTGGCATCACAAGCCGAGAAGTCAATTTTTTCAAAGGCCTCAATGCATTTGAGCTTTGAGTCTCTCATGCGTCAAAATAACGCACTTTTCGAGGTGGGTCTTGCATTTAATCCCACACAAACGATGCGCCGAAAATCGCCTCATTACGGTGTTATTGATGATCAACTCAAACATTTCGAACTGGACTACGATTACACCAGTAAGGACTGGTACAAAACGACCATTGGTTCCGAATCCAATTGGTTTGAACCTTACTACGGTCAAACCACTCAAGCGATGGTGGTTGGATATGCCAAACCGTTCAAAAACACTTTAAATGGCATTTCACAGGCTGGTGTTGCTCGAGCAAACATATCCTTAAATGGAATCCGCAGACATTTAAATAAGATGGATCTGGGAGAAAATGGCTACACGTTTATTCTCTCAGCAAAAAGAAAATTTATTTACCATCCGATTCATCGCTACGTCCGGGAAAACCTAGGTCTCGACGAGGCTGAATTTAGCTCTGACGAAACCAAATTTTTTAATAAAATTAACCAGTCTCTCAATCAACGATCGCAGGGAATAGCGACGATGACAGATCCCATTACAAATAAATCAGCCTGGGTTGTGTACACACCAATTACCGAGTCCGAGTGGACCTTGATATCGGTTAACATAGAAGACGACCTGATTGTCGACAGCCTAAAGATCAGCCATCTACATAAAGCTAGAGCACTGGTATTGATAACCATTTCAGTTTTGCTGTTGTGCCTTTATATGGGCATGAAAATTCGTTCCCGACGTGGAATCGATACTGCCTGGCTCACTTCGTTAGCATTCTCTTTCACCTTAGTCACCTCACTGGTATTCATGGGTCATTATTTCTTTCAATTTGACGCAGCGCAAAGTTTAGCTACGATCACCAACATCCAGGAACTCAACGAAATCACCAAAAAACATTCGGTGCACAAATTTCCGAATAATCAGGAAGCTCTCCGCATTCCGACAGGGGCATTTATACAATCCATCGAGTTTCGTTCATCCAATAATGTATTTATTACGGGTTATGTCTGGCAAAAAACACCCATAACCGAAATAACTCCAGGAATCCTATTTCCAGAAGCTGTTGCCGGGAGTAGCATGTCCAAAATCTATACTAAAAAGATCGCAAATCAAATATTAACCGGCTGGTATTTTGAGACAGTGTTTCGACAACCTTTTGATTACAGTCGATATCCATTGGACAAGAAAGATGTCTGGATAAGAATGTGGCATGGAAATTTTGAGGAGAATGTCATTTTGGTACCGGACTTGTCCTCTTACGTCACATCCGCAGCAGAACTCACACCCGGAATTGAGGAATCTATAGTACTGTCAGGATGGAGCTTACAGGCAAGTGGATTTCAGTATGTAAAGCATAATTATAATGCTTCATTCGGATTCCCACAGAGCACCTATAGGGATAATTTTCCAGAACTGCACTACACAGTTCGTCTGGAACGGACCTTCATAGATGCGTTCGTAACTAATCTTGTACCGTTGATTGTCGTTTCCATCATGCTATTTGCGATACTATTGACAATTACCAACGACAAGGAAAAAGCAGGATTGTTTGGTGCTGATGCATTCTCTGTGGTTACTACCACCGCAGGTTTATTCTTCATCGTTCTGGTTGCTCATATACAGTTGCGAAAAGAGTTCGCTTTGCCCAACATAATTTATCTCGAATATTTTTATTTGGTCATGTATATCGCTATTCTATGGGTTTCTGTTTCAGCATTTCTGGTCACATCTTCAAAACCGGGACAATTGATGCACTACAGGGAAGGATTATTCGCAAAAATCTTTTACTGGCCGATGATTTTGACAGCACTGTTGTTGATCAGCTACAACGTTTTCATTTAGCCTGTCGTTTGAATCTAAGCTTAATTACAAAAAAGTTCGAAACTGAGGGGAACACTAGGTATGGGGCACAAACAAGGAAAAAAGCAGTTTGAACAGCAGGTATTTCCTTTAGAACTTGAAGAAATCAACCGACGAAGAGCCAAAGTCGGACAGCCTGCTGTAAGCGTGAACCAAAATCCTGCTGCGTCGAATAACCTGGTGGGATTATGCTTATCCGGGGGAGGTATCCGCTCAGCGACCTTTAGCCTGGGAGTCATACAGGCACTATCAAAACACAGACTCTTAAAATCAGTAGATTATCTGTCTACCGTATCCGGTGGAGGCTACATCGGCTCCTGTCTCAGTTCGGTATTGAATAGTCCTGAAACCAAACCTGAGGGTGAAAATTTTCCATTTCGAGAAACACTGGGTCGAGACGAAACCCAGGCGGTTAGCCACTTACGCAATAGCAGCAATTATCTGGCACCTACAAATATTTTCGACAAATTACGAATACCTGCGTTGGTACTGCGTGGAATGATCAGCAATTTTCTGCTTTTTTTCTTTTGGGTCATTATCGCGGTCCTTTTAACAGAAGTATTTTACGAACTAATGTCGCAGTATTTTGAACTGGCCTATTCAACCCTCGTATCTACAATATTCGGCCTGTTTCTACTCATGGTATTGGGATATCCGATCCTTTATCGTCTTTCTCGTGGAAAAATTAGCTGGAAAAATCGCGATAGAGGTGAATTTTGGTTCACTCTGGTATGGTTTTTATCATTAACCCTGATGTTTCTGACACCCATTGCCATCTTGATAAACCAGGCAGTAAATACATCTTACAGTGAATTTAATGCCCATATTAAAGATTTTCTTAACCATCCTTTCGATACCGCTGATATCTGGATTTGGCTGGCAATGTTAGGAATATTATTCCTCTACACGCGCGTTGGATCGGCATCAAAAAAGCTCTCCGGAATAACAGGAAAACTTATTCTATACACAGCAGGACTTATAGGGCCGGTTATTTTGGCCGCACTCTATTTGATGTTAGTCGTTCTGGAAGTTGACTCACCGAAAATCAGCAACGACTACCGACATGATTTAGTCAATGGTCAAATCTCTGATCGTTTAAGAGTCCAACTGGAACACAAAGATGTGCAACTACCCAAGGAGGTTTCAATCGTTCCGTCACCTGAGCTTCCGGGCTGGAACCTGGAAGGAGAATATCGCTACCGCCTCAGCCTTGAGGCATTTGCTGATAATCCTGGCAAATATGTGCATATCACTCGACAAATTCGGTCTTCTGTTCTCTTGCAAGCATTGCAAGAAGCTGCTGGCGGCTGGATGACACCCAGTATCATGGACATTCTCCGGCGCCACCACATTGTTCTCTCACCGGATGCAGGCATTGAAATAACCCAAGCCCCCCTCCCCAAAGATATTGTCTTACTGATTGATAATTCATTACCCTATGGAAAAGTCAGGCAAGAAGCACGATCAGCATTACGCACCAGTGTTGACGAAATATTATCGCGACCGATATACAGTAATACGCGAGTTGCAGTCATTGTTTTTGACGACAGAATCCGTAAGGCCTCAAATTTTATCCACGTTGGACGCGATGCTAAGGAATTAACTCGAATTATTAAACAAGTCAATTTTTCCAGCAAGAAAACCAATGAAGCATCCAGTCTGTTTGTCGCGCTAAATAAATTGATCCAATCAAGTCGACCTGGGACTGAAAAAATAATTATATTAGCCTCTGATGGAATTTTAGACAGTGGGAACCCTGATCTCGATAAAGACATGGCTTCATGGTTATCCAACTGGTTTGTCGAAAGTGCGAGCTCCAGGAGTATCAAAATTTACGGCATTGTTCTTTCGGAAATCGCGAATTACAATTTATTCGAAACCCTTACCGTCGGAACCGGCGGCGCACTTTTTCCTGCCTATAATAGAACTCTGATGTCGGAAGCTTTCGCGAACATTCAAAAGCGGTCATCAGCTTTCAAGATCCCCAGTCAATGGTCCATCACTGACGGTGAAACCCAACATATCCTGGTCAGCCGAGATAATGGGGTCATTGCAAACACTTACCTGCCCCTGACAAAACAAGTTGAAACAGAATTATCGAAAGTCCTTGATAAACCTATCGACCTGGAACACCTGATTGAACTGCAGCAGATTCTGATTTCATCTGGCATCATTTTTAATAAAGAGCCGTCGATAGTACGCGTGAAGCACAATAATTCTGACCAGACATGGCAAATTCGGGAAGAATTTGAATTGGGTATAGAGAATAAAGAAAACACCCTTGCCATACAGTGGAAACAATCCTGGTTACGACTCTGGGACGAAACAATTGATCCAGAATTTATTGCACTGTTTTTTATGTTGTTGCTATATCGAATTCTGGTCGAAGTCAACGGCACATCGATACATAGTTTTTATAGAGACCGTCTCAGTCGCGCATTTATTTTTGGATTCAATAAAAATCGTGAATTTCAATTTAATGATGATCTGAAATTACATGAGCTAAACAAAGATCAAACGACTGCACCCTATCATTTAATCAATGTGGCATTGAACTTACATGGAAGTAAAGACCCGGAACTTCGTGGACGAAAAGCGGATTTTTTTATTTTTAGTAAATTCTTCACAGGATCGCTACGCACCGGGTTCACCAACACCAAAAACATGGAAGCACTGGACAGCCATCTGAATCTGGGCACTGCAATGGCTATTTCAGGTGCCGCTGCCGCGCCGAATATGGGCACCACAACTATCAAACAATTGGTCTTTCTGCTAACGATGTTAAACATAAGGTTGGGCTATTGGTTACCCAACCCCCGAGCAGTTAACGAAAATTCCACCACTAAAGATTTTTTACTGCGTTTTGGTGTTGGAGCTCGGTATTTATTGCGCGAATCTTTAAGCCGTCTCAACGATACAGACGAATTTGTGAATATTTCTGATGGGGGTCATCTGGAAAACCTCGGCATGTATGAACTACTCAGGCGCCGATGTAAATTTATAATTTCTGTGGATGGTGAGGCTGATCCTGATATGGGTTTCAATGGATTGGTCAAATTAATACTTTATGCGCGTATTGATATGGGAATTGTCATCGACATAGATCTAGACCCGGTTAGAAAAAACCAGCGCGGAATCAGTCAGAAAAACTGGGCCATTGGTACAATCCGCTACGGAGAAAATGAAATTGGACACTTGCTCTATATCAAATCCTCCCTATCCGCCGATGAAAACGAATATATTCGCGAATATAAATCAAGAAACCCGGCATTTCCGCACGAATCCACGATCGATCAGTTCTTTGATGAAACACAATTTGAAGCTTACCGGGCACTTGGCCTTCATATCGGTAACAAAGTGTTTTCCGATAACAAGGAACTACAGGTATTCTCGGCTTTGCGTTCTTAGCCTGCATCCTGAAGGAATAAAATCTGGATGGTGGCAATTTCTGAGCGATGCCTTTTGACAGCCAATTATCCACAGGGCCGCCGGATAGAATTCAAAACCATCCTGAATATTACCGGTTTCGGGTCACTCTCAGTAAATACAAACTCCGGTCTCTTTCTCCGCTATTGGCCAGCTAAAAATCGGAGGCAATAAAAAACCGCGCTTCCGTGCGCGGTTTTTTGGTTGATTTTGATTATCTTTAGAATTGGATAATCGCATCCATAGATAGAAGCAACTGATCACCCAATCGACCACCATCGTAAGCATTTCCTGCAGTCGCCCAGTCATAACGAATTTCCGGACGCAGTTTTAACCAGGACAGTGGAGTCCAATTTACACCGCCAGTAATCGCATAGTAGCTGTTGCTGCCAAAGCCAACACGAACACCATGCTCATCACGGAACCATTCGAAACGCATACCAGCGCCCAGTGTATCTGTAATATCATAAGTCAAATACTGGTTGATACCATACCAGCGCGCGGCGCCACCGGTTGCATTGATTCTCTGTTCAATACCGAAATCATGCTGTAACACATAATGGAAGTTTTCCAGAAAATCATGGGTTAAAACAACACTGTACATGGTACGGTTATGCTTGTTTGCATTCGTAGCATCGCCGGTAATCAATGAAACATAAAGCGATGTATTGCCATCATCTGTGGTATAAGACGCACCACCCAGAAAATTTGCAGGAGTATCAAACAAAGCATCCCATCCGCTGACAACCCCGGCACTTATGCTAATGTTGTCGTTAACCGTATATGTAGACAGAAAACCAGAATGTGTAAACGGTTCGCCGTATTGCATTGTATAGGCATGGGAGAAGAAAAAGTTATCCGGTGCGGTAACCACTTCATAGCCGATAATCGTATAAAAATGGCCCACTTTGGTAGTTAAACCATTACCGACTGGAGCAAATACTTCCGCGTACCACTGTGGCATCGACAAAGTATACTCTCCGTTACTCAACCATCTACTGTCAAAGTTTGAAGTCTTGGTAAAACGCGCATCCGTACCGTAAAGCAGATCGGCTCTAAAACCAATATCCCAGGAATCTCCTTCGGTATTGACTGCTCTTTCTATATAGGTATACAGCTCGTTACCGGTGACTTCATTGGTCTGATCATTAAAGGTAACCGGTGTATTGTTTCCATTTTGCCGGTTAGCCCTGGGATTGCCGCCAATTCCAAATTCGAACCAGCCATCAACACGAATTCCAGCATCTTCAAGAAACGTGCCTTTGTTAACGTTAAAACCCGTCAGGCTTTCTACTACACCTGCATCGTCCTCCGCCTGAACCACACTATTATTTAATAGAATGCTGACTAAAAGCCAAAACCCAGGACGAGTCATTTTTTTAATTATCATGTATACCCCCAATTTAAGTGTTCAAAACAATATTACTGCCATAGTGTAGTATATTAACAACTACTTGAGAAGTACTTACATACATGAAAGTATTAATATTTCTATAAAAACAGGTGAAAATTTTGAAATTAAGCAAATTTTGTATCTTTAAAACAACTAACGCACTATTAATGGGCATTAAAAAATCTGGCGATTCTTTTTGGGGCGTATTTATGCCCTGGTATGATGCGCCCAGAAACCTCCTACTAAATTTATAATCTAATAAGTCGTTGCATTAACGAATGCTGATTCCGCAACAATTCAAGCAGTCAGCCTACAGAATGATGACAAACCTTAAAATACCAATTTTTAAGATGTAAATTTTACTGACAATCCTGTATTTAGCCCCCATACTCCGGTCATCAATTGATGATACCCCTGCCTGATTTGTCAAAATAGTTTACAATTTAGTGGCTATTCGTTGCCACGCCCACTAGCCAACGCCGACGACACATCATACTATGTTGTTATTATTAATATTTTTTAATATTGGCATCATTGATGCTTAATGTTAAATGTACAAATAGTGAGGAACAATAATGTATAATTATAAATTGGTTGGATTACTTTCTTTATTTCTGGTTTCTGGCATTGCCAGCGCCATGCCTACCTTGAACTTTGATATCGACGGGCCGGGTTCATCTGTCTCGACTACGACAACAGGGGGGTTCGGGTCAATGACGACTACCCTCGTAGCAGGCCTGGACGCCACCACTTTTTCGTTAGCTGCAGGACAAAGCCAAAGCTTTGATTTTTTCGACGTCTCGGTCAATTTACCAAGTTCCGGTATCGGTTCGATAGCGGCCATTTTGGCATTCGATACACCAACATCTGCTGTCGTTGGCGCGGGCGGAACGGCCTTTGCTAATATCGTTTCTATTTTTGGTTCTCTTCAAGGTGGCGTGATCGTTTGGGATTCAAGCCTGCCTGTTACAATCAACCTTCTTGACGGGTCGTCTTTCCTGGTCGATTTTCAAGATATATTGGTATTTAGTGCGCAGTTTACTGTTCAAGCGACCGTTACCGCACTTAAGGTTGCCACACCCACTGGTATTCCTGAACCAGCCGCTCCCCTGCTGCTTGCCATAGGACTCGTCGGACTTCGATTGATATTGAAGAAACACTGTGAACCTAATACGGCAGTTGCTTAAATAACGACTTTATTAGTTTAAAGCTTTTAAAGCCTGCCTGGCACCTCGCCAGGCAGGCTTTTTAGTTTTTGATCCTTGTGGAAATCCCTACCCCCACCAAAACCTTAGCGACCCAACCCGCAATAAGCAACTTTGCGTCAAACTATGTGAATATTTCACAGATTGTTGCTACTCTAATCTGCTATCGTAGCGACGTTGATGAAGTTTTTAGATAGATATTCGAATTAAGATTCGTCACAAAAGAGGAGGAATGACATGAGGGTATGTTTAGGCCAACTGTGAGATGCATAATCCAAAGTCTAATTATCGCAATTTCCTAACAATTGCCGGACTCTTGGGCAACACTCCCACGTACCAATTGAACCAATCCTTTAAAAACTTAAAACCGCCCTGAAACGATAACACGACTTAAGTGGCTATCAACTCATTGCGCTCATTTGATTTTGTAATCCTGTTCCTACATTTATCAACAGGGAACAAAAAACTAGATGACAGCACAGGGACTTTCAATATATACCTCATCTGTATTATTAATAATACATCATTACCTTTTGTTTTTTAATGATTTTATATCGTTTTATCCAGGATAGCTAAAAACCACCCAAGCCCGAAAAGGGCCCTGATATTTCAACAAATAAAAATGATTTCCACAACTTTATCCACAGGCCAGCCTACAGTACACAAATTTATCATTACTGACTTGTATTGCATGCCTCATGTACTGACAACAACCAATGCGGACCTAAAAATAGCAGCCTGTACCACTTAAATACTATGCATTTTACTTAACAACGAGCACCGATACGGTGATATCATCAGAGCGTGGTGCCGGATTTATGAAATCCAATACAGCTTTCTGTATCCTCGTGCTTATTTCGACAGCACTTTTTCCGCGCCCCGACCGTAAGAGCTCCTTAAACCTTTCTATACCAAAGACTTCATCCTCCATATTAAAAGCCTCGCAAACCCCATCTGTCGCGATCACTAAAATATCACCTGTTTCCAACTGAAAATCTTCACACAGTTCATAATCCCAATCAGCCAACATCCCAATGGGAATCCCTGTTGGCTCCATCGCTATGATTTCATCTGTGCGTGGACGGTATAACAGAGGACTATCATGACCCGCGGAACAGTATGTCATGGTTTTTTTCTGCGGATCTAAAAGACCACAAAACAACGTCATAAATCGATCAGAATTGCCGTCCCTCTCAATGCGGTTATTGACATGCCGAAACACCTCAGCCAACGGAAAATCCAAATCCAGCATAGACAATAACGACGCCCGCACCGCAACCATAGTCAACGCTGCCGCAACACCATGGCCAGTAGCATCACCAACAATTACACCCAACCGTCCTGACCGACATTCTATAAAATCGTAATAATCACCACAGGTTTCATCGCACGGTATACACCATCCATCCATCTCGAATTCCGCCACCTCCGGAATACACTTAGCCTGCATATTTTGCTGAATTTTACGAGCCAGGTTCATTTGCTCCTGAGCACGATCTGCTTTTTCCTGCTCGATTCGAAGCCGGGCATTTTCGATCGCCACCGAGGCCAAAAATCCGATCGTACTTAGCACTTCAAAGTCATCCATCTCAAAACTGCTATCTGTATTAACAATAACGATAATACCCAATTGATTTGTACGCGTCGCAAGGGGTAGGCAAATTATCGATTGCAAATTATCCGGCAAAGTCGCTAAATCAACCTCACCCCCTGACTTCAGATCTTGAATCAAGACAGGCTTGGCCTGCTTCATAATGGGCTCGATGAATGGCCCTCCCTGGTTATTAAGCAACCCCAAGACAATATCTTCCCGCAAACCCAGCTCTACATAGCTTTGCAGGGAACCATCCTTTTCCCGAAGCAGAATCGCTCCGGCATCAGCATTCATTATTTCCAAAGAACTTTCTAATAAACACGCTAATAATTGATCCAGCTGACGATTTCTAAGTAATTCCGCAATCCGGTTAATTGCTTCGATTTTTACCCTGAAAACTTGATTGCTACGGCTAAAATCTTCGGAGATTTTCAACTTGACCAAAGCTGACCCTATCGCTTGTAGCAAATATTCCACACCATCTGGAATAGAGGAATTACTTTTCTCTGAATGCATAGGGATTGTCATAACCCCATAAGGTTTTGACTGAAAAACCAGATTGCCACAGAGTACCGGATTCTCATCACCGCCATTCACTAACTGGACGCCGTCAAAGGGATATTTCGCTTGAATCCGCAGAGCACACTGAGTGACCTGATGATCGCTCATGTTGTGAACTGCTGCAGTATCAAATTCGCCAGTCTCCGAATTTACCAGCAAAACAGCAAATTGCTCACCGATTCTAAGCTGCAAAAGTGATTCTGCGATAAGGCCAATCAAAGCATCGCTATCCATAGCGCTATGGATCCGGTTGATATATGGCTCGATCACCAGCCCTACCTCATCGCTGCAATTAATTCTTCAGTTTCGCCAATGATGACCAGTGTTTCTTCGCGAATCTGTTCTAATGCCTGGTCATCAAGCCCTAAAGTTTCTACCAACGAATCAGGAATAGAATCAACCCAACGACAATCTTTATCTATACCCACCTTCATTTCATCACATAAAAAATCCGCAAAGCTCAGGACTGCGCTATAAAGCGCTGCCCGGCAGTTTTTATTTTCATGATGGTGCCCATGGTGACTGTTAATCAAGTCTTCAATTGCCGACCCTATCTTCCAGCGGCTGATGATAACACCTCCAACTTCGCAATGATCAATCCCTAAAACCTCGCGCTCCATTTCAGTAACGTCCAGTGTCTCGCTATCGACCATAAACTTCACGCATTCATCTGAATATTTGCTCAATTCCCTTGCCAGCAGTATTTTCCCAATATCATGTAACAGACCAACGACAAACAGTTCATCAGCCGTATCTGCCGAAAATTTCATCCTGTTTTTTGCCAGATAACTTGCCAACTGGGCCACAGTCACAGAATGCACCCAAAGACCATTTTCAGGATAGCCATATTCAACTGACGCAGTTTGAAACAGTCGACTGCAAGAGGAAGCCAAAACAAGGCTTCTTAGTGACTTATGACCCAGTATACGAATAGCTTTGGGTATTGTTGTCACTTTAAACCTAAATCCATAAAAGGGTGAGTTAACCATACGCAACATTTTTGCAGTCAAGGTTTGCTCATTACTGAATAGAGACACGAAATCATCTCCACAAGACTTCGAATCATTGGTTAGCCGAATAACCTCATGCACCACTTTCGGCAATGTTGGTAAGCGCTCGATTCCCAGTAAAACTTCCTGTTTTCTTTGATGTTTTGAAGAGCTATCTAGTTGGCTTAAATTTAACGAACTGGACAGTTTTTTCGATTTATCGCTGCTGTCGCGCTTCTTTACCTCAAATTGGTTGAGATCAAGATTTAAATTCATTTTTAGTCAAAAATCCAGAGTAATCTCAGGCGAAATTTCCAATGACCCCGATATACAGGGAGGCGCAGATAGGAATACTATTCCACTAACACTAAAAATAGCACAATCTCATCACACTTGGCGTTAAACGCCATAAATTTGAAACATAACAAGATTGTACAAACCAGCTGAAATAAGACAGAGAACCTGTCCGATGAAGCCGGTATTGCGTCAGTGTTGTATTGACTACCAAGAGGCTATCCGAGAAAATAGAGCCTCCTGGAGAAAAGTGGATTTTAGCTCATATTTCTGATTAAGATGATAAACTACACCCTGCAATTCATCCTTGCGGGTTCCGAATACGTTGCCAAAGGATTTGGCTTTAAAGATGACTGATATTCACCTCTCTTTATCGATAAAATACACTCAAGCTTCCCTCGCGACGACTTCTATTTTCGGGCAGCCTCCTAGCCTTCTTGGTCTTTCATAACTACAGTGAGTTTTTGTTCGACAATATCGCGATTCATCCCTTCATTCGGATACACCTGAAGAAACTTGGCAAGATCCGTGACACTCACACACATATGCGCCTCCAACTCTTCAAGTAAACGTTTGGAATCTTCTGCCGGGATCAATTCTCCAAATTCATCAATGCAAACCGACAGAGACGGATCAGAAACCATCTTCAACCGGCGGGCCATTGTAAATTTTTTAAAAAACTGTTCAACGGTTACAGTTCTCCATCCGTACCGCCCTTTAATTGATATTCTATAAATGTACATATCTAATTCGAAACGACTCACCATCTCAATACAATAGAAAATGAGTGCGCCTTAGGTTTTTCTTTCATTCCAAAGAGGTTAATTAGAGGCATGCACCCTAACCACTGAACACGCTGAATAAACACTTTTTGTTTTGCATAACCATCCAACAGACTGTCAAGTATCAGAACCCATATTAAAATCTCATCGAGTCCTTATTTCCTGACAGCTTCCTACCAGACACTCATCGTTTTCTAAAATTCAACTATTCTACACTTTACTTGCCAAAGACCTGGGCCTGAATTTGTGGAACTTCGGCTAAACCAATATTAGTAGATTTTTCATCATCGCGTAAGCCAATTATGTCACCCTCAGCTTCTTCTTCGTAGGATACTTCCAAACCAATTGTTTTTTGTAGAATTCCAAAAAGCATAACTGCGCAGACTACTGTATATACAAAACAAACTACAATTCCTAAAAGTTGGTCACCCACTTGCCCCAGACGCGTCCACCCTTCCTGATAAAATGGCCCCAGAGCTCCTCTAATCTTTTCAGATTCCCCGAATGCCACACAGATTGTACCCCACACACCGGCGGGACCATGCACTGCTATCGCACCAATAGGATCATCAATTATTCGATTAAATACAGGCCGTTCGTTCAATCTGTCGTACACCAAATTATGCAGGATACCGGCAACCGGCGCTACGATGAAAACAGCCGTAGAAACACTGACAACATCTGCACAACCCGTTATCGCAACTAAACCAGCCAGAGTGCCGCCCATCAGTTTCTCATACAAATTTTTTCTATGCTGGAAAAAATAGCTATGTATAAAAGCGACCAGACCTGACGCCGCTCCAACCAACGATGTATTTAAAATAATCGCAGGGGCTTGAGTGTTAGTAAATGCGTTGGTTTCATTTCCTGTTACAAATACCGTACTTCCACCGTTAAATCCCCACCAGCCAACCCACAAGATAAATAACCCTAATACAGAATACCCCAAATCATAGGGCCTGAAATTTTCGCGATTGCGGATTGAAATACGCCCGGTCTCCCTATTTATGAATTTACCCAAACGGGGACGTACCATAAAAGCACCCACCAATGCGATCCAGGCACCTACAGAATGAACAACAGTCGCTCCCGAATAATCCAAAAAACCCATTTCAGCCAGCCAGGGGCGATTTTCTGGCACAAATTTATAACCCCAGGCCCAATGACCAAACAATGGATATATAATTCCACCGATTGCCAATGCCAGGATCAGATAGCTAAATAGTTTCGTACGAATAGCCAAACTCCCTGAAACTATTGTTGCTGCGGTTGCCGCAAATGCAATCTCAAAAAGAAAAAACTCATAACCCAACTCATTGGTACTTTCTTCAATTCCTTCCGCAGCAAAAAAACTAAAACCAATAAACCCATGTAATGATTCACCGAACATAAAACCGAAACCAACGATATAGAACATCAAAGCGACAACCATCCAGTCGAGTAGATTCTTAATTCCAACCGAATTTCTGTCTTTCATTCGAACCAATCCCACTTCGTAGACTTTAAAACCTGCTTGCATGAAAAAAACCAATAATGCCGCCAACAGCATCCAAAATCGGTTCAAGTGATTTTTATTTAATCCGGCAGCCGTTTGAATTTTTACAGTATTTTCACGATTCATTGAGCTGATTTCTTCTTGTTTTCGTATCCGTTGATTCATTTTGTCGAGTAACCTTCCATGAATCTGAAGACCTTCCGTATTGAGATTTCGGCCTTTATCAAATTCTGTTAGAATTTTTAGGTTTTTCTTGGACAAAGTGGTATTTTCTTCAATCTGTCGCCCATTCAGGTCAGACTTCAATTCTATTCGTTTAATCAAGGTTTTACGTTCAGCACCACCCGATTCTACTGCCGACACACGTTTTTTAATTGTTCTTATTTCCTTGCGAACACTGTTAGACGGCTTCCTCGACTGTTTCGTTTGAGCATAAGCGGAACTGTCAAAAAGGGTCACGGTAAAAATAATGGCTGTCAGCCAAAAATAAATTTTTTTACTTTGCATCGGGAAAATACCTGAATGTATTATATTTTTTAATTTCTACAACTACACATTAAACGAGTATTCTCGCACATTTTCAATTCATTTTGGCTCGATTAAACGTACGACTAAGTTTTCTTGAGAAAAATTTTTGATACTTTAAAAATCGGCTGATCCTCAACTGCCATTTTGAGCCCAGTAAGATCCTATATATTCACGCTGCCAGATAGTCGCATGGGTTCGACGCATCTCTGGTGATGAAAAAGAATAAATATAATAGTTGGCGCGTATATATTTGGGAGGTTCGTGAAACTATGTTTCTAATGAATATTTTCCACTAAGCCATTGCTCGTTAAATAATATAATTTAAGCAATGTCTCACGTTCATCGAACAAACCCTCCTCTAGCTTCACCACTTCTGTTCTCTTTCCACTTTCACCAGAATTTTGACTAACGCCGCTGCAGCACAAACCATAACCGCCAGGCAGACCCATTCAAACAATTGAACACTGCTGGGATCTTTATCGAAATAAATTATGGTTCCCCCGGAAACCAGAATTAAACACAAATAACTAATTACTTTCATTGACACATTAATAAACCTTAAAAAAGAACCTCTATTCAGAAAGTTAGGTGATCAGGATATAAACCATTAATTGTTTGGCAAGCATAAAACCATCTGTCTAAGCTCTGATTCAATACTCCTATTTAGATAGCTTTAATTATCAATGCCTTACACTCTCGGTAAAATTTATTCTGGGTAGTCACAAAAAACACAACTATTCATCTAGACTTAATCTCATACCCCTTCGCCATTTTTGGCTCAATGCCACTTCAAAAACTGTACCTAATACTAAAGACACGCGCAGCTAATCCATGGATCAAAAATACCTGTCTTCCACCCGCAGAGTTAAAGTGGATGTCGACGCACTTGAAGTCGGGATGTTCGTTTGCGACCTGGATCGCCCCTGGGAAGATTCACCATTCCTGCTACAGGGATTCGCACTGGAAAACCCGGACGATGTAAGCACTGTACAAAGTGTTTGCGACTATGTCTATGTTGATACCGGTAAAAGTACTCGAAAACATTCAAGCAATAAACCCACATTCCAATCAAAAAAGCGTCAGAATTATGTATTCAAGTCTTCATTTGAGGACAGTTTCGCTCAAAATTCACAACGCTACGATCGAACCCATGATCTGGTTAAATCAACCATGGAGGATATAAGATTTGGCAACGCCATCGACACCTCGGCGGCTAAAGCAGCAGTGAAAGATTGTGTCGACGGGATCCTGGAAAACCCGAACACAATGATCCTGCTTACACAAATTAAAAACAAAGACGAATATACATCTCAACAGTAAATATTCGACCACCCCATCCATAATAGAATCAGTCAGTTAGCTGTCTCCTAAAGTGGCGAGACAAAGGATAAAGCCATATGTCTTTGATTGGGACGCTCTGTTAACCTGCTGGACCCAGCTTACCCCGCACCTTTGTTTTGCCGACATAAGTCCAGTTAGAAGCCTTGTAGCATGTGCCGGT
>Ga0114932_10003267_pt1 | contig 16104 bp, 5 predicted proteins | sample 2SBtaG_2_FD_87286 | JGI IMG/M metagenome (GOLD analysis project Ga0114932, IMG submission 87286) | Deep subsurface microbial communities from Kolumbo volcano to uncover new lineages of life (NeLLi) - 2SBTROV12_ACTIVE470 metaG | ecosystem: Environmental > Aquatic > Marine > Volcanic ... | reverse complement strand
TGCCAGCCAGGGCCTCAAACTGATAGAAAGCTGGGGAGTACCGCTCTCGGGAAGCCACGGCGGCGGGAATCAAATAGGAGAGGGTCCGAATGCCACGATATACTACGCGCCCCAGCCGAACCTGAACAAGGAGGACAATAGACGACTATTGGACTTCAGGATGCGTCTTGATCAGGCGGCACAGTTGTATTCCTCTCTAGGAAGCATGGATGTTCCCAAGGGTGAAAAGGTGGGAGAGATTTACGGCACGCTTCAGAAGATGTCTGATTCGCTCGCGGGCGGTGAAGGCAATCCCCAAAAGAAAGACATCAACGCTCTAAGTGAGATAATTAAGAGTCTCAGGACTATCAAGTCGAAATCCACGCCAAAGAAGTCAGCGGCGGAGGAGTTTGAAGGTAATGTCGTCCGGGAGACGGAGGGCTATATGATGGTCCACCAACCGGGTGCCACTCCTGCGTTTTCCTACTTCGCAAAAGACGACAATTATCGCTTCGATGACCCAAATCCCCCTAGCACTTTTCAGCCATTGAGCCCGCGAAGTGCGCCAGCACTGCCTTCACAGGGGGAATCCGCCTCGGAGAACGAAGGAGGCGACGATTCCGAGTTAGTGCGCGCCAAAGACTTCGGACCCAAGGGACGAACGCCTAATCAAATTTCAGTCAATGGTGAGTCCCCTCAAGGCGGCGAAACGCGCCCTAATGCCGAGACCAGCGAATTCGGGCATCGCATCCCCGCAGACCCCTTTGCTGCAACCGTCATCTCGGGAGACGCCATGAAAAACCTGGCCCGTCGTGGTGTTGGGCCGTCACCCGGTGAGGATGATGCCCCTGCGCAGGCAGCCGACCAAAACGACGTGGATACAGATGATACGGGAGCGACAATACCCGATGGGGAATTTAAGGGTTTGCCGCTTGGCCTTGAAGATCATGAATTTTACAAGGAGAAATACGGTAGCTCTCGGGTGTCGTGGGACGGGCCGGGCAAAACAAGGCCCACACCCTCTATGACACAGGCTTATAAGAGATACTATAAAGAATCGGTGGCAGAAGTGGGGCGGCGGCGACAGGCGAAGCTCTTTAATTGGTTTGGTGCCTCGGGGTCGCCTCGCTCAGCAGGAGCGTCAGCCCGCCGACGCCGCCGAAATCGCTAATAGCACCACGTTTTTTGTTTCTGCCAATTTAGGCAATGCCGCCGAAAGGGCGATGAGATGGACAATATTGAGCTGCGTCGGATGCAGAAGTTTCTGGATACCGAGGTGCCAAATGTTAACCACGGTGATATTTCGGCGGAACAAATCCAGCAAGCCAAGCAGGAAGTGCTCGCGGAATTCGCCCGGGCTGGAGGAATGGCGGGGGACTACAATCCGCTGTATGACAGCAAAGACGCAGGGGATGTTGCGTTTGTAAAGGGGCTACAGGCTGGCAAGCCTGCTTCAGCACAGACGGCCAAGCAAGTAGTAACGGCATACATCTTTGGCCAAAGACCGTTCAAATCGTCCCAAAAGCTAAATACATATTTGGGAAATAGGACATCGGATGCGGCGAGGTATGCCAAGTCGCCAGAGCAACTGGAATATCTGGAGAGTGCCTACAGTGGTGCGGAAGCCCGACACAGGCTCGATGTACTGCAGCAGTCAACTGCAATAGCGGACCCCAAGCATGAAGACCATGCGAGATACCGCAGTCTCCTGACTTCGGGAGGCGAAGGCGAAGACTTCCAGGCGTTGACCCCGGAAGTCCAGGAGTTAATGCGGGAAACGCGGAACGATACTGCAGCGATGCAGTCGTATAAGTACCAGGAGAAGCGTGCCGGGCACGACGCCGTCATGGAGCGGCAAAAGCTGGGCGAGGATAGCTGGCTAAAGGCTGTCCCGGGCATGTCGTCGGCGGCCCGTCAGACTGGCGGCTTTGCAGCGCGTTGGGGGAAGGGCCTGCTGGATGACATGCTTGGCGCAGACATTGCCGAGCCGTTCATGGTAGAGGCTGCTGCCGAGAGATACAAAAACAACGAGGCGACAGACGATGATATCGAGCTACTTGCTCAGATGGAATCCCGAGGAGCAGCAGCCCAAAAGAGTTTTGAGGAAGACTACGGCAAGGAGACATTTGCAAACGTCTTCTCCAGTGTAGTCAGCATCGGACTTGCTTCTGGGGCTGCAGCCAAAGGGGCCAAGGCTATCGGTAAGGGTGCGTCGTCTTTGCTGGGAACGTCACGCCTGGGCAACATGGTGGCCGGTCGCGGCACGGCCATGAAGACGATCACCAAGGGAATTGCTGGCAGCAAAAACACGGGATGGATAGCGGCAGAGCGAAAGGCCGCTGCGAGGATGGCTTGGGGTGGCATGCAAACCCTCGGCCAGATCGGACAACAGGCGGCACTGAGGGCACCCGTTACAGCCCTGAAGGCGACACAGCATGAGCGGGCGGCTATCGCGTCTCACAATGCGTTGTATGCTAACAGCCCAGAAGAGCAGATTGAGCAGGGCTCTTTTGCTGAGGGGTATCTCACAAATCTTGGTGTCGATGCACTGTCAATTGGAATTGAATATCTAGGTACGCCAACAGGCCGGATGTTGTCGAGACCTTTGGCCAAGATGCGGAAGCCCGTGAAGGGCACCGGGCTATCACCATCAGTGACTGGGGCATCGTGGTTAAACAGAGTCGGCTCTGGGCTGAAGACGGCGGGTATTGGTAACCCCCTCGTGGAGCTGGCAGAAGAATTTGTGACAGATCAGGCCACGTTTGCGTCAGGTCTTACAGATTCTGCGCCGCTGATTGATGACGTCAACATGATCGTCTACGGAGTGGGAGACTGGGACGATTTAAGCTCGGATAGAGCGCAGGCCATGCGACGATTCTTCGGTATGGCCGCAGGTGTGGGTTTCTTTAGTGGCGTGGGGTCTGCGCGAAGCGTATACGGACAAATTCAACGGTCGACCCGCGATAACCTGATTCGTGGCGTGAGTGAGGGGAAGATCAGCCGAAAGCAATACAAGAAGCTGATGCCCAAGAAGAAGACAACGACCGCGACGACTGCCGAGGAAAGATTTGAAGATGTGATCCGGGACCCGGACGCTAGGGAACAGCTAAAAGGCTGGGGCGTCATCCCTCGCGATTTGAATTTCAAGATCCAAGCGATTGAAGGTGAGATCCGTCTGGCAGAGATGGCCCGCAATGGCGAGATCGAAGCTCCAGATGGATACGCCGTCACGGTTGGGGAGAAGTTGTCGGCGGAAACCCAGCGAGATTTCGACGCTGCGGAATATGACACATCCGGTGTGGCCCCCGACACAGATCCCCTGTCAGTGTTGCGTGGGAGCCACACAATGTCTGACGTCATGTTGGAACGGAGAAGGAAGACGCTGGCTCGCCTGAAGCAGATGCAGGCACCGGGGGACGAGAGACAACTGACGGTAATCCCCATCGTGCGGCCAAGCGGCAACAAGTTTCCCAGTCGCGAGGGGGATGTCCGCCCTGACATGGAGTTAACGTGGGTATCCGAACCTCGGCTAAATGATATTGCCGACGCGGACCTCAAGGCGGCAGCCGGTGGTGGTCCCATCAATTTGGATGACCCGGTTTCCGCAATCATTCAATACCCAGAGTCAAGCGACGAGGGGGACCAGACAGGGTGGCGTCTGTGGCTCGGCACGAGGCCCCCCTCGGGTCCCGACTTGGAAACGCGAACTGAAGAAGGCTATCACTTTGTTCGCTGGAAAGCCGACCCTGAGGTAATGGAAGCACAGGGCAGGCTTGGCACGCTCGGCGCAAATGTTCCTGGTCGCCGGCTCGACGAGTCAGCCGACCAGTACAAGAAACGCCTGACTTTGATCAGACGCAACATGGTCATGCAGGACAGGTGGGTGGCACAGCAGATTGCCGTCGACTACCCAGAAATGGCTTCCGCCTTGAAGGCGGGCTCAGTGGATGTGCAATCGATTTTAGATGCGGAGTTTGGGGACGATACAGTTGGCCGTCAATTGCAGGAGTTGATTCAGGCTAATGCCAATAACCCTGACAAGGGTGGCGACGTCAACCCAATGACGACCGCCACACTGAGCCGGCTTGCCGACCATCTTAGAGACTTGGATGCCCCAAAGGTCGGTAAGGGTGCCCAAGTCTATGTGTTAATGGACACGGCGACTGAGGAACTAGGCGCAGTCTTTCGGAAAGGCACAGTTGAGCAAGTCAACGAGGACGGCTCAATCAATGTTAAGTTTGGCGAGGGCGACACGATGTCGAACGTGCCGCCGAAGGACTACACGGTCGAGTCTCCCCAAGTGGGCGATAAGGGGGCGGTAAATGGTTCCCCCGCGACCGTTGTGCAAAGCATGGGCGATGGCCAACTGGTCGTGCAGATAAACAACTCGGAAGCAGAGGTCACCATTGAGGAGGATGGCTTTACGCCAGAATGGGGCGAAGACCTTGAGGCTGTTGATCTGGGTGTTCAGGCGGCAAGCGTGGGGGAAGCGGGAAGTTTGGAAGAGATCACCCCGGGCGGCACGGAAGCCGTCCCGGCGGCCAGTATCCCTGTCGGGACTGCCAGACAATTTGATGATGATCAACTGCTGGATGCAGACGCCCCCGACCCCGGTCTTGGCCCAGGGCTATTCCCTGGTTTTACGGGGTCTGGCAAGTACGAGGCAACGGTAGACGAGTCAGGTAATATCATTGCCGTGAGACCGACCACCAAGCGGTTCGAGGCAGACGAACTTCTGGATGAGCCCTTTCCTCTTATATTCGATCAGCCATTCCTTGATCGCGCTGGTGAGTCGATCCCCGGTGTTACGGGGCCGGGAGAGTACAACATAGTCCTAAACGCGGACGGCCTGCTCACCGCCGTGGCAGAAGAGGTTGTGGCAGAAGAGTCCGCAGAAGAGCCCGTGGCTGAAGAGGCTGTAGAAGAGGAAGCACCAGCCAAACCGGCCACAAAAGTAAGTGATGCGGCCCCTGATGCTGAACCGGAAGCCGAGGCCCCCGCAGCGTTGCCAGACGTCAATGGGATGAAGGCCAGCGATCTAGAAGCAGAAATACGAGAGACCTTCGGGGGGATGACAGAAGATGGTCCGCTCATCCTTAAAAACAGCAACGGCGATGAGGTCGAGGTTGGGCTGAAGCGTGAGAAAAGCATAACGAATATTCGCAACGACACGCTGCGGCAAATCGTTTCTGTCATGCGACAAGGCCGCGAGGCTGTTCAGGAGAGACTGGTGCTCCCTGGCCGTGGGGAACCCGCTGACTCGCCGTTCATGAAGAAAACAAAATCAACACCCAAGAGGGACCTCACCAAGGAATATCGAGCTGCCACTGCCGAAGTGGAACGGCTCGAAGCCGCAGATAGAACTACGCTGAGTGAGGACAGAAAGGCTGCGCTCGACGAGGAGCTGGAGAAGGCGAAGGAAAAAGAAGCCAAAGCCTTAGACGCAGTGTTGAATGCTGAGGGCCCGAAAGAAACCAAGCCGCAGGCTGGGGCACAGCGGCGTTCGGCGGAGACAGAAGCAGATGCCCTGCGAGGGCAGGCGGAAGAAATACGACAAAAGGGGGAACCGGGTGCAGCACAGGCGGCTCAAGAACTCGAAGAGCGGGCCACTCGTCTTCCCACGAGCCAAACGATGGCCGAGGGTGGAGCAACTCAAGAGGGTGCGCGTGAGGGATCAGCCTTTGGTGGCCCCTCGGTCAACCCGTTTACCAGCCAGAGCTGGGAAGTGTCGAGTGATGACATTGCCAGTATGAGTGACAACGATGTCAACACGCTTGCGGCGAGTTTGCTTGCTGCAAGAACCCCAGACATGGACAGCGACCCCGACTACATGACCCTGAAGGACAGGTCTGGCAAAGGCGGGAAGCAATCAGAAGCGGCCAAGGCGAAAGCACAGAGGGAGAGTACGGCGAGAAGGCGGTCAGCTATCGAGTCAATCCTGATCAGGCTGGGCAAACACAAAGACTACTCGTTGCCTCGCGGCGGCATTGTCAAGGGCCAGTATTGGATACGCACCACTGACAATCGTGCGTATAAGATTGTCGAGGCTGGCCCCGCACGGATTGTGCTGGACCCAGTAACCGGCAAAAAGGGACGCAGCGAGCAGGTTGTACTGGACAATACCGGCGAGGCAGTGCAGACCAAGCTGGCCAAACAGTTCCGCCCGAGCACAGAGTGGGAGCTGACGCAAACTGATATTGAGTCAGAGTTCGGCAGGCTGGAGTCTGAGATCGAGGAGGCTCTTGCAAAGCATGACGTTGACAGCGAGGGAAATAAGATCTCTGACGAGGATGCCAAGGAGCGAGCCAGCCACGTTATGACGATGATACGCCGGTTCTCGAAGGGTCGCCGTGGTCAGGCGTGGGCGTTGAATCGGCTTAAGGTGTGGGCCGGGACGAAGGGGACAGAGGAAGAATTGCGTAGGGTTGACCCAGACACGATGGTCATCACCCCAGACGAGACACTCATCGACGAGATGAACAAGCTGGATGCGGACGTTGAGGGGAAATATCCAGGGGTGTTCTATGAAACCCTTGGAGAACTACAAGAGGCGTACCGCACTCCACAGTTGACCCAAGTGACACTAAAGGACGGCTGGCCAGACAGGGGAGGCGATATTACTGGCCTGGGAACAGCGGGAGGGCGATTCTCCACGGAGCTACTGTTCCTGCACGAGACAATTAAGAGGAACTGGGACGCCGTATCTGACGCCTTTGCTAAGGGCAAGGGCAACGAGAAGGTCTTGGAGTTATTGAGGGACAAGCAGGACCCGACACCTGAGCAACAGAGGCTGATTGAGTACCTTGATAAGGGGGAGAACCTTCTGGTTGGCTCGGCAATATCTACGGACACAATGTCTCCCGATAAGATATTCCATATCTCAGACCAGCCATTACAAGATGAGCTTACCGCCACAGGAGAAGTACCAAACAAACTCGCCGCTTTTGGCGACACGACGCGACAGGTTTACGAGGAGCTGGTCAGGCGGCTCATGAGCGGCAACTACAGGGATGCCGAGGGCAAGCCAAACGCTGGGACTATGTCGCGGGCTCAAGCCAAGGTGTTAGCGGGCAATATGCTTCGCAATGAGGGGTTCGTTGCCATCTCAGACGAGTCCGGTGGCCATCGGCGGTACTACGCACTGCAGGACAAGCCCAAGGAGCAACTCCTTCAGGGTAATCGCGGCGACAAACGTATCTACACTGCCGTTGAACTGAACACTCTCACAGGTGCCAGGATAAAAGGGAATCCAAAGAAGGGTGGACCACAGTTTGTGTCATTGAAGGAGCAAGACAGGGCGAGGTTGCAGGCGAGACTTGAGGAAGAGGAGAAAGCGGGCGATAAAGAGGCGGCAGAGAAAACCAAGGCCGAGCTAAAAGACATAGCGAAAAAGTGGGATGCCGAGTGGGAAAACTTTAAGGAGCAGAGGGATGCTCACAACATGCCGCGACTCCCCACTGTGGATGAGCTTGCCCTTCCACATGGCGACGTGGAGAACACCGCGAACGAAGTCTTCGCGGCTGCTGGTCCAGATGGCCCAACAAGCGAGGAGCTGTCGGTTATCCCGGGCGCACAGCTTCCCCGTAAAAAGAACGACAGGCATGGCGTGCCGTATGCGGACCTGCTGGATCGCGAGGGGAGCAAAGAGGGCCGGCTGGTTGAGCCGCGCTCATACAAAGAACTAAAGGAGATGCTGGAGTGGGCGTTAGATCCCAAGAGGAACGTGAACCTGGACTGGTACAACCAGTTTGGTCAGAACACGCAGGACCTGATTGGCGAAGCCAACATGAAAGAGTTTGCTGCACTGTTTGGCATCACCTCGGCCCAGAAAGCGGCGGAAGTCAACTACGCCGAGACACTGCACATCATGGACATCGCCCGGCGAATTGACCCGAGGAGCAGGCCGGAAGAATTCAAGGCAGCACTATGGAGAGCGACGGACAGCACTGGTCCCGACAACAGAATTGGCAGGCCCGACCCGAGTAAGGACGGCAGGGCACCGGGATTAGGAATCACAGAAAGCCAGGTCAATCAGATACTGACGTACTACAGGACGGCGAAGTATGCAGGCGGGCTCAAGGTGAGCACGTACATGTGGAACGTGCTGGACAAGGCAGGCAACGACTACAGCCCGTTCTCTGTGCAGGACGTGCATATGTCGCGAGTGTTCGGTGCAGACAAAAGGCGGATGTACAAGTACACCGAGGAGTACGTAGACGACGACGGCACGTTGAAAACCCGCGACTCTAACTACGACAAGTGGGCCGAAGCCGAGCGAGCTGCGAAAAAAGGGAAAGGCAAGAAAAGCCGCCGCAACCCGATCACCTATCGCGTAGTGGACGGGGCCAAGTTCAGCAAGGATGCTGAGTTGCGGTACGCCATGTACATGACATCGCGATTGGCGAGGGACTACAACATCCAGCCGCAGCAGGCACAGGCGTTACTATGGTTCTATGCCAAGGAAAACCTGTCTCCTAAAGATGACCAAGAGGGTGCGGTTGTTGGAGACGGAACATTTGACTCGGCCACTCGCTTTGCCACTAAGGGCATCGCTCGCATTCAGGAAATGGTCGATAGCGGCGAGTTCAACAAAGACAAGCCGCTCTACGAGGGACTCGACACTGAGCCAACGCCATTCCGAAGCAGGCCTCAGCGGGAAACTAATGCGGCAAGCGTGATCCGCAAGATTGACAAGGCGTTGGGCGGGGGCGAACTCCACAAAGACCTCAGGGAAAAGTTTACAAAAGACAAGCCTGAGCCCGCCGAACTCAGGAAACGCCTTGAGGCTGAGCGAGAGCGGCAGGAAATGCTCCGCGACCGTGCGGCAGCCGACGATTACAGCAATACCAACATGCGGCTCGGCATCAGCGACATGGTTGTCAGCCGCTCACCACAGGTTACGGTGAGTTTCAATCCCGGGGTGGAGCGTGGGTACGGATTCCCGAAAGATGTCACACTGGAAGAGCTGGTCACGTTTCAGGATGTACAGCTAGAGGCAATCACAGACAGTGACGGGCAGATCAGAATCCTGAAGGAACTGAATATCCCTCACAGGATCTCGCGCACATTGGGTACGTATGACCGCATGGAACCGTCCATCCTGATTAATTTGCCCGGCATGGACATGGACACGGCGGATATGCTTGCTAATCTGCTTGGCGATGCTCTGTTGCAGGACGGGGCTCTGACCGTGAAGCCAGATCACACCGCTCCCGAGTGGGTAGCAGATGTCGAAAAGAAAGATGGGTCTAAATATACCCAGCAAGAGCTTGAAGAAATCTATGAGCTGGTAAATAAAGACAAAGAGCGATATGGGCTCAACTTTACCATGTCGTTTGACGAAAAAGCTCTTAGCTTTTTCGATGGGGCCATGTTCGACCTAGATGACCCCGCAGATTACAGCATAGGCATGCAGTACGCTTTTTATAACCGGATGAAGGGTATCTTGTCGAAAGGTTCGATGGATCTCGACGTCGGCATGATGGGAACAGTGAGTAATTACTATGAGCCAAAAGAAACCGACGAACAAACAGGACGAACCGAAACCTACCAAGGACGAGCAGAATACTTTGCCCGCCGTTCCGGTTCGCCCGCCCGATCATCCGTGCTACTCTCGCGGGCCAATGATCTTCTTTATGAACCGGCCTGGGAATCGTACCGCCAATTCGTCGAAGGACGCGGATACTCCCCCGAAAACCAAGTAGGTCCTCGGATGGAGCGGCCTGATGTGCCGCACGTTCTCACGGAGATTACGACGCTACTCAAGGATGAGACCGTCCATGTAGCAGTGGACGGTGCTCCATCCGAGGGGACCGCAGACTTCTTCGCCCAGCGGAAGATGGATTTACACGCGGCGCAAGACAAGGCTGGCTTGGCCAAGCTGGCTGCGGTGCGTGCAGACTCAGTGTCGGTCAGCAACATCGACCCGAGCGACATGTCGGGGATCGTGTCGGGTGTTGTGAATGTGCTGAAGCCAGACGGCGTGGCGTATGTGTCAAAGGTTCACGATCCGATGACTACTCCCGCAGTTGCGGCCACCGAAGAGTGGACCTCGATGCCCGTGGATGATTTCCCCCGAGTCTTGGCGGAGCAGGAAGGCGATCCGGGGTATGTCTATCATGTTACAACGAAGGATCGTGCTACACGCATTCAATCTGAGGGCTTCCTGCAGGGACAGCCACAGTCGATGGCACCCGGATGGTATGCAGAACGCTCTGCGGGCAAGCTGTTCTTTACAGAAAAGTCTGCAGTGCGTTTCTGGTCAGACCGGATTGAAGAACACTTAGACCACCACATGGACGCACCGGATGCAGGGTGGGAATTGGTCGCTTTAAGGGTTCGCAAGTCGGACATTCCCGGCTTGACGCCCGACGATGTCGGCACCAAAGATGCCCAAGGCAGGCAGGCTTTCTTTACGGAGAGCAACCTTGAGGCTGCCATTGCGGAAGACCCAGAGCAGGTGCAAGAACTTCAGAGCCTACTGGAGAGCCGCTTCGGGTCAGTGGAAGATGCCGGTACACACTTCCGGGCGAGCAAACCCCAGCCCTCATCGTTTCGGGTGTCTGAAGGGACGAACGAAAGCCTTCGGCAGGCCGACGCCAGTGCTGACGTGGCGGCATACGGTGCGTTCAACGTCACCGCAAAGCAGCACAAGGCTGTAGTGTCCCTGTTTGAGGGTGGCAATCTGTCTACCCTTCTGCATGAACTGGGGCACTACTTCCGCAGCCAGCTTACTGAGTCTGAGAACCGCGCGGTTGAGCGGATCATGCTGCGCGAGAACCGCAGCTTAAGGAAGCGGGATAACGGCAGGCTGGATTGGCGGAATAACAATTCTGAGGCAGAGGAATACTTCGCGCAAGAATTCCAGAGGTACGTGTCGGAAGGGAAAACGGAAGCGAACGAATTGACGGGCGTTTTCGAGAAGTTTAAGAGCTGGCTGACGGGGACCCTGCTGCGGCTGCCAAATACCGACAAGTTGTCGAACGAGATGAGGGGCTTTTTCGATCAGATGTTGTCGGGCGAGGAGCGTAGGGAACTCTCGGAGCGGATCAGTCGGGACACACGTCTGGCTCAGGCAGTCCGACGTGCCGACGCAGTCGAGCCGTTGCCGGATATTGAGCCAGCGCCCACTGCTGCCGCCGTCTTGGATGAGCTTGCCAAGCTGGATGGCTGGGAAGACCCGGTCAAGAAGCCCAAGGGATTGGGTCGCATTGCTCGGTTCTTGTTCCGCACAGAAAAGCTGCTACCCCGTCCAATCTTTCGGGCACTGTGGAGGATGAAGTCCCAGATCCGGGGGGCAGAGCGTGACGTGAAGCTCGCGGACAGGGAACTTAAGCGGGCGATCAAGAAGGAGTGGGGTAAGCTGGATGAGCGTAATAACGCACTGCTGAATACGTTCCTGTCAGCTAGGGATACACGGGTCCGCCAAGAGGCGGCTGACCAGCTCGCACTTGCACCACGGGTGTTCAAGGCCGCTACGGAAATTCGGGACAAAATTGACGGGGTATCACGGGAGCTTCAGAACAAAGGAGTCATTCAGGGTGACATCTTAAAGGCGACTGTAGACGCAAACATGCAGGTGTACCTCAATCGCTCTTATCGTTTCTTTGAAGAGCCGCAGACGTGGACGGTTAAGCATGTCAGGGACAAGCATCCTGATCGGTGGATGGCGGCAGTAGACTGGCTGCGAGGCATGAACCAGACGGATGTCCAAAAGAACAGGGTTTTGGTGAAGACGGGCAGTCACGAGTTGCGAGCTGATGTAGTTGAGGTGAATCAACAAGAGGGCACAGCGACTGTCCGTTACATGGACAAGAGCAAGGCACAGGTGCCCTTGACAGACATGGAGGCAATTACTGTCAAGTCGGACGAAGACCTGGGTAGGGCGGTCGGTGATCTACTGGATCGCGGAACAGGGCAGGGTCCCGCTCTGACCAGAATTTTGGGCGAGAAGGACCTCGGTATCTTGAAGCAGAAAAAGGAAGTGCCAGAGGCACTGCGTCGGCTGTGGGGTGAGTACGAAGATGTCAGCGATCAGGTCGTTAACACGCTGACGAAGATGAGCAAGCTCCAAGCCGAACATGAGTTCCTTGACACCCTGAAAAGACACGGCATGGGCAAGTTCTTCTTTGAGAAGGGAAAGCAGCCCGTGCCTGCCGTTCTAATCAAGGCAGACGGCAACCCAAAGATGGAGCCATTGGCTGGCCTGTACACATATGACTGGCTACTCAAGGAACTGCAAACACACTTTGATCCTCGCCCGCCCAGCCAGGACAACGAGAGAGTGCTGTGGCTGGCACGGCAGGTGAAGCGGGCCATCGCCACCACAAAGGTGGGGCTAACGGTATACAGCACGGGCACGCAGATAAAGAACTTTGCCAGTAATCCTTTGATCCAGATGGCGTCAGGCAACTGGGACCTGAGGAAGGCGTGGAAGGCCGGCAGGACCATCATTGATGACTGGGCATCCACACCCGACCCGGAGAAGCGAGAGTTTGTCAAGAAGATGTACACGCTGGGCGTGATAGATTCGGGTGTCAACCTGCAAGATGTCATGGCGAATCTCGATGCGGCCAACAGAGATGGGCTGGACAAGTTTGTCAGCAGCCAGAAGGTGTTGCGTGGTGCCAAGAAGGCTGCCATTGACGCGCCCATGGCCTTGTATCAGGCGGGCGACGTGGTGTGGAAGATCTATGCCTTTGAAAACTTCAAGGCGAGATACGGCAAGGTATTCCCGGACATGAAGCCCGAGGAACTCGACCAGTACGCAGCCACGCTGGTGCTTGAGGAGACACCGAGTACGGCGATGGCGAACTCGCAGTTGCTACGGACGCTGCGTTGGATGCCAATGGGATCGACGTTCATCACGTTCACTGCTGAGATGTATCGCGTGACGGGCAATCAGATCAAGCGGTGTATCTCAGAGCTGAAGTCCGATAACCCGGAACTCAAGAAGAGCGGCTTCAAAAGGCTTATCGGTCTGTCAACAGCCATGGATGTCACGGGGCTACTGGGATACACATTGCTCGATGGGCTTGTCGCTGCGCTGGGAGGTGCCAGTGTCCCAGATGACGATGACAAGGAAGACTACTGGACCCTTGGTCGCCCGTGGGATGCCAGCAAGCTGCTCGCACACAAGAGCACACAGATGGTCAAGGATGCGAAGGGCGATAACGTCATCATCCGACTGCTTCCGTACTCGAACATTCATGCGTATGGCAGTGTGCGAGATGTGGTTCAGGCCGTGATGTCTGGGCTGAGTGATGACGAGGCATCAGGGCTCGAAGTCATGACCGGAGTGGTCAGCAATGTTGTTGGGGCCGGCATGGAACAGTTCCTTGACGGAAATATTCTGGCGGAAACCTGGAGTGAGGTGAGCGGAAACCAAGACGCATATGGCAACAAGATCATACAGCCCTTGGGTGCTGAGCAGCCAAACTGGTATCAAGTATTGTTCACCCCGGAAGGTCTGACATACACACTGAAAAAGCTCGGTCCCGCACCATACAAGCAGTGGAAGCGGCTGCAAAAAAGCAGCGACCCAAATGCTCTGGGGCACAACGACTGGTCGGAGAGTGACGCATGGGCATCCCTGTATGGGCTGACCGTGTCCACGGTGGACGTGCGGGACCAGGCGTCACGCGCGTATCGCTCAGCAAAATACGCCGAGGGGTCTGCAAAAAAGAAGCTGTTGAATTGGCTTCGCGTATCCCGCTCGCCAGAAGAAGCACGCGAACTGTACGGCAAGGCGTCGGAGCAGTTAAAGCTACAGCAAGAGCACGCAAGAAAAGTGGTGGCGTCCGCAGAGCGTCAGGGTTTGCCGTCTCAAGTCATCGACAAGCTCGCATGGCAAGAGGGTGCTGGCAAGAAGGGAACGCCAGACAAAGAGTTTGAACGAGGCAAGGTGCTCGCGGGCGACTTGGCATTCACCAATGTCGGAGATGCGATGGCGGAGACGTATACCCGGAATCCACAGGCAGTGATTGCAATGGTGGAGCAGGCACACGCACTGGGCGTGGAAGGTACTGCCACTCCTCAGCAGTATCTCATGATGATGGCATCTCGCGAGGAAGACGGGAAGCCAACGACCGAAGCCCGGATAGCAGGCAAGATGCTTAAGGGGTACGGCGGCGTCAGCTCTCTCGCGGGCAAGAAAATCGGGCTATCAAAAGCAGCAATACGGAGGGCGAGGCAGGCGGGGCGTTAGTTCATGTTCGCCCGTTCCAGTATCTCTGAGTTGATATAGCAAAGAACTCCCAAGTAGCCTACGGCTTCGAGGGCTAGCGACTCGTTGAAATCAAGGTCGTCACAGGCGATTGCCTTGGCGGCCTGCTCCTCTATCAGACTAAACAGCCACGGGACGGAGACATCGGCCTCTTGCAGTTGTTCAATAAGAGTTTGCTGTGCCTCGCGATTCGCCATGATCGCATCAAATGCTTGGCTCACTGGAAAACTCCCGCCCAGTAGTGAAATCCGTCTCGGGACACGGCGTGACCCCATCCACATTTACGTCGACCCGTAAGTATCCAACTGAAGTGAGGCGGCGAATAGACCCAGGACTGGACCGCCCCCTCTACAGTCCTGTAGCCGCAGGTAATGATCTGGTCGTGCTGCCCATGCTCAAAGTGCCCGGTCCATGCCATGCGTTCGGCATGACGCTGAGCCAGCACACAGCAGTGTTCGTCAAGTGTCAGCGAGGGGGCTTGATAGTGTGCTCGCCATTGATTCACACTGCTGTGCATGGCTCGTATCGTCGGGTCGTCCACATGCCACGGGATGCCGGGTGCAAGGAGAAGGAGCAGTGTGTTCATGCAGTGACTGCCTCGCAGTTGTCGTGTTCGCGTCCATACCCGGTGGGCACGGCGGCTACGACTTCCCTATGCACGACGCTCCCCTTCCGCATGATGACCTTCGGAGTTGTGCGGCCAACACCCGTCCATACAAGGGCCGGATGTGGCCTTCTATAGTGGGGGATCGTCTCGATTGCTCGCCCAAGTGCCCAGCCAAATTTACCCCGCCGCTGTGCCTTTTCTACCAGTTGCTGGACGTTGGCCTCATCTACTCGATGCTGGTCTTTTGCCAGCACTTCTGGTTCGAGTATGCTGGGATCATCGCCAATAAGGCAGAGGGTGCAGGCGAGCCGAAGGAAATGGTGCCCGAGTTTGTGGTCACCATTAAGGGCAAGTTCCGTGTCCGCTTTTGGGTATCCAACAGGTGGAGTGTGCTCGTCAGCACAGGAGTCCATCTGCCGAGCAGAATCCCCGATAGTGCCCAAGCTAGTAGTCAGATCGTTAGCCGTCAATCCAACGGTAAGCGGAAACTCATGCACATGGAAGACGGTATGTCCGTCTCGAACGTCGCCATTGTCGATCCCAATAACGAGGCTTCGGCACGCAGTGAAGTCCGCATCCTGAATTTCCGGCGTTTCAAAAACTCGTTCAGCCATCCAGATCGTCTTCGCCGTGCCCATGAGTTCATGTCCGACCGGGAACCTAACCAAAAGGCTTGTGAGTCCGTGTGGTAGTCGGATGCTGGAGCAATCGACCTGATCCAGATTTAGCCGTGTCATCATGGGGATGAGAGATGGGTAGACCAAATAGTAAGGTCGCCCATCAGCGGCCCACTGTTTGTCCCACCTGCGATGACTCTGCATGAGGCCGTATGTCGGATCGTCTGGCGGGTATTTCTTTTTTAAGCGGATGAGCATATCGTCGAGCCACTCTTCGGTCACAGAAGACCGGAGGCCAGATGGCAAACTGCGTCGTACTGTAGTCGCTTGGGTTTCGTAGTTGTGGAACCTCATGGTTCTATCTCCTCCTGATTTGTGGCTGCTGATGGCAGCCAGGATATGAAACGACCGAGACCCTGATGCTGCTTGGGTCCCGGTCGAGGTTCGGGCGAGGCAGGGAGAAGCAGCAAAGTCCCAGCCTATAGTGCCCCGGAGCGTTGAGCGGAATCCCACTCGTTGCCCCACTTCCATGGCTTCTCGAAGAAGCAAATGAGTTCCTCGGGAGTTTGCACGAGCCCTTCGGACACCATGTGGCGGGCCAAGGCGAGGACGTTGCCGTGCTCGTCAAACCACTTAGCCTCATACAGGTCGTTGGTCATGTGTCATCCAGTTCGTTG
>Ga0114932_10003265_pt1 | contig 16120 bp, 5 predicted proteins | sample 2SBtaG_2_FD_87286 | JGI IMG/M metagenome (GOLD analysis project Ga0114932, IMG submission 87286) | Deep subsurface microbial communities from Kolumbo volcano to uncover new lineages of life (NeLLi) - 2SBTROV12_ACTIVE470 metaG | ecosystem: Environmental > Aquatic > Marine > Volcanic ... | reverse complement strand
GAAGAAGGTACGGCAACCTTAATCCATGCGAAAAATGTAGCGGATATTAGTAGAGAAACGGCTGACTTTCGTTACGGTGAAGATAACGAAAATTTAGCTTACCTAGTATCCACTACTGCCACACAAGCGGCTGCTCTTGGTTCGATGGCATCGGCTCCCTTTGCTGTTGCGGCTCAATTTCTTCCTAACTCTAAAATAAAAGGTACCGCACTCATAGCCGCACCTTTAATAGATAGGCCGAGTGGATTTGCTTTATTTGGGGGGCTACAAGAAGCGCAAACAGAAGCGGCGAGAACAACATCTAAAGATGTAGCCGCTATGGAATTAGTGTCTGAACAAAGTGAAGAGGAAAGCAAAAGAAGGGCTGCTGTAGATACTACAGTTAGAGCAGTTGCAATTTTTAATCCAATTGTAGGAGATGCTATACGTGATGCTCATACAGGTACACCAGAGCAGGTTGCAGCCGCTGAAGATACACTCCACGATATACTTGATTGGGGAACTCTTGAAACAGATCTTGAGTTTGAGAAAGACCCTGAAGGAGTTTGGCAACACCGAGTTGCAACCGAAATTCTAGCTACGGCATACCCCCACAGATATACTTCACTATCAAAAGTTATAAAAACAGCCCAAACGCAGTTAGAAGTACAAGGAGTATTTCCTGAATTAGGTGTACCATCTGACCTTCTTTCGGAGGCTAACCTATTACCGTATACAGGTGAAATATCTAATAATGAGTCAGCACAACAAGTTGCGACTTATATCGATGAATATGCGGGTTTCACTAATTTAAATGCCCAACAAGCCGCTGACGAAGCTGGGTATACACTAAGTCCCAACGAGGCAAAATTTTTTGTAGAAGCTATTGCACAAGCTAGAGAAGAAGAAAAAGAAACAGCTAATGAAGGTCAGATCGAATTAGCATCTACTATAGAAGATTTAACGGAAAGCGAAAAAACATCAGATACTCCTCAAGTCCCATATAGAGTTTCAGGAGACGAGGCATATACCGCTTGGTTAGAGCATATAGACAAACGGCAGCTTAATTCTGATGAAGTAACTAAACTTTTGGGTGATGTTCCCGCTACACCAGAGCAAATAGCGGCATTAACGGGGCAAGGTGGACCTACCTTCCAAGAAGATCAAACTGGAATTGTACAAGATTATCGTGGACTACGCGAAGTAACTACAGATGAAGTAGTAGCTAAGTTTGCGGACGAAGGTTACACGCGCCCCAATACCGAAACTAATCCCGAAGGTGCCGCTGCGTTTGATGCGGAAGTTGCTAAATATGTTGGAGTATCTGCGGACCCCCTAGAAGAAACTACATTCAATAAAATTATAACCGATATAGACCCTAGATATATTAAAGCAGGTGAAGCTAAACGAGTCTACGAAGACTTAGGAATAATATCTCCTACCGAATTCGATATAAGTAGGTTCGTTGGGGCAGGTGACGAATCCCAACTACCCGCTGCGGTAGAGAAATATTTGCCTGTAGCCTCGCATAATTTTCTAACTGAAACGATGGGGGTACCCGGACAAGATGTAACACAAGACGATATAGCTATAGTTGAAAGTCTTATTGCTGACCAAATGGCCGCTGATGCCCTAACCGACCAGCAATTAATATATGATGTAACAGGCGATAATGTAATAGATCAAGCTGACCTAACTATGTTACAAGATGTTATGGCGGGTACTACTTCTAGAGCAGATATTGCTACTACAAGTCCATTTGCAGCTACAGGAATACAAGGTCAACTAGCTACGCAAACTCAACGGGCTCAACAAGCTCAACAACAAGCTCAACAAGCTCAACAAGCTCAACAACAAGCTCAACAACAAGCTCAACAACAAGCTCAACAGGTTCAACAGCAAATTCAGCAAGCTCAACAGCAAGCTCAACAGCAAGCTCAACAGCAAGCTCAACAGCAAGCTCAACAACAAGCTCAACAAGTTCAACAGCAAATTCAACAAGCTCAAGAACAAGCTCAACAGCAAGCTCAACAACGGGCTATAGAGATGGAAAACCAGCGGTTTATGGGGCAGCTATTAGAAACAACACCGGTTAAGGTAGAAACACCAGACCCGAAAAAAATAGATTATGTATATGATCCATTTGGGGATAGTATATTTGCTGGACCGCAGAAAAACCTTTACGAACAGGCTTCGCCTTATGGTACTTCAACGCAGCCGAAATTCGTGGCTCATGGTGGACTTATAGAAGATGAAACAGATACAATATTACGGGTATTAGAGGGTAGATAGATGTCGCAGCCAATACGATATTTTGATTTAGGGGGTACTACTACTGCTCCGGGCTATAAACCAGAGGAAACCGCTGCGTATAAAGATGTAACTCCATCTACAACGCCTAGTAATAATAACGCCCTTTTTAATAATCTTGCGAATTTGGGTATAGCTAGCGCCGTTGAATTTTTTGGGGGTAACGACCCACAGATTGAAAAAGCGGGATACCAAGGAGGTATTCCTAAATACACATCTTTACGAGAAAGAGTCCCTTATACAGATGATCCATATCGACGCCCCGGTAGTAGTGGGCAACGATATTTTACTGATGTAGGATTTTCTAGAACTCCTGAAGACCCATCTGTGCTCGCCGCACAAAATCTACTTAACCCTGTAAGAGAAGATACACGGGCAGCACGCCCCGCACTTGGTGGTATTTCTAATATTAGTACGTTCGCTGATTTAAACAAACTTACCTCTCCACAGCTACAACAAGAAAAAAGCGGTATTGCCAACGAACTACTTAGATTACGTGGTGAACAACGAAGCGAAGATGGTTGGTTACCCCCACCCCCCAATGCGGTAGTTACTCAAACTGCTCAATATTGGCGTAATAATAAAACGGGGGAGACATACGTAACTAATTCAGGAGGATGGACACCCCCCAGTGATGATTGGGTGCCTGATACAACTTCTGGGATGGCTGCAGGAGGTATAGCCCAAGTAGATCCAAGATACTTTGCCGGGTCTAGTGATGGTATGGCTGATTTAGTACCTGCTAATATAGATGGACAACAGGAAGCTAGATTAAGTGATGGCGAATTTGTAATGCCTGCGGATGTTGTAAGTCATTTAGGTAATGGGAACTCTAATGCCGGTGCAGATGTTTTATACAACATGATGGATCGTGTGCGTCAGGCTCGCACGGGTACAGAACAACAAGGACAACAGATAAACCCTAACCAAATGCTACCTGTTTAGGAATATAGATATGTCAACCCTTGCTACTCCTACCTCTACTACTCCCGCTACTCCTACGGCTACAAGTACAGCACCTACAAGTATTGTGGGGCAAAAAACCGGTTCGGAATCTGCGCTGTCTACTTGGGCAGGTCCTTATGTTACCGATATGTTGGGGCGTGCCGAAGCCTTGGCAGATCAACCATATGAGGCTTATACAGGACAGTTAACGGCTGGGGAAGCCGCGCCCCAAACACAGGCATTTCAAGGAATTGCTAATCTTGCTGTACCTACCAGTGAAATGGGAGCGTATACTCCAACTGAATTTACTTCAGAAGAAGCTACAAGAAGGATAAATCCTTTTATTGACGCCGCTTTAGACCCACAAATAGCCGATATGCGGCGGCAATCAGAAATCCAACGTATACAAGAAGCTGGAAGATTAGGTCAGGCCGGTGCTTATGGTGGTGGACGACAGGCTGTTATGGATGCCGAACGTAATAGGGGGCTGCTAGATCGTATAGCACGTACACGAGGGCAAGCTCAATTACAGGCGTATGAGGATGCGCGTAGTCAGTTTAATCTTGAGCAAGATAGAGAACGGCAAGCTCAAGAATTAGTTAATCGGTTTGGGTTAGACGCATTAGCAAGGCAAGCTGAGTTAGGTAAACAACAGCGAGCTATTGAAGCTGAAGGTGTAGCCGCAGATAGAGCGCAGTTTGAACAAGAACGAGAATACCCATACAAAATGACGCAATGGCAAAGTTCTCTTCTACAAAATTTACCACTAGAGACACAGAGTTATACTTATGCCCAACCTAGTGCTTTAGCCAACATTATGAGTGGAACATCCGGGGTTGGTAGTCTGGTTAACCAACTTCTTGGTGGTGGTAGTAGTGGTAGTGGTGGTGGTATTGGTGGTGGAATTATGGGTCTTGTTGACAAGATTTTCGGCGATTAAAATAGGGACCATGTTATGAGTATAGGCGGTATAGATAATCAGCTTCGAAATACACAAGACAGTATTACGAGTGGTACGCGTAAGCCTCTAGATAGTAGGCTTTTGGATGTATTAGCGCTGCAAAGAATAAAAGAACGGCAAGCGGCGGCTAAAAGAGAACTTCAAGCGTCTATGCCGCAAGAAAAGCGTACGATTGCAGACCAACTTACTAATGAAGTTATAAATAACGAAAAAGAAAAGCTGCAGGGAGGGATTAAAGATATTGCTGCGCAGGTGGGTGGAGTAAATAACCAACAGGCAGCGCAACAACAACAGAATATGCAAAGGGTAGCTCAACAGGGCGTTGCTACCCAACCCGCACCGAATATGGCGCGTATGGCCGGTGGCGGTATCGTTGCTTTTGCTGGGCCAGATGGTTCTCTAGTTAGTGCGCAAAATTTAACAGAAGAACAAATACAGTTTCTTAGAAGTCAGGGATTAAACGACGCACAAATAGCAAGTATAACTCCTGATAAACTCCCTGCTATTATGATAGACGCTGTTAATAAAAAAAATGCGGCAAGTAAATACCCGAGGGGTAGTATGCCAGAGCCTAAATCAGGCGCTACTCCTCCCAAAGGGTTTAGGTATAATCCTTTCGAGTACCCAGGAGAGCTTGGGAGTCCTGAAGGTCCCGGCCTTCTTGATAGGATACGGAAAGATGTTGATTTTGGGGTTACCTCTAGACGCCCAGCGGGATATGGGATGGGGAACCTCGATTACGCACCAGAGCTTAAGGGTGTGCCCGAAGGCTATGAAGAAAAGATAAGAAAAAGGAATGAACTTCAAGCAAACAATCCAATAAGAAAAAACATCGCTACTCAGCGTCGGGAATTTACGGCTTCGCGCCAGGGTGCGGCGACGAGGCCGACAGCCGCAGAAGATATTGGGCCATTAAGTGCTGGTGATCTTCGGGGGGATGAAGCGGCTAAAAGAGCGGCTGAAGCGGCTAAAATAAAAGCTGATGCTCAAGCTTTTAGTAGAGTACCTTCTTGGGGAGACCCTCAAAATAGATTTCCTTCATATTATCCCGCTTCATTACCTAACGCACAGCCGGGCGCACAGCCGGGCGCACAACAATCGGTAGCCCCCCCTGCCGAACCAAACGCGGGTATACAAACTGCAATCCCAAAAACTACTGGGCAAATATCGGGTACATCACCGATAGGACACACTGATGAATATGGACTAACTGGGGGTAGTAAAGTGCAGTATAGACCCCAACCCGGTATAATTGGAGTGACACAAAAACAAGATGAACTGAGGGAGTATCTTAAAGGAATAAGAGGGCAAGATGTTGGTGCAGCCAGAGAAGCTCAATTAACAAGGGCTGATGAGCATATGAATAGGGCTGGTATAGCTAATCAATATAGGGATATGTTGGCTAGACGGCGAGAAGCGAATCGTGTTTCTAAAGAAGAACGTGATTACTGGGCATTAAACGATATGCTTGCCCGAGCCGGGGGACAGGGGGCGCTATCTAATATCGCAAGGGGCGCTGCTGATATGCGTGCTACAGAACGTCGCCGTGCTTCTGGAGAACTTGCAGAGTTAGAAGCACTAGAACGAGCAGGTATAACTGAAGATAGGACTATAGCTGGTAGGACATTAGAATCAGGTGACAAAGCAGCAAAACTTACTTCTGATGAGAAAAGAGCGGCTGCTACCGCGGAATCAAGTTTATTGGCGAACCAAGCTAATGTCCTTACTGAAGAAGCTAAAGCTATGCTCCAAGGCGATATGGCAAACCTTACCGCGGAGTCGAAGGCTTTTGATCGTAGATTGTCGTTAATGACGGCAAACGCTAGTAATGAAGTTAAAGTTGCTGTAGCGAATCTAAATGGAAAATTGAAATCCGAAGCAAACGAAATAGCAAAGATGGCTATTAGCGCAAAAAGTGTAAGCGATTTTAATGTTGTCTTAGCGCGTATTAATGAAGCTATGGGTAAAATAAGAGCAGGAGTTGCTGACGACCTAACAAAAGTAACAACTTCAAATCCAATTTATCTGGCGATGCAACAGGATGATCCTAAAAAAGCTGCTGAGTATTTAAAAACTATGCAATCTACGTATCAGGAAATTGCTGACGATGCGGTACGTGAACTTACAGCTCAGAGAACGTTAGTAACAGCATCATTAACTAGATTTAAAAGACCCTCAAAGTAGTGAAGTAGCTATATGCCTATTTATAGAGTTAAAATTCCTGGCGAGGGTATTCAGGAAGTAGAAGGTCCCCCCGGTGCTACTAGGGAGGAAATAATTGCTGCCGCCCAATATCTACTTTCTGAAGAACGTATAGAAGAAGAGCGAAAGGCTTACCGAGAAAGTATACGTAGCGACGAGCCTATACCTACATTTGAACCTAAAGACACTGATAATTTTCTTGAAGATATATACAAAGGACTTGCCGCCGGTTTTGTTCAGACACTAGAATCGGCAGCGTTGGGTGCTATTGCTCCCCTAGACGAAGAGGCTGAAACTTCCGCGCGGGATGTAATAAAAAGTGTAGCTGATACAGTTCGCCCTGAACTGGCTAACCCAGAAGGAGCTTTATCTAAATTATCCCAAGGTGTCGGGTCTATTCTAGGGTTTGCACCCGCACTCCTTACTGGCCCCGCTTCCCCCTATGTTGCTGCTGGACTTGCGGTAGGCGCTGGTGCTGGCGAGGCTAGTGAACGTGCGCGAAGCGCTGGTGCAAGTGTAGAAGAAAGAGGTCGCGCTGCATTACTAGGTACCCTCCCCGGCGCACTTGATATTATTCCTTTAGCTAGATTAAGCAGAAAGTTTGGCCCTGATGTTGTAGGGGACCTAGTTAATAAATTCGGTAAGCCTGAAATAGATGGTATTGGCTCTCGTATACGCCGCGCCGCTACCACTGGCGGGATTGAAGCTGCTCAAGAAGTAGCGCAGGGTATTGCTCAAAACCTTATCGAGCGTGGATATAATGAAGATGCTGAACTACTAAAAGGTACTGGCGAAGAGGGTCTTATTGGCGCTGGCGCTGGCGCTATAGTACAAGGGTTATTGGATGCTTTTGCCGGTCGTCGCGGACCTTCAGCTACTACACCTACCGAACCCGCTGAACCCACCCAACCCGCACAGGGTGAGTTGTTTTCTCCTGATGCCGATTTAGGGGCTCGTCCTCCTATAGAAGAATCTAGGCGTGAAGCTCAAGGTGAATTATTTTCAGAAGAAGACTTAGGCCGTGCGCCTATCGAAGATACTCAACTGGCGCTTGATTTATCTAGACCCGTTGGTTCTCCAGAAGCAGGTCGGCGTCTTGCAGAGTTAGAGCGGCGTAGGGAACCAGAACAAGAAGAATTGCAGTTTGAATCTGTACCCGGTGCTGAAGCTGAACAGGTAGCACAAGCTGCTGCTAGGGAACGAGCCGCGTTAGCCGCTATTGAACGTAGTGATGAAGCTGCGTTTGAACAGCCTGATTTATTTGCACTACAACAAGAACAAGAAGATCGTAGGCTAGGTGTTCCTAGGTTTCCTGTAGATCAGTTTATGGATGTACAGGAAGAAGCAGAAGTAGCTCCTGTTCCTGAAGCTGAACAGCTTGATATCGAAGATGCTATTGCTACTCGCCAACAAGAAGATACCGAAACCGCCCAGTTAGAAGAAATGGTAGCGGCAGACGAAACATTTCGTGCCGAATCAGATTTAGAAACTATTAGAGGGCAACTTGATACCCAGCAAGAACAAGAAACTGCTGCAAAACGGGGTGCCGTACTAGATTCGGTATTAACAGACTTACGTGATCCTAATCCAGAAATAGCACGGAAGCGCTTTGTTTCCGCGTTAAGAGACGAGGGTATTACTAAGACGGCTCCAACTGGGCCAGAATTACGAGCAATAAATAGGGCTACTGATGTTGTAGCTGCAACTCGTGCTGAAGATGCTGCTCTTGCTGAACCTATTGAGCCTCGTCAACAATACCAAATGCGACCAGATGAAGAAGGAGTACGCCGACGCGCACCCCAAACTGATTTACGGGGATTGGAAGATGATAGAAAACCAATATCTGGACAAGCTGTTGGGGACGCAGTACCTCTGGCTGCAAGAACTGACGACAGAACAAGTGGAGCACGCGTTCAGGATACTGTCGAAGGGACCTCCGCTCTTGTACCCAGAGATACCGAAGGAACTCCGGCACTTGATCCCGCACCAGTGGTGGGCGTTGAGTCTGATACTAGAACACTTGATGTTGGAGAAGGAGGAGCACAAGCTCAACTAGAATTACCTATTACGGAAGATTTAGGTGTTGCCCCAGAGAGCGCGTTTCTTGACGAAGATGTTGACGCCGAGCTTTCTACAATTGGAGAACAATTAGAATTAGATTTTGATGCTATTAAACTACCCACCGCTCCCGCAAAGATACGAAAAAAACCAAGAAGGCGCGCTGCTTCTGCAGAGACACGAAAAAAACCGAAACCAAAAGGACCCACTGCTTCCGCAAAGACAGAAGAAAAACCAACAACAACAGGAAAATCATTAAGACAAAAAAGAGTAGCACAAGAAGATGCTGCCAGAGAAGAACAAGGGTTTACTATAACCGAGTTCCCGCCGTCCGTACAAAAAGCAGAAAACGACGTTGCCGAAGCACGAGACGCTGTAGGTGAACCCTTAGTAGAAGGTCAGATATTCCATACCCCCGAACAGCTAAGGGCTTGGGGAGTACCGCCCGGCACCGGCTTGTATAATCGGTTGGTTAAAGGGTTCGTCACCGTATCAGAAGAAAGTCAGGCGCAGGAAACCGCTCAAAAAAGACGTACGAAAGGGCAGAATAGGGAGATAAAAGAGTTTACCAGGGCATGGGATGAGACTGCTTCTAATAATTTGAAGGTATTTGTGTCTGCTACGGATGTAAGAAGTTACATACACGAACGTTTGCAGAGTGCCTTACGAAATAATCCAGACCCGTTAACCGAAGGAGATATCCGCAAAGTACGGGGGTTGTTAGAAGGAACTCAAACCGCTGGGGGCAAACCTAGGTTGTTTTTTAGTAGGCAACCCGACCCTGTAAACGGTTTAGTAGAGATAGCTTATGCCCTGACCGGAGGTAGAACAGCCAACCTAAAAGGTATGACTGACATACAGAAAGAATATTTTGGGGGGATGAACGCGGTTAGTGGTGAATCAGCCTTAGCGTGGGTTGAAAATAACTTGTCTGAGGGCGCACACAGTTGGATTTTATCTTATAACGCGGACCTAATGGGGCGTCCAAGCGTAGAACAAGCTACAAAAACCACGCAGGAAGAAACTAAAAAATACCTAGCTGCCGATGCAGTAGCCGCTGTAGATGTAGATGCCCACCCGATGGTAGGTGTGTCGCTTATACAAGGGGATATTAAGAATGCGCTACGTATAATCGCAGCTACTACGGGTAACAAACGGCTTGCCAACGTCGCTAGACGGTTAGGCGATAAACTGGGCGATACCAAGGTAGAGGTAGTCGAGAACCTTACGGACGAGCTTGGCGTGCCTATGGCTGGGTATTTTGATCCCAATACGAACACCATAAGGCTCGACGCAAAAACTGGTATCAACACGCACACCCTATTACATGAAACGACGCACGCGTTAACTTCTGCCACGCTTGCAAACAAGTCTCACCCTGTAACCAAGAAGCTAGAAAAACTATTCAACGATATTCAAGATTCTCTTGGAAATGTATACGGTGCGCGTAATGTAGATGAGTTCGTATCAGAAGCATTCGGTAACGTCGAATTCCAGCAATTCCTAGCGGGCATAAACCCCAAGGGTGGACCCATAAGCGCCCTGCAACGGTTCGCTAACATAGTAACTAATTTTGTACGTAGTATTCTGGGTATGAATACGAAGCCGTTAAAATCGGATTCGGTGTTGGATAGAACTGACCAACTTGTAAATTCTATACTGGCCCCGGCTCCGCAGCATCGTGACGCTGGTATTCTATATATGAATTCGGACCCTGCATCAGTTGCAGGTATTATGAAGAACCTAGGTAACTTCTCTAAGGGTTTCCCTAAACTAACGAAGGGATACCGAAAAGGTTTTGTAGACGCTGTAGATCAATCGGTTATCGGCGACAAAGCCAAAGAAACGTTAGCGTACATATCTCCTCTGCAAGCCTTAGCTGATATATCTAACCGATATGGATTACGATCAGCGCAAAAGCTGCATGATGCTATACAACGTATGTATGGGTCACAATCCGAATCCGATACGCGGTTGGATGCCACCGGAACTAGGATGACCAATTGGCTTAAAGAGCAACCTGACGCCACTAAGAAAGCCTTTAATAACCTCGTATACCGGAGCACCACTCAGCAGGTAGACCCGTATGCGCCTAAGAAAAAATATGAAAATAACGCCGATAAGTTAGCGGTGTGGGAAGACATGCGGGGGGATGTCAAAACTATAAATACGGGTGGTAAAGAGATATATAAGTTATTGCAGAATACGTACGCTAAACAAGTAGAACAACTTCAAGAAGTTTTAACCGATGCGATTGCTAATATTAAGGATGCCGCCGGTAACCCTATAAGTAAGGATGCTAAGGAAAAACTTAAAAAGACTGTGTTCGATAAGATATTTGAGAAGAACCGTATCGAACCGTACTTCCCCCTTACCCGTGAAGGTGATTATTGGCTATCGTTTACCGGGAAAGACCCCAACACTGGTACAGACGAAACCGTATACATGGCGTTCAAGAGTGGTAGAGAGCGTGATACGTTTATAGAGGGTATTAAGGGAGACCCTGACGTTGATGAAAACACCATAAACGAATTTTCTAACCCCCAAGAAATCGCTAGAAGTGGAGGAAAAGTCCCTGATACATTTGTAGCGCAAACCTTACAGTTATTAGGTAATGCCAAGGTCAAAAATGAAGTGCAGCAAGAGTTCCTGCAAATCTTCTTGCAGACTATGCCCGAATCTTCATTTGCCAAACAACTTATTAGTCGTGGTAGGCAAGGCCAAGGTGAGCTTGGGTATATAGAGAATGCTGAACTGGCGTTCCGACAAAGAGCGTATGACATGGGCGCACAGATAGCCCGTATGAAGCACTCTAGAGAAATAAATGAAGTTATGTCGGACTTGGAGGGCGAGTATTCAAAGGTACAAAAGGATGAGGCTGGCCCAGATAAAAGGTCTGCTAGGATATTCTTTGAAGAACTACAGAAACGCGCCTCCTTTGCTAAATCCCCGCCCAGAGACACGATGAACAAACTAGCAGCGCAGGCTAACCGCGTTGCTTTTATAGGCACGATTGGTCTCAACGTGTCGTCTGCACTGGTCAATGCGTCACAGATACCCTTGATGATGTATCCTATTTTGATAGGGAAATACGGTATAGGTCCCGCTACAAGCATAATGGCGAAATCTATGAGGCTAGTAGGCGCTAGCGGAACCACACGGAAAATAACTCCTTTAGGAGAAAATGAATCCGTAAAGGTCCGTGGGATGCAATCTATAGATAACTACTTTCAAATAGACAAAAACGGTAAATTCCAGATACGAGAAGAAAAACTTAAAGGGTTAAGTAAAGATAGAGAAAAGGAGATACGTGACCTACAGCCCCTTATAGAAAAGGCGTCGGCACAAGGGCAGCTTAACCGCTCGTTGTTCTACGATACTCTGGGTGTCGAGATGTCTGGACGCGCTAAAGATAAATGGGATACGACGAATGCCTATTCTGCTTTCATGTTCCACCAGATAGAGCGTTACAACCGACAGGTTGCTATGACCACGGTTTATAAGCTGGAGTTGGACCGTTTAAGAGCTAAAGACCCGAAGAAAACTACTGAAGCGGAACGGGGCATGTCCGATGCCCAGATGCAGGAAGCCGCCTCTACAGAGGCTATATACCGGTCACAGGAGATGAATGGTGGTGCGTTTTTAGCTACAGCCCCACGTATAGCGCAGACCAGCCTTGGCCGTGTAGCCATGATGTATAAGACTTTCGGTGTTCAGATGTACTACACGATACTGAAAACGGGCAAGACAGCTTTCTCAGACGCAGATCCGGCTGTAAAACGTGCCGCACAGAAACAACTAGTAGGTATATTAGGAACATCCGTCTTATTGTCTGGAGTACAGGGTATACCCATGTTCGGGGCGTTCCTCCTAGCCGCAGATATGGTCTTTGATGACGATGAAGAAGATGCCGAAACTTGGGTACGTCAGGCGATGGGTGAAGGTTGGTATAAGGGCGCACTCAACGCAGGACTTGGCATAGATGTAGCTAATCGTATTGGGCTCGGTAACCTCATATTTAGGTTGAACCCGTATGCTCAAAACCAATCTGCGGCAGATATAGCGATGCAGGGTATAGGGGGTCCAGCATGGAGTGTAGGCACACAATTCTTCCGTGGCTTGGGAGATGTCATGGACGGTGAGGTACAACGTGGCGTAGAGAGTATGTTACCCTCCGCGTTCCGCAACGTAGCTAAGGTGTTTAGGTATGGAAGTGAGGGGGCTATCAATACCCGAAAAGGTAACCCCATATACGACGATGTTACTACAGGTGAACTACTATTTCAGTTCTTTGGTTTCGCGCCTACCGGCTACACGTTACAGATGGATATAAACCGGAGTAAAAAAGAAATTGAACGTGGTACTGCCAAGAGACGTAAAAGGGCGTTAGATGATTTCCATATGGCTCTTGCTATGGGTGACGGTGAGGATATCAGGTCGGCACTTGATGATGTTATTTCTTACAACGATAAACATATTGATTGGGCTATCACAGGTTCTACCATACAGAAGTCTATGGCTCAGAGGTTTAAAACTGCCGCTAAGATGCACAATGGTGTGACTATCAACCCAAGTCTAAGCGTCGGTTTACTGGCGCACGGTAATGATTTCTGGGGAGAGAGTGGTATCAACCTAGCGAAATTCTTAGATTTAGATTTGGATTTTAAATAAAAAACCCCCCGTGATTATTGGCGTTATCACGGGGGGAAGATGGGTGTAGCAGTACAAACCACTACAAAGGAGAACTGACAGTCAGGGAGGGTGACTGTCACTAATTATACTATCACACGGTTCTCCAAATGCGAATACCTAAAATGCTATTTTCTACCACTACCCGCCCTTCCGTTTTGTAGCCTTTTTCTAAGGTTATAGCAGCCGCTTGCTTCATAGCTTCGTCAGTATTTATACATGGTATGAACACCGAAGCACCCGCTACCATATCGTCCCAGTTTACTACGATACGTACACCGTCTGGGTTTAAGTCGTCAGTCTTCAACACCCCTTGGTACATCGTCTACCTCCAGATCACATTTAACCGCTATCACATGAGCTGGGGGCATCGACAGGTGCGTACCCTTACTCAATCGCACTTTGGTTTTAATAGCACCCAGTTTTTTCTGTAGGTCCTCTATAAACGAGGCATAGTTGATTTGCTGTTCGCCGCACCACACCCGAAGGGGTTTCGGTATTAGATATAGTTTCTTTAGATCAGTCTCGTATCTCGCCACCATCTGACCTCGCGGCAGTGCTTCCGGCACGATCAGAGAGTCCATCCCAGTATTATCTTTTTTACGTAGATCATCCGTGCTTTTGATCCACAGGACGTTGGAGTAATGCTCCATAACGTAATCATTCAAGGTCTCCTCGACCGAAATGTTCATGCCAGAGACATAGTTCTTATTGTTCTTGAGCATGTTTACAGTCCACGCGAATAACTTCGGTATGTCGTAGTCTATAAGTCCAGCCTTTTTTGCCAGCATAAGACCCGCCATAGTGTTCGTAGCGAAGGCAGACCAGAACCTATTTTCGGAGGTAAGCCCTGCTCCCCTGTCAACCCTTTCCTGCACCTGCTCCAATATCTCCTTTACGTCATCCATATGGTTAAGAATGTACTGGATGTACACTTTACCCGCGTGACCGTAGTTGTTGTTTACGGCTGCGAGAAAATCATCCTGTATTTTTTTATCCTTAACCTCATCGAACATGCGATCTACCTTGACTTCCAGTATGCGCTGCGCTTCCGCTTTCGGCATAGCTTTCGTCATACTTATTCGTTCAATGATGCTGGCGTTGCCGGTAGTTACAGCCAACAACTTCCAAGCGTCTCCGCGATACCGTTCAGCGTTACCACTACTTTTCATTCGACCGCGTTGACGACCGCCGGTTAATTGGTATGCCATGTTACTTAGTTCAGCCGCCTTAGCTTCGGTTAACTCATCCAAGTACAGAGGTAGACTGTGGTATATCTCGCCTCTGTGCATCTTAGTGTTAAATGTATCTTCTTCACGTAGAACAAGGTCTTCTGGCCTACCCCATACCGAAACCGCCGCGGCCATAGCAGTCGTCTTACCTACTCCAGACTCCTTACTGTGCAGATGTAAAGCCGCACAATTCACGGGTGCTAGATTCATGAGTACACTACCGAAAGAAGAACCGACCACGAATTGGTGTATCTCAAACCCGTCACGGTTATAGAAATTTATGGTGTCTTTCCAACCTTGCAGCGTGCCTTTAGGTTCAAAAGACGGGAACAACGCGGTGGTCTGGCTGGACGGCGGGTTAAAATCAACCTGATTTGCAGATATCGCTTGGTTGCCTAGAATAAATAATTCACAATCATCGTCAGTCCAACCAAACTGTTTATGGGCTTCTTCCGCTGCACTCTGCGCTTGCAGTTCGTTAACCCAAGAATTCGTATATGTCATAAGTAACTCCATTTTTCCTATGGCTACACCGTAGTGTGACATTTCTTTTTTAAATTCTTCGCGGGAATTCACTGCCGAAAACGGTATGGTAAATTCCCTAACACCATCGCGAGGTAGGTGTAGTTTCATGACAAGGCTCTCGCCTTGTTCCTTATCCCACAACCGTTTATCTACATATAAATCGTTATGGTATATTTGGGCTTCCTCTATGCTTCCGTCTGGTAAGCTAACCCTCTTATATATCCCTCCGTTCGCACCTCTGAAATAAGGCTCTGGGTAGGACGGTATTTTGTATGTGTTAACGGGTGTGTCAGGTAATTCAAGAGACGGGGCTTCTACGATATTATCTTCTTCCGTCGCCTCGCGCACCCTACTACCGAGGACTATGGGTGATTTTATCTTCCCCCAGTGCGAACATTCGGTACATATATCAGGGTTATATTCATCAAACCTGCTACAATGGTAAGGACCTTTGATCCTATCCATCTTATCCATCGTATCTTTTAAACTGAACTCGTGATGGTTTTCCGATATCTTCCGCGCTGCGCGGTCCGCGTCTTCACAAAATTTTGCTATAGATAGTCCCGCACGCCAGAGTGGTTCGCTGACTTCATCCTGCTTTGTTAGTATGTACGACAACTGCCCACAACCTACACCGTTACGGGTCTTCACCATTATATCTTTGAATACGTTTTTTCTGTTGCCGAGTAGCGCGTCCATCACAGCGTTACTACCCACTGGAATATGTTTCGTCGGAACTGGTATCGGCACATCGGCAAGATACTCAACGAATACGTCCAGATTTATTGGTGCCGAGAGTATGTTACTGCCCAACTGGATGACTTCAGTCGGCGGATCGTCCTTATGGTTGTGTGTATGAGGAATACGTAAGACGCGTGCTGCGTCGGCGGTTACGGCAGGGTCTGCTAATAAGTTATATTTAACACATGCGGCCTTTAGCTGCTCCGCCGTTTGCGACCACTCCTGTACACTAACAGGTTCTGACAAAAACCAATACGCGTGTATTCCACGACCGGAACTAACCAGCGTGGGTTTAGGTATGTCTAGCGATACGCAGAATTTCTGTAGCGCGGATAAGGCGGCGGATTGATCTGCGTATTCCTTACCGGGACCGCAATCCAAATCCAGAAAGAAAGATTTAAGTTGGTGCGCGTTATCAGCTTTTCGGGAGTTATCGGTCTGGAAGGTAGCTAGTGCAAAATATGTATCGAACCCATCT
>Ga0114932_10003264_pt1 | contig 16124 bp, 18 predicted proteins | sample 2SBtaG_2_FD_87286 | JGI IMG/M metagenome (GOLD analysis project Ga0114932, IMG submission 87286) | Deep subsurface microbial communities from Kolumbo volcano to uncover new lineages of life (NeLLi) - 2SBTROV12_ACTIVE470 metaG | ecosystem: Environmental > Aquatic > Marine > Volcanic ... | reverse complement strand
TTGCAATTAAAATTCCATCAAAAGACCACATCTCAGTACTATTAATTACTGAGAAATTATTAGGCTTCATTTTGTTGGAAGATTCTTGAATAAACACACAGTAGTCATCGGTACACGACTGTTCAAGTTCTGTATTGAGTTTAGTTATTAAGTTATAACTCAATTGAGAAGGAGACAAATCTTTTACTACAAAACCTATTTTCATTTTCTTGAGTCCGCTATTGTCTTGTGGTTTGAGTACCAGTTAATTGTTCTTGTTAGACCTTCGTCTATACTTACAGGCTCAAGGTCTAGAATTTGTTTCATCTTTGTTACGTCCAAAAGTTTTTTCATTTGTCCATCTGGCTTGCTAGTGTCCCATCTAACTTCACCTTCAAACTCAGCTATTGAAACAATCTTTTCAATTAGCTCTTTGATACTAATCTCGTTACCTGTTCCAATGTTTAGCGGTTCAAAGCTGTCTTCATACTTTTCCAATGCCTGAACAACACCTTCAGCAGCATCTCTTGAGTACATAAACTCACGCATAGGTTTTCCAGTACCAAGACACTCTACGAAATCAGTCTTTCCTAGCTTTGCATCAAAGACTTTTCTAATTAAAGCACCTACAACCTTAGTTCTTTCTAAATTAAAGGTGTCGTATTCACCGTACAGATTGGTTACGCAAACAGTGACGGCATTAAGATTATATTGTTTCTTGTAAGATTCGCAGGCTGCTTGAAGAACTCTCTTTGCAATACCATGAGATTTAATCGTTTTGTTTGGTGGGCCGTTCCAAAAGTCTTTTTCGTTTAACAGCTCCATACCTGTATCTGGATAAGCACAGGAAGACATTATAGAAACAACCTTTTTCACTTCTGATATCCTACAAGCTTCATGGACATTGAGACCCATGACAGTATTTGCTTGTAGTATTCTAGCGGGGTAATTTAGGTTGTATTGAATACCTCCATTGAACCCTGCCGCATGTATGCAATAGTCAGGAGATTTCTTAATAAAAAAGTTTATCGTTTGGTCTATGTTTGTAAGGTCTATATTATTACTTGGTACGGCTACAACATCCGCACCTCTTTTAATAAGGTTTCTGACAATGAAGCTTCCAAAAAATCCTTCGCTTCCTGTCACCACTACTCTTTTGTTTGTTAAATCTATCATGCGTATTGATGCCTTATTTGCAGAATGGGTGCTACTTTAATAAGTTCTTGAATACCAGTCTTCATGTCTACATCACAAGAAAAGCCTTCGTTTTCAAGTTTGTCATAACTGACTTCATAGTCTCTTTGGTCTGCGTCTGTTCCTATTTCTTCGTAATGAACAAAGCAATTAGTATTTTCCTTGACGTACTCGGCCAACTCTCTCTTAGTCCAATTAAGGTGGTTGGCTCCACAGTTGTATACTTTATGTTTCCAGTTGCCCATATTCTCAAAGCCCATATTAAAAGCTTTGGCCATATCTCTAACATGAATAAAAGTGCGGCGGAAGTCTGCTTGAAAAATAGTTAATATGCCATTTGTTAAGGCTTGATAAACAAAGTCGTTCACAAGCAGGTTTACCCGCATACATGGGCTGACACCAAATCCAGTTGCAAACCGAAAAGATACGGTATTATTCTGAGTGGCTACCATTTCCTCTGCAACACGCTTATTAACTCCGTAGAGAGACACAGCGTTAAGCGGGGACTCTTCTGTGCATCTTCCTTCTACCTTGCCGTAGACGCTTCCTGTGGACGCATAGACGAAAGGCATGTCTGGATTATAAGCCTCTCTTGCGAAAAGCATGTTTCTAGTACCCTCTACGTTTACCGCCGTAGCCAATGCAGGTTGGGATTTGCAAGCCGGAAAGCCAACAATAGCAGCGAGATGAATAATAGCGTCACACCCATGAACAGCCTCCTTCATTTGATCCAAAACAGTAACATCACCATATTCAAATTCAAAGTTTGGATTTGTTGCTAAAGGTATAATTGCGTCACATTGACCCTTATGGAAATTATCAACGCATTTAACTTGATAACCATTATCTAATAGATGTCTACAAAGAACATTTCCTACATATCCTCCGCCGCCAGTTACTAGAATTTTTGTCATATTTTTAATCCTATGAAAAGATTTGTTTCGTTGTGTCTAATAAATATTTTGCTGATTTTTCTGTTGTTAAGTTTTTCTTTGTGTATTCTAACAAATTATTTGCTATCATTTCGTAATGCCATCTGTTAAAATTTGTTGGCATTGATAAATTTGCCGATTCTTCATTATAGTCTATTAGTTTAAATGCTTCTAATAGTATATCTTTAGGCAGGGTTGTAAGGGTGTCTTTAGGGCAGTATTTTATACCAACAAATAACGGAATACACCCAGTAGATAATATCTCATAATGTCTTAGACAGTCCCACCCACCCTTTTTACAAGTCAAACCAAATAAGCTTTTTTTATAATCATTTAGATATGATTCTTCTGTCTTGAATGTGTAAGTTTCCCATGTTGCTTGCTGCATGAAAGATGGTATAACAGACCCAAATGGTTTTTCTTTGTCTAGATCAATGCTATCTACCACAAGCTCTGAGGGTATAGAAAAAGATATTGGGTATATAGAATCACTAGATTGTTCTAACTCTCGTTTGAAGATAGGACCGTGTTTATCTATAGCATTATTATGTGTCAGATAATCTCCACCATGTATGAATGCTAAATTTTTACAACCATTAAATTCTTCTATTTCTTTTACTTCTTCTTCATAAACTTCGTCTGCGTGATGTAGACCCAAAAAGATGAAATCAAAATAGCCATTTCTTGCTTTTTGCAAGATGTCCGTTCTATCTACATTTCTTTTGTTTATTTTTCCATAAAGAGAAAACCTTCTGGGGTTTCCGTAAGCTCTAAGGTTATCTCCATGAAGAAGGTCTAAATTTTCTTCATACATATGATCGAATTCTACTGAATCAATCAGATCTTCGCCTAGAATAGAGACTAAACCATGATAAAGAGAGTCTAACTGGTAATCAGTTTTCCACTCCCATTTTTGGTTTTCTCCAGCTCTTTCTATTTTTCTTTTTCTACCGATAGAATGAAAAAGTACTTTCATATTCTTGGCTCACTACATCTACTATTGCATCGTAAGAATTTGGAAATTTAAGATTCCAACCCAGTTCTTTTAGTTTTTTATTGTCGCATATCAAATATTTGTTATCACCTTTCCAGTTTGACTTACTTCCTAAGAACTTAACTGGTTTGTTAATCCCTAAACCTTTCATTACTGCACTAGCGACTTCGGATATATTAATATAATCATCAGGAACTATATTATAAGCGCCAGAGGCTTCTGATTTAGCTAAAAGAACTAAAGCATTAACAACATCTCTTATGTGGCAATAAGGTTTGAAAGAACCCGGTTCATCACCTAGTGCTTCAAGATTTGGATTCAGTGAATAAAGTTTTCTGATAAAGTCAAACACTACACCATGAGTTAAACCGTTACCAACAGTCGCACACATTCTAGCGTAGACAGACTTTATTTTTCCGGCTTCTACGTAAGAATCTAATATACTCTCAGAAGCTCTTTTTGTTGCTCCGTAGACTGATATTGGTTCTGTTCTATGTTCTTCGTTGTAAGGTTTCAAGCCAATATCATCATAAAGCCAGTTTCCGTAAACTATAACTGATGAGGCTAAAACTATTTTACAACCTTCTGGAGCATGATAAGCTAGCTGATGAGTACTAGTAATGTTATCTGCAATTATTTCGTTAGGATTATTAGGATCTGTCTTTACTGTCGGGTTTCCAGCTAAGTGAAATATAACATCGGGTTTTTCTGTTCTTAAAAGATTCCTAATTTTTTTATCTGATTCCTCTTCTGCTTCTAAAGACCCCAACTTTACTGCATATTGTTTTATTGTCTTCTTTGGGGTCGAATGTATTTTTATTCTAAGTCTCCGAGACAATAAAATTATTTCAGAAAAATAATCGTCATACATTAACCTCTGAAACAAATTTTTACCTATGAACCCATAAGCTCCTGTTATCAATGCTTTCATCTTATTTTCCTATAACATGCTCTTTAAGTTTTTTACAAGCTTCTGGGCCTTCTTTTATCCCAAGAAGATCAAGCATATCTGACACTCTATCTATATAGGTGTGTTTTTCACAAATTGTTTTTTGACCTTGTTCTATATGCTTGTCTCTTTTTTCAGGATTTTCTTTATAGTGGTAAATTAGATCTTTAAAATCTTTAGGATCTTTGGCAAAAACAATTTCTTCTTTATCAAAGACTTCTACCATAGCTTCAACATAATCAGATATACAAAATCCTCCACAATATAAAACCTTATAAGGTCTTTCAATTATATCATAGCCAAAATCTTGAGAATGAGGCTCGCTTATATTTGGCGCGATAGTAGAAGATCTAAAAAGACTAGGCATGTACTCGTCTGGTATTTTTCCAAGACATTGGGCTACAGGCCATCCACTTCCAAATATTTTAATATTTAGTTCTCCAACTGGATGACACAAAGGGATAATGTATTTGTCTAGAGATCTTCCTTTGTACTCCCAGTAACCTCCAATAAACCCTAAGTCGCATTTTAAATAATCTAGAATGGGAGCTTTTCTATTTAGTATAAAAGTGTCCGCAGCATGAAGCATAGAGACTGGGTTTACACCAATGTCTTTCCATTTGTTATGAGTTACATCAATCCAGTTTTGTGGATAGTGATTATGAACAAAGTCTGGCTTTCCTGTTTCTTTTTTTAGTTTTTCTATTAATCTTTTTTCTTCGTCTGTAGCTACAAGTATTGGATATTTTTTTAGGTCTACCCCTTCTTGTTTGTCACCCCAATCTGAAGCCCTCATCATAACTTTAATTTCAGGTCTTTCTTTGATGCATTTAATCAGAGATTCAGTTATATGATACGTTTGCCCTATAAAGATATCCGGTTCAACTTCATCAAATGCGTCAAAAACTGGTTTTGAGTGAATGTCCCATACGCTAACCTCAGCGCCTAGAGATTTAAAAACTCTAGCCCAACTCATTCTAATATGATAATGCGCGTGGAATCCATCGCTTGATATTAATACCTTCATTGCAGATCCTTTAGAGAGTCTACTTCTTTTATCATATAGCCACTTGGCTCAAATGGTTTTATATCACAACCGTTATTTATCATTATATTAAAAAGCTCAAATGTAAACATTTTGTTTTTCTTCTTGTCGCAACAAAGTTTGTGAAACATTTTAAATTCCTTGCCTTGCAGATAAGCTATTTTTCCCCACTTCTTGTCAAGACCAAATGAAAAACTCGTTACTCTGTTCTCTACTACGGTAACTCCAACTTTGTCAGATTTTAAAATATCCTTAGAGTCTATTAAAACACAAGAGGAACCTAATGAAGTTATACCTTTTATGGTATTTATATTGAATATTAGATCACCATCTATAATTAATGCATTTTCTGTTACAGAGTTGTTTATTCCTAACCTAAGACTTTCTACTATGTTGGTTTCTTCATATGAGTTATTTTCTACAATTCTTACATGTCTTGGTAGATTTTTTATTACTTTTTCTGATTCAAAACCTAAAACAATTATTATGTCCGAATAAGGCAAAACCTTCTTTATATTGTCTATTGTTTTTTGTATTAGAGTTTGTTTTTTATTTGCATTTAAAAGACATGTAGGTCCATACGACTTCATTCTGTAACCCATACCAGCAGCTGGTATTATTACACTTATGGGTTTTTCTGGATTAAGGCCATAATCCCTTTTTATTACCTGAGTAGTAAACCTATTTCCCATTAGCCCTACTATCTTTTTTCTGCATCACTCTTGACCAATTCTTTTGCCATACTTTCTGATTGACAGTGAAAGAAGAGTTATCGCCCGTGACCCTAACCATTGTTAAAGATTTTGGAATATGTTTGATAATATATTTTTCACTGATCCGCATCCAAAGATCATAGTCTTCACAGGTTCTCATTTCTTCGTCATAATAACCAGTTTTTTCTAAAACATCTTCTAAAGCTTTTGCTGAAACCACAGAACCACTATGAACTATACATTCTCTAACGAGTCTTTTTCTACTGAAGGGTTCTTTAAACTCTCTAATCATTTTTCCTGTTGAGGTATGAAAAACATCATAGTCGCCATAAACAGCACCAACAAAATCATCTTCCATTTGTTTTACACATTCGGAAACTTTATTTGGATACATCTCATCGTCAGAGTCAAGCATAGCGTATATATCAGTTTTAGCTATTGTATAACCAATGCCTACATTTCTTGCTCCACTTGGTCCAGAGTTTTTATTCTCTATTAAAGTGATTGTTCTATCGTCACCAAAAGAATCTTTATTGATTGTTACATTAAGACCTTTATAGGTATCAGAAGCAGGATTTTTGACTAGAGTTCGCAATAAATCTAAAGACCCATCCGTAGACCCATCATCTACAATGCACACATTTAGCTGCCCTTCATAGTCTTGTTGTAAAGCGCTACGAACAGATTCTTCTATATATTCTTCGTCATTGTAGTTTGGAATTAATACAGTAACACTAGGATACACTATATTCTCCAGTTTTGCTTATTTCAAAAACTTCATTCCAAGTTCTAATAATATCTAAACCATCAGCCTTCTGGTAGTCTTTTGCTTTTTTCTGAAGAGCAAAGTGTCTACTACCACCTAGAGTTTTGTGAATTAAAGCTTGTACTGTTAATCCATTTATTCCATCCGTAGGAGATACTATAGGCACAGCATATTGATGGTATCCAATAGCTATAGAAAGTGCATCCATTGAACCTTCTTTTAGCTCTTTACCAGACTGCAAGATAACATAGTATCCATTCCTAAACCTATTAAATATTTCATCTACAATTCCTGAATTGACATCTTCGTTATCTAAAGCGTAGAAGTCTGGTGTTAGTTTCACAGTATTTACTGTTATATCTAAATCTCCTATAACTTCTAATACTTTTTTATGTGTTTCTTCTCCATCGTCTTTTTCGGGGTCTGTGTTAATAGCAACAACAATTCTTTTAGGTAAGTAACCCTGTTTCAAAATGCTCTTTACTGTAGTTTTTAGTTTAGACAATGGATTTTCATCATCGACTATTACGCCGACATTGTATGCAACTTCAAGCTCTTCCTTCAGTCTTTCTTCCTCTTTGCCTTCATAAACGTCACCCCAAACAGGAGGTCTGTAATGATAACAAGTAGCTTTAACCAGATTAAATTCTTTTATTAGATTTTCTGCTGGAAGTACTTGTATGCCTCTTTTTTCAAAAATTTCATATTTATTTTGCTTGCAAGAAATTTGAGAAGAACCTTCGTATTCAGCGAATACGCAATCACAACAAGATGTTACAACAGTATGTTCGTCTTGATGTTGATCTTGCTCTTCAAAATCATTAGCAAGATCAGTTCTACTTATAGGCGCGGTAAGGTCTTCTGTTACACCATCCAAAATTTCTGAATTGGTAGTTTCATCCCCTTCAAACTTAACTTTATTTGATGACAGGTTGCCCATTTTTTTGTTTTGTTCTTGCATTATGGTCTAATAGCCTCTACTAAATAATTGTAGTTGTCTAGTCTTTTCTTCATCACTTGTAAACCTAAAGATTCTAAAAGTTCAGACATAGACTCCATTGTAAAATGACTCATCTTTACGTCCCAAGTCTCTTCAAAAGACCCATGAATTTCTTCATTGAAGTTTATTATGTTTATACTTCCTTCAACAAATTTCCTACATAACTCTCTTGCGTCTGATCCTATTAGTACAATTTTGCCTTTATGCCTAAGTTTTTTTGAAAGATGCTTAATTGAATTTACAGCATCTTCAAGATTTAAAAAGTCATACACAGAATTAACAATAATTTCTGTACACTCAGCGTCATCAGCAAGTTCATCTAAATTTCTAACGTCTGCTTTTTTTATGTCTAAATTTATATTCTCTTTGGATAAAATTCCATCCGTACTGTACGTAGGGTCTATGTTAATGTACCCATTAAGTAAAGATCTCTGTCCAAGTGTCATATTAATTTTCATGGTTTTTCCTTTATTACCATACAATTAAGTTAGATGTCATGCCAAAAACTTTATTCCATGTTTTTGTGAAGCTATCTAGTGTAAATTTTTTAAGTATTGTTTCTCTAGCTTTTTTACCCATTTCTTTAGCTAGATCTTCATCATTAAGTAAGTCTATTACATATTGTTTCAATTTTTCTGGATCGTTGCTCATGAAGCCATTCTCTTCATTGTTAATTATCTCTGGAATCATGCACGTTTCAGTAGAAACAACAGCGCACCCAGAAGACATAGCTTCTAATAGAGCTGTAGGAACTGGGGATATTGTCGATGTATTTAAAAATATCCTGCTGCTTTGATATGTGGCGACAAGCTCTTCAGTCGAAGCAGCTGGTTTAGATAAACCCGGAGTGTCGCCAACCACCTTGTGTGGTAAACCTTTAATAACATCTTGCCATATATTAAAACCACAACACCAATCTCTATTTATCCAATCATTGACAACAGATAATGCGTGATCTTCTCTTTCGATATTATCGTCTGGTTTAAACTGATCTGTATCTATTCCGTGATGAACTACACCTGTATCATTGCCAGTCTTCCAGCCCCAAGAATCTATACTAAACTCAGATATAAATACATTGAATTGACCTCTCATTTCTCTCATGGCCTCTAATATTCCTTCTCCCCATTGCGGAAAGGGCAAAGTATGTTCAAGGCTTAGTAAGGGAACGTGCATTTGTTCTGAAAGTTGTTTGGCTATTTGAAATTGACCGGCTTTGTTTTGTGACAAAATTATATCGAAGTCAACATATTTTGGTATCTGATCCATATCTTTAGAAGGATCTAACAAGACATAATTATCTGGAACATTTCCATAATTAGTATTCCAGTCTTTAATACCATCAGCCCTAAATGAGTAAAAATTATGACCTGTTTTGCATAGATTAGTTTCGTACCTTTCGTGGGTAGGAAAGGTCAATATATTTAGTTTTTCATCTTCTTTTCTGGAAGATTGTCTGGTTATACTTCTTACAGCGGAACTAAGCATCTAAAATCTCTTTTATTAGGTTACCTATTTTTTCGTATGAATACTCTTGGCTTCTTTTGAATCCATTTTCTTGCAATTTTTTGTATTCTTTTTTATTTGATTTATATAGGTTGAATACTTCTCTCATTTGCTTTTTCAACGAATCAATACCTATAGAAATCCAATTCTCTTTTCCATTGTTTAAGTCAAAAAAACCAGACATGTCGTAGACGGGTTCTTTTTGTCCATTAATTAAAAAACCACCATCTCCAATAAAATCCTTCATACCTCCAGTATTTGTGCATATAGGCGTTTTGCCAAAACCCATAGCGTCAAAAGCTGGTATACACCAAGCTTCTCCATAACTAGGCATAACAAAACAGTCACAAGAATTATGCAATCTATACATATTTTCTTCTGTTAGATAATCTGTTACTATAAAATCTTCCTTATAGCTATTCAAATCTTTATGTAGTTTTAATTCGGATTTAACCCTCATGCATAAATTTCTAACTGCTTTTGCGCAGTCATCAGAAGAAAGCCCTTCACTTGAGGTTTTTATCAAAATTGATACTGGTTCAGAAACATCAAACTCAGAATGAAAAGCTTTAATAAAAGCTTCTAGATTTTTTCTTTTGTTCATATCGCCAACGAAATAAAAAACAAAAGATTCGTCATCGCAAGGTATATCTATAGGTTGATAGTTTTTTTTGAATTTTTTGAAATTAGAGGCATGAGGTACTATTTTTATAGGTATATCTACACCGCTATTAATAGATGCTTCCTTACCATCTTCGTTGATGACCCAAGCTTCATCCATATTGTTAATGTATCTAGGCCAAGACGTTGAAGAAAAATTATCTGTTTCTGTTGCGTACAAGGCTATGTTTTTATCAAAGTATGGATTGAAATCCATCAAGTGTGGAAGCACATGCTGTATGCATATATTGCAACCCTCAGCGCTCTTTCTTTCTAGCTGTAAAATTCTATTGGGTAACTCTGGGTTTCTATTGTTTATTTTTACAGCTCTTGGTACTACATCTAGACCAATAGAATCCATAGACAATATATAATCTATAGCAGCTTGTCCCCATCCAGTTCCTTCTTTATGATGACTGACGTACAAGATTTTCATATCTTATCATCTCCCATTTATTTCTAAGTTCGCATAAAGAGGCCATCATATCGTAGGCAACCTGCCTATCAAAAATTTGAAAGTCAGGTTTTACCATTCTATGAGAATCTTCATTAAAATAAAGATCGCCAGCTCCTTCAACGTATATACCATATGATAAATCTCTAACAAGCCTAGACTGCATGTGTGTATTTAGTTTGCTGGAATCTCCTAAAACATTGATTATTAACCACTCAGCATACTCTTTATCGGATAAACCTTTTGGTACTTCTTGTGAAGGCTGATGTATTCTTGGCTCAGACTTCCAAGTTGTAAGTTCATCCATTATATTAACTTGATCAAAATATTCTTCCCATTTACTTGCGGTGTCATCCCACTGATAATACTTCAAGAAATTTTCTCTGGTTAGTTTTTCCTGCATTTTTATTTCAGACTGATCTTTTTCAAAAAAGTCTTTTAGTTTTTTTGCAGCGTAAGTATTATCAGGAACCGCTCTTAAGCATCCAGTTTCCATTTCCTTGCTGAGGTGTTTAACTTTTAGCGGAGTTCCTCCTAGTTTTCTTACAACACTACTCATAGCTGAGTAATCAATACTCATAACAGGAACTCCACAGGCTGCTGCTTCTACCTGCGGTAAACCAAACCCCTCAGAATTTGCATACTGAAGGTATACATCAAAACAATTTACTATGTCAGAAAGATACTCGTTAGATACTCCATTATGAACGTTTGACAAAAATGCATCACCTTTGCATTTTGTACACCTTCTTTTGGCATCTGAGAAAAAAGCAGGAAAAGCCTGCTTGCAACTTTCGCAAACATAAGTAAAAAGAACCTTACTCGACAGTCCGTATTTCAGAAGAAGTTTAGGTATATCCCATCCTAAATCAGGAAAGCTAGTATGACAATAAAGATAGATATCATCTCTTTTTGACGTATCTAAAAACTGTCTAAACATATGAAATAGATCGGGAAACATCTTTCTTTTTTGGTTACGCATTACCGTACCAACTATTTTCATATCTCCATCAATGCCGAAATTTTCTTTGTGTTCGGTCTTATCTTCACATGGTTCATAAGCACTGTCAGCAGAAGGAGGTGCGCAACCTAGACAATTAATTCTATTATTAGATTCTTTCTTTAGTATATCAACGCCCCAGTCTGAATAATTAAAAACAGCATCCGCTTTTGCGTATGTATCAATCCATTGTTCATTTTGAGGCGTTGCGTCAACTGTAGGCATTATGACCCACTTATAAAAATCTCTAAAGGGAGAACGATCTTGAAATTCTAACATCCAAAAATCTCTAATGTCTACAACTACGTCGGGTTGAAACATCAAACAAACTTCTTCAAAACGCCACTCCCCAAACTGATGTGTCATTTTAGAATCATACGCTTCTCTTTCCTGTTTGTTTTTCTTGTTTGGTAAATTTCCAAAAAACAACCAAGGTACTGACTTCGCTTCTTGAGAATTTTCATCACCATAGCTAGCTAGTTCCGCTATAGAGTATTTTCCTGTAGAGAAAAGTCTACTTATAACTTCTCTGTAGTAAGTAGCGTAACCAGTATTTAGGTAGGTAGCTTCTGTACAAAATAATATTCTTAATGGTCTCATTAATTTGACTCTTTTATTACTTTAATTATTTTTCTTATCTTGTTGCTAACAGTAGATTTTGAACAAGAAAGAAAGTCAGCTATTTCTGAATTTGTGTGATTCGTAAGTTTTAGTTTTATAATAAACTTATCTTCTTCAGTTAAGTGATCTGGTAGATACTCAAAAAAGTTAGATGACATATATTCTGGATGATTAATGCTCACTAGATCGTCATTGAATATTACTAAATCTTTTTTATTCTTTCTCTTAAGGTTAAGCATTTCGTTTTTTATGCAAACCGAAGCAAAGGTGGAGAATTTAGATTTTTTTTCTTCAAACTTTCTTATTGATTTAAGTAAACCTATTAATCCAGCTTGTATGTAATCTTCAAGTGGTATCTTGTTGTCAGATAAAAAAGAAAGAGCCTGCGAAACAACTAGGCCGTAATTATCACGAACTAGCTGTTCCTCAAGCTCCTGCTTGTTTTTTATATTTTGACTATCTTGATCCTTCATAGGTCATTTGTTCTTGATGCTTGGGCTGCTGGTTAAACAGCTTGAACTCTTTCACTCTAAACCTAGTTTGAAATTGCTCATTGCCATCTTTGTCAGTCCAATGGTTGTTCCTTGCAGAAGACACAATATCTATAATATCTCCCTTTTTGCAAAGCGATGCTATTGTTGTGGCTCCTGTGTCCCAAGCTTCAAAATCAAAATAATTTACTGTTTTCTTTTTTCTTCTTTGGCCTGTTTCTGGATCTTTTTCTTTTCTGTATTCATTTATCGCTAAAGTGAACGTAACTAGATCCGTATGGTCTAACTTCTTTAGTTTAGGATCCTTTACTAGTCTTCCGATAAACCTACAATAATTTGATATGGAATTCATCTATATCTCCATTTGTTTAGATGTTCAACTTTTAATAATATACTAATAAAGTCAGATTTTAGCAACTCAAATCTCTAAAACCTTGTTCACGATAATCCCGTCTTTTTTTACGCTTTCTTTTTTTCCGATAATTAAAACATTATTGTTTTCATAAAGTAGAGTTCTATATTCTTGCCATTGCTCATTAAATATTGCTATGTTATCTAAAGCTCCGGTGTTATCCTCGACAGAAAGAAAAGCCATTTCATTACCCTTCTTTGTTGTGTGTTTTCTTACCGTATTTATAGTAACAGCAAGTTTTACAAGTCCACTTCTGCCATTTACTACATCTTTACAAGTAGTGTCAGCTAAGCTGGTATCACAAGACTCAACTCTAGAATAGGTTATGGGAACCCCAAGATAGTTTTCCTCTTCTCTTATTACCCACTCAGGATCATCATCTAAAGAATAGCATGGGTTTTCTAATTGCTGTATAAGGTCTAAGATACATTCAGATCTTTTAGCATTATGTGTTCCTCCACCTTGTTTTTTTGTTGGTTGAACAGCTTTAAGAAGATCTAGAAGATTGTCATGATTTTTATAGATGCCAAGAGACCATTCTCTTTCTTTGTCGGTTAATTTTTGCCAAGTATCAAACTCATAAAGCATCTTTGACCTACTAGAGCCTTTTCCACTAAGAACACCAACTGATATCAAAGCGGTCACTAGCGTTGCATAAACCTTTGAAGAAAACCCTATCAAGAACTCATACCAAGACCATTCAGATATAGGTTTTCCTATGTTTTTCTCTGATTCCGGCAGGTGTTCTTTTAGTCTATTTATCTGCTTGTCACCAACCTGTTTAACCTCAAGCAAACCAAAATGTATTGAGTTATCAATTATCTCAGTTGTTAAGTTTAACTTTTTAAGAGACGGAGGATTTATATATATATCATTACTTTTAGCGTCAGTGACAAGTTCCCTAACTTCTTCTTGGGGGTTTGGTTTTCCTCCAGAGAACTGAATGTATTTACAATAAAACTCAACAGGATGGTGAGCCTTACAGTAAGCGCTCCAGTAGGCACATATTGCATAGGATATAGAATGAGATTTGTTAAATGCGTAACGGCTAGATTTTTCAATCCATCCAAATATCTCTTCAGCTACGGCTTTGCTAACGATACCTTGCTTATCAGCGCCTTTTATAAACCTTTTCTTAATAACAGCCATGAGATCAGCTTTTTTCTTACCAATAGCTTTTCTTAAGTCATCGGCTTCTTGAAGATCAAAGCCTGCAAGAACCTGAGCTATCTTCATAGACTGCTCTTGGTACACAAGAACACCTTGTGTCTTTTTTAAGATAGGTTCTAAAGAATCATGTAGATAAAGAACCTCAGAAACACCATGCTTCCTATCAACATAATGTTGCGTCATAGATTTTCCGTCTACTATAGCTTTCAAGCATCCCGGACGGATAATAGCAACCAAGTCTGAAAGCTCTTCGATGTTTCTTGGTTTAACTTTTTTAGCCCAAGATTTCCCTAGATTGCTCTCTAATTGGAAAACGCCTTTAGTTTTTCCTTCGCAGATTAAAGCCCAAGTTTTTTCGTCATTATATTCAATATTAGATATCTCAAAACTCATATTTTACCTATCTTATATGTAGCGTTTTCTCGTACATGTATCCACAATCTTTTCCGTCAATTGACTTAACTAAAAACGCAGAAGCAACATGAGGATACTCAGTACCCCATTGCATTACTTGTTGCAGCTCTAAGTTATACTTTTCAATAGCTTCTTTACAGGCTTTTGGTCCACCATCTTCCATTGTTTTCCATTGAGGTGTTCCTCCCCAATCGTCAAAACCAAGTATAGTTCCGGGAACAGCAATATTGTTCTGGAATATAAAATCTAAAACTTCAACACAAGAAGAATATATATCAACATCAATATCAATAAACAAAGCAGGAGGAAGGTCGTACTTTTCTACAGTCTCTTTGTTTAGGGTATCTTCGTACCAGCCTTCAATAAATTTAACCTCTGTGTCTAAGTAAGTATCAAAGACTTTTTCCAAATGAACCCTTGCGTCATCTACACCGTGCCATTCGTGAGAATTAAAGTCACCAGCCTTCCATTGGTAAGCACCAACTCTAGCCATTGCTTCTTCTCTTTCTTGGTTGGTTCTTTCTGGAAGACCATCAAAAGAGTCAAAACCATAAACAATATCAACTTCCTTGCCAGTCTCCTTGAAGGCATCAAGTATTTCTATAATGCTTTTTCCGGTATATACACCGAATTCATAAAAAGCAGTAAGATCTTCTTCTATCCATTGAAGTTGTTTAATTATTTGTCGCCAGCTTTGAAAGCCTTGAATTTTTTCCCATGTGTCTTTATAAATGGATGTTTCCATCTGCGAATGCCTTTTCAAATTTAACCTTTGGTGCGCATTTCCTATACAGCTTCATAAAAGCTATAAGTAGATTTGCAGTATCTTTTACGTCTTGCAAAGCATCATGAGCGTTGGTTTTATCCATACCCAAAAGATCTCTCATAGAGTCCATGCTTAGTGACTTAATATCTGGGTTGTTTTCCATCCACATCCATACGGTATCCATGAGGTCTACTTTGTGAATTGGGTTAAACAAACCTTGTCTACCAGTCTTACTATGAGTTGGCCCATACTGCTCGCACATTCTTTCTACAATAGGCATATCAAAACCTATAATGTTATAACCAGCAGGTATAGGAGCATAGTAATTAGTTTTTTTGAAATTATACTTGTTTACAAAAGATGCAAATTTTTGCCACACAGCTTTTGGTTGTGGGGCTTTAGCTAAATCTTTTCTGTTTTTTCTTGTTATGGCAAGAGCTTCGTCTTCAACTGGGTCTAATCCTAGTTCAATAGCTTTATCGTCATCTAGTATTGGTCTTATTTCACTATTAAAATAGCCACCCGGCTGAACAGTCAGTTTGCGACCATGAATTGCAACCGCAGCTATTTGTGTTGGCTGTGTTTTATGCGGGTTTCTGGAACCCGTTTCAAAGTCAAAAACAATAATGTCTCTGTAATTCATTTCAATTTCCTTCTTATTTCAAAATACTTGCTAATTGCTTCTTCAACATCGCTATAAAGCTCGCTAAATTTAATTCTTCCATCTGAATGGACTTGATACTTTATTCCCCTAAAGTCCATTTTAATGAACCGGTTTATTAAGCAAATGCTAAGACCCTTGTAAGATTCATGTCTTCCGTTTGTAAGTTTTTCTCTTAAGTTTTCTCTATGGGTCTTACCCATTATCTTGCTCCTTATTAAGCTCGTCTCTAACGCCCATGATTTTGTCTAATAGTGATACCCCAAGAATGTCAAACTTTACATGCCCCATAGATTCTAGGTCATTCATTTCCATACCAGCTATTTTTTCTGAACCTTTTTTGTCCCTTACCATAGGGCAAACGTCGTTCAAATTATGGGAGGATATTACAACTCCA
>Ga0114932_10003261_pt1 | contig 16126 bp, 11 predicted proteins | sample 2SBtaG_2_FD_87286 | JGI IMG/M metagenome (GOLD analysis project Ga0114932, IMG submission 87286) | Deep subsurface microbial communities from Kolumbo volcano to uncover new lineages of life (NeLLi) - 2SBTROV12_ACTIVE470 metaG | ecosystem: Environmental > Aquatic > Marine > Volcanic ... | reverse complement strand
TCGACTGCCGCCTCCAGCCGAACACCACGCCGGGGGCCCTGCTCCACGAGCTGAACGAGGCGGTGGACAGCGACCACGTGCGCTTCGACGTGATGGCGGCCGGGCACGCCAGCGTGAGCCCGTGGGTCGACGACCCGGTCTTCGACGCTCTCGTGCGGCACGCTGAACGGGCGAGCCCTCGGTCGGTCGCCGGGCCCGTGCTGTCGGTGGGCTTCACCGACTCGGTCTACCTGCGCCAGCGCGGGGTCCGAGCCTACGGCCTGGCGCCGTTTTTGGTGACGACGGAGGAGGCGGGAACCATGCACGGCGACGGGGAGCACCTGCCGGCGGGTGAGCTGGTCCGGGGACTCCGGCTGTTGCTCGGTGTGCTGGTCGAGGTGGGCTCCGGGAACCCTCCGCAGAGCGACTCAGAGGCCGCCGCCGTGGAAGAGGTAGACCGCCCCGCCGTAGCTGGCTGAACCCGAGGAGCTCGGAGCCGACAGCACGGCGTCGTCGTAGCCGTCGGCGTCGACGTCGGGCGCGAAGGCCACCCGGTAGCCGAGGTACTCGTAGACGGATGTTCCGAGCACGGTGCCGGTCGCGTCGCCAGCCACACCGCTCTCGGGGTCGCTGAACAGGTACGCGGCACCGCCGTAGGTGCTGGCGCTGCTCAGCGCGTAGGAACCTACGAGGAGGTCGCCCACCCCATCGTCGTCGGTGTGCCCGCCGACGTCGATCGCAGCGCCGAAGTAGGCACTCCGTGAGCTGCTCGCGAGGGTGATGTCGGCGTCGACCTCGCCGTAGGTCCCGCTGAGGGGACCGTGGAACACGTGGGCGGATCCGGCATAGCTGGCTCCGGTGCTGTCTCGGCTGGCCCCCACGGCAACGTCCGGTGTGCCGTCGCCGTCCACGTCTCCTGCGGCCACCGCGGCGCCCAGGTACGCGTAGGTGCTGCTGCCATAGACCTGCGCGTCGGCAGCCGCGAGCGACACGTTGCCCGACACGGGCCCGTGCACGACGTACGCCGCACCGGCGTAGGAAGCGCCCGTGCTGTTGCCGTTCGCTCCGACCAGCACGTCTGCGTAGCCGTCGTCGTCGACGTCGCCCGCATGCGCCAGCGCGCTCCCGGCGTAGTTGGTGCGTGCTTCGCCGAGCAAGGCGCCGTCCGCGTCGACGTGGGTCAAGGTCCCACTCACGGGACCCGTGAACAGGTAGACCTCGCCGGCGTAGGTGGAGCCGCCGACCGTTGCATAGGGCGCGGCGACCCACACGTCGTCGACCCCGTCGCCGTCGACGTCACCCGCGCCTTCGACGGCCATGCCGAGGTAGCTGGCCGCTCCACCGGTGATGCTCGCTTCGGCGTCGGCGACCGTCGTCGTGCCGCTGACCGGACCGGAGACGATCCAGGCTGCGTTGCCGTACCAGCCGCCGATCACGACGTCGTCGTGCCCGTCGTCGTCGAGATCCCCCGCCACCGCGAGGCTGAACCCGGCGTAGTCGCCGCCGGCGTCGCCCTCGATGACCGCGTCGGCGTCCGAGGCGTCGATCTCCCCGGTGAGCGGTCCGTGCAGGAGGTAGGCCGCGCCGGTGTACCCGCCGAAACCCCCTCCGGCGTAGGGTGCGCCGGCGAGCAGGTCGGCGTAGCCGTCCCCGTCCAGATCGTCGGATGCGAGACCGTACCCGAGCCGCATGTTGGCGCTGTCGCCCCACACTGTGGCGTCGGCGTCGCCTGTGGTCAGGTCGTCTGCCAGACCACAGCCCGACGCCCCGCCGTCGCAGTCGTTGTCGACGCCGTCGTTGCAGACCTCGAGCGCGTCGGGGTTCACGTCGCTGTCGCCGTCGTCGCAGTCGGTGGCGTCGGCGACGTAGCCCTCGGTCGAGCAGGTGGTCACCGCCACCTCGGGGTCTCCGAAGCCGTCGCCGTCGGCGTCGAGCCAGAGATCGACCGCGGTGGCGTCGGGGTCGTCGTCGTCGACCAGGCCGTCGCAGTCTTCGTCCACGCCCGCGTCGGTGCAGACCTCCTCGGCGTCGGGGTTCACGGTGTCGTCGGTGTCGTCGCAGTCTCCTCCGACGCCCGTGAAGCCCGTGGGCTCGTCGCAGGCCTCCGTGCTGGCGTCGTCGTTGCCGTAGCCGTCGAGATCCGCGTCGACGTACCAGGTGCTCGTGCCGCTGACGCTCGCGTCGTCGTCGTCCACGCTGCCGTCGCAGTCGTTGTCGATGCCGTCGCACACCTCGTCGGCATCCGGAGACACGGCCGCGTCGCCGTCGTCGCAGTCGCCGCCGTCGGCGACCTCGCCGGTGGTGGCCTCGCAGGCCGTGACGGCGTCGTCGTCGTCGCCCCAGCCGTCGCCGTCGTCGTCCGCGTAGAAGGTGGACCCGTCGGTCGCATCGACATCGATCTGGTTGTCGCAGTCGTCGTCGACGCCATTGCAGACCTCTTCGGCGTTTCGGTGCACCTCGGGATCGGTGTCGTCGCAGTCGCCGTACCGGGAGGCGTAGCCCTCGGGCTGATCGCACGCCTGAAGCGTGGGGCCGTCGTCCTGGCCGTAGGTGTCGCCGTCGTCGTCGAGGTACCAGGTGTTGGGATCGACCGGATCCTCGTCGATCGCGTCGTCGCAGTCGTTGTCGGTCTCGTCGCAGGACTCGGCTGCGTCCGGGTAGGTGCTGGGGTCGGTGTCGTCGCAATCGCCGCCTCGGCTCGCTGCGGCGTCGGGTTCGTCGCAGCCCGAGGTCTCGGTGGCGTCGTCGCCGTAGCCGTCGGCGTCCGCGTCGTTGAACCAGGTCGCCGCGTCGGTCGCTCCCCCGTCCACGTCGCCGTCGCAGTCGTTGTCGACTCCGTCGCAGAGCTCCTCGGCGCCGGGGTACACCTGCGAGTCGCCGTCCTCGCAGTTGGTGCCGTCGCCGACCTCACCGCTTCCGCCGTCGCAGGCCACGTCGCCCGTCTCGGGGTCGCCGAAGCCATCGCCGTCCGCGTCGTCGTACCAGGTGCTTCCCGCGCCGTCGTCGACCGCGCCGTCGCAGTCGTTGTCGACTCCGTCACAGAGCTCGGTCGCGCCCGGCCACGTGCTCGCGTCGTCGTCGTCGCAGTCGAGAGCGGCCGCGAAGCCGTCGCCGTCGAGGTCGTCGTCGGGGGTCGCCTCGTCGCAGTCGTCGTCCAGGCCGTTGTAGGGGATCTCGGCCATGCCTGGGTTCACCGCGGGGTCCTCGTCGTCACAGTCGTCGCTGCTCACGAAGCCGTCCGCGTCGAGGTCGGTCGTGGACACGGCACCGGTGTCGGCCGTGTCGGTCCCCACGGCATCCTTGTCGCAGCCGAGCAGGCTCAGGACGATGATCAGGCTCTTCACGAACGACCTCCAGCACGGCCTCGAGGGGTCAGCTTAGCGAAGCCGGGCGCGCCTGGCAGTCGATACCGTGCGCTTACACGGTGCTGTAAGCCCCGCGGCCACCGTGTCGTCAGAACCCTGGCCATCCACACGGAGCTTGACCATGACGCGTGTCCTCGTCCCCGCCGCCCTCGCGGCCGCCCTCGGGGTGCTGAACCTCGCGGCCGATCTGCCGACCGCCAACGCCGAGAGCGCTGCCGAGGACGTGTCCGCTGCGGCGTACCTGACCGGGCCGGTCCAGCAGGAGGTCAGCTTCGATGGCGTGGTGGCCACCATCGTCGAGGTCGGTGAGGACACCGTCACGGTCTCCCTGCGGAACCCGGGAGCCGAGGCCGTGCAGCTGGATGCACGGGTCGAGGTGTGGACCCAGTCCGGCAACATGATGAGCCGCATGGGACCGATGGCCTTCCGCCAGCAGAACCTCGATCTGGTGCGCGCCGTGCCGGCGCACGAGACGGTGGAGGTGGTGCTGCCGGTGAGGGTGGAAGAGCCCACCCTCACCGACGAGGAGCTGATGTTCGGCGCCTTCGCCACCACCGAGCTGGCGCTGCGGCCGCGGGACGGTGGAATCGACGACGCCACCGCACGGCTGCGGCTGGCGAGCGCGGAGGCCGTGGTGGCGGATCTGGAGGGCTGATGCTTCGGCGTGCGCTGTGGGCGCTCTGTGCCGTGCTCGCGGTGCGCCTGATCGGGGTGGTGACCGCGCGGCCCCAGGAACCGGCGCCCCTGATGCCCGCCACGGCCGGGGCGATCACCGATCTCGGTCTGCAGTTCCACCGCCAGGGTCACGAGCGCTTCCTTCCGGTCTTCGGCGCGATCGTGGGAGGGCTCACGGCCGACGCGACGGTGCACGCCGTGGTCGCCGATGCCGAGGACGAGGCGCTGCTGCGCGCCGCCTGGCAGGAGTGGGCCCCCGAGGCCGGGCTGGAGGTCGTCAAGACCGACCACGTCATCACCTCCTGGATGAGGGATCGCCTGGCGGTGCTCGGCCGTGGCGAGCGGCTGCTGGCCCCCGTGCTGCCGGTCACCGGACCCGAGCCGCGAGCGAGGGACTGGCGGGTGCCTTGGGTGCTGGGCAATCACCTGAACCGCCCCGTGCAGAAGGCCCGCTACCGCTTCGACGGTGGTGACCTCATCGCCGACGACGAGCGGGCGTACGTGGCGGCGCCGCTGTTGGCCCGCAACCCGATGCTGCCGCGGGAGGAGCTCACGGCCTGGCTCGAGGAGGACCTCGGACGACCCGTGCTCGTGCTCGACCCTGCACCGGACCACCACATCGGCATGTTCGTGACGCCGCTGGGGCAGCGGCGGGTGATGGTCGGGGACCCCGACCTGGCGCTCTCGCTGCTCGGAGGCTCGGGGCAGGCCCTGGACGTGCATGGCCGCCTGGCGCTCACCAGCGATCTGGCGCCCTACCGTGCCGTGGCCACCCAGCTGGAGGCCGCCGGCCTGGAGGTGGTCCGCGTGCCGCTCTGGCCCAGCGCGGAGCCTTGGGTGTGGCTCTCGTACAACAACGTGCTCGCGGAGACGCGCGACGGGCGGCTCCGTGTCTGGATGCCCAGCTACGGCGTGCCCGTGCTCGACGCGGCCGCGCGCGCGGTGTGGGAGCGCGAGGGAGCCGAGGTGCTGCCCATCGACGTGTCGGAGGTGTTTCGACTGGGTGGCTCGGTCCGCTGCCTCACCGCGCCGCTGGGCCGAGCCTAGCGCCGCGGGATGTCCTGGTCCGGGCCCTCGCGGTAGGCCGCCTGACCATCGCGCAGAGCGCCGGCGAGCTTCGAGAGGGCGCCCGGGGCGCGCCACTCCGCTGCGCGCTTCGCGGCGATGCCTGCGAAGGTGGCGGCGACCCGCGGGAAGTGGCTGGGGCCGCGGTTCTTGAGCACGAAGTACGCGCAGTTGCGAAAGCGCCAGTACTCGGTGCGCAGGGCATCCTCGACCCGCACCCCGCCACTGGGCGAGCTCAGGTGCACGAGCTCGGCGTCGGGCTCGAACAGGAGCTTCCAGCCCGCCAGGCGAATGCGGGTGGAGTAGTCGGTGTCCTCGAGGAGCGCCGTGCCCGTGTACTGCCGGTCGAAGCCGCCGATCTGGCGGCACGCGCTGGCGCGGTAGCTCATGTTGGCGCCCTTCAGGGTCTCGATCTCGCAGCGATCGAAGCCCCAGAGGTTCGTGATGACCCGTCCGCCAGGTGAGATGGCGTTCACGGTGTGGTCGGCGTTGGGTCGCACCGTGCGCTCGACGATGCGGCCTGTCACGCCGCCGACCTCCGGATCGTCGTAGCAGCGCATGTGCGCGGCGAGCACGTCCCCGAGCAGGATCACGTCGTCGTCGAGGAAGAGCCAGACCTCGCCGCGGGCGATGGCCATGCCTTCGTTTCGAGCGTTGGGCAGGCCCTTCACGTCGAGGTGCAGGTAGACGATGCGCGCATCGTCGAGCTCGGCCACCAGCGCTTCGTTCGCGGCGCGCTCTTGGGGGTCGGACTGATCCACCAGGACCAGCTCCCAGTCGCGGTAGTCCTGTTCGAGCAGCTGCCGCACGGTGTCGTGGAACAGGCGCCCACGGTTCAAGGTGGGGATGATGATGCTCAGCCGGGGGTCAGCCACCTCGTGCCTCCAGGACCTGCCGGTAGAGACCCCACAGCCGGTCCACGCTGCGAGCCCAGGTGAAGCGCTCCGCCACCGTGCGCTGGCCGGCGGCCTTCAGCGCCGACACGTCGGTGGTGAGGGCACGCTCCAGAGCCGATCGGAGCGCGGCCACGTCTTCGCTCGCGAACAAGAGCCCGTTGACCCCGTGCTCGAGGTAGTCGGCGGCCGCGGCCTCCACCGCGTCGGACACGATGGCGAGGGCGCCCGCGTGCATGCCTTCGAACACCACGCCGCCCACGGTCTCGCCTCGGCTCGGCAGCACGACCACCTCCGCCGCGGTCATCAGCGCCAGCAGGTGCGGCCTGCGGAGCTGCCCGAAGACGACGCGGTCGCCGAGGGGTGCCGCGAGGGCGAGCACGCGCTCGTGGAACTCGGGCTCGTTGATCGGCCCGCAGATGGCGAGCCGGACGTCGTCTCCCAACAGAGGGCCCGCCGCCTCGACCAGCAGGTCGGCGCCCTTCTGCACCGCCACGCGGCTCGGCGCGAGGATCAAGCGCTCGTCGCCCAGGCCGAGGGCGGCCCGGGCCTGCGCCCGCTCGACGTCGCCCAGCCCGGCAAACTCGCCGGGATCGACGGCCATGCCGATGTGGCAGACCACGTTGTCGAGTCCGAGGCGCTCCGCCAGCGCGGACGCGGCCTTCGGCGAGTCGGCGATCACGAGGTCGGCGCGGTCGAGCTCGCGCCTCACCACGTGCCGCCAGTAGCGGGACCGGATCTTCTGGTTGGCGGTGTCGGCGCTGTCCAGGAAGCGCGCCAGGTAGTCCTGGGTGACGTAGTTGTTCACCACGAGCGGCGTGCCCGTGAGCCGTGCCCGGACGAGCAGGGCATCGAGGTGCACGCTCGGGTAGCCCACGCAGCCGAGCAGATCGGCGGGTTCGAACACCTCGCGCAGGAAGGCTGGGGTGACCAGGTCCTTCTCCAGCGGGTTGTGGAAGGGCAGCACCAGGCTCTCGCGCCGGTGCACCTGCACGCCCTGCTCGAGGCTGTCGCCGGCGTCGACCCGGGTGGACAGGTTGATGTTGCTGTAGGGCGTGCAGTGCACGTGGACCTCGTGACCACGCGCGGCGAGCTCCTGGGCCTGGTGGGCCAGGATGACCTCCCCACCGCCGATGCACGGGGGGTAGAAATAGGCGAAGAAGCGGATGACCACAGCGGGCACGGTCCTAACCGACGGGCTACCGTGCCGGAGCCTCCGCCGACGCCACGAGCCGGAAGCCCAGGCGAGGGCTCGTGAAGGCGGGGGGGTGCCCGCGCCGGGAGGCTACCCGGCAGCGGCGCTCGCCCGCGAGCCAGTGGCCTCCACGGGCGACCCGGGGCAGCTCGGGGTCGAAGTCCAGATCGCCCACACCCACCGGGATCCGGTACCGCGCGCCCTGGAGCGTCGGGCCCAGCGCGCTGAAGGGGTCGCTGCACCACTCGGCCACGTTCCCGGCGAGGTCGCGCACGCCGTAGGGGCTCGCATCCGACGGCGTCTGCCCGGCTGGCGCCGGGCCGGGTTTGCCTTCGTGGCTCTCCCGCATCACACACCAACCAGGGTCGAGGAACTCCCCCCAGGGGAAGGTGCGGCCGTCCACACCGCGCGCGGCCTTCTCCCACTCCAGCTCCGACGGCAGGCGCCAGGTCCGCCCCTCCTCCGCGGATCGCCAGCCGGCGTAGCGCTCGGCCGCGAGCCAGTCGATGCCGGTGACGGGATGCTCGGGCCCCACGGCCTCGTCGCCCAGCGGGAGCATCCAGCCGTTCAGGGTGCGGGCGTACATCGGTTCACCTGGACCCGCCTCCTGCCGCCTGCGGGGCAAGCAGGCGTCGACCGGGCCGCCGGTCCTGGTCAGGTGGGTCAGGAAGGCGATCCACTCCTGGTGGGTCACGCAGCGCCGTTGCATCCAGAACCCGTCGACCCAGATGCGCCGGCGGGGGAGGGCCCCGTCCGCACCCGGGTCGCCGCCGCTCCAGAACCACCCACCAGGCACCAACACCGAGCCCGCTGGAGTGTGCTCAGGCAGCTGGATGGACCGAGCCTCGGTGCCGCCGGGGGTCACGCCGTCCCAGTGTTCCTCCCGCCCGATGTGCACGGGGTAGCGCACCTCCGCGCGTCCCTGCGCGCGGAGCAGCAGCAGGTAGCTGCCGCGCCGGATGGGGGCCCGCCGGATCGGGGTGTTGCCGACGCTGCCCTGGTAGGCGGGGACCAGGCGCCGGTCCCGCTTCCGGTAGCGGTAGATCATTACCTCGGCATCGGGGGGATCGGTGACGAGGCTCAGCTGGCCCTCGCCGTCGAGGTACCGCTCGTGCAGGGTGCGCTCGGGGTGCCCCGGGGGCAGTGCCTGTGTGTGCGCCTTGAGCAGCGCCTCGGCGCGACGCGCGAGCGGCAGGTCGCCCGCATCTTCGGCGGCCTGGTGTTCGTCCCGGTGCAGGGCGGCGAGCGCCGCGTGGGCCGCCGGGAGGTCCGGGGCCGCGGTGAAGGCCGCATAGAGCAGCTGCCTCGACTCCAGCCGTAGCTTCCCTGCCTCGTCCTCGAGCTTTCCGGCCTGGTCCTCCAGACGCCAGCCCGCCCGCTTCTCGTCGACCTCCGCGTAGGCGGGCACGCCCCTTAGCGCTTCGGCCGCCTCCCAGCGCAGCGCCTCGGCCCGCTGATCCAGCTCGCCGGCCTGCGGCCCGAGGGACTGCGCGCGGGAGAGCACCGCGAGCGCTCGCTCGCGACTGGCAGCGCCCTCCAGCCAGTCACCGATCGCGGCGGCCAGCTCGCCGGCGTGGGCGAAGCGCATGCGCTGCTGCCGGGCCATCGCGCGCTCGCAGGCCACCAAGAGCGCCTCGGGGAGCGGTGGCCCGGGTGGCCACGGCTCGAGCGGGCCAGGGGGTGGGGGCGGCCCGGCTCGCACCTTGTCGAGCACCTCGCGACCCGTGCGCCCGCTGTAGGGGGGCCGGCCGCTCAGGATCTCGTAGAGCAGGCAGCCCAGGGCGTACACGTCGGTCGTGGCGTCCAACAGGTCCACCCGTCCGCCAGCCTGCTCGGGGGCCATGTAGATCGGCGTGCCGGCCACCTGCCCCATGCGGGTCTGGTGGCCGGCGAGGCTCCGCTGGGTGACCACCGCATCCACATCGCCCGAGCTGGACTTCCCCTGGATGCGGGCGAGGCCCCAGTCCATCACGAGCACTTCACCGTGCTCGCCCACCATCACGTTCTCGGGCTTCAGGTCCCGGTGGATCACGCCGCGTTCGTGGGCGTAGGCCACCGCTTCGCAGACCCGCCGGAAGGCCTCGACCAGCCGTCGAAACGACCAGCCGTTGGCACTTCCCCAGGCGCCGTCGGTGCTCGCCTGGTGCACCTCGCCGATCACCCGTCCGAGCGACCGGCCGCGCACCTCCTTCATGGTGAAGTAGAAGCGCCCGTCCGGGAGCTGACCCAGCTCGTGCACCGGCACGATGCCCGGGTGGCTGAGCTGGGAGGTGGCCTGCGCCTCCTCGACGAAGCGATCGATCACGTCCGCCCGGTTCTGAAGCTCGCGCCGGACGACCTTCAGGGCGAGGGTGCGACCGAGTCCGGGGTCCCGCACGCGGCGCACCTCGCCCATGCCGCCGAGTCCGATCAAGCCGAGGTCTTCGAAGCGGAACGAAGCCGCCTCCGGGGAGCTCGGGAGGGCTTGCGCGCCGTCGTGGGCAGGCGGGAGGGTGCTCCCGTCGCCGAGACGCTCGGTGACCAGGACCTCCACGAGCTCGGCCAGCTCACCCACCCGCTGCCGGGTCAGCCCCAGCCGGTACGCGAAGTCGAGCAAGCGGGGATCCGGCTTGGCCATCGGGTCGATGGTGCCACGGGATACGATCCTCGGCACTTGCAGACCGAGGGCAGCGCCGACGTGCACATCGACCTGAACCGCCTGATCGGACGGCTCGACGAGCTGGCCCGGATCGGTGCCATCGAGGGTGGAGGCAGCTGCCGGTTGGCGCTCACCGACGCCGATCGCCGTGGCCGCGACCGCTTCGTCGGGTGGCTGCGCGAGCTCGGCATGGCGGTGCGCGTGGACCGCATCGGCAACGTCACCGGCACGTGGCCGCCGGGCGATGAGCGGCCGCCCGTGATGATGGGGTCGCACCTCGACACCGTCGCCACCGGAGGCCGCTTCGACGGTGCGCTCGGCGTGCTCGCGGGGCTGGAGGTCGTGCAGACCCTCCAGGACGCCGGCCATCGGCCAGGTCGACCCCTCGCCGTGGGGGCCTTCACCAACGAGGAGGGAGCGCGCTTCCAGCCGGACATGCTCGGCAGCCTGGTCTGGGTCGGTGGCCTGTCTCTGCCGGACGCGCTCGCGCAGGTGGGAACGGACGGCTGCACGGTGGGCGAGGCCCTGGCGGGCATCGGCTACGCAGGTGAGGCCCAGGTGCCCGGCCCCACGCCCCACGCCTTCGTCGAGCTCCACGTGGAGCAGGGCCCGATCCTCGAAGAGCAGGGGGTGGACATCGGAGCAGTGGCAGGGGTGCAGGGCATCGCGTGGACCGAGCTGCACCTGGTGGGGGAGTCGAACCATGCCGGGACCTGTCCGATGCGCCTTCGGCACGACCCCGGCTACGGAGCTGCGGCGATCGCGACCTTCGTGCGAGACATGTGCCTGCGGCTCGGAGGGGGCCAGGTGGGCACGGTCGGACGGATCGAGCTCCACCCCAACCTCATCAACGTGGTGCCCGCCGAGGCCACCATGACCGTCGACCTGCGCAACACCGACGCGGTGATGCTCGCGCAGTCCCGGAGGGAGCTGGGGGACTTCGTGGCGGCGCTCGCTGAGCGCGAGGGACTTGAGATCGCCAGCCGCACCGTGGCCGACTTCGACCCGGTGGAGTTCGATCCCGAGCTCGTGGCGCGCATCGAGCGCATCGCGGAGGACCGTGGGCAGGGTGTCCGACGGATGGCCTCGGGCGCGGGCCACGACGCGCAGATGTTTGCTCGGGTCTGTCCGAGCGCGATGATCTTCGTGCCCAGCCGCGGCGGCATCAGCCACAACCCGGCCGAGTTCACCGAACCCCACCAGCTCCAGGCGGGCGCGGACGTGCTGCTGCAGCTCGTGCTGGAGTTCGCCGGCTGATCGTCCTGCGCCGCCGTCGGCACGGTGTCATCGGATAGGGAGCCCCGTGGGCGCAAGCATCCGAGAGGGCGTCAGCCTGGGAGTCGCAGCCGGCCTGGCCTTCTTCGGGGTCGAGGAGCTGATCAACTTCGCCGCGGCTCAGCCGGCGCTCACCTGGGGGGAGGCCCTGACCCTGGCGCCGTTCTACGCGGTCATCGCGGGGGCTGGGGCTGGAGGCTCCGCCAGCCTCGGCCGCAGCCGCGTGCTGTGTGGCTGGGGCGCGTGGGCCGCGCTCGCGGCCTTCCTGGTCGGCGGCAAGGTGGCCCACGTGCTCAACGACCGGGGCTTGCCCGGCTCCTCGGGCTTCGTCGCAGCCCTGGTCGGGGTGGTCGGTGGCCTAGCGGTGCTCGAGCTCGTGGCCCGTCGCTTGCCGGACCGACTGGCTGAGCGTGTGGTGGCCGCCGGACTGGTGACGGCCTGGGTGGCGATGGTGGGTGGCCTGACGCTGAACCTGGCGGTGCTGGGGGCCATGCTCAGCCCTGAGGCCCTCACCGCAGACGCCATCATCCTGGTGTGCTCCGCCACGGTGGGTGCGCTGAGCTTCCGGTTCCTTCCCGTCGAGAGGCTCCTGGCCGCGTCCTGGGCGGTGGCCGCGCTCTCCTGGGCTCTGCGGGTGCCCGTGGCGGTCCTCGCCGCGCCGGCGTTGCCGCTCGGCAGCTCCGTGCAGGCGCCGCCGATCCTGTTGGTCGTGGTCGACACCCTGCGCGGCGACCGGCTCGGCTACGCCGGCTACGAGCAGCCTACGTCTCCGAACCTCGACGCGGTCGCCGACGAAGGCGTCGCCTACCTGGCGGCCCAGAGCGCAGCCCCGTGGACCCTCCCGAGCTTCGGAAGCCTGCTCACAGGTCAACTTCCCGGGCAGCATGGCGCTGGCGTGAACCCGGGGGACGGCAACCTCGAGAGCGGTCTGGCCGCCTCGGTCCCCACGCTGGCCGAGCTGCTGGAGGGAGCGGGCTACGCCACCGCGGCGCTGGTCTCGAACGCCTACCTGAAGCGCCTGTTCGGGCTGGATCGTGGCTTCGACAGCTACGACGACGCCCTCGGGATGGGGCACACCCCGCTCGTGCTTCAGCCGCTGGACGAGCTTGGGGTCATCGTGCTCCCGGACCGCTTCTACACCCCTGCGGACCGCATGGCCGACAAGGCGCTGGCGACCCTCGACGCCCTCGATGGCGGCGCCTGGTTCCTGTTGCTCCACTTCATGGATCCCCACGGGCCGTACCTGCCGCCGGAGGAGCTGGTGCAGCGGATGGGCACCACGTCCCACGATCCGGTGGAGAAGCTCTACGACGCCGAGATCGCCTTCATGGACCGGGAGCTGGGCCGGGTGCTCGATGCCTTGCCCGCCGACGCCTGGGTGTTCGTCACGTCCGACCACGGGGAGGAGATGGGTGAGCATGCAGGCGCCTACCCCGACGAGCCCATCCCGGACGACAGCCGCCATGGCCACACGCAGTACCAGGAGTTGCTGCATGTGCCCCTCTTGGTGCGACCGCCGGGTGGGACGAAGGCGCGCCGCATCGAGCGGCCTGTGCGCAGCCTGGACCTGGTGCCGACGGTGCTCGAGATCGCCGGCTTGCCGGCGCCGGAGGGGCTCGCTGGGGTGCCCTTGTCCGAAGCCCTTGGTGGGGAAGGCCGGGACGAGCCGGCCGTGAGCGAGGCGATCCGGTACGGAACGGAACGCAAGGCGGTCCGGGATGGACGCTGGAAGCTCGTCGCTCACGCGGATCAGCTGGAGCTCTACGACCTGGAGGCGGATCCGCGCGAGCAGCGAGACGTCTCGCGCAGCCATTCCGCCGTCGTGGCGCGGCTCTCGGCGTGGCTGCCCGGGGCCAGCGAGGCGGGGGAGGCGGCGGAGGTCGACGACGCACTCCGTGAGCAGCTCGAAGCGCTGGGCTACGTGGGCGACTGAGCCCCAGGAGAGGTCCATGAAGCTCGGCTACACCATCCTCTACGTCGACGACGTGCCCGCTACGTTGGCCGCATGGGAGCACGCCTTCGGGCTGGCGCGCCGCTTCCTGCACGAGAGCGAGCAATACGCGGAGCTCGAGACCGGCGGCACGTTGCTGTCCTTCGCCGACCGCGGCTTCGGCCGGGGTCACTTCAGCCAACCCGAGGTCCGGGCAATGTTCGACGGGGGTCCCCGGCTCTTCGAGATCGGCCTGGTGACCGACGACGTTCCGGGAGCCTTCGCCCGTGCTGTTGGCTGCGGGATGCAGGTCGTGCGTGAGCCCGTGACGCAGCCCTGGGGCCAAGTGGTCGGCTGGGTTCGCGATGGGAACGGGATCCTTGTGGAGATCGCGAGCCCGATGTGAGCGGGCGTTGGGGGCTCCAACGATGGCTCACTCGGACGGCATGCCACACCGCGCGTAGGTGGCGAACGCCTGACATCAGTGCGTAGGACCATGTCTCTGCGGTGTGACGAGGCGCACGCTTGGGGCAACGCACGGCCCACGCGTGGAGGACCCCAGCGGCAGTGGGCAAGTGCAGCTACGACGCTATGCTCCGCAGCATGCTTCGTCGCTTGTCGTTCTCGGTCGTGACCGCACTGCTGGTGCTGGTCGGTGCCGAACTAACTTTGCGTGGTGTATACGCGCAGAATGAGCTGTTGTTCTCATGGGAGCGACCAGACGGATGGATGTACTTCGAAGAGACGGGCATCCTTGCAATGCGCCCTGGCACTGAAGACATCGGTCGAGACGGCGAATACGTGTACACGTTCCGCACGAATGAGCAAGGGCTCCGCGAGGACGACAGCGTGGAGGTTCCCAAGCCGTCAGGCCAGTACCGGGTACTCGCTCTCGGCGACTCCTGGATGTTTGGACTCAATGCGACTCAAGGGCAGACGATGCCAGACGTCCTCGAGCGCACTCTGCCGTCAGCGCTTGGGGTCGAATCTGTTGAAGTCGTGAACGCTGGCGTCGTGGGAGGATGTGCCTTCGACATGCTTCGACTCTGGCGTCGACTTGGGGCCTCTCTCGACGTTGACGCAGTTCTTCTCAGTGTCCCCCACAACGAGGGGCGTCAGGTCGATGTTGATGCGCAGCGGTCGGACTGGTATGCCCGCGCTCCAACGCGTGCGCGGAACCACCTCCGATTGTACTTGGCCATTCGCCGTGCCACGGCATTCGTTTCGCGTCCGACGTACCCGGAGTTGCCGAAGTTGGACGCATCCGTCAAGGACCTCGTCGTCTTGATCTCCGAGGCGCGTACTGCAGGGCTTCCTGTGTGGACGATTGCATGGCCTGCACGCCTCGAAGAGTCCGAAGACACCGCGTGGTTGCAGCATGTCGATTGGATCGAACCGCTCGTGGACGCTGACGCGAGCGTCGTTGGACATCTTCTTCAAGAACGAGGGTGCTGGGGCGAGGAAGACACGTCACACGCCAGCGAGTCCGGATACGCAGCGAGCGCGCAGCTGTTGACGTCGGTCATTGCCGGCGACACGGTTGGTGACGGCTCTTGGTATGTCGCTCCGAGGTGTCGCTGACGCGTCATTGGCCCAGGTAGTCGAAGATGTGCACGTCGCCTGCCGTCGACGCGGGCGCGGCGACAACGAGCTGATTGGACCCCGTTCCCAGTAGGTCCGCTAAGAGGACCGTAGCTCCGAGTTCCTCTCCTGGTGAGCCCAGGACCTGCAGGTCGGCCTCACCGGCGCCGAGTGTGCCGGTCAAGGGGCCGAGGAACAAGTATGCGGCCCCTGCGTCGGCGCCGGCGTTCGCGTCCCCAGGAGACCCAATAAAGAGGTCAGCGACGCCGTCGACATCCACGTCTATAGCGCTGACTGCAAAGCCCATGAGGTCGTCAGTGTCACCCACGATTGTTGCCGCGGCCAGCGAGCCGATCGTTCCTGTACTCGTCGTGGATAGGACGTACACAGTGCCCGATAGGCCGGACGACGCTCCGGCCGGAGCCGAGACGATGGCGTCGGCGACTCCACTACCGGTCGCGTCTGCCAGGCGTAGGGAGGACCCGGCGGCGCTATCGTCAGTAGACCCGGACCAGATGGCGTCCGCGTCTGCGAGCGAATGTACGCCCGAAGTGGGGCCAGAGACGAGATACGCCGACCCCGCACTGCTGGCGCCTCCTGCTGCCGCCGGTGCGCCAATCAAGAGGTCGTTGATTCCATCGCCATCCACGTCGCCGTTGGAGGCCATCGCGGCGCCCGCCTCGTCGCCTTCAGATTCGCCAAGCCACGTTGCGTCAGCCAGCTTTGTGATGATGCCTCCACCTGTGGAGTACCACGCAGTGAGAGGTAGCATGTAAACCGCGCCGGCGTCCTCGGCTTCGGTATCGGCGGATGGGGCACCCACTACGAATGATTGGTCGAGCCCGTCCAATGACGCGTCATAGGCGACGACCGAAGATCCGACGTCCGACCCGAACGCATCCCCCGTCATGTTCCAGCCGCCAGTCGCAGTTCCAGAGGTCAGGGGCGCCGCCAACATCATCGCGTTTCCCAGGCCCGAAGATCCCTCGATCCCTAGGACGATGCCTGCGTTGTAGATCGACCAATTGTGTACGGCCACGGCGGAACTCCCTGCACGGTCTCCCATACTTGCGCCCGACCACGTGACGTCCGCAGTCGCAAGCGATGCGCTGCTCAGGGGTCCGTAAACGATGTATGCGGACCCCGTTTCAGAGTTGTCGTCAGGCGCGCCCACGAAGAGATCTTGGAGTCCGTCGCCGTCGAAATCGCCGGCCGATAGCGTATCTCCAGCGCGACCGCCCGACGATGCGCCGGACAAGGTGGCCGCGGCGTCAGAATCGTAAACGGTGCCACTCAGCTCACACTCCGGCGCATCCCCCGAGCAGTCGTTGTCGATCCCGTCGGAGCAGACCTCCGTCTCCGCGGGGCTCGTGGCGGCGTCCGCGTCGTCGCAGTCACCGTCCACGGTGTAGGCGTCCACGTCAGGTGAGGGCAGCAGGCTGTTCCGCGCTCACGCAGCGTGCGGGCGTCAACGTCGCGGAGCCGCATCCGGCTTGAGCGGTCTGCGGGCCCCAGCCCGCGGACCGGAGC
>Ga0114932_10003259_pt1 | contig 16132 bp, 11 predicted proteins | sample 2SBtaG_2_FD_87286 | JGI IMG/M metagenome (GOLD analysis project Ga0114932, IMG submission 87286) | Deep subsurface microbial communities from Kolumbo volcano to uncover new lineages of life (NeLLi) - 2SBTROV12_ACTIVE470 metaG | ecosystem: Environmental > Aquatic > Marine > Volcanic ... | reverse complement strand
TCGATGGTATCTCCCTGGTCAGCCACAAACTCTACACTGGGAAGGTCCTCGAGGATCTGGTATAGGATCTCGACACAGGCGGGATCGTGGTAGGGGAAATGGATGTCAGAAAAGTGTACGGTGGTCAGCGTGCTCTGGTTCCCAATCGCAGGGGCCCTTTTCCTCTCGGGCATCTCAAACGCAATCGGGCTGGGCATAGAGGTGTACTGATACTTCAACCGCACTCTTATAGCGACATACCAGCACGGGACAATCACCGCCTCGTTGTCGAGCTTCATAGGAACGTCCCACTTCTTGACCTCGTGTTGCGTGGGGACTAGCTCCCACTTCTCTGGGTCCAGGCCAGACTTCTCAAATAGCATCTCAGGGTTCTTGATGCTACGGCTAGCCAGGACGTGTACCTTAGCCGACTCTTCGCCTACCTCTAGGTTGACGTGAACATTCTCGTCGGGCTCAAGGAGATTCGGAGATGATGTGTGAGGATTCTGACGGAACCTGGGAGGTATATCGCCACAGACTTCGGACCGTCGTTTTTTAATACCAGACGGCCCTCTTGCATTTGGGCCATACTTCGACCTAAACGCATGAATGATTTCAGCGTTACTTAATCCCTTCTCGACACAGTCTCGTAGAAACTGGTCCTCAAAAGGTTGCCACTTTTTCCCGTGTGTCATTACAGCTTAATGCACTACCCCTACTTCTTCCCTGGCCTGCGTGGGTATGGCATGGTTTTATTTTTTCCGCTCTTTGTGCGTCTCTTAGGCATGATGCTTCCTTTTTTTAACGTGAAACTGCTACCCAGAATGCTGGGCGTTTGGACCCCAATCTTGGGGTATCATCTATGTGCCAGTGGCCTGTCTCAATACCGAGACCAAGCCTTGGCCATCTTCCTTCCTTCCACATATGAAGGATCTGGTAGGTTAGCTCCAACTCTCGTTGTTCTAGGGGTAGGTCACTACCGTCTCCTGACTTGGGGAGTGCCGGCTCGATGTCTACAGCCCTCACTAACGTGTCGTCCATGTGCAAATGACTCGAGGTCTTTGGGTAGCCCTCGCCCTTAGCGATTCCTTTGCGTAGATCCTTTCTAGGTCCTCGGTGTTCCTGGCGTCATCGTTAATGGTCAGCGGGAACCCACACCGCTCTCTCAATCTGTCTAATTCGCGTAAAAAATCTCTGTCCATCAATTCTGGGCGATCAAACTCTGTGGGACCGAAGTATTGCAACCTGAAACCCCCTGGCCACTCGTACATTAGACGTGCTCCTTAGCTTTCATCACCTTTACGACCGATGCGACAGATTTTTCAACGGATCGGCCGCCCAGATACCCGCCCAATCCTAGCTGAATTAGCGTCCATAACGGGTCAGGGATTGCCATTCCAGTGAACTGACTGATGACTACCAAAGCCACAAAGGTCAGCATTGTGATGGGTCTCCAGCTTCGCGTAAGCCATGAGTTGGCCTGTGTCTCGGCCACTATGATGTCTCTTTGGCTCGCAGCAATCTGTTTTTCGTAATCTAGGGTCTGGGACATGAGCGAGGTCTGTAGCTGGAGTAGCACAGCCTTCGCCTCAAGCCTTTCGTCATCACTGGTATGTAGTTTGTCCACCAGCCCAGCGATTGGCTCTATAACCTTGCTAATGAAGCCTAACGGCCCGTTCAAGGACATCTCTCAGTAACCTCCAATGGGCTTAGGACCTCGCCCGTAGCAGTTAGTCTGACTAGGCATAGAATATTCTGCCTTTCTTCTCTAGCCTCTTCCAGGCCTTCGGTCAGGTATTGTATTGTCGAGTCGGCTCGGATGCTTCGTGCTTCTAAGGCCGAGACCTTAGCTGGTAGCCCGCTGTAGTCGCCCCAACCTAGTACTGCACCGACTCCAGCCATAAAAGCACCCGCGGTCATAGTGGCAACTAGTGTTAGCCCCTTGGCCGACGGGACCACAGCCTGCACTACGTCTGTGATGTTCATCGTGGAGGCCCCTGCAACGAATCCCGCTGTTGTTGCTGTCGTTCCCCAGCCAGACGCATTCCTATTACGTTCTGTATCCCCCCGCCCCTCATTGGGTTCCCCATAGTCGCCATCTCTTCATCAAGGAACTGGTTAAAACCTTCATCTGTGCCGAGGTCTATAATGGCGGTGTACCCACGTTCATCTCGCCTACTGTCATTGATCATCGCAGTTATAAATTGTGCCTGTGCCTCTTCGGTCATCGCTTGCAAGACCATGTCGGGAAGAGGCTCACCTGGCCACCGCTGTAGTATAAATTCACGGGCATCCGTGTATTGCGGCAATTCCATAGCAAGCTCCATACGCTCGTACAGTGCCTCGCCGACACGGATCTGCCGCTCCTCAAATTCCTTGGCAGACTCTTCTTTATCTCGATCTCGTCTCAGTGGGCTGATCTTGATGTCCAGGTCCCTGAACATCGCCCTAACTGGATCGTCCGTCAGATCTCTCGCTGTATTGAATGGATCGACCAGCGGCCATAGGCCTGTCTTACCTTCCGAGCCACCGCCCATCTTTATGGGCTGGCCAAGCGGGTCTATGCGTCGTGCAAGGCCCTCGCCTTTCTTCTCCCACCAGAACTTCCCGCCCTTGAGCATATTACGAAATTCGTCCGTAGCGGTTTCTACCTGATACGACTGTGGGTCAAAGGAACGCCGCAGTCTTCTTAGGATATTTAGCTGCATCATCTTGGGCGGTATCCTAGAAAGCCCCAGGACTCCTCTCTCTAAGCCTCTGTCCGATTTTGTTCGGTCAAACGTCTCTAGAACCCGCTGGAAATTGTCCATCACACTCATCTCACTGACTATGCGAGCCTGTGAGGCGAACATCTCCGCGAACAGCATACCAGTACCTAAGCCAAATTTCTTGATCTTGTTCGCTTCACCATATATTATTTCCTCACGAGTCGGATCATAAGCAGCGGCGATTTGTGCTCCCATTAGCAAGGCACCGCCCGCAGGGGAGATCCTCGTGGCGTCTACCCACTGCCCGTGGACTCGGAAGGAATTAGATGGTATCCCTGTGACTTGGCTTTGCCCATATGTACCAGGCTCGTAGGGCGGACTGATTATACCAGCCTCGTACAGCAGAATCCCTAGTCCAACGAATGAAAGCGTGCCAGCGGCTGTCGCACCCAAGCTCTCCGCCAGCTTGCGTTGCTTCAATAGCTCCTTTTTGCTTTTTCCTTTGTTCGTACCAGTGGCGATTCCTAAAGCCGTTTCCCAGGCGTGTTCGTCAAAGGCCTTTATAACCAAATTCAACGGGGTCATTTCGATTGTTCGTTCTAGCACGTTAGACGGGGTGAAGGGGAAAGGAGCTATTACCTCAGAAGCAATCCACCCTATAAAGCTGGCCCCACTACCCAGACCCCCCACCGAATCCTCGTAATCTCTTGTCGCCCGTCTCTTTAGTCCCCTCTTAATCCCAGTTGTAACCTCGGCAGTAGGGCCCTTGTTCCTAAACGCCATGAGGGCCGCAGCTTCTACCGCTTCTGCCATCATCTGAGGGCTCGTTTCCTTGGCCAGAATCTCGTCGGCCCTATCTAGTAGGGCTTGTCCTGTGAGGCCCTCGTTCAAGGCCATCACTCTGGCTTGCTCGTCTAGCGACATCCTGACGGCTATCTCTGAGAAATATTGGTCCATAGAGCCTAAGCCCCTGAAGACGGTTTGCATAACTATGTTCATCGCCCTGTCTACTTTTGCTGGTACATCAACCTTTAACGCCCTCTCGTATTGGAGCTTGGTTGACAGGGCGTTGGCTCCCCTTGAAAAGAGGTCCCACTCAACATTTCTGTGGCCCGCGTCCAAGCGTTGGAGCGTTTCCTCTATATTCCCTTCGCCTCTCCATATTGCCCAGAAGGCTTCTACCCCTTTTTTTGCACCTATCCTAGCGGCCTGTATTTGTCTCTGTGCACTACCCCAATGTTTGGTGCGAGGGGTGCCGCGACGAAACGCTACAAACCGATCTACGAGGTTGGCCGCAGGGTTGGCCAAGAGTTGCCTGAATGCCAGGTTCACTCCAGTGCCCACGACGTTTACACCATAAGTCGAGAGGGCGGACAACATCGCGGCTTTAGTCCACGCAACGAGTTGTTCTGATATGGGGGCTTCGTACATTTCTTGCATCAATTCTAGCAAGGCTTGCTTGTGCTTCGGGTTACTCGGATCGTCCTTGTGTGCCTTTGTTAGCTTGCGGATTTCTACCAGCACGCCGTCGGGCAGCTTGTCCACGCCAGCAACCTTGGTCGCTCGCTTTATCCACGTTGCCGCGTCCATTCTGTTTCGGGCTGCGATCTTCAGCGAGTTCATCATGCGTCCCACCTCTGAAGCAGCAGGCATATAGGTTCGGAACAGTGAGTCCTCGTCAGCCTCTAGCAGGTCGATCTCTTTGTATGTCGCTGCTCTTTCCGCTTCTGTAAGGTTGTCACCTCTCTTCGATATAAACTCATACAAATCAACTATGCGTTCAGAGGTCTCGTTCATTATATTCCTGGCTGCCAGCAACTCGACACCAGAGACCTTCCCCTCGGCCAGGAGTGAGGAGATGTCGTAAGCGGATAACCCCAGGCTTTCCGCAGCAGCAATCGTCTCTGCGTGCGTTACAACCAGCTTGGGGTCCATGTTGTGGCGTACTACGACGTTTCTGACTTCTTGCTCTATGCGTTTTTCAAGGCGTTCACCCCCGTCTCCTACAATCTTTTTAACATTTACAAACTCATTCGGGTCTATATCCTCTGCTGCCCTCGAGTCAACAGACTTGGCAGGGGGTGCTAGGAAGCGAGCGTTCATGTCGGCGTCAGCAGCAACCACGATCTCTTCTGCACCGTCTTCGTATAGGCCTTTTAGGCTATTGGCGATCTTGTTACCAAGCTCTACCGCCTCGGTCTCGCTGACCCCATTCGCTTCCAGCCACTCTACATACTTCTGGTCGCTCTGGGACCTCTTGTCTCTGTTTCTGACGATATAAGCAGCCCTGTCTATGTCGCTCTCAAACTTCAGAGAGGCAGACCGATATCTCGGGGCAGCCTTGCTCAGTGCTGGTGGTAGGGAGGGTGTTGTGCCCTTGGTCGGCGGCTCCACCTTCCTGCCTGTTTCTATTGTTACGTTTTCCGCTTCCATCTCTTTTTTAACTGCTGCTACAAACTCATCTGCCGCTGTGAGTCCTTCCTCGCCTTTTAGCTTGGAGCCCAGGCTCTCTACGGGCTTTCCTGGGACTCCTTTGAGCCTACCAGATGCAAACGTCACCCCCGCCGCAGCGGCACCCCATGTCAGCATTTTACTTCCTAAGTTCTCGGACTTCTCCTCACTAGTGGCGTCATGTATCGCAGCAGCACCCGCACCCGCCAGTCCACCGCCGATTGTCCTACTAGAATGAGCCTCAAAGTCTTTCTTTGCTCCCACGTTCACCCTGGTGTCGTCTAGCCCCAGGTCCCTCTGTCCGCCCTTTGCGTATTCTGCGGTAGCCTCGAGCATCTCACCGTAGTCGTCGTATACCTGGCCGTCACTGCGTTTGTATTTACCCGTTGACCTTGGGTTATACACCATTGTGACGATGTCGGGCTTACCAGCTTCTCCGTGCAAGCCTCTAAATTGAGAATATTGCTTGGGGTCCCAGCCTGCTGGGGCAAATTCATCATTAAAGGCTGTGCGTGCAAACGCCTCAAAGCCGCCCATCGCGTATAACTCAGGAAGGTCTGTATCATACGCGTCAAGCCTTCTGCCGCCCATCTCCACAGCGTGTGTCAACGCGTAGGCGGTCCAACCTCGTGTCCCTTCTGCCCCTGGTGCCTTGAACACGGACACGATGTCGTCGCCGTTTAAGGCATAGCCAGCTTTGCCATCATCCGTGAGAAAGAGCCGCATATTGTTGTATTCATGGGACTCGTACATATGTACAGACGATCCCGTGGGATGCTCTTTCATAGCACCCTCTATCATGTCGCGGAATACTTGACCGTCCTTTACCTCGTATAGGTCTGGCCTATCAATGAGGTTCCCCCACTCCTTTTCAACCCCCTTGGTCGCCCGCCATACTTGTGTACTACTGACGCGTCCTGCTGCCCCTTCCCCTAGTAATCTCTTAGGAGTGTCTCCCAGTCCTCCATCGAAATTTCTTTCCACCCCTTGCGACTCTCTTCGTCGTATAAGGGCGGCACGTCTGTGTGTGATTGTGGACTTGGTGAGGAAGCCGTCTCTGCCTCTGAGGCTCTTTTCATCGAGCCCTTCTCTGTACGGAGTTGCCCCTTTTCCAGCGAGTCCACGAAACGACTCTTCTCGGATTCGGGTAAGCTCATCAGGACTTCTAGGATCGTGAACTTCTCTGGCTGTGCCATCTAATGTCTCCTGTTTTATAGGGATGCTTTCTAAGTCGCCAAAAAGGTCTTTGGCGGCACTGGAAAATGTCCAGTCCTCTGTTACTGGCACCCCTAACTTAGCATATAATTCCTTCTCTGGGAACCACACAAGTGCTTGTAGCGTCGCAATCTCGTGTCGTCCATGTCCATCAGCTTCTAAACCTTCTTGGATCATCCTCATAATCTTTCTATTGCCCTCTCTCTCGCCCCCACTGCTAGGAGAGTCCCTTAACACCCCGTCTACATGGCCGATATGGGTCTGGGCTTTTTTGACGAACTCGGGCTTCGTAGGTCTATTGTCTTTATCTGACGCACGCCACTTTGCTTCCCACTCTTTGTGGATTTCGCGAGCTTTTGCCGTAATCCTTGCTACTTGCTCATCGGGGGTTAACTCTTTTCCGTCTGCATCTACCTTTGGATTAAAATCAATCTTTTCTTTACGCAAAGCTTTGAGGAGCGATTCTCGGCCCTTCGCTTTTGTACTCTCAGACGGGTCCGCCATAATGTTCCCAGTCAGTCGGCCTAGCCACCTGGTAAACCACCTGTCCATCGTGAGCGGATCTAAGTCTCCCCCCACGTTTGGGAAGAAGGCACCACCAACCTTGGGCCCGAATATGGCACTGGCCTTTACCTTCTGGTCCATTAACTCGCCTCCCACCTTGAAGCCAGCATCTTTTAATTCTCTGACGGTGACCTCGCTGTTCAAGAACCTATATGTACTGTCCTTGCCTCTGCGTTCTATCAAGTCGTTAACTATGGCGAAGTTTGAGTTCATTTTTCGGGCGTTATTTCCAGTACCTAGCTCTACTGAAAACACGCCGTTTTCTATATAGTAGTCCATCTGCTTGACAGCTTGGTCGAGGTTCTTCTTCACCGCCTGCCCGTCTGACATCAGGGCCACAGAAACTCGCAACCCTTCTACAATATCAGGGTCGGCCACCCCATCCTTGAGTACCTTATCGCCGTGCTTTCCGTGCAAATGCCTCATTGTTATAGAGTAGGCCTCGTCCAGGTCAGCTTGATACCACTCTATTGCGTTACCTTCCTTACTTAACGCACGCACAACTTCTTCTATCCCCATCTTCACAACTTTGTCTACATCCTCTTCGTTTGTAAACTTTAGAGTCCTACCATCGTGGGAGATATCTAGTGTCCTTCCCCCAAACAGCTTCTCCGCTCTCTCCTTTAACGCCCAGCCAACCTCTGATATTAAATGCTTTGATCCCTGTATTATCCGCCTGTTCGCTGCATCTAGCAGTGATTCGCTACCATCCATCAGGCCATGAATCATTGTGTCCTTGACAGGCTTTACTATTGCATCCTTAGCTGACGGCGGCTTTGTCGGCGGCACACCAGTAATTAGTGTGTTTGGGTCCACTATTTTAGCCCCTGTCGCGACATCCACTAGCTGCTTGCTGCCGTGTAGTATACCAGCGGTCAGTGTAGCCCCCTTCAACATATTACCAATACGCTCTTCTGTTGTTTCTGCTGGAGCCGCTACACCCAACGTAGCACCTGCTAGCGTGGGCCCTACCGCTCTGGTTATTGCTGGATGTTCACGGAAAAAAACCTCTTCCGCTGTATCATCTGGGCGAGCGTCATACGGCTTGTCGCCTCTTAGCATCCAGGCACGAGCATCCTCTATCCTTCTTTCGATGGGGCCCATTCTTTCTACGCTTTCTGGGTCATCGAGATAGTAATACTTTTCCTCGTTGGTGGGCGGCTGTTCCCTTTGCGGACGGCCCTTTAGCTTCTGCTCTCCGTCTACACCTCTCTCTACCGCCTCGTCTGCTGATTCTGTGATGTTAACGTCGGCCTTTCTAAATTCATCCCATGCTGCTGCTTCTTTAGCCTCGGCTGCCCTAATCTCCTCCCAGTGTTTTCCCCTACGTTCATCAAACGCTTCAACGCTCTCTCCACCTTCAACGTCTCTCTTGAGTCGCTGCTCTTTTAGTGTCTCGACCCTGTTTGAAAGTTCAACCATTCTTGCCTCGAGGTGCATCTCAACGTCGTCTGTTGACCTGACTATATCGCTAGGATCGAGTCCGCTAACACCAGCAGGGTCTCGTGCCGCCTGCAAGACACTCTCCGACATCCACCTTGCGGACTTTAAGGCCTTCCCAGCAGTCCTGAGCGTCAAGTCTGCGGCAAATCCAAATGTTCCCTCCCATAGGAGCTTTTGCTTGGGGTCTGCCATCGCTTCTGAGGCGGCTTTGTTCACTACTTCTAGTGCTCTTTGTCCTCTATCTCCAGAGAACAATCCCCATGCTTTGTCTGGGTCTTCCTTAAACGATTCTCTGAACTCTTCGCTGGTGAACATCTCTGCTGCATAGGCTATAGCATCTTCGTCTTCTTGCGTTGTGATGAAGTCTACAGGAAGGAACGCCAGCACGTCTTGTACTGGCCGTGACATCGCTACATATTTTAGCGGCCTGGGAGCCCTGCCAGCTACGCTGGTTATCGCCGCTGCTACTTTTGGTGATCTTTTTGCAAGGGATGCTGCCACATTTCCATACACCTTCCTGGCCGCCTGCCCACCCCCATAATATTTCAGCCCCTCGCCCCCGAAGGCTCCGACGAGATTCCCTAATTGAAGCCAGTTCTCAGAAGACATGACGCCTTGATTGGTGGCCATGTCCGCCAGTATTTGACCTTCCTCGTCGTATATCTCCTTAAATGTTGCTTCCCGCGATCTAGCTCGGAAGTCATAAAGCTTTTGGCCCCCTTGCATTAATTTTACCCCAATGTCCTCCAGGGGGGTATCGGGCAGTGCTAGGTTTATAGCCCCCTTACCCACGGCTCTCAAGGTTCCCCCTGTAAAAGCCACTCCCGTTTCCGCTGCCGCCCGTGCCGCCAGTCGGAGAGCATTCCTCTTGTCGTGCCCTGGAACGAGTCGGCCCTGGTACCACTCGGGCAGAAACTCTCCCGATTCGGATAGCCGCTCTCTGTGCTCCGTAGCCTTCCCAACCTCCTCGGCACGAGCCAGTGCCACCCATTCTGCTCGCGATCTTTCTGGTGCCTCCCATGCTACAGACGAATCTATCGGAGGACCTATAAATGATGGGGGGCTCGGTTTCTCAGTGGCACCGATAACTGGCGGGCCTATGAACGACCGCGACCTTGCCTCTACTTCGGGGGGCTCATAAGAAGGCCTCTCGACAGCAGTAGTCGATGGTTGTGCCAGTAGGTTTTGTGGGTCTGGTAGCTCCCTTGACTCCCTTGAGTAGTAGCCAGCGGCCCGCAGCCTCAGTATATCTTTCGGGGTCCTTGCCATTACTATCTTTCCCCAAGGTTGGCTTCTCTTAGCCAGTCCATCACTTGCTCTAAGTCCATATTCACAATCTCTGATGGTCCTTGCTCCATAGCCATCAGACTCAACGCATCTCGCCGTAACTCAGCTTCAGCCGCCTCGTCCGCTTCTGCGTTTGGGTTAAACGCTGCTGTAAGAGTATCTACTTCCTGGGGATCGGGCTGTGCACCTGCTGTGTCTGTTGAGAGTAGCACGGGGCCCACTTCCCCTTCTCTTTGTTCCGTTGCCGTACCGCTTACACCGTCGTCATTTGACCTGAACTCCGCGGAGTCAGTAGGTTCTGGAGTTAGTACAGAGTCAGTAGGTCCTTTATCCAAATTTACCAGGTCCTCATACTTGCCACCCTGAGCCTCAAATCGTCTAGTTATCTGTCTTGCCATTTCTTGTTCAAATGGGCTTAAATTTGCCATCCCGACCTCAGATATCCACTGTTTTGCCGCTTCCTCTTCGCTTTCCAGAGCCCCGCTGATTACATCAGGATGATTATCTGACCTATATGTTCGCCCGTTTACAACGATATATCCGCGGTCTAGCTCTTTTTTAGCCCGCTCGCTTAAAGACCCCGCGGGGAACGGTGCACCACCTGGACCGTGGCCCTCCCCGCTATACCATTGTGATAGGTTTTTGGCTTCAGCGGTCTCCATATCTAATTTTTGTTGGTGTGCTTGGCCCTCTATGCTGTCAACCCAATCTCCCCAGTCACCTGGGTTTTCTCCATTCCTTATTTTTTGGACTCCTTCGGAGAAGGACATCCCTTCGGGTAACACATATCCTTTTTCCATCATGGCCCTGAGTTTGTCACCCGTAATCGCGGTAGCCTGTGTTAAATTGAATGCTGTGGTCTCCTTATGCCGTAGGGCTGCCGCTTCCATTTGTCTGGCGTCTTGGTCTATGCGTCGCTCTGCCTGGTCTAGCTGTACCATGTTTAAGGCGTTTGATGTCGCTCTTTGTTGTCGGTCGTCTCTCATCATGGCAACCTTGAGCAGTGCTTCTCCTATCTGGGCCCCAGCCTGACCCACCCCTGTCAGTACGTCTCTTGTCCTGGCCATTAACCTGTCCTCCCGTATGATGACGCACTGTAAGGTGTGTAGGTACTGCCGTAGTTGCGTCTCCGCTCATCGGCCCTGGCTAGCTCACCACCAAAGACCCTGGCGGCTGCGTCGCTCCCGCGTGGCTGGTCACTAGCGAGCGAGCCTAATGCCTGTAGTCCACCCGATGCCAGTTGGATTTTCATATACGCGTCCGTAAGGCTGTCGCCTTGTTCCATTGACTTCCTTAGCATTTCCAAGATTTCTGGGTCCAGCCCGCTAGTTGGCACTTGGTCTGCCACCCCGAGTGGTACTGTCGGTACATCCCTTGGAGTAGGGACCATTGGCCGTATCGTTTTTCCCGTTGCTCGGTAATGCGATGCACCGCCTATACCCGTAGTAGGTGGTGGGCCTCCTACGTTCATTGGAGTACCGCCTGGACCTCCTACATTCATTGCCCCCCCGAAGTGGTCCACCGCGGGTGAGCCTTCAAGGATGTCTGCTGCCCCGAGGTTCATGTTCCCGCTACTTGCCATTGTTCCAGAATGGAGTCCTGCGGTTTCCGCAGCGGCTGTTCCGCCGCCCGCAAACGCCCCTTCCAGGTTTCGGATTCCTGGTACTTGTTGGCCGATTTTGCCCGCAGTGTAGCCCGTGATAGCGTCTTTTCCGAGCCTAGCGAAATCTTCTCTTGTTATACCATCGGCTAAAATGGAGTCTCGGGGTTCTTGACCATAGATGTCGCCGTCTCTGTCGAGGTCTATGCCCCTAAACGAGCCGCCTAGAGCCCTGCCAGCGGCAGCACCCATCGGCCCGCCCATAGCGAACCCTGCCGCTGTGCCTATGTTTTTGGGGTCAAGTATAAACTCCCCTACGTCTGCTGCCTTTGACCAGAATCCCATGTTGTCGCCTCTTCAGTTGTTAAACGGCTTCCTCTCACTGCTTATTGTCTGTATCACTATCTTTATAGGTCGGGTTTGTCAGGGTCCACTGGGTTGCCCGCGGCGTCCACCTTGGCCTTCGCTGCTGCTGCCCTGTCCGCCCTTGCTTTCCTTTCTGCGGCCTTGTCCGCCTCCGTCCTTCCAAAGGCATCATAGGTTGGCTCTTCGTTGGACCCTGGACCCGATGGGGTCTTATCATCGTGCTTATCTAGCCATTCTTCTAAAACATTCGCATCGACCTGTCCTGTTCCGAGAGCTTGTAGGGTCATCTTGAGCCTGTCAGCGTCTGACGCTATAGCGAACTCTCTCTCACGCATTTGCAGGTCTTCCTCAGTAGCCCACTTCTTCACATCCATTTCCTCTCTGGCCAGCTTGCGATTCTCTGCTTGTATGTTCTTCTCTAGCGTGTTAGCCGCTGTTCTCCAAGCGGTTTCCTTGTCCAGCCCATCTTGGGCTATCCTGTTTGCTTCTTCTTGGACTCCTTCTGTGCTTAACCGCTGTTCCTTCAACTCCTCAAATCGTGCTTCTCTTTCAGCCGTTCTCTCTCTAAGCTCCCCGCCAGCAAACTCTAACTGTAGTTCCTGAAGGTCTGACTGAAGAGTCCGTTCTGCGGCTGCTATTTCCTTGTTAGCCTCCAACTCAGCGTAACGGTATGCTTCGTCATCGGTCAACGAAGTCTCTTGTAGCTCCAGTGCCTTCGTCTGTAGCTCTTCCGTCAACGCCCTGTCAGCCTCACGCCAAGCGGCCTCATTGGCCATACCGTCTTCTTGTAGCGTCAAGGCCCTCTCCTCGAGAATCCTGTTCATTGCGTTCATCTCGCGGTCATAGCCTTGTGCGTCGTTTTGCAGTGCCATATTGCTCAATCTCTCGGCATTACGGTCTGCGTATTCAGCCTTCCTGGTCTCTACTTGCTCGCGATATTGTTTATGGTCCATATCTATTCTTTGGGCCATCTCTTGCTGCCTAAACTCGTGATCTTGCTGGTACTGCTCTTGTTCGGCTCGCAACCTGGCGTCGTCCATATTGAACGCCCTGTCTGCGTTACGGGCCTCTTGCTCCAACTGATCCACTCTCAGGTCGCGATCCGCTTCAAACTGTGCTTCGGCCAGGTCTAGTGTGCGACCAGACTCTATCGCGTCTTGTTGTACCTGCTGCACCCTCAAATCAAAGTCTTGCTGTGTAACCCCAAGGTCTTGCAGTCTCTGTTGACGTGTTTCTGTCATCGACACGTCAAACATTTCTTTCTGCTGCTCCTGTTCGGACCTAAATTGCTCTTGCTGTATTTCCAACCTTGCCTGTTCTCTCGCGTTCTCGAGGTCCATGCCCTTCTCTTGCAAGTCTAAGGCTCTTTCTTGGATGAGGGTGTTTGTCTGATATTCTCTGTCCGACTCGTACTGACCCTGTCCAAACTCTGAGCGGAACCTAGCATCGTTAACCCGATCTCCACCTAGAGAGCGTTCAAACTCGCCAGAGCGGAATGCTGTATCTGCCGCTGCGGCTCTGTCCTGAGCAAATGTATTAGCGGCCTGTATGTTAAGCTCGTTTAGTCTTTCCGCACGTTGCCTTTCTAGGTCGCCATATAGCCCCCTGCGAAGCTCGCCCTCTACACTGCTCCCTACCATGCCCCTCTGCGACATAAACTCGTCCATCTCGTTAGTGGCAAACTGTCTCCTGTTAGCAAGGTCCGCATCTATCTGACCTGTAATATCTTGAATAAGGCTGGAGTCATACCTGCTGGGAGTTGTTAACCCCTCTGTCGCAAAATCTTTTATAGCAGCAGACGAGTCTTCAGCCCTGAATGCGTCGTCGGGTGTTTCGTACTTTGGACGAGGTGCTGCACCAGCAGCAAAGTCGTCATCCAGCATATCCCTAGCTTTAGGGGGCCGAATAGTCGGTGTAGAAGTATCAATAGCCATAATTATGTACCCAGATTTGCAAATACCATGTGATCAGCCCCTGTGACTCCATCAAATTTTGTGTAGGTTGACCCGTCTCCCTCTAGGAATACGGGTATCAGCCATAAGAAGTATTGGTTCGTTCCATTCCTAGCTATCGTTACGTCTTGCTGTCTATTCGACCGACAGTCCACTCTCGCAGTGCTGACGTAATTGCTAGTACTATATGTTGCTCCGCCCTTACTTGTAGCGGTACTCTGAACGTGTGCCTGTACAAACAGGGTAGCCCTAGACGCCTTGAACCTAATCTTGGCATCCGTCCCACTCCCAGTATCTAGATGACCAGTTAGCTGCACTCTCTGCTGGTTGTCTTCAATCGACAAAAGACTCCGCAACAGCCCGTCTAGCTCTGGTGGCAATCCAAGCGGTATTCCATAAGGTCCAGACATTACCAGGACTCTCTTTGCATGACCGCTGCCAACTCGACTGCTCCAATTTTTACTGCGTCAGACGATGTCATCTCTATTGGGAGCGACACGCCCTTTCCATTCACCCTAGCTTTTTTCGTAGTTGGCTTGGTGGCGATGCCATATGACAGCGTGTGCGACGTTTTGTCCGTGCCGTCAGCCTTGACCTTTACCACTATCTCGCTGGTAGCTCTCTGCTGAGAGGACACTCTCACGACTCTAGCTTTCTTGTCTCTCAGTGGTTGCTGGAACAAGAACGGCCTGGTAACAAGCTTGAAGTTGATGGTAGCCCCACCTGTTCCGCCAGCAGCCGCATTATCGGTATTCCCTGTTTCCATTTGTCGCACGAAACCATCATAGCCACAGCTTATAGGAGTCGCCACGAGTGCCGCACCGCTTAGGTCAGCAACAAATAAGGTCCCTGGATTACCAGTTTGTGCTGCTGCAAAAGCCAGCCATCCCTCAGTTTCAATTTTCATATACTGCCCACCAGTTGGCGTAGTCTCCAGGTATCCAAAGAGCGTATCACCTAAGTCTCGGTCTCCAGATGTACTGTGGCCCAGGTAACCATCCGTATCTATAAATATCGTGTCATCGTCTGTCGCTATATACTGATGTAGCATTAAGGCTGGTGGCCTTTCGGCTGACGGCGGACGATATCCTATCATGTAGTCGTTCTGGCTGCTCGCTACTGGGACAGCACAGATGTATTCGTGCTTCTGGGGCCAGTACATAGCCGTTGGAATACCTGGTGAGCCATTGAGGGCCGACCAGTTGATCCCGTCCATAAAGTTCTGTACAGGCCGTGTCACGAGCGTAATCTCGCCCCCTATCTGGTAGTGCTCTACGCCCCTCTTGCTCAACCAACACACGCCCTGATTGCCTACCGCCCTTATCGTCCTATGGGCCACACAGCCAACAGACCGAGATATACCTCTCGCTCCAGCTTCTACTTCTAAGGTATTAAAGCCATATCCCTCGATGTAGCCCGTGCTTTCTCTCTTGAATATTAGTAGCACGGAGCCCAACTGGAACAAGCCAGTCATCTCCGCATCGCCGTCATGGGTCTGGGCCTTGACGGTCAGCCCATCTGGCGTAGCCCATGTGTCAATATCTCCGACCTTGGACGCAACTACGTCTATGCCGCTATGTCCAGTGGCCCACAGCCTGTTACCAAATACGGCTAAGTATTTGACGTTGTTCGGTATGTTGGAGATTACGGCCCATGCAGTGCCATTCCATTGGTAGGAGCTTGTGCCTCCATTGGCACAACACAGCACATTATTGGCACCCTCTCGCATGATCACTAATGACCAGTGCGACTCTGTTAGGCTGGTAGCACGTTGAGTCCAGGTTGCTCCGCCATTTTCTGAGGTGAGCATCTTGTCCCCAGCAAACACCACAAGCTGTTGCGTCCCATCTGCCTTGTGATATTCAATGGCACCAAATATCTCAGACCCACTATCAAGAGCACTGCCATGTAGCTTCTCCGAGCCACCCCTGCGTTCTACGGTTTGACCGTCGAAAGAAACCCTGCCATTAAGCAATAGCTCGCACTCGTCAGGAAGATACTCTGACGGTGCAGCAGTATCGTTCATTCCGCGTGCGAATGTAACTTGAGCTTCTTGTGCAATTACAGCCATTATTCGTTCTCTTCAGGTTCCTCTTTCTTTTTTACCGCCAACATTTCGCCCATATCAAATATGGTGTTTGCAGTCAATTCTATAGACGTATTACCATTCGGCGTCCACCCGTAGGAGTCTTCTCTTTCGTAAAGAGTTAGCGGCTTGTCGAAGTATATTTCTGCTTCCATAAGCTCGTTAAACTCAATCACATACTCAGTCCAGCCTTCCATGTCATCGCTGACTCGTGTTGCTACCTCCTCACCTTCGGCGGGAGTCCCGTGATGCTCTACCAGGTTCTTGTTAAGATCGTTTACGTCATCAATTCGTGCTTGTATCTGTCTTTGCACCTCTACGATGTTCAGGGCAACGTGCATAGGAATCCTGGTGCCGCCACACTCTCTGAGTGCAACCTGTAGGGCACCTAGTTCCTTATTCATTATCGCAATTCTTCCATTACTTGGCATTACATACTCCTTTGACGGATGTCTCCGCACGGGTCAAAGTGGTTAATTGT
>Ga0114932_10003258_pt1 | contig 16132 bp, 12 predicted proteins | sample 2SBtaG_2_FD_87286 | JGI IMG/M metagenome (GOLD analysis project Ga0114932, IMG submission 87286) | Deep subsurface microbial communities from Kolumbo volcano to uncover new lineages of life (NeLLi) - 2SBTROV12_ACTIVE470 metaG | ecosystem: Environmental > Aquatic > Marine > Volcanic ... | reverse complement strand
GTTCACCGCGAGCGTGGGCGAGAGCTTCGCCGTGCCGTAGCCCGCGCGCGTCCTGGTTGGGCGGTTCGTCGGTACCGAACCGCTCCCGCGCGCATCGCGCGCGGCGGCCGAAGGCCGGGGGGAGCGCGCCCAGCGCGCGGTGCGGGGGCTGGCCCCCGCAGGAGTCAGTGGTTGAAAGGGGCTCGTTACTTACGAGCCTGTCAACTAAGGCCGCCAGCCCCCGCGCCACGCGCGCAGGTGCTGGAGGAACTGGAGCACGGTGTCTCCGCGCACCTTGGAGGCGCCGCCCGCACGCGGCAGCATCACCGCGTCGACCTCGCCGACGCGGAGGCCGATCTCGGCGGCCTTCAGCACGACCTCGGGATCGAGGAACCAGTCGAGGCTGCGCGCGTCGAGCTGCGTCCACGCCGCACGGCGGACGATCTTGGGGCACCCGTTGACGTCGGTGGTGGTCACCCCGTAGGCCTTCATCACCGTGTTGTAGATCCGTGACACCACGAGGCGCTGCAGGCCATCCTGGCGCTCGACCCGCCGGGCCTTGCAGAGGTCCAGATCCTCGGCCACGAGCTTCTCGTAGGCTGCGACCACCACCTCCGGCGCGACCTGCCCGTCGCCCCAGGTCCAGCCGACCAGCTCGGTGTCGAGCTGCCGGAGGCCGGCCAGGATGCCGCCGCCGTAGCCGGCGTTGACCTCGAGGTGGAGCGCGCGCAGCCCGTACCGGGCGCAGAGGCCGTTGACCCTCGGGCCTGTGTCGTCCGTGCTGCCGTTGTCGACCAGCACCAGGCTGTGAGGGATGTTCGCCGCGCGCAGCGTCTCGACCAGGTGAACCACCACCTGCTCGACCAGGTCCTGCTCGTCGTAGAGCGGGATGCTCAACCCGAGGCGCGGCCGCGCGTCGCTCATCTCAGAAGAGCGACTGCTGCGACAGCGCCGCGATGGTTCCCCAGCGGCTCCGCACACACGCGGGGAGGGGCTCGTCGCGATCGAAGAAGCCCTTGATCCAGGCGCGGGTCACCGGGTCGCCCGGGTAGCCGCTGCCCACGCCGCCGAGCGCGTGGATGGCTCGGTCCCGCTCGGTCTTCGCGAAGATGCTGGCTGCGCCGCACGGCTTGTGGTTCAGATCGGCCTTCGGCTCGACCACGAGCACCGGCTCGTAGGCGATGGCCTTGACCAGCCGGTCGATGAAGAAGGGGATGCCGTTGGGGTGGCAGGGCGCGTCGATGATCACCTTGTCGGGCCGGAACTGAAGGATGAGCTCCACGAAGGCCCGCTCCTCGAGCACGTTCAGGTTCTCCCCGTCGATGGTCTGGGCGGAGATCGCTCGCACGTCCCAGCGTCCCAAGGTGTCCAGCGGCCCGCGCAGGGCCTCGCGCTTGTCGGCCGAGAGCTTCTTGGAGTCGGTCACGCCCGTGGCGGCCAGCGCGTCGAGGTGCGCGTCGTCCACCAGATACGCGCCGACCACGAGCGGGCCGAGCACCGCGCCGCGACCGGCCTCGTCGAGCCCGAGTACCGTCATGGGAGAGCGGCTATCACGGCGGGCGCCCGCCTCGGGGCCGCGACGCGTCCGGGTTAGCGTGGGTCCCCGTGAGGCGGTGGCAGGTCGTGGAGCGCGAGACATTCCCAGCGTCCAGTTGGCTCACCGTCGCCCTGGTGGTGGCGGTCTTCGCCGCGCTGGTGTTCAGCTTCGGGCTCAGCATCCACGACGACGCGTTCATCAGCTTCCGCTACGCCCGGAACCTCGCCGACGGGCACGGGCTGGTCTTCAACCCCGGCGAGCGGGTCGAGGGCTACACCAACTTCAGCTGGACGGTGCTCTTCGCGGCGGTGATGGCTCTCGGGCTGAACCCGCTGAGCGCTGCGCCGGTGCTCGGCGTCCTCGCTGGTGCAGGGGCGCTGGTGGCGACGGGCGCTCTGGTGCGCCCAGCGGGGCGCGCCGGCATCGTCGGGTTGGTGGTGCTGGGAACGAACGCCAGCTTCGCCCTCGAGGCCGCCCAGGGCCTGGAGACCTGCCTGTTCTCCGCTCTGGTGGGTGCGGCCGTGGTGCTGCGCTGTCGGGAGCTCGACGGCGGGCGCGTCGGCGGGGCCGGCCTGATCTGCGGCCTCGCGGTGCTCACCCGCCCGGAGGGGGCGCTGGTGTTCGCCATCCTCGAGGGGGTACCCTGGGTGATGCGCAGCACCACGGTGCGCGAGCGGCTGCCCTCGGCCCTGGGGTTCGCGGCCTGCTTCGTGCCGCACATGGCCTTCCGGGTGTCGTTCTACGGCGACGTCGTGCCGAACACCTTCCACGCCAAGGTGAGCGGTGTGGAGCACGGCGACCCCACCTACGTGCTGGCGTTCTTGAAGCGGCACACGGCCTGGGTCGCCCTGGCCGTCGTCGGCGCCTGGGTCGAGCTGCGCCGCGCCAGGGTGCGGGGGGCGATGCTGATCGCGCTCTGCGCCGCCTGGTTCGCCTACCAGCTCTACGTGGGCGGCGACTACAAGCCGAGCTTCCGCTTCCTCGCCCCCGTCTTCGTGCCGCTCGCGGCCCTCGCGGCCTCGGCCGTGGCCTGGGCAGGCACGCGGCTCGGCCACCGGGTGGCCATCGCCGCCGCGCTGGCCGCTCTGGTGGGCCAGGACGCCGTGATGACCTGGCCCAGCCACCAGTGGTATGCCTCGGAGCACCGCCGGATGATGGACGAGCGCCTGCTCGCAGGTGCCTTCCTGCGCGAGCACTACGGACCGGATGTCTGGGTGGCGACCCACTCGATCGGCGCGGTGCCCTACGCCTCGATGCAGCCCACCATCGACATGTGGGGGCTGACCGATGCCCACATCGCGAGGGTCGAGGCCCCTGACGACAGGCAGCGCGCGCGGGGTCACGAGAAGGTCGACTACGACTACGTCTTCGACCGGGCACCGGAGCTCTACTACCCGCACGACGGCGCGGTGGTCGCCGAGCCCTCCAGGGTGCCGGTGCCCGAGGACTTCCCGGCGGACTTCGAAGACCGCTACCAGCAGTACAGCTACCGCTACGGAGAGCTCTGGATCCAGGTCTTCGAGCGCGTCGATCTGCAGGGCGCGGAGGGCTGATCAGAAGGCCACACCGACCGCCGTGTGGGCCGCCGGCGCCACGCCGTAGGTGCCGTAGCCGGCGACACCGTAGGCCAGGTACTGCACGCCGAGGCCACCCGAGAGCACCCAGCGATCCGCGAGGAGCAGGGTGCCGCCGCCCAGCCCGCTGCCGTAGCCACACCAGCTGGTCTCCCGGGGACCCTCGGTCGTGACCGCGTGGGCCAGCACGCCGCGAACGAGGAGCCAGGGCCCCGCCGGTGCCGCGCCGCGCGGGTACCACCGGACGCCGGACTCGGCGCCATGCCCCACGTAGGGCTCGTGCCCCTCGGTCAACAGGCCATCGAACAGCCGCACGTGAGGCCCCGCGTAGACCGACCAGTCGTCGAAGCCGCGCTCGATCTGCACGTGCACGAAGCCCAGGGCGGTGGTGAGCGGGTCGACCTGCACGGTCCAGCTCGGGGCGGCGAGGGCGGCGGTGGTCATCCAGAGCATGGGACGAGCCTACGCTCGGCGGGCCATGGCCGGACCGGCTACGCTGCCGTCCATGCTGATCTCGCTGACCGTGGCGCTGTCGCCTGCCGCCCTCGCTCACCGGCCCCACGACGACGCGCCCGGCTTCGCGTTCGCGCCCGACTTCGAGACCACGGGGCGCGCCTGGACCGTGCTCGACCCCCACGACGTGTCCCAGCTGATGCGGACCGACGATCACGGGCGGCACTGGGACTTCGTGTGCGGCGACAACATGGAGGACGCGCTGATCGACGTCGGCTACGACGGCGACACCCTCGTGCTGCTCGGAGAGGACGGCACGGTCTGGCGCTCCGACGACGAGGGTGAGAGCTGGACCTCCTCGGACGTCCCGGGGTCGGACCTCGTGGTGGTCGAGTTCGACATCGTGGACGGCCAGGCCCTGATCGCCACCTCGGGTGGGCTCTTCCACGGCGACATCGCCGACGCCGCCTCGATGGACGTGGCCTTCGAGGGCGAGAACGTCAGCGCGGTGCACATCGGCACCTCGGGCACCTGGTACGCGGCGCTCCCGGAAGGCCAGCTCCACGTGAGCTCCGACCAGGGGGCGACCTGGAGCCAGGAGCTCGCCATGGGCGCGCTCGAGTTCTACGCGCTCCAGGAAGTCGCCGGCACGCTCTACATCGGCACCTCGACCCTGGGCGTGCTCGCCTTCGACGCCACCTCGGGCACGGCCGGTCAGTGCCTGCCGCTCCCCGTCACCGAGACCGGCGACTACACCTTCGCCATCTCCGAGCTCGCGGATCTCGGCGACAACCTGCTGCTCGCGGCCAACGGCTACCAGGCCGTGTTCGCGTCCGCTTCGTGCGGCGGGGGCTGGGAGTTGCTCGCCACGCCCGACGAGGTGGAGTACGACGGCATCGGGATGGCTGCGGACCCACGTCAGGCCTTCACCCACCTCGGATGGTCGGGTGGCGTGGGCGTGGTCACGGGCTTCTCGGGCATCAGCGTGACCGAGGACGACGGGGCGAGCTGGTACGAAGCCAAGATGGTGCCGGAGGACTACGCCCGGGGCGTGGCGTTCGCACCGGACTTCCCGGACGACCCCCGCATCTTCGTCGGCGGCTACGGCGGCGGCGCCACGTGGACCTGGGATGGCGGCGCGAGCTGGGAAGGCTCGGCCCACGCCATGATCGACGCCTACAGCTACGACGTGCAGCCCACCGTCGACCTGAGCGAGACCGGCACGGTGTGGTTCTCGGGATCCCTGGCGCCCTACCGCAGCCGCGACGGCGGGGAGACCTGGGAGCTCCTGCGCGACAAGATCACCATGCAGCGTTCCCGCGCGTACCGCAGCTACTCGGCCGACCGGACCTGGATGCTCGGCGAGAACAGCGCCGAAGGCGTCGAGGGGCAGGTGGAGGTCTCCTACGACGACGGCGACACCTGGGAGCCGCTCGACAGCCTGCACGCCCAGATGCAGGGCGCCGTTCCCCGCGACGTGCAGGAGACCGTGGTCGACGGGCGCGACGCCATCGTGGTGGTGGCCGATGCGCCGCCCAGCGTCTTCCTGAGCTTCGACGACGGCGCCACGTGGGCCACCTCGTACGAGCGCACGACCGAGCTCGCGGGCATCTCGTCGGCTGGCCTCGGGGCGTGGCCCCCGGGAGAAGGTGCGCGCCTCGTGCTCGCCGACCCCGACATCGGCGTGCTGCACAGCGACGACGCCGGCGCGAGCTGGCAGGAGAGCGAGGTGGATCCAGACGGTCGGCCGCGCCAGCTCACCATGGCCGACGACGGCACCCTCTTCCTCCTGCTCAGGAGCGGGCAGATCCACCGCTCGGTGGACGGCGGCGACAGCTGGGAGGCGGTCGGGGAGCCTATCCGCGCCGCGATCCATGACCTCGTGACCGCGCCTCGCTTCGCCGAGACCGGCACCCTGTTGGCCGGCACCCAGGACGGCGTCTTCTGGTCGGACGATCGGGGGGAGAGCTGGTTCCGCATCCCGCGCTTCGAGCGCTTCGAGGACCAGAGCCACCACCTGAGCTGTGAGATCGGCGCGAAGGCCTTCCGCGGCTGTGGCGGGGGCTGTGCCACGAGCGACGACGCGCTGGAGTGCGCCACCTACAGCGACGACAGCCACGGCATGGGGGGGGGCTACCTCCTGTACCCGGGCGACGTCGCCCGCTTCACCTTCAGCGGGCAGGGCTTCCGGGTGCTCGGCCTCGAGGAGGGTGAGCTGGAGGTGCGCATCAACGGCAGCGCCACCACCACCCTGTCGGCCGGTGACCTCGAGGTCGATGGGCTCGGCGAGGGCTGGAAGGACGTCGAGCTGCTGGCGACCAGCGGCGACGAGGGCGTGCGGATCGACGCGGTGGAGGCCTGGGGTGAGGGCGAGGTGCTTCCCATCGACGGGGCCCTGGACACCGCCGACAGCGGCGACACCGGGCCCGACGACTCCGGCGAAGTCGGGGACTCCGGGGACACGGGCGGGCCAACCGAGCCCGGCTGCTGCCACCAGGACGGTGAGGCGGCCCTCGTGGTGGCCTTCCCTCTGCTTCTCGCCCTGCGCCGCCGCCGCCGCTCCTGAGCGTCCTCCAGACCGTGGTGGTGAAGCCGGGCTGGCCGGCTATACTCCCCCACTCGCGCGCCCCCAGACCGCGCTCTGCGTGCCTTCCGGAGTCTCCAGGATGACCACCGTCCAGCGCCTCTTCGTCCTCCTCGCCTCGCTCGTCGTGCTCGTGAGCGGCTGCAACAAGGACGCCTCCGACACGGGCGCGTCCGAGCCGGTGATCCAGTACGAGCTGTGGCCGCCCGAGGGTGGCCAGGGCCACGCGCTGAGCGTGCAGGTCGACAGCATCGACAGCGTGTTCGTGTACGGCGCCACCGAGATCTCCTTCGGCGAAGGCATCGACGTCACCGGCATCCGGGTCGACGACGGCTGGACGCTCATCGCCGACATCCTCGTGCAGCCCGACGCGGAGCTCGGCGTGCGCGACGTGTCCATCCTGGTGGAGGATCGCGACACGGTGCTGAGCCAGGCCTTCCGCGTGCGCGCCGACAGCTTCACCATCACGCCCGACAACGGCAAGATCGGCGAGACCGTCGAGGTCACGCTCTACGGCAACAACACCGAGTGGGAGGCGGGCCGGAGCTGGGTCACCTTCGGCGACGACATCACGGTGTCCGAGTTCACGGTGGTCACCCCCACCGAAGCGGTGGCGCAGATCGCCATCGAGGCCGACGCCGCCCCCGGCTGGCGCGACGTCTACACCGAGGATGGCCCCCACGTGGTCACCCTCTACGATGGCTTCCTCGTCGACCGGGTCGCGCTCGCGGGCGCCTGGGAGCCGGCGGAAGCCACCCAGGGCCGCACCGTCGAGTTCTCCGTGTCGGCGCGCGGCACGGCCTTCGAGGAAGGCGAGACCGACATCGAGTTCTTCCAGGGCACCCGGGAGAACGGCGACATCGTGATCGACCAGATCACCGTGGTGGACGCCGAGAACCTCTGGGGCGAGATGACGCTGTCCAACGCGGCCGACCTCGGCATGCGCGACGTGCACATCATCACCGGCACCGAGGGCGTCGTGCTGGAGGACGCGTTCGAGGTCCTGGGCGCCGATCCGAGCCTCGACGAGGTCGCCGTGGGCCTCTACTACACGGTCGTCCGCACGGTCGACAACAGCTCGGGCGCCACCTACGAGTCCATCTCGGCCGTCGCCTACTTCGTCATCCCGCTGGACCCCAGCTGCCCCGAGGTCACCGAGGTCTGCACCGACGGTGAAGACAACGACTACGACGGCTACACCGACTGCTACGACTCCGACTGCTCGACCGACATGGCGTGCTCGCTCGGCGGACCGCAGCCCTACGACGACAACGTGGTCACCCCCAGCTACCAGACCGGTGGCGACCCCTACGACTGCCCGAGCCCGACCATGGTCAGCGCTGGGGACTACGTCTGGCTCGAGTCCGAGGTCAACACCGTCACGCTCGAGAAGTACGTCGACAGCGGCAGCGGCGGCATCTACTACGTCGGGCAGGACCTGACGATGGACGACTACGCGACCAACGTCTACTACGACCTGCACCTCCAGGGCGACAGCGAGGGCCTGCCCGAGGAGATCGTCGAGCGCGTGCTGCCCACGGTGCCGGCCGACTGGACCTACTGGGACCCGACCTTCTCGGGCAACCTCACCCAGGACCGGAACGAGCCCTTCACCTACACCTGGGGCCACCCGACCGACGGCACGCCGGGCGCCCAGACCTACCCCGACAGCATCTTCTACACGTCGATCGGCGGCACCACCTGCTCCGAGGAGTACCCGGACAAGGCGTGGTGGGGCGAGGGGTGCTCGCTCGCGAGCTACCCGTGGGACGACGGGGAGCACACCTACGAGGCCAGCCAGCTGCTCCAGCTGACCGCTGCCGACGTGTCGTTCACCGGCTACAGCTACGTCGAAGGTCCGTACTTCGGTCTGGCGGACTCGATCTACCAGACCAACTCGGCCTACAGCTACATCTACATCGGCGGCTCCATGACCTTGGAGTAGTCGGGGTCGGGCAGGAGGAGACCAATGTCAACGCGCACCGGCCGTCTGGGTCGGGTCGCACTCTGTGTGTCCATCATGGGCGCGGCAGGGTGCCAGCAGGATCAGGGCTTCGTCGAGCGCCCGTTGGAGGCCATCGCGGTCGCCACCGGGGACTTCGACTCGGTGGAGTACTCCCTGGACCGGCTGCTGATCAGCTACCAGACCTACGAGGGCTACATCTCGGAGCCCACCTACGACCTCGACGCCGACCCCGACAGCATGCTGTTGAAGGTCGAGACGCTCTTCACGGGTGAGACCGAAGGCGGGGGGCGCGAGATCGACGAGTACGACGCGATCTTCGTGAACTCGGGCGTGCGCGGCTTCGGGGAGTACGTCTACAACGGCGTGGACCCCGACGACGCCCTGGTCACCGACGAGCTCGCGGTGCAGACCGTGCGGGACTTCGTCAACGGCGGCGGCATCCTGTTCGCGTCGGACTGGGCCTACGACCTGGTCGAGGCGGCCTTCCCCGAGGCCATCGACTTCTACGGCGACGACACGGTGTACGACGCGGCCCAGGCGGGCTCGGCCGGCGGTGTCGATGGCGTGGTCAACGACTCGAACCTGAGCGACGCGCTCGGCAACAGCACGGTCAGCCTGGCCTACAACTACAGCTACTGGGCGGTCATCGAAGGCGTGGGCGCCGGCACCACCACCTGGATGTCGGGCGACGTCGAGTACCGCATCTCCGCCTCGGAGGGCTACGCCACCCTGAAGAGCGCGCCTCTGTTGGTCAGCTTCGAGTCGGGTGGGGGGCAGGTCATCTACTCGACCTTCCACATCAACGCCCAGACCGCCCGGATGGTGGACACCGCCATCGACGTGATGATCCCCGGCCTGCCCACCTCGTCCGACGAGACCCAGGACCCCACCCTCTCGGAGGCCCGATGAGGACCCTCGGCTTGCTGTCGCTCGTGCTCGCCGCGGGCTGCACGGAGTACGAGTTCACCGACGATCTGCAGGTGGACGTCTTCCAGCAGATCCAGCGGAACACCGTCGACATCCTGCTCGTGGTCGACAACTCCTGCTCGATGTACGAAGAGCAGGACAACCTCGCCCAGAGCTTCTCCGCCTTCGAGACCGCCGAAGCCTACTACCAGATCGCGGCGGTCACCACCGACATGGCGCAGGAGCAGTTCTCCGGCCGCATGCTCGGCGGCGACGACGAGATCATCCTGTCCTGCCCGTCGAACTCCGATCCGGACTCGATGGTGCGCATCGACCAGGTGTCCTACGACCGGGACTGGGGCATGGAGACCGGCGCGGCGATGGCGCTCGATCCCTCCGTCACCTCGTCGGCGTCGAACGACGTCTCCACCAACTGGTGCCTGGCCACCGACACCTTCGGCGACGGCGACGCGGGCACCCCCGGCGAAGCCAACCCGAGCTGTGCAGCCGCGCGGCCCAAGGCTCCCGAGACCGGCGGGGACACCGCCGTGCCCGACACGGGCAGCGCGGACACGGGCAGCGCGGACACGGGCAGCACAGGCCCTGGCAAGGGCGGCACCGACACCGGCAACAAGAGCACCGACACCGGCACCGCGGACACCGGCGGCGCCGACACCGGCAAGGGAAGCACCGACACCGGCAAGGGCGGCGCCGACACCGGTGCGACCACGAACTACCCGGCCGGCGGCAAGGTGCTCATCACCGAGTTCCTGGCCGACGCCTCCGCGGTCTCCGACACCGTCGGCGAGTGGGTCGAGGTGCAGAACGTCGACGACGAGACCCTGGACCTGGGCGGCTGCACGCTGACCGACGGCGGCGTGAACACCTTCACGCTCCCCGATGGCCTGCAGATCGAGCCGGGCGCCATCCTCGTCTTCGGCCCGTCGAGCGACACCTCTGAGAACGGTGGCGCGCCGGTCGACGTCGAGATCACCGGCTTCACCATGCAGAACGCCGACATCCTCCTCACCCCGAGCACCGAAGACCCGGAGCACATCTTCGCGGAGATGGTCGCGGTCGGCATCGACGGCTCGGGCATCGAGATGGGGCTGGAGGCGGCCTACGCGGCGCTGAGCGACCCGCTCGTGAACACCGCCAACATCGGTTTTTTGCGCGAAGAGGCCAGCCTGTCGCTCATCTTCGTCTCCGACGAGGAAGACCACAGCCCCCTCGCGCCGCACGAGTACACGAGCTTCTTCACCGAGCTGAAGGGCGAAGAGGCCTACCGGGACCACGGCCTGATGCGCGCGAGCGCGGTGGTCGGCGCCGACAAGCCCCAGTTCGACGGCCAGCCGAGCTGCCAGTCGGCCAACGGCGAGGCCTCCTACGGCGGCCGCTACATCGAGGTCGCCGGTCGCTCCGAGGGCCTCGTGGAGTCGATCTGCGAAGAGGACTTCTCCCCGATGGCGACCGAGCTCGGCCTCACCATCTCGGGCCTGGTGGTGGAGTTCGAGCTCTCCGCGAGCCCGGACGAGAACAGCCTGGAGGTCTTCCTCTACGAGGACGAGTCCAACGACAGCCTGGTCGGTCTGCTCGAGCCGGACACCGACTACAGCTACGTGCGAGAACGCAACGCGGTGCGCTTCGAGGACACCCAGGTCCCGCCGCCCAACTACTACATCTCCGTGGAGTACAAGGTGCTCGCCACCGGTGCCAGCCAGGAATCCGACACCGGGGGTGCGCGGTGACCTTGCTCTTCTTGTTCGCGGCCTGCGACCGCGGCCCCGAGTGCGACGAACAGACCGCCTGCGCCTTCGGCTCGGTCTGCGTCGAGGGCAGCTGCGAGGTGCAGTACTGCAGCACCTCGGAGCAGTGCAGCATGGAGCAGTACTGCACCAACGGGCGCTGCACCGAGGGCTGCGCGGCGGACGACGACTGCTACCCGGGTGAGCAGTGCGAGCTCGGCACCTCGGTCTGCATCACCGCGCCGTGCGACGAGCACAGCGACTGCGCCTTCAACGAGTTCTGCAACGAGATCAACGGGGAGTGCTTCGGCGCCGGCGCCTGGTACTGCGGCGAGTGCTACGAGTCGGGCTTCGTCGAGGGCCAGTGCGGCACCTCGGAGACCCTCTGCTACGGCGGCTACTGCGTGCCGAGCTGCCAGACCCAGTCCGACTGTCCGGCCGGCTTCGAGTGCATCGAGTTCTACGACGTGTCGAGCGGCGAGACCAGCTTCCAGGGCTGCCTGACCGACTGCGACCTCTACCAGGAACAGCTCGATGAGCTGCGTCCGGGCACGAAGATGCGCCGGCCCGTCCTCGAAGAGGCCTACCCCGAGTGCCGTGAGGTGGCGCTGTGATCGTCATGCTGCTCGCCTGCAACGGCAAGGATGTCCAGGACACCGACCTCCTGTTGGAGGGCCCCGAGCTCACCCACGACGTGCCCGCCGACGTCACCGAGGGCACCGAGGTCACCCTCGAGGTCACCGCGACCGACGACCAGGGCGTGGGCGGCGTGGTGCTCTACTACCGCACCACCGGCGAGGAGTACTGGTCGAGCGCCGACCTGGTCGGTGAAGGCAGCGCCTGGGGGCTGGCCGTGCCCGGCGACCTCGTGGTGAGCCCGGGACTCGAGTACTACTTCAAGGCCGTGGACGAAGGGGACCCCGCCGCCACGAGCTACCTGCCCACCGGCAACGTCAACGAGCCCTTCGGCTTCGCGGTCAACGTGGAGGGCAGCCCGCTGCCCTTCGCCGAGGACTTCGAGCTGAGCACCGACTCGGAGGGCAACGCCGAGGACTACGCCGACGACATCTGGGGCCTCGGCTGGCTGTCGCTGCACTACGGCTACGACGGCTTCGACTGGGAGGTCACCTCCACGTCCAGCTACGGCGGCGACTACGCCGCGTACCACGGCAAGGGCCTCGACGGCGGCGACGCCATGGAGGACTGGCTGGTCTCGCCGCCCCTCGATCTGAGCGGGCAGGACCGGGTGCAGGTCACCTGGTACCAGCGCCAGGCCGGCGATCTCGGTGCGAGCACCCGCGCGCTGAAGGCGTCCGCCGGTTCGCCCGACCCCGAAGAAGGCGACTACGTCGACCTGTACACGCTCGCCGCCCCGGAGCACGACGACTGGGGGCGCAGCCCGGTGTTCGACCTCTCCAGCATGGCGGGCGAAGAGCGGGTCTACGTCGCCTGGGTCTACGAGGCCGACGGCGGCGCCGACAACTGGACGATCGACGACGTGGTGGTCGAGGCCTACACAGCCGACCTCTCCGCCTCCGTGGTCTGGGACCCGGACCCGGTGTGGCCTGGCGAGAGCACCACGCTGACCGTCACCGTGGTCAACGGTGTCGACGAGCCGGCCGAGGGGGTGACCGCCACGCTGGCCGTGGAAGCTGGCGCCGGCACGCTCGACAGCGACACCGTGGACGTCGGCACGATCGAAGCCGACGGTACGGTCAGCTTCGACTACGAGCTCAGCGTGGCGAAGGACTGGCCCGAGAACGCGCCGGTCGCGCTGGACCTCAGCCTGAGCGACGGCAGCACCACCTGGTCCTACGCGCTGGAGATGATCGTCGGGCTGCCAAGCGTCGGGCGCGTCGTGATCGACGCCGACGATGACACCTACGTGACCGTCCTGGTTGGCGTCGGTGACCCGGATGCGCCCGACTGGTCTGCCGAGATCGCGGGCGAGGAACTCGGCGACGACGGCGAGGTGACCTTCGACCTCACCGACTCCTGGGAGAGCCTGCCGCCCGCCGCCGACCAGCGCTGGTTCGCCACCGTGGGCAGCGCCGAGCAGCTCACGGCCGAGAGCTTCGCCATCGACTTCGGGGAGAGCACCTACGAGGCCCTCGGCCCGGTCCTCGTGCTGGCGGATGGCAGCGGCACCCTGCAGCTGCCCCCTCCCCCCGTGCCCACCCTCGTCGACGGCAGCACCACCCCGCGCGTCGTGGCACCCGGCGACACGGTCCGGCTCGACCTGAGCCTGCGCAACGCCGGAGCGGACACCTCCGGGCCGGTCGACATCTGGCTCACCAGCGACGAGGAGCACGTGTCCGGTCTGGACGAGACCCCCGTGGCGCTCACGAACGACGTCTGGCTCGCCAACCAGCGGGTGGACAGCTCCGGCTTCGAGTTCACGGTCAGCGAGGAGCACACCGACAGTGAGCCGCTGGTGTTCACGGTCCATCTGGACGACGGGGTCGAGAGCTGGACCCTGGAGCACGAGGTCGAGGTGCCCTACGCGGTGCTCCGCGTCATCGGCTCCGAGGTCGGCGACCTGCTCGGCGACAACGACGGCAAGCCCGACGCGGGCGAGGACATCGACCTCGAGCTGACGGTCGCGAACTCGGGCGACGCGGCCACGGCCGGCAGCATGCAGGCTGTGCTCACCCTGGACGCGGACTCGGAAGTCTCGGTCACCTTCGACGACGACAGCGACACGCTCGGCACTCTGAACGCCGGCAGCACCGGCAACGTGGACTTCGAGCTCAGCATCGAGGAGGGCGCGACCGACGGGCAGATCCTCTCGTTGACCTTGACCCTCTCGGACAGCAGCAAGGATCACGTCATCCCGATCGAGCTCACCCTCGGTGCGCGCCCCTGGGCGTCGTTCAGCTCCTCGGACGACACCGAGGGCGACACCCTGGACGGCGGTCTGGACATCCGGAACGGCCAGTACCGCACCGACGGCGAGACCTTCGAGGTGGTCTTTGAAGCCTGGAACGACATCGACCCGGCGACCTCGTTCTTCGAGTTCTTCGTCTACAACATCGGGTCCGACGGCTACATCATCTACCGGGTCATCTACCAGTACGGCTCGGCCACGTTCCAGTACTACGACTCCGGCTTCATCACGGCCGGCAGCCCCACGGTCACCTACCCGAGCGACAAGCAGGTGATGATGTCGTTCGACTACGACTGGTGGGAGATGTCGTCGGGCAACGTCTACGGCTACTTCGGGGCCGGCGAGTGCGCGTCGGAGACCGACTACTTCTTCTGCGACCACTTCCCCAACGGCTGGGGCTACTACTACAGCAAGGAGCTCTACGCCGGCCACTCGCTGAGCTGGTAGGGCTTGCTCCCGCCGGCCTGGCTCTCGCACCACCGGTCGGCGCACGCCGAGCGCTGCGTGTCGGTGGGCAGCGTGCACGTCTGCCGGAGGTGCATCGCGCTGTGGCCTGCGTGCTTCGGCGTGCTCGTGGCTGCGATCCTGCTCCGGTGGCCCGTGGCTGCTCCCCTGGAGCTCGTCCTGTGGCTGGTCCCGCCGATGGGCGAGTATGCGGCGGTGCATGCCTTCGGTTGGCGCTATGCGCCGCGCCGGATCTGGGTGGTCGGCCCCTGGCTGGGTGTCGGGCTGGGGCGGGCCTTCCATCGCTACGTGCTGGACCCCGGCGACCCGGTGGCCTGGGCGAGCCTGGGCGCCGTGGGTGCGGTCGGGGCGTTGTCGTTGTGGGCGGGGCGGGAATAGGCTGAGCGGGTCGCCGTACGGTGCACACCAGGAGGTCGTCGTGATGTGGTGGATCCTTGCCTGCGTGACCGAGGTCGCCGACACCGGTGGCGCTGCGGACGACACGGCGTCCATGTCCTCGGGCTACGAGGCGGCCTTCGACGCCGTGCGCGACAAGGCCCAGCAGGATCTGTCCAGGAGCACCTACGCCACGGGCGTCCAGGTCGCCATCTACAAGGATGGCGAGGTGATCTTCGAGGAGGGCTTCGGCTCCAAGCACCCGACCGCCGGCGGGACCGTCTCCGCCGACACGCTGTTCCAGGTTGGATCCGACACCAAGAAGATGGCGGCCATCCTGCTGCTTCGGGAGGTCGAGGCCGGGCGCGTGTCCCTCGACGACACCCTCGGCGACCTGCTCGACGGCCTCGCCTTCGCGTCGGATCCGGGGGCTCTGGAGGCCATCACGGTGCACCAGCTGCTCAGCCACAGCTCGGGGATCTACGACTACACCCCTTGGGTGCACGACCCGGAGGACGCCGAGCTGGAAGGCCGCGCCTACGGTCGCTTCGCCGACGACGGCTTCACGATGATGCCGTCGGGCATCGCCTGGGACTACAGCAACCCCAACTTCAGCCTCACCGGTCTGGTGACGGAGTCCCTCACGGGCGAGCCGTGGGGAGACACCCTGGAGCGCGACCTGTTCGGTCCGCTGGGCATGACCCGCTCGTTCGCCCGGCAGTCGAGCGCCGAGGACGACGGCGACTACGCCACGGGCACCGGCATCCTCCTCCCGGAGGGCTACGACAGCTTCTCGGCCATCGACCTGTTGACCGGCGAGAGCTTCGTGTGGGAGGAGGGCACGGTCGCGATGGCCGACCAGCTCGACTGCGCCTTCACCCGACCGGCCGGCCTCGTCTGGTCCACCGCGGGGGACATGGCGCGTCTCGCGGGCTTCCTGATGGAGGGCGACGACGAGGTGCTCGGCGCCGAGCTGCTGGGTGCGATGACCTCGCAGCAGGTGCCGCTCTACCCCAACCTCGAAGAGCAGGGCTACGGCTACGGCTTGATGGTGCTCACCGGGTTCCAGAAGGGCCAGAAGTGGTACCCGACCCCGATGTGGCTCCACGGGGGGAACACGATGGCCATGACCTCGGCCTTCTACGTGGTCCCCGAGCAGGGCGTGGCGGTGACCATCCTCTCGAACGGCTACGGCGACGACTTCAGCAGCACGGCGCTCAAGGCCATCGTGGAGCTCGCGGACCTGCCCGAGGCCGAGGGGATGCCCACCTTGCTGGAGGCGGAGGACGACCCCGGGGCGGTGGCCGGCACGTGGTGGTCCAAGGGGGTGGGCACGCTCGAGGTCGCCTGGGACGGCGACGACCACACCGTCGAGGCGCCGGACCTCGCCGCGGCCGGCTTCGAGGTGACCGACCTGCGCGCGCTCTACGACGACCTGTACTACCTGACGAGCGAGGGCGGGACCTTCGATCTGGCGTACTACGAGCAGGACGGCGCCGAGTACCTGGTCAACCGGCAGTTCGTGTTCACCCGCGGAACGGGCGCGGCGCTGGAGGCACCGCCCACGTGGCTGCGTGCGATGCCCGAGCGACCGTCGTTGCCGAGCTCTGCGCGCGCGCTGATCGGTCCGCGATAGCCGCTCGCCAGGGGGGCGATCGGTG
>Ga0114932_10003256_pt1 | contig 16146 bp, 10 predicted proteins | sample 2SBtaG_2_FD_87286 | JGI IMG/M metagenome (GOLD analysis project Ga0114932, IMG submission 87286) | Deep subsurface microbial communities from Kolumbo volcano to uncover new lineages of life (NeLLi) - 2SBTROV12_ACTIVE470 metaG | ecosystem: Environmental > Aquatic > Marine > Volcanic ... | reverse complement strand
GCTGGAGGGGCTGGAACTGCTGGAAACTGAAACTTTCGATCTGGCGCTGCTGGATATCGAAATGCCCCGCATGTCGGGGCTGGAACTGATCAAGGCCGCGCGCCGGATGCCGCGGCATGTCGCGGATATGCCGCTGGTCGCGCTGACGGCCTATGTGATGCGCGAACACCGCGAACGTATCTACGCCGCGGGGGCCGACGGTATCATCGCCAAACCGTTGATGAGCATCGAAGAACTGGGGCTGGCGATCCTGGACTACCACAACGGTGCCAAGGCCCGTGCGGGTCGCGAAACCGATAGGGAAAAGAGCAACGTTCTGCAACTGAACCAGGCGGTGGACCGCAAGGTCTTCGACACGCTGATCCAGACCATCGGTGCGGATTCGACTGCCGAGTTGCTGGGAAAACTTCAGGCCGACACCGATACCGTCGCCGAGGGGATCGTGCGGGGCCGCAAGAGCCTCGATCTGGCCGAAATCCGGTCACAGACCCACATACTGATTTCGGTGGCGGGTGCCATCGGCGCGACCCGGCTGCAGCATATTGCCCAGCGGCTGAACACCGCGGCCAATCGTCAGGAAGCCGCAGAGATCGATGAATTGTGCGAAAATTGCCTCTCTGGTCTTGCCGAGTTGCAGGGGTTTATACTGAAAGAACAGGCCAAAGCCGACCTGCACCCCTGAGGCAAGCCCGCCCATGACCGCGCCATTGCTGCTGATCGAGGACATGCCATCTTTGCAGATGGTCTATGAGGCCGTGCTGCGAAAAGCCGGTTTCGCGGTCACCAGCGCCGGCACGGGGCACGAGGGGTTGCAGAAATTCCGCGCGGGGCGTCCCGACGTGGTTCTGCTTGACCTGATGTTGCCGGATTACGACGGGCTGGATGTCATGGCGGAAATGCTGGAATCCGCCCCCAAGACCCGGGTCATCGTCATTACGGCCAACGGATCGATCAACAAGGCGGTCGAGGCGATGCGCATCGGCGCGTTCGAATTTCTGGTCAAACCGTTCGACGAATCCCGGCTGATCAACGTCATCGAAAATGCCCGCTTTGGCGCGGAGACCCCGGAAACCGATGCCGCAGCGGGCACCGGTGCCGACGGGCGCTTTCACGGCTTTATCGGCTCGTCGCCCGAAATGCGCGAGGTTTATCGCAAAATCCGGTCGATCCGCCGGTCGATGGCGACCGTGTTCATATCGGGCGAAAGCGGCACCGGCAAAGAGGTGGCCGCGCAAGCCGTGCATGAAACCTCGGTCCGCGCAGCAGGGCCCTTCGTGCCGCTGAACTGCGGTGCGATCCCCAGCGACCTGCTGGAAAGCGAGGTTTTCGGTCACCTCAAGGGCTCGTTCACCGGCGCAATCGCCGACAAGGTGGGGGCGGCAGGGGCGGCGGATGGCGGCACGCTGTTTCTGGACGAAATCTGCGAGATGGATTTGGGACTGCAAACCAAGTTGCTGCGGTTCCTGCAAACCTCGACCATTCAGCCGGTCGGGTCGGTGACACCGCGCAAGGTCAATGTGCGGATCATCTGCGCCACCAACCGCGATCCCTATGTCGAGGTGCAGCGCGGGCGCTTTCGCAACGATCTGTTCTATCGCCTGCACGTGGTGCCGATCCACCTGCCCCCGCTGCGCGACCGGGGCGAGGATGTGATCGAAATCGCGACCGATATGCTGGCGCGGTTTGCACGCGAAGAGGGGCGGAATTTCACCCGCTTTGATCCCGAAGTCGGCGCGCTGTTTCGGCGCCTGCAATGGCCCGGCAACGTGCGCCAGCTTTTGAATTTGCTGCGCAATGTCGTGGTTCTGAACGACGCCGAAAGCGTAACCACCACCATGCTGCCGATGGAGATTCTGCATCTCAGCGAAGATGCGGACGCCCCGGCCGAAATCCCCCGCGATCTGACCGGGCCAACACCCTTGAAACTGGGCAATCTGATCGGGAAATCGCTGGCCGAGGTCGAGCGTTTGCTGATCGAGGAAACCGTGTTTCAGAATCAGGGCTCGGTGACGCGGGCGGCGCGGGTGCTGGATGTCTCGCCTTCGACGCTGTATCGCAAGCGCAAATCCTGGGGGCGCTAATCCGGTGAATTCGGTTTGACAACGAATTCGGGACCTTCATAACTGGTGGCATGGACAATATTTCCATTTCGATTTTTCAGCCCTCTGCCCGCGACCAATCCCCCGAAGCCCGGCTGAGCCTGCTGGATCTGGCCGCGGACCGGGCGTCGAGCGCGGGCAGTGTCCTGCTGATCTGCCCCGAGCTGTCGCTTTCAGGGTATGATGTGGGCGATAAACTGGTCGAGCGCACGCAGCCGGTCACGGGCGAATATTCCGAACGCGTGGCCGAAATCGCGCAATTGCATGACCTCGCCATCGTTTACGGCTTTCCCGAACTTGAAAACGGCACGCGCTTCAACACCGCCGCCATGATCGCGGCCGATGGCCGAATGCTGGGATATCACCGCAAGATTCATCTTCCGCCGGGTTTCGAGCGGTCCTATTTTTCGGCCGGAACCGGCGTTTCGGTTTTCGAATTTGCCGGTTGGCGGGTCGCGCTGCTGGTCTGTTACGACGTCGAATTCCCCGAAGCCGTGCGCCAGGCGGCGATGGCCGGGGCCGAATTGATCATCGTCCCCACGGCACTGGCGCGCGAATGGCACATGATCGGCGACCTGATCGTTCCGGCAAGAGCTTGGGAAAACGGGGTTTTTCTGGTCTACGCCAACTGGGCCGGGCAAGAAGGTGAAACCACGTATCTTGGCGGCAGCCGCATCGTCGGGCCGGATGGCATCACCGACGCCCAGGCGGGCGCGGCCGAGGAAATCCTGACCGTGGCGATCGACAAGGTGCGGGTGACCAATGCGCGGGCGCGGCTTGATTATCTGGGCGATCTTCGCCGGTCGCAAACCTGACGTGCGCGCCTATTCACCCGCCAGATCGAACGCCGCCGCCATCAGGGTCTTGGTATATTCGGTCTTTGGTGCGTCAAACACCTGGTCGCCTTCGCCCTGCTCGACGATATCGCCCAGTTTCATCACCAGCACCTTGTGGCTGAGCGCGCGAACCACCTTCAGATCGTGGCTGATGAACAGATAGGCCAGCTTGTAGCGGCGTTGCAGATCGCGCAGCAATTCGACGATCTGCACCTGCACGGTCATGTCCAACGCCGAAGTCGGCTCATCCAGCACCACCAGTCTGGGGCGCAGGATCATGGCGCGGGCAATGGCGATGCGCTGGCGCTGACCGCCGGAGAACTCGTGCGGATAACGGTTCATCATGTCCGGGTCCAGTCCGACCTCGGTCAGGATCTCGGCCACCATCTGGCGCTTGTCGGCACCGGGTTCGGTGCCGTGAACGCCCAGCCCCTCGGCCACGATCTGCTCGACCGTCAGGCGCGGAGAAAGCGAGCCGAACGGGTCCTGAAACACCATCTGCATGTCCTTGCGCAATGGTTGCAAGGCACGGCTTTTAAGTCCCTGCACGTCGCGCCCGACAAAGGCGATGCGCCCCTCGGACGAAAGCAGACGCATCACCGCCAGCGCCAGTGTCGTCTTGCCAGAGCCGCTTTCGCCGACGATGCCGACCGTCTCGCTTTCGCGAATGTCGAACGTCGCGGCATTGACCGCCTTGATGTGCCCCACGACTTTGCGCATGACGCCCCGCTTGATCGGGAACCAGACGCGCAGCGCTTCGGCACGCACGATTTCGGCGGAACCGGCGGGCACCGGGCCGGGCTGGCCGGTTGGTTCCGCAGCCAGCAGTTTTTGGGTATACGGATGCTTGGGTGCGGCGAAGATGTCCGCGGTCGCCCCGGATTCGACAAGGGCGCCGCCCTGCATCACGTTTACCCGATCCGCAATCTTGCGCACGATGCCCAGATCGTGTGTGATGAACAGCAGGCCCATGCCCTCGGACTTCTGCAACCCGGCCAGAAGGTCCAGTATCTGCGCCTGTATCGTTACATCGACCGCCGTTGTCGGCTCGTCCGCGATCAGCAGATCCGGCCCGTTGGCCAGCGCCATCGCGATCATGATGCGCTGGCGTTGACCGCCGGAAAACTGGTGCGGGTAATTGCCAAGACGCGTTTCAGGGTCATGGATGCCGACCTTGGTCAGCAGATCGATGATGCGGTCATGCGCCGCTGCACCGGTAAGGCCCTGATGCAACGCCAGGCTTTCGGCGATCTGTTTTTCCAGCGTATGCAAGGGGTTGAGCGAGGTCATCGGCTCCTGAAAAATGAAACTGATGTTGTTGCCCCGGACCTCTCGCAGGATTTTCTGATCCGCGCCGATCATCTCGGTCCCGCGATAGATGGCCGAGCCCGTGACCCGCGCACTTGCCGGCAACAGGTCGACCGTGGACAGCGCGGTGACCGATTTTCCGGAACCGCTTTCGCCAACCAGCGCCACGGTTTCGCCCGCGCGGATGTCGAACGACACCCGGCGCACGGCAGGATCGTTTTCGCCGAAAGCGACCGACAGGTCTTTGACTTTCAGGATCGGCGCGCTCATTGAAAGGTCTTTCTGGGGTCAAATGCGTCGCGCACGCCCTCGAAGATGAAAACCAGCAGCGACAACATGATGGCGAACGTGAAAAAGGCGGCAAAGGCCAGCCAGGGTGCCTGCAGGTTCTGTTTTGCCTGAAGCGCCAGTTCCCCCAGCGACGGATACGATGCCGGCAATCCGAAGCCAAGGAAATCGAGCGACGCCAGCGCCCCGATCGACCCGGTAATCAGAAAGGGCATCATGGTCAGCGTCGCCACCATCGCGTTGGGCAGGATATGGCGAAACATGATCCGCCAGTCGCCGACGCCCAGCGCCCGAGCGGCGCGGGTATATTCGAAATTCCGCGCGCGCAGGAATTCCGCGCGAACCACGCCCACCAGCGCCGTCCAACTGAACAGCGCGATCAGGACCGCCAGCAACTCAAACGTCATGGTGAACATCGCGGAAAGGATGATGATGATGTACAGCGACGGGATGTTGCTCCAGATTTCCACGATCCGCTGGAAAATCAGGTCGACCCAGCCGCCGAAATAGCCCATCGCCGCGCCCGAGGCGATGCCGATGACCGACGAAACCGCCACCACGAATATCGCGAACACCGTCGAGATGCGAAACCCGTAGATGATGCGCGCCAGCACGTCCCGGGTCTGGTCGTCGGTGCCCAGCCAGTGGTGCGCATCGGGCGGGCCGGGCGCTGGCTGGACGTCGTAATTGATGGTGTTGAAGCTGTAGGGAACCGGTGCCCAAAGGATCCAGCCCTTGTCGATATCAACCCCGTCGACCCTGCCGTCGGCGGCATCGGCGATTACCGTCTCGGGATCGTCAAAGCAGCTTTCCAGCCCGCCGGCGATGATCAGGCAGCGGACTTCGGGGGCCGGGTATTCGGCCTCGGTCTGAAACTCGCCGCCAAAATCGGTCTCGGCGTAAAACCGGAATGCGGGAAAGTGGAGGCCGCCATGATACGAGACCAGAAGCGGTTTGTCGTTGGCCACAAGTTCCGCCATGAGGCACACCAGAAACAGAGCCGAGAAAATCCACAGCGACCAGAAGGCGCGTTTGTTGGCGCGGAAATTCTGCCAGCGACGTTCGCCCAGACTGCCCTGACGAAACACAGTCATGTTTCGCGGCTTTCGAAATCGATACGCGGATCGACCAGTGTATAGGTGATGTCGGATATCAGGTTGACGAAAAGACCAAGGATGCCAAAGACATACAAGGTTCCGAATAGGACGGGATAATCGCGGTCGACCGCCGCCTCGAACCCGAGACGCCCCAAACCATCAAGCGAAAACACGATCTCGATGATCAGCGACCCGGAAAAGAAAATCGCGATGAAAGCGCCGGGAAATCCGGCGATGATGATCAGCATCGCGTTGCGAAAGACATGCCCGTAAAACACCCGGCCCTCCGACAGACCCTTGGCCCGCGCGGTCATCACGTATTGTTTCTTGATCTCGTCCAGAAAACTGTTCTTGGTCAACAGCGTCAGCGTGGCAAATGCGGCAATCGTGTTGGCCAGAACCGGCAGCACGATGTGCCACAGATAATCCGTCGCCTGCCCGAACAGCGAAAGTTCGGAAAAATCCTCGCTGGTCAGCCCCCTGAGCGGGAACCATTTGAGATACGAGCCCCCCGCGAACACCACCAGCAACAGGATCGCAAACAGGAAACCGGGGATCGCGTAAGCCATGATGATCACCGCAGATGTCCAGGTGTCAAAGCGCGAACCATCGCGCACCGCCTTGCGCACTCCCATCGGGATCGAGACCAGATAGGCCAACAGCGTCGTCCACAGCCCCAGCGTGATGCTGACCGGCATCTTTTCCAGCACCAGATCGGTGACACTGATCGAGCGAAAGTAACTTTCGCCGAAATCAAAGCGCAGGTAATTGCCCATCATCAGAAAGAACCGCTCGACCGGCGGCTTGTCGAATCCGAACTGGCGTTCCAGATCGGCGATGAAATCGTCGGGCAGGCCCTTGGCCCCCTGATATTCGCTGGAGCCGGTACCAACCTCTGAACCACCGCCCGCGATCCGGTCGGTGGCGGAGCTGGCCTCGTCCAACTGGCTGAGGATCTGTTCGATCGGGCCACCGGGCACGAATTGCACCAGCGCAAAGTTGACGATCATGATTCCCAGCAACGTGGGAATCATCAGCAGGATCCGCCGGATGATATATGCGCCCATATCGGGGTTTGGCCCCTTAGATCAAAGCGCGCCTGCTGCTTTCAGGCGCGCCGCTTTTTCTTCGTCATACCACCAGAAATCCATTTCGCCCACCGAAAACGGCGGCAGATTTTCGGGCCGGGAAAATACGTCCAGATAGGCGATGTTGTGGAACGAATTATGCCATTGCGGCACCCAGATGTGCAGGGAACGCAGGGCCCGGTCCAACGCCTTGACCGCCGTGTCAAGCCCGGCGCGGGTTTTGGCCCGTTCGACCTGTTCGATCAACGCGTCAATCGCCGGGTCGGCCAGCCCCATGATGTTGTTGGAACCCAGAACATTGGCCGTGGCGCTGGAAAAGATGCCCCTGAGCTCGATCCCCGGCGTCAGCGACATCACATAGCGCCGCACGACGATATCGAAATCAAAGTTCTTTTCGCGCTCGGTCTGCTGCGCGGGATCGACGTTGCGCAGGGTGGCGACGACGCCCAGACGTTCGAGGTTCTGGATATAGGGGTTCATGATCCGCTCGAACGAGGGGCTGTCATTCAGGATTTCGACCTCAAGCGGTTGTCCGGCAGCGTTGACGCGGACCCCGTCAACCACTTTCCATCCCGCCGCGTCGAGCAGTTTTCCCGCCTTGCGGATGATGCCGCGGTCCAGTTGTTGAGGCTTGGAAACCGCCGGGGAAAACGCGGGTTCGGTGAAGACGCTGTCCGGCAGCATGCCGCGCAGGGGTTCAAGCAGCGCAAGCTCTTCTTCCGTTGGCATCCCATCGGCCTGCAAATACGAGTTTTCCCAGAACGAATCCGTCCGTTTGTAAATGCCGTAGAACAGTGCCTGGTTGGACCATTCAAAGTTGAACGCCATGCCCAGCGCCTCGCGGACGCGGGCATCCTGAAATTTTTCACGCCGCAGATTGAACCAGAAACCCTGCGTTCCCGACGGTTTTCCATCCTCGATCTGGGTCTTGACCACATATCCGTCTTTCAGCGCCGGAAAATCATAGGCGGTACCCCAGAGTTTCGACAGAAATTCCTCGCGATAATTATAGGCACCACCCTTGAAACCTTCGAACGCCGCTGTGTAATCGGCGTAATATTCGACGGTCAGCTCGGCAAAATTCTCGCGACCCCGATTGACGGCCAGATCCTCGCCCCAGTAATCGTCGCGACGGCGATAGGAGATCGTCTTGCCCGGCACGACTTTCCTGAGCACGTAGCGCCCCGAACCCAGCGGCGGATCAAGCGTGCTTTCGGCGAAATCCCGGTCGGCATAATAGGCGCGGGAAAACACCGGCAGGCCGGCCGCAGTCATCGGCAATTCGCGGGTATTGGCCCCATCGCGAAAGGTGAATTTGACCTTGTGCGGACCCAGCGCCTCGACCGTTTCAAAATCCCGGAGCGTCACCTTGAATGTCGGCCGCCCCTTTTCGATCAGGATGTTGTACGAAAAAACCACGTCGTCCGCCGTGACCGGGCTGCCATCGGAAAACCGGGCCTCGGGGCGGAGGTTGAAGATCGCCCATTGCCGATTTTCCGGGTATTCGATGGTTTCCGCCAACAGACCGTACATGCTGTCGGGTTCGTCCGCCGTACCCGTCATCAGCGATTCAAAAAACACCGAGGAAAGCGATGCGGCCTGGCCCTTCAGGATATAGGGCGTCATGCTGTCAAACGTGCCAAACGCCCAGGTGGAAAAAGTTCCCCCGACCGGCGCGTCCGGATTGACGTAATCGAAATGCTCGAAATCGGGGCCATATTTAAGTTCACCAAAGGTGGAAATGCCGTGCGAAACGGTGATGTTTTCATCGGCACGGGCACCAATGACCTGCAACAGCAGCAGCAGCGCGACCAGAAAGCCAGTGATTGCGCCGCGCGTATCCGGATGGCGTGCGCGGGTGCGGCCTGTTGCCGGGTTTCCGTGGGTCGGGAAACGCATGAACTTCCTCCTCCGTTCGCGGGTTGGCGGGACGTTAGGCACAATTTGATTAAGATTAAGGTAAAAGTCCCGCGCCGTAACATGCAAGGCGCATTTGCGTCAAAATTGTTTCACGAATTCATCAGGCAGGGGATGATCGGCGCGCTCCGGCAGTGGCCTCGGCCGGCTTTCGGCGTTGAGTGACGGTGGGCCCCTTGCTGATTCTCGCGGCGCGACCCCGCAGTACGTCCCAGTGACGGGCACCACCCGTTTTCCGACTTTATAGCCATTTTTCAAGCTATTAAGAACTTTTCGCATGCCCGACCACCCGTCAGCAGCAGTTAACATCCGGTCAACATTTCCATTGATCTAGAAATCCGGATTGCCGGAATACCGGAAAACCGGTTTACCGATCCACCGGTCGTCCGGATTACCGGTTCACCGATCCACTGGTATACCGATCCACCGGTCGATCGGATCACCGGTTCACCGATCCACCGTTTCAACAATCCGCTGGACCACCGGTTCACGGGTCCACCGGCTCACTGGACCATGGTTTCAACAATCCGCTGGTCCACCGGTCACGGGTCCACCGGCCCGCGATTCCACCGGTTCACCGGTGGCTCGGCATATCGAGGATTCCCGGACACCTTTGCCCACGACCCCGAACCAAGCCGTGGAATGGTCAGGCACGGCTGTCCGCCGGCTGCCATCGCGCGGGCGGGCTGTGCGCCAAAAGACACCTTCCTTCGCGTCAGCGGGTCTGTGGCATCCTGTGGGAACCGGCGAGACCGGTCGGACACCGCGCTTGCAAGCCGCACGTCATACCACCGCCCCGAACAACCGGGCCACATCGCGTTGCGGGTATCGGCCTTGGTTCCGGCGCTCGAAACCTGCCGATTGCGCGGGGTGAAGGGGCGTCAAACGCCGCGCATCATTGGGCCGTCCATTCGCTTGGCGATTGGCCGACGAAGGCGCGACCTATTGGGCGCGCTCGGGTTTTAAAGGGATCAAGTAACCGTCACCTGCACCCGATGACCGCACCACGGCCCGTGATTGCACGGCCCAATGGGCGTCGGGGATAAGGCCCGCCACGAAGCCGAACCCGTTCGATCGAAAAGGGTCCGTCTTTGCGCCCGTTGGTATCAGAGGCCGGCGAAATTCACCGCGCAACACCACACGCGCGGTTTGCGCCGATCACCGGGGCGGTCCCCGGCGCGATCATCCAGCTCGGAATCGTCCGCGAGCCACTCCCGGCGACGGTCGCAAGAGCCTTGCCCGGCGCTAGTTCCCGAAGGTCTGCAAATAGGCGATCACGTTGGCGCGGTCGGTGATCTTTTTCAGCCCGGCGAAACCCATTTTGGTACCCGGCGCGTATTTTTTCGGGCTGGTCAGAAATCCGTCCAGCGCTTCGGGCGTCCACGTGCCGTCCAGCCCGGTCAGCGTTCCCGAATAGCCGAATCCGGCAACGCTGGCGATATCGCGACCGCTGACGCCAAACAGCGACGGACCGGTGGCATTCACGCCATCTTGCAGTTTGTGGCACGCCTTGCACTTGGAAAACACCCGCTCGCCCTTGGCGACGTCGGCGGTGGCAATCAGATCGGCGATCCCCGGTCCTTGGTCGACGGTCGCGGTGGTATCTTCTTCGTCGACTTCAATCACATAGGCCGCCTTGGCATGTTCGCCGTGTCCGGCTTCGGTCGAATAGACGGTTTCCGCCGCCCAGTCGATCAGCAGGAATATCAGCAACGAGCCGCACAGCGCACCGCCGATTTTCGTAAGGGTCATGGTGTCGAACATCGAATTTCCCGTGATCAGGGCCGGCACCGCGCCGACGCGTAAAACAGCGCCTTTCTAAACGCTTCCCCTTCGCGGTTGCAAGGTGTAGAAGCCGCGACCAAACGACCAACCTCACGGGATATGTTCACGCTCATGTCGGGCCGTAAAATCTCTTTTCAGGGCGAACCGGGGGCCTATTCTCATCAGGCCTGCCGCGAGGCGCGGCCGGATTACGAGGCCGTGCCCTGCGCGACATTCGAAGACGCGGTCGCGATGGTGAAAACCGGCGCGTCGGAACTGGCGATGTTGCCGGTCGAAAATTCGACCTATGGGCGCGTGGCCGACATCCACCATATGCTGCCCGAAACCGGTCTCAGCATCGTCGACGAGGCGTTCGTGCGCGTCCACATCAACCTGCTGGCGGTACGGGGCGCGAAACTTGCGGATGTGACATCGGCGACAAGCCACACGGTCCTTCTGGGTCAGTGCCGCGATTTCCTTGGCCGGAACCACATCAATCCGGTCACAGGGGCGGATACGGCGGGCTCGGCAAAGGCGGTGGCCGAACGGGCCGATCCGACGTCGGCGGCGCTGGCCAGCGAACTTGCGGGCGAGATTTACGGGCTGGACGTTCTCGCGCGGCATATCGAGGATTTCGCCAACAATACCACCCGATTCCTGATCATGGCGCGCGAACCTGATCTGTCGCGCCGCAATGACGTGATGATGACGACCTTCGTCTTTCGGGTCCGAAACATCCCGGCGGCGCTTTACAAGGCCATGGGCGGGTTCGCCACGAACGGCGTCAACATGGTGAAGCTCGAAAGCTATATGGTCGGCGGATCCTTTGCCGCAACGCAGTTTTACGCCGATATCGAAGGCCACCCCGCAGACGCGGCGGTGGCGCGCGCGCTGGAAGAGCTGGAATATTTCACGTCCCACATCAAAATTCTGGGCACCTATCCTGCCGACATCAACCGCCGGGTTCAGACCGGATGAGCAGAACGACCGGCAAGTCGGTTTTACGGCCGCTTGTCAGTCCGCGCCGGTGCACGCGGCCCCGTCGGGCAGCAGAAGCGATGAATCGCCATAGGAAAAAAACCGGTAGCCCGACGATATGGCGCGGGCGTAAATCGACCTGATCCGTGCCGGGCCCATCAGGGCCGCGACCAGCAGGATCAGGGTTGATTTCGGCAGATGAAAATTCGTCATCAGCGCATCCGTGACCCGAAAGCGATAGCCGGGGCGGATGAAAATGTCGGTCTGCCCGGAAAATGGCGTGACGTTGCCGTCCGGTCCGGCCGCGGATTCAATCAGGCGCAGCGCCGTCGTGCCGACCGGAATGATCCGCCCGCCCCTTGCGCGGGTTTCGTTGATCTCGGCGGCCGCCGCTTCGCGGATCTCGCCCCGTTCGGCATGCATCTGATGATCATCCGCAAATTCCGTTCGTGCCGGCAGAAAGGTCCCGGCACCGACATGCAGCGTCACCCGGCTAAGACCGATGCCCGCGGTGTCAAGTGCCGCAAGCAGGCGTTCGTCAAAATGAAGCGACGCCGTGGGCGCCGCGACGGCCCCCGGATTGGCCGCAAAAACGGTCTGATAATCGATCTTGTCGCGCTCGTCCGCCGGGCGGATGGCCGCGATATACGGCGGCAGGGGCATGCGCCCGGCCGCTGCCAAAGCCCGGTCAAATGCCGCGCCGGTCAGGTTGAAGGCAAGCTCGACCTCGCCCACGGGTTTGTCGGTGACCATCGCCGACAGCCCGGCCTCAAACGCCAGGGTTTCGCCCGGCTTCACCCGTTTCGCGGGCTTCGCCAATGCCCGCCATCGCCCGTTGGCCAGCGGCGACAGAAGCGTGATCTCGACCACGGCCCGCGTCTCGCCCTGATCGCTGAGCCGCGTGCGTTCGCCCGACAGCCGCGCGGACAGGACCCGGGTATCGTTCAGAACCAGCCGGTCGCCGGGGCGCAGCAGCGCGGGCAGGTCGGTGACGTTGCGATCGGACATCCGGTCGCCGCGGGCCACCAACATCCGCGCGGCGCTGCGGGGAACCGCAGGCCGGGTGGCGATCAGATGCGGCGGCAGATCAAAATCGAAATCCGCGAACCTCATTGGTCGACTTTCGGGATCGGCCTGCGGAAAATCTCGCGGAACAGCCCCGGCGTCAGGATCGAAAGCGGATTCACCGCGACCTTGGGGTCATCGACACTGCCCTTCACGGTGTAATTGAACCCGAACAAACCTTCGCCCGTCTGTTTGCCGAACAATCCGCCGAAAATCTTGGTCTGTTCCAGAATGCCGTTTAGCAGGTAGATCGGCGTGATCACGCCCTGCATGTCCATGTTGGATTCGGTGAAGTCATAACTGCCCGACATGGTCAGCCCAAGCGACGCACCGACAGCGCTGGATTCCCGCAGATCGACGCCCGCCGGGCCAAGGCCGAATTTGGCGTCGATGTCGGAAAAGGCGATGCCTTCGCCGTCGAGCTGTTCCAGCAATCCGACGACACTGATGGCGGACAACAATTCCGCAAGCGCCGACGCGCCGCGAACCCGCGTATTGGAGATCGTCAGCGTGCCATCGTAGTGCCCCGTGCGACCCGAAGGAACCAGCACCATATCCATGCGCCCGCCCCGCGCCGTCGTGAACACCCCGGCCGAGCGCATCACCGCCCCGGCGTCGGTTGACGTGAACCGAACGGCGGTCCCACCGCCCAATGGTGCCAGCGTCCCAACGATCCGGGCACCCCCGTTGACCCGGCCCGAGAAGCCCCCTGTAACACCCGCCGCACTTTGCAATTCGCCTTCAATCCCGGTCAGGGAAATGCCGCTCGACAGGATCAGGCGGTCGAGGTTCGTGGTAATGCGGTTTCCGGCAGTACCCTTTTTGAACGGCCGGTCGCCAAAGCGGCTTTTGCGGAAATCAACGACACCCCCGCGCAACGCAAAGGCCGCATTGCCGTTGGGGCCGATCGTGACATCGATCGGCGCGCGCATCCAGCCATCGACGTCGACGCGCGTGAACCGCGCCAGTTTCAGACTGCCATCACCCTTCAGGGTCACCGTACCTTCGGCGTCCATGCCCTTGGTCTTCAGGGTCAGCCGGTCGATTTTGGGGGGTGCGCCGAATTGTCCGCGCACCAGCAGTTTGCCGGTCACTTTTTTCGGCTTCACCCAACCGACCGCGTCCAGCGCAAGACGGACCCGGTTGAGATCTGAATTCAGGGTAAAAGCCGGTTCTTTCCCGCGCATGATGTCGATGCCGATGCGGGCGGTTCCGCGTCCCTGCACCGCGCCCTCGGGCAGGGCGATGCCAAACTCGTCAACAAACTTCTGGGAAAGTTCGACCTGCCCTTCGATCCGGCTTTTGCCCCGGTGTTCGGGCCCGAATTCCTGCCGCCACAGTCCGGTGACCGGTAGCTGGCCCAGCCGTCCGCTGCCGGAAATCGTCAGCTCCTGATTGTCCGCGAACGCTTCCAGACGCTCGGCGCGCAGGACCTTGCCGCGTACCAGCTTGTCGGAAACCGGGTCCAGGATATCGGCCTCGGCGGTGAAATTCACCTGATCGAACGTTACCGTCGCGGACAGCGGTAGCCCGATCTTGGCGTCGGTCCGTATCGTGCCCGTGGCCACATCGGTCGGCACCCCGCCGCTGGACAGGAATTCAAAGGGCTTCAGGTCGAGAATGGTCAGCAACGAGGGGATCGCGCTCTGGGTTTTCAGGCCGATTTCGGCAGGTGCATTCGCAACGCGGACATCGGGGATTTCGAACGTGGTTTCCGCAAGGTTGATTTCACCACCATCGGGCGCCGTCATCGTTCCCTGCTCCAGCACGAGATTGAGGCGGTTGGCCTCCAGCACGCCGTATCCGCGGGCATTTTCGACGGGTGGCAGCGTCCGCATGAACCGAAATCCCAGCCCGGCGACGTCAAATCCCAGCATGGTGCGCGGCACCTGACCGGGCGTGAGTTGCATCCGCCCGGATATGTTCCCCAACCGCCCGCTCAGGATATTGGCGTTTAGCCACTTACGGGTGTTTCCCACAAAGCCCAGCGGCCAGAGACCCAGCACCTGCCGTTTGGTTGCGGTGTTGGCCTCCAGTTCCAGCGTGCCGCCCCAACCGGCCTCGGCGACACCGATTTCGCCATGCATCGCCAGCCGCATATCGCCGTCAACCAGCACCAACTGACCCAGATCGATCTTGAGCGGTGACAGATGGACCCGCATATCCAGCGCGCCGAAGTCGAACTCGATCGGTCCGGCAAAGACGCCTTCGGGATTGACCATGACCCGGCTGAACCGCAATTGCGCGATGATGGCCCCGACGCTGCGATCGATCCGGTCGCTCAGATATGCGTGGCCCTCGGCCTCGATCTCGCCGGCATCGGTTTTCAGCGTGATCTGATCGAAGGTCATCTTTTCAATGGCCTGATCATAGCTCAGATAGGCCTTGGCCCCCAGAAACCGGATCGGTTTGACCGCTTCGTTTTGACGGATGCTGCCACCGCCGATATCCAGCACGCCATTCAGGGCACCAAAACTGCCATCCGCCCCCAGCGCCAGCGAGAACGATCCCGATATCGGGGCATCCAGCACCCGCAGCCAGTCGAACGCGGACAGTTGGTCGGCCAGATCCTCGGCCCGGAAGCCGTCGAACTTCGTGGTCAGCTCCGAAATGTCGCCGCCGCGCGTCCGGCTCCAGGTGAACGTGGCGGCTGCGGGCAGATTGTCCGGATTGTCGAGCTTGAATGTCACACTGCCCGAGATCGCCGCCTCGGTGCTTTCAAAACGGAACGCGCCGTCGTTGAACTGCCAAACCCGCCCGGATACCGCATCATTCAGGATCACGCGGCTGTTGACGGTCTCTATTTTCTGCAACTCGGCCAGCGCCGGAGATTCAACGAAACCGTCGACCAGGCTCAGCAATTCGGCCAGGTTGCCCGCCTGTTGCAAAAATCCGGGACCGTCCCCGGCACCGGCCGTGATGTCGAACCGCCCGTCGGCGCTGCGCTGCAACAGGATGGCCGCGCCCGTCAGCGTGATGTTCACGGGGCGAACCTCGCCGCCAAGCATGCTGGAGGTTGTCAGTTCGGTGGCGATTTCCGGGATGACGGCGCGGACCTCGCCGTCGCCATCCAGAATGGAAACATCGGTCAGGCGGACCAGCGGATAGGCCCCCTTTCGAAACATGATCAGATGCACCGAGCCGACATTGAGATCGCCCACGGGCATGCTTTCGCTCAGGCGCGCCACGATGCGCGCGCGCAGCCAGGTTGGCGCGGTAACCCCGGTGGCAAGCGTGAAATACGTGGCAGCCGCCAACAGCGCCAACAGCGAAAATGCCACGCCGATCCGGGTTGCGGTGCGCCGGAAATTGCCGGGTCTATTTGATTTTTCCGCTCTCATCACGATCTGATCAGCTTGGCGTTGCCGGCCCGCCCCGTCATTTCCTATTTCCATAATAATAGCAACCGGATCGCGATGACGGAGTTGGCCACGCGGTCCCAGACCGGGGCCATGGGCAGAAACCCGCCGGTTTTCCGGGGCCGAATCGTCACGAATGGCGGCGACCAAAGCCCCGAACCGAACGCCAGAATTTCGGACCCGGCGGCAAATTCCGGCGCCCCGGCCCGGACCCCGGTAATGCCGACGCTCGGAATTTCGCCATCAATTCAACCGGTAACCGCCACGCATTGCCATATTGCCACCTTAGATTGGCCGTGCTTCGCGCCTATCCCCACCAAATCGCAATGCAGTTCCCGACAATATTC
>Ga0114932_10003254_pt1 | contig 16150 bp, 13 predicted proteins | sample 2SBtaG_2_FD_87286 | JGI IMG/M metagenome (GOLD analysis project Ga0114932, IMG submission 87286) | Deep subsurface microbial communities from Kolumbo volcano to uncover new lineages of life (NeLLi) - 2SBTROV12_ACTIVE470 metaG | ecosystem: Environmental > Aquatic > Marine > Volcanic ... | reverse complement strand
TGAAATCAACAAAGATCGGAGAGGACCATGCCCGCTCTTGAGTATCTTCTAAACAATCCTCTTCTCTAAGATTTTGTAAAGGACTACCGTAACAAAGATTCACTTCTTTGCATTGACCAAAAGCATCTGTTTCACACCTTAAATTTCCAGCATTAACAGCTTTTGATTCTTGTTCAATAGCTCTAACATAATAAAGAGCGTCTCTCTGTTGTTTTTCAAACTCGGTGTCAGAAAATGTAATTAAACACTCTTCAGATCTGGTGCATTCAAAACTTTTCCAAGGATCTAATATGAGATCATCTAGTTTTTCATTTTTGTATTGTTGCGGAATAATTTTGATAATCTCAATCTTATCGATTGTTCTTCTAGTATCAGACGGGTTATAGCATTCATTTTTACATAGAAGCTTAATTCTTTCTTTTCCGAGAGCATTAACCGCGTAGTCAGGACATCCAGGTTTCTGCTCTAAGGAACCTAGTGCCCTGACAATAAATCTAGGATTTTTCTTTAATTCTGTTTCAGAACCCATGGGTAAAATTCCTTCTTCTGAATTAACTAGATCAAACCATAAAAGAATTCTTGGTCCACTTGTTGCGTAAACTTCTTTATTCTTGATTGAGCGCCATATTGAGTCTCGAGACTTATCTGCTGAATGCGTTGCTATTAATCCTCCCGTATAAAAGTAAGACATGATCCTGTCGGCTTCGGGTGGACCAGGGGGCATTGATTCAGGTGTATAATTTTTTGCGCTAGATTTTCCATATACACCTTCTCCTTCATTGAAACCAAATAAACTAAAGCCTGCTGGCTCTGTTGGACCTCCTGCATCAGTAAAGTCAATTCTATTAATATCCTTATATCCATTTCCAGGTCTAGCAGAATGTGTATCACTTGAACCAATGAATCCAAACTTAAATCGTTCAACAGTATCATTTGGATCAAAATTTCTTAATGCCAAAATGTATTGAGCTGATCCTTTAGGTTTCATATTGAAAGCCGGCAAAAAACAATCCTGACATTGATTAGAGTTCAGCCATTCAGTGGGGTCTTCCTTGAAAACAGTCGCCTGTCCTGCATTGCCTGCATCTGCATAATTTTGTCTAGCTTCCTTTGCTCTTTTAGTGCATACCCTTTCACTTTCACCTTCGTTTAAGCACCTTTCTTGAATAATTACTCCTGCTTGCCAGCAAGCTGGGAGATAATTATCTGAAGGACTTGGGCAAATAGCTTTACCATCTTCATCATAGAGAACACTTCTCCAATTTCTGTAAAGTTCAGAATTACCATGACCGGAATAAACTTCAATTAATGTTTGATAATTAGGATCATAAAATTCATCAGTAAGTTGTTTTTGCCAATCACTTTCAGGAGGTGTATAAGCTCCCCAGGCGGTCCCATGAGGAATAACAACCGCTTCATGCCCCCATTCATTTAATTTATCAAAAAGTTCTCCAGGGTTATTTGCGTACTCTCTACAATCTTTGGGTAGATCTTGAACGGGCACTCCTTGTTTACATGGAGTTGTTTGGCCATCTCTTGCATAAGTCATTAAGTCTTGAACTCTTCCATTAAAAGGCCTTAAGGAAGATAATCCTAATCTTGCAGGAAAAGGCATATTGGCAAAACCTACTTGAGGGGAAGCAATTGGTCTTGCTGGTATTTGATTTTCTTCTAAATCTTTCAAGATGATATTTTTATGACCGTAATGCGGTATTCCATAACCACCTTGTTGTGTCCATTCCCAGCCTAAAAAAGCAATAGTGTCTTGTTGTCCTTCTCCGCTAACTTGATTGCATTGTCTGACAGTATCTTTTATTTCTTGCCAATCTTGGGGCGTTAAATCTTCTGCATGATCGGTGTTAGACCAAAAATCTAGGGAAGAACAATATCTTGCAAAATCACAAGCATCTGCGGGTGGATGAGTGCCTTCTCCAGCCATCAACGGAAGGCTAAAAAGAAAAGCGTCTGATGAATAGGTGGTATGTACATGCAAATCACCAAATAAAATTAACTTAGCATTATTAATACCTACTTTATTTTTATCATCAAGTTGTTGTTGAGTTCTTTTATTTAAAATTTCATCTGGAGTGGATGAAATTGAAATCTTGCCAGGTCCTTCATAATTTCCTATAGACCCTATAGCTACGAGATAGGCAAAACCAAAGTAAATAAGAACTAAGACTAGAAAAGAGTAAATGAATTTTCTTATCATTAAAGAATTTTATCAAAAGTCTATTTTTTTTGTTCTTTTAAGTATTTTTTCTAGAAAGAATCTAGAGTAGACTGCTTGCTATTACAAGGGAGAATTTATGTTTGATTTAACAGGAAAAACGGCAATTATTACTGGATCTTCAAAAGGGATTGGAAAATCGATTGCTATGCAGATGGCTCTTCACGGAGCAAAAGTGGTTGTATCTAGTCGTAAAGCAGATGCTTGCGAAGTAGTTGCTAATGAAATTAATGAAGCTTGTGAGGGCAAAGAAGGAGGAGCAATAGTCGTTCCATGCAATATTTCTGATCAGACTGCCCTTCAAATGTTGGTTGACGAAACTCGAGCACAATTAGGCAAGATCGATATATTAGTTTGTAACGCTGCTACTAATCCTTTCTTTGGTTCCATGATGGACATACCTGAAGAAGCTTTTGATAAGGTTATGAACAACAACATCAAAAGTAATCATCTACTATGCCAAATGGTTATTCCTGAAATGACCGAAAGAAAAGATGGAAGCATAATTATTGTTTCCTCTATAGGAGGCTTACAATCAAGTACGGTGATAGGTACCTACAATATTTCTAAAGCAGCAGATATCATGTTAGTAAAAAATTTAGCGGCTGAATTTGGACCTCAAAACGTAAGGACAAATGCAATAGCACCTGGTCTATTCAAAACAGATTTCGCAAGAGCATTATGGGAAAATCCAGAAATTCTTAAAGCATCAACAGCTGGCTGTCCTCTAAGAAGAATTGGAGAGCCAGATGAAATTGGAGGAGCTGCAGTATTTTTAGCTTCCCAAGCAGGGACCTTCGTAAATGGTCATACTTTAGTAATAGACGGTGGCTCTACAGCTTAATTAAGGAGATAAAGATGAATAATGCAGTTTTGTATGAAAAGAAAGATGGTGTAGCAACAGTCACCCTCAATAGACCCGATAGATTGAATGCTGTCAATGATGAGATTAGAGCTGGTCTAAAGGAGAAGTTAGATGACGCAGCTAAAGATGATGAGGTAAAAGTAATCATAGTAACAGGAGCAGGTAGAGGGTTTTGTGCTGGAGCAGATATGGATGGTCTTGCAGCAACTAGCCAAGGAGAATCTCAAAGTTCACAAATAGAGGCAGAAGAGAGAGATTATGCAGTTAATGGCGTTAAAGGGTTTGAAGGAGGATTTAGTTATTTTCCTACAGTTCCTAAGCCAATCATTGCAGCAATAAACGGTCCTGCTGCGGGTGTTGGGTTTATTATGGCACTTTATGCCGATATTAGATTTGCAAAAGAAGGGGCTGTATTCTCAAGTGCCTTTTCAAAAAGAGGACTTATAGCTGAATGGGGAGTTGGCTGGATTCTTCCAAGATTAGTCGGTATAGCAAGAGCAAACGATATCTTATTTTCATCGAGAAAATTTACAGCGACAGAAGCTGAGCAGATGGGAATAGTTAATAAAACTTTTTCTGAAGCAGAGTTTGATAATGCTGTATTTGAATACGCTAAGGATTTAGCAAAGAATGTTTCTCCTAGATCTTTAAGAATCATGAAAGAGCAAATATACAACGCACAGGGTGAAACCATTAATGAGAATCTTGATAGCTCTATGCAAGCAATGCTTGATAGCTTTGAATCTGAAGACTTCAAAGAAGGTGTGGCGCATTTTGTGGAAAAAAGAGAAGCTAAATTTACAGGAAAATAGAACTATGGATATAAAAGAATTTGTAAAAAAAGAGGCGCGTGAAACTCTTGCTAAAGAATTCACTAAAGAAGGGTTATTCGAACTCAAAGAAGAAGAAATTAGAGGTAACAAATATCATGTTTTTGCGAATTTACCTCAAACACTTAGAGACTATTTTCAATTTCCATTAATACACGGAGAGTGGGACTTCTTAGCTTACGAAGATGAGACCTATTCTTATCAAGAAGTACTGAATACTTCCGCTGGACTAGCACATACTTTGATGGATCAGTATGGGATTAAGAAAGGAGATAAAGTTGCTTTTTCGATGAGAAATTATCCTGAATGGATTAACTGCTATATGGCAGTTACCTCTATTGGAGCCGTGGCTGTTCCTCTTAATTCTTGGTGGCTAGGTGAAGAATTAGATTATGGATTAACTCATAGTGAATCTTCAATTTTTATAGGAGATGAAGAAAGACTTCAAAGACTGGAAGGTCATGCAGAAGATATTCCAAGGATAGCTGTCCGTTGTGATGCTAGTAAATTTACAAATACAGTTTCATTTAATGAAGTGGTATCTTCTATGGAAGCTTTTCCTGAAGTTGAAGTTGATCCTGAAGATGACGCAAGCATTATGTACACATCGGGGAGTACCGGATATCCGAAAGGAGTTGTGTCTACACAAAGGGCTGTTGTATCAGCACCAATAACTTGGGCACTTATGGGTCAACTTGGTACTCAGATAGAAGTTGATGGAGAGCCTTTAGCTTCACCTCTTGCTGGCGAAAATCCTTGTACGATCGCTGCTGTTCCACTATTTCATGTAACCGGGTCGCACGCAGTATTTTTACTTTCTCTAGTAACAGCTAGAAAAATCGTATTTATGTATAAATGGGATGCTATTGAAGCTTTGCGTCTTATAGAAAAACATAAGGTAACTGATATGACAGGCGTACCTACCATGTCAGCTGAAATTTTGCAGGCCCATAAAGATAATCCTGAAATAGATATATCAAGCTTAAAAGGACTAGGCTCAGGCGGAGCCGCAAGACCACCTGAACAAATTAAAGCTCAAGAAAAGGATCATCCTGATAAGGTTGCTACAGTTGGCTATGGTCTTACAGAGACGAATGCACATGCAACAAATGCTAGTGGAATGACTCTATATGACCGCCCTAGTACTGCTGGATACCCTACCCCTTTCTTGAACCTAATTAAAATAATGGACGAAGAAGGTAATGAATTAGGGCCAAACGAACTTGGTGAAGTAGCTATTAAATCTACTTGTAACTTTAGATGTTATTTAAAAAATGAAGAAGCAACTAATGAAGTATTAGATAGTGAGGGGTGGTTTAGAAGTGGTGATGTGGGAATTATTGATGAAGATGGGTTTCTTTATATCAAAGATAGAATTAAAGATATCGTTATAAGAGGAGGAGAAAATATTGCCTGCCTTGAAATAGAAGCAGCTATTTATGAACATCCGTCTGTTAGAGAAGCTTCGGTGTTCGGTGTTCCTGATGAGAGATTGGGAGAAAAATTAGCTACAAGAATATCGCTTAATCCTGGAACTGAACTTACTGAAGAAGATTTATCATCTTTCTTAGCTTCGAAAATAGCTAAATTTAAAATTCCAGAATATACCTGGCTTCAAGAAGATGAACTTCCTAAGGTTGCAGCAGGAAAAATAGCAAAAAAACAAATGAGAGAAGAAGCTATAAAAGAATTGGGGTTAGATTAATGCAAGTAAAGGATAAAAGAGTAGTTGTAACTGGAGCTGCTAGTGGGATAGGAAAAGCTTTATGTGAAGCATTTAATGAGGCAGGTGCTAAATCAGTGGTATGTGTTGATATGAATTTAGCGGGTGCCACCGAGACAGCTAATGACATAGGAGGTCTAGCTGTTGAAGCAAACGTAGGTAAAGAAGAAGATATAATTAATGTAATTGAGCAAGCAAATAAATACTCTGAAGGTATTGATATATTTTGCTCTAATGCGGGTATTGGTGGTGTACATGGTTTTTTTGAAGTAGAAACTTCAGATTGGCAGAATATATGGGAGATAAATGTTCAATCGCACATATTTGCTGCTAAACATGTTTTGCCTCAAATGTTAAAACGCGGTGAAGGTTATTTAATGAGCACTTCGTCTGCAGCAGGTCTTCTTACACAAATTGGATCGGCTGGTTATTCTGTAACTAAAGCAGCAGCGGTCAGTTTTGCTGAATGGCTCAAAATAACATACGGCAACAAAGGTATAGGTGTTTCATGTCTTTGTCCTCAGGCAGTAAGAACAGCAATGACAGCGCAAGGAGCCGGTGTTGCTGGTGTAGATGGAATGATTGATCCTGAAGTTGCAGCAGCAGATGTTTTAGATGCTATTGAAAATGAACGTTTCTTGGTTACGCCGCATGCTGAAGTTCTAGAATATGTATCAAGAAAAGGGAATGATAGAGATAGATGGATTTCTGGAATGCAAAGACTTCAAGAAAGATATGAGGACTGGAAACCAGGAGACGAATAAAAATGGAAATCTATCACTTATCAGCTACCGAATTAGCTAAAAAAATCAAATCTAAAGAAGTGAGTTCTAAAGAGCTTACACAAATGTATATCGATCGAATTGAAAAACTTGATGGAGATATTAATTCAGTAGTCGTAAAAATGTTTGAAAGAGCACTTCAAGACGCTGAAAAAGCAGATATTGCATTAACTAAAGGTGAAGATTTGGGGCCATTACATGGAATCCCTATGACTATAAAAGAGTCTTATGCGATAGAAGGCCAAAAGACTACTTGGGGCAATGAAGCTTTTAAAGAGAATACAGCAAAATCAGATGGGTTGGCTGTAAGAAGATTTAGGGAAGCAGGAGCACATTTCATGGGAAAAACTAATGTTCCTTTAGATTTAGCTGACTTCCAAAGTTTTAATTCAATTTATGGCACTACCAATAACCCTTGGAATTTAGAAAAAATACCCGGTGGTTCGTCAGGGGGAAGCGCAGCTGCTTTGGCAGCTGGTTTTACTGGATTGGAAGCTGGTTCTGATATAGGAGGTTCAATTAGAAATCCTGCACATTTTTGTGGAGTTTATGGGCATAAGCCCACACATGGAATAATTCCTCAAACAGGGCATGAGCTAATATCTAATGTTCCTGATTCAGATCTATCTGTATGCGGTCCCTTGGCAAGAAGCGCAGAAGACTTGAAATATGCCCTTGATATAATGGCGGGTCCTGCTGAAAGAGAAGCAACTGGTTGGAAACTGCAATTACCTGAACCAAGTTTTAAAAGCCTAAAAGAACTAAAGGTGGCTGTTTGGGCAACAGACGAAGTAGCTCCCGTGTCAAATGAAATTGAAGAACGAACAACTCAAGTAGGAGAAACGTTAGCTAAATTGGGTGCAAAAGTTTCTTTTGATGCAAGGCCAAATTTTGATCCAACTTTTGCACATGCAAATTATCAATTACTTCTTCAGTCAGTAATGGCTGCAGGTATGGGAGAAGAAGAGAGAGCTAAAATACAAAAAATGGTAGAAGAATTGGATGAATCTCAAATGACATCAGATGCTGCGGTTTTGGGAGATAAAACTGCACTATTCGAAGCAGCGTCAGCTAGAGGAGCTGTTTTGTCTCACGCTAACTGGCTTAAAGCAAACTATCAAAGAGAAAAATTAAAAATAGCTTGGAAGGAGTTTTTTGAAGAATGGGATATCTTGCTTTGTCCTCAAATGGCAGTTACTGCATTTGAACACGATCAAAGAAAATTCAGCGAAAGAACTTTGATGGTAAATAATCAAGAGCAGCCTTATTTCCAACAAATATTCTGGTCTGGCATAATCGTTAACTCGTATTTACCGAGCACTGTTTTCCCTACAGGTCCATCAAGTGATGGTTTGCCAATTGGTGTTCAGGCTGTAAGCGGTGCATTTCAAGATTATAAAACAATCGAGTTTTCAAGACTGATAGCTGAAGAGATAGGAGGATATACAGCTCCTCCTAATTATGTTTAATAAAATTTAAAAAATAGAATGAAATACGAAAAGAAATTTATAGATGTAAATGGAAAACAAATGGCCTACGTTGATGAAGGGTCCGGTGATACTGTTCTCTTTCTTCATGGAAATCCTACCTCATCGTACTTATGGAGAAACATTGCACCTCATGTAGAAGATACAAACAGAATAGTTATACCAGACCTTATAGGAATGGGAGACTCTGAAAAATTAGATGGAGAGGATAATTCAGGCTACAAATATCATGGTCAATATGAATATTTAACTGGTTTGATGGATAAATTGGATCTGGGGGATTCAATACATTTAGTCATTCACGACTGGGGTTCTGCCATGGGGTTTCAATTTGCAAGAGAAAATCCAAGTAGAATCAAATCCATCACTTATATGGAAGCCATAGTAATGCCTCTTACTTGGGATCAATGGCCAGATATGGCTACAAAAATATTTGGACTTTTTAGATCTGAAGCAGGCGAAGAACTTGTTCTTGAAAAAAACTTCTTTGTAGAAAGAATACTATTAGGAGATTCACTATCCGGTTATTCAGATGAAGAAAAAGAAGAATATATAAGACCCTTTATAAACTCTGGTGAAGATAGACGCCCTACTCTTACCTGGCCAAGACAAATTCCTCTAGATGGAGAACCAAAAGAGGTTGTAGATGAAGTAACAAAAAATGCTGATTTTCATAAAAATTCTGAAATTCCTAAATTGTTTATCAATGCGGACCCTGGAACTATTCTGACAGGAGATCAACGAGAATTTGTAAGAAGTTGGAAGAACCAAAAAGAAATTACGGTTAAAGGAAACCACTTTGTCCAAGAAGATTCTGCAGAGGAAATAGGCTCGGCATTAAATGAATTTATAAAAAATCTCTAATATATTTAATAATATCTTCAGTTACAGAGTCAGACTTTTCCATTGGCAAGAAATGAGTTGCATCGTCATAACATTTTGAATTCCAGTTTTTTCCTAATCTGTTTATTTCTTGTCTAGCTTTTGGTGAATACGTATGACTAGCTGCTGCGTATACTACCTCACATGGAACTTTTATCTTTCTAAGGTACTTCCATGTGTCCATTGAGGATGCTCTAAAAGTAGCACTTTCCCATTCTGGAGCGCAAGTTAATTCAATATTTCCATCTTCAGTTTCTTCCGTACCTCCTGCTAAATAACTTGAAATCCATTCTTCGCCCCAAGTAGTAAAGGCACCTCTGCCTTTATAGGAAGAAAGTGCATGTTCTAGACTTTCAAACTCTCTTCTTCGTTTAGCGGCACCAGAAGCTATATCTAATTTTCTATTTATCTTTAATTTTGACATTAAAGAAAATTTCAGGGATTCCCAACGACTATATAAAACAGGTTCTATCATAAATAAATGTGAGGCTTTTTTTGGGTATAAAGAGGAAATTTTAGCAGCAACTATCGAGCCCATGGAGTGGCCTGAGCATATGACAGGTCCATTTATAGAGTCTATAAATTCTTTTCCATCATCTACGAATACATCCCAAGATTTTAATTGAGTATGATCAGATTTTGCTTTTGAGAGACCATGTCCACGTTGATCAAGAGCATATATACTAATTTGATCACCAAAATATCTTAAAAGCTTCTCAAGTAATATGCGGTATGTTTCAGCATTAAATCCTGTGGCATGAAAAAAAACAAAATTAAATTTACTTACAGGTGATTCATGCACTAAATATGAGAAATCTTCTCCATTAGTATTTATAAAAGTTTTTCTTTCCATTGAGCGTATAAATTTGAGGTAACATGTTAAAGTTTTTTAATAAAAATAGAATAAGTATTGTGAACGCAGAATGTCATGATTATAAAACTAATTAGGAGAAAAGATGTCATTTAAACTCGGATCAATAAATAAAAGAGCAGTATTGTTATCAGAAGATCATTATTATGATTTAGAGACAATTTCTGAAGGAGATTTAAGTTACTCTTCTTCAGAGGCCTTGTTTAAAATTGATAAACTAAATGATCTAAATGAAAATCTAAATAATTTCGAAGCCTCAGGCAGCCTTGATGCAGTTAATTTTGATTCTCCTGTTTCAGAACCAAAAAACTGCTATGCGGTTGGGTTAAATTATAGAAATCATGCGGAAGAATCTGGCATGCCAATTCCTGAGGTGCCTATGATTTTTACCAAACATACAACTTGTCTTGTTGGAGCAACTGCAGATATTGAGTTGAGAAGTAATTATGTGGACTATGAAGCAGAATTAGTTGTTGTTCTAGGTAAAGAAGGTAAGAATATATCAAAATCAGATGCTTGGAGTCATGTAGCAGGTGTTTGTATAGGACAGGATATATCTGACAGACCAACCCAATTTGCAGCGAGTCCAGCACAGTTTAATTTGGGTAAATCTTTTGATACTTTTGGTCCAATGGGTCCTTTTCTAGTTTCTCCTGATTTAGTTGATGCTGAAAAGGGTTTATCAATAGAATGTCGAGTTAATGATGAGCTGAGACAAAGTGACAATACGAGCGATTTAATCTTTGATGTTCCGGATATTGTTGCCTATTTATCTGAGATACTAACTTTAAATGTGGGTGATGTTATTTTTACAGGAACGCCTGGGGGTGTAGGAGTGATGGAAGGTAAATTTTTAAAAGATGGTGATATTTTAAGTACTTCTATTGAAGGCCTAGGAAAAATGAATAACAAATGTGTAAGAATTGAAGATCATTCAAGAGCGGATTTTATTCCTGAAATGTTCAAACCTTTATTTGACAAAAAAGATTAATATGAATAACTTAACGCTCTATCTTAAAGGTCCTTCTGGTTATTCACAGAAAGTGTTATTGATGAAGTAGCAAAACAAATGCCTATAATAAAAGTAACAGATGTAGCTTACCCTACTCTTCAATGTCCTGATTTAGACATACAGGAACAATTTCTAATACATTTTGGCATGCATACAGTTTCGAAATCTGATGATACTTTAATTATGAGAGGAGATGGTCCTCAACAATTCATAGAAATATGTAAAAAGGGAGAAAAGAAATTTATTTCGACAGCCTTTAAAGCAGCTTCTATGGAAGATCTAAAAACACTAAGCAATTCAGCTGCGTTTGGTGATATTGAAGAATTAACTACGCCTGGTGGGGGTTTTATAACTAAAGCTAAAGACCCAGATGGAATAGGAGTAGAGGTTGTTTTTGGAATAAAAGATAGAAACATGGACAATCTACCGGAACCCTACCCTACAAATGAAGGTGGACAGATAAATAGAGTAAATCAATTAAAGAGATTTAATAAAGGAGATACACCGAGAATAATTAGATTTGGACATTATGGTCTTAACTCTCCCGATATAGAAAAATCGTTAGAATGGTATAACGAACATTTGGGCATAATAGCTACAGATATATTGCAACCACCAACACCTCCAGGCGAAGAACCAGTAACTGTAGGAATCTTTGCCCGATTGGACAAAGGCTCAACTCCAACTGATCATCACACAATTTTCTGGTTAAATTCTCACCTCATGTCTGAGGGCGTTGCTGGTTTAAATCATATATCCTTTGAAGTGTTAAATATTGATGATGTTTTTATGGGACATGAGCTTTTGAAAAGAAAAGCGAAAGAATACGACTATGAGTTAGAATGGGGTGTGGGTCGTCATTATCAAGGTAGCCAAATCTTTGATTATTGGAGAAGTCCTTTTAAACAAGTGCATGAACATCAGACCGATGGAGATTATTTAGATAATAGCATCCCACCACAAATACTGAATCCTATGGACGATGGAGATCCTGACTATCCAGAGTTCGGACCATCGCAATGGGGGGCAGCTATTTCTGAAACATTTGGAAATAAGGAGGGTACTTAAAGATGAACAAAAGTGATAAACCGGTTGGAATAATAACAGGTGGTAGTAGAGGTGTAGGAGCTGCTACAGCAAAACTTTTAGCTTCAAAGGGCTGGAATGTGACCATAACTTGTACGAGCTCAATTGAAGATGCCAATAATATTGTCAAAGAATGTGAAGAATTAGGAGCTGAAGCATTAGCTATATCTGCTGATGTTGGAGATAACGAAGCGTGTATAAATACAGCAAAAGAAACAATAGCTAAATGGGGAAGAATAGATGCTCTTGTAAATAATGCTGGCACTACTAAATTTGTTTTTAACCATGGTGATTTAGATGGTCTTGATGCAGATGATTTTTTACGTATTTATAAGATCAATGTTGTAGGACCCTTTCAAATGGTAAGAGCCTGCAGAGAATCCTTACTGGATAGCGATAATCCCAGTGTTGTAAATATCTCCTCAATAGCTGGGATCAAAGGTATAGGTAGCTGTTTGGCCTATGGATGCTCTAAAGGAGCCTTGAATACCATGACCATGTCTATGGCCAGAAATTTAGGACCAATTAGGGTCAATGCTATATGCCCAGGTTTCATTCAAGGTGATTGGTTGAGAAATGGTATGGGTGACGATCTTTATAATGCTGCCCTAGAAAATTTAACTAACAATACTCCATTAAAATTAACAGTCACTCCTGAACAAGTGGCTGAAGGAATATATAGTTTCATAGGTACTAATAAAGTAGTAACTGGAGAGACAATGCTGATGGATGGTGGTCATCATCTAATAATATAAACTCCCATAAGATGGCTTCAGGTCTTCAGAACTACGTAGTTGAAGAAACTTCCGATGAGTGGGTTTTGTATCATAATAATTTTTCTTTATGCTCAAGAAAAGTTCGACTTTGTCTTGAAGAAATAGGTTTAGATTATAGATCTGAACACATAGATCTAATTGAAACAGGTAAATACGAAGTAGCATCTAAAAAATTTTTAAAGATCAATCCAGGGGCTACTGTTCCTGTTTTATTACACAAGGGAAGACCCATTTATGAATCGCACGAACAAATCTATTATCTAGTAGAGCAAACAGATAATAAAAATATCCTACCCTCTTCTGAGAATGATAAGGAAAATATGGATTACTGGGTCAAGAAATCATCTTTAATTGGTAATCCTTTAACAAATCAAAATCAATATGCTGGGAATAGCGTCGCACCACTAACTTTTCCATTATTTGTGGCAATGATGAAATACGTATCCTTCAAAGAAATATTTATTGGTTTAAGAACTCACCCCATGAAAGAGAGAGTTATTGGTTTCTTTATTTTTAAAACTTTTGGTATGAAGGTTTTTAATTCTTTATTTCCTTTTTCAAAATTACTTAAATCTTCTTTTCTTAATTTGAATAAACACTTAGATGATTTAGAGAAACACCTAGAAGATAAAAATTCTTTATGGATAGTTGGTGAAGAATTCACACTAGCAGATATTAGTTGGGCTGTTATCCTTCATCGTTTTCATGAATGTGGTTGGGGTGACCTTCTATTGGCAGATAAACCATTAATAAAAAAATATTATTATAATTTATTGGATAAAGAATCATTCAAAATAGCTATTGATAAAGCTTCGCATCCTATACTTACCAAAGGTATAGATGATTTGCGTAAAACTTTTTCTACTAAATCTAGCCTAAAAGAAATATATACCCAATTAGAAAAAGCTAAATGAATCACGACTATGACGTAGCGATAATAGGATTGGGTCCTGTAGGAAGCTTTGCTGCCTTGCTATTAGAAAAAAGAGGTTTACGAGTTCTTGCAATAGATAAAGATAAAGAAATATATTCATTACCTAGAGCTGTCAGTATTAGTGATCAGGGTCTAAGAATGGCCCAAGAAGTAGATATAGAAGACATCTATATAAAAAATAGTTCTCAATTAGGCGGAGCGGGATTTGTAGATGAGAATCTTAATTTTATTGGAAAAGAAATTAATTTAAAGGGATTCACAACACCTAATGGATGGGCTCCGCAGAGACTTTTTCATCAACCCTATACAGATAAAGAAATTAGAAAAAAGATTGAGGAGACCTCAATTACCACTTTGTTACAACATGAACTATTAAATATTAAGAACCGCGAAAAAGATGTTCTATTTTCGATTAAAAACCTAGAAGACTCATCTGAAATTGAATATACGTGTAAATATTTAATTGGGGCGGATGGTGGGTCGAGCCTTCTTAGAAAATTACTAAAAATTACTCAAGAAGACCTTAATTATAATCGTGACTGGGTAATTATTGATACAGAACTAACTGTACCCAATAGATTGGAAGACAAAGCTATTCAAGTTTGCGATCCTGAAAGAATTGGTACTTTTATTCCTGCGCATCTTCCTTTTAGGAGATGGGAGTTTATTATTTATGAAGGTGAAGATAAGAATGATTTCCAAGATAATAAAAAAATTCAAAAGCTTATAAGTAAATGGCTAAATCCTGAAGAATATAAAATTATTCGGAAGGCCATTTATCAATTCCATTCCGTATTAGCGCATGATTTCAGACAAGGAAATTGTTTTCTGATAGGAGATGCGGCACATCAAAATCCTCCTTTTATGGGAGAAGGTATGATGTCTGGCTATAGAGATGCTTTTAATCTAACTTGGAAAATCGCTTACGTTCTTAAAAATGGTTTTTCTGATACTTTGTTAGACTCGTATCAAGAAGAAAGAAGGCCTCATGCAAAATTTGTAGTTGAAAACTCTGCTGGAATTGGAGAATTAATGGAAGCTTATGCGCAAGCCGATGATCCTAAAGATGTTCCTCAAGAACTGATAGCAAAAGGTTACGGATCATTTGTTTTGCCTAATTTAGACGAAGGGCTTTTCTATGAAGGAAAAGCAAAAGAATCTATGGCTGCAGGTCAGCTATTTCCGCAGATAGTTTTACATAAAGATGGTGAGATAACAGAAAGAAGAGACGATTTACTCGGAGAAGGTTTTACTTTAATTTCAAAAAATGAAATTAACATCAATGAAGTGTATAGAGATTTCTTAAATACACTTAACTGCACTTATCTTACCTTAGATAATGAAATGATAATTTCTAATCCTTGGATAGCAGGCTTCTTAGATCTTGGAGATGTCTTCGTTATAAGACCTGATAAATATATTTATGGATGCAGTGGAAATGATGTATCTTTAGAACAAATAATTGAAGATTTAAAGATTAGAATGGAATAAAACTCTCATAAAGTTATGAAATTAGAAATATCTCACACTATATTAAATATTAAAGACTCTAAAGAAGTTATAAATTTTTATTCAGAAGTATTAGGTTTTAAAATTAGCGATCAAGGTCTCATAGGAGGTTCAGGACCAGAAATTATTTTTATGAGCACAGATCCAGACGAACATCATCAAATAGGTTTCTCAGTACAACGTCAAGATTTAGAACATTCTACTCAACTCAATCATATTTCCTTTAGAGTTAGAACATTTGAAGAGGTTAAAAAAGTTAAACAAAGCCTTGATGAGAGAGGATCAGAATATCTGCCGCTATGCCATGGAAATGCTTTATCTTTATATTTTAATGATCCTGAAGGTAATGCTTTAGAGGTGTTTTTTGATACTCCTTGGCATGTAATTCAACCTCAAACTGAATTATGGGATCCCAATATGACGGAAGAAGAAGCTCTAAATTGGGTTGAGCAAACCTTTAAAGACAAACAGGATTTCTCAAAAGTAGAAGATAGCGAGAAAGAATTTGTTAATAGAACTTAAAATATTTACTTATGGATTTAGGCATTAAAGATAGAAAGGCAATAGTCTGCGCTTCTTCAAAAGGTCTTGGTAAGGCCTGCGCTAAAGCATTAATGCAAGAAGGAGTTACTGTAGTTATTAATGCCAGAAATGATGAAAAGTTAACGGAAACTTATAAAGAACTAGCTAAAATAGATAAAAATAAAATATCAATGGTAGTCGCTGACCTTAATACTGAAGAAGGAAGAGATAGTATTGTAAGAAGCTGTCCAGATGCTGATATTTTGGTTAATAATAATGGCGGCCCTCCTCCAATCAATTTTATAGATAGTGATAAGGATGCGTGGTTAAAGGCATTAGAGTCAAATATGTTATCGGCTATATTTATGATTCAAGCTATTATTCCTGGAATGAGAAAAAGAAAGTTTGGAAGAATCATTAATATCACTTCTGCAATGGTTAAGTCGCCCCATCCTATGATGTCGCTTTCCACCTCAGCAAGAACAGGGTTAACGGCATTTTCAAAAGGACTTTCTAAGGAAGTTGCTAAAGACAATGTGACCATTAATAATCTTTTACCTGAAAGGTTTGATACAGATAGACAAGTATTCATGACTGAAATGCTGATGAAAAATAAGAAAATATCCAGAGAGGAAGCAAGA
>Ga0114932_10003253_pt1 | contig 16150 bp, 12 predicted proteins | sample 2SBtaG_2_FD_87286 | JGI IMG/M metagenome (GOLD analysis project Ga0114932, IMG submission 87286) | Deep subsurface microbial communities from Kolumbo volcano to uncover new lineages of life (NeLLi) - 2SBTROV12_ACTIVE470 metaG | ecosystem: Environmental > Aquatic > Marine > Volcanic ... | reverse complement strand
TGACGTGACACGCGGGACGTCTGAGGTGGGACGTGGACCGTCCACGTGAACGTGCACATGGGACGGGAGACCCGGGCCGGGCTGGTGCTCATGGTGATCTCCTCCGGCTCGGGGCGCCGCCACACTGGGGTTGCGCGTGGCCCTGCGCGTGGCCGTGGACGTGGCCGCTCTCGTCGGGCAGCCCGAGAAACCGCGAAAGGCGAGCCTAGTAGCACTAGGGCTCCAGGTACCCCAGGGCCTCCAGTGCAGGCTTGACCTCGTCGGCCGTGCTGCCCTGGGCACTGGGCGCCGCCTGGTCCCAGGCCCGCAGCGTCTGGAGCAAGGCGTCGTGCCGAGTGGGGTCCTGGACCTGCGCCAGGGGTGGACCGATCCGCCACAGCACCGGGGGTTGCTGGGCCTCTGTCCGCTCCATCAGGATCCAGTCGCCCTCGATCACGCCGCGCTCGTTGCCCAGGTTGTTCCAGCCGCCGTCGGTGAGCTCCCGCCGGGGCTTGGTCGCCTCGAGCAGGATCGGCACGTCGACCAGCGCTGCGCCGCCCAAGGCGGGGGTCAGATCGCGGCCAGGACCGAGCCCCGGAGCCAAGCCGAGCACACCCAGTGCCAGGGTCGGCACCTCGGACAGAGCCACCGCCTGGGCCACGACCCCGGGCTGGGGCGCCAGGCTGCCGCGCCCGGACACGATCAGCGGCACTTGGGTCGCGAAGGGGTCCACGTCCGGCCCGTGGAGGAAGGGGCGATCCGGGTCTTCACCGAAGGCCTCGCCGTGGTCGCCGGCGACCACGATGCTGGCCTCCTCCAGGCGGCCCAGCTCGGCGAGCCCCGCCAGCAGCGTGCCGATGGCTGTGTCCATGGCCAGCACCTCGGCCGCGTACAGCGCCCGGAGTGCGGGCAGGTCGGCGGTGTCCAGGCCCTTGTGGCCCAGCGCGGCCCGCATGGTGTCCGCGGTGGCGCCCCCCGCCGAGTCCGCCGGCTCGTAGGGGTGGTGCGGATCGAAGTAGTGGACCCAAAGGAAGAGGGGCTGATCGGGTGGGGCCTGCTGGGCGGCGCGGAGTGCCCGAGCGGTCACGTCGTGGGCCCGGTCCTCGGGGCCGTCGGCCACGAAGTCGTCGTCGTACAGGGCGAAGCCCTGGTCCATGCCCAGGTTGCGCCCCAGCACAGCGGCAGCCACCACGCCCTGGGTGGTCCAGCCGGCCTGGGCCAGGCGCTCCGCCAGGGTCTCGTGCCCGAGGTCCAGGGCTCGACCGTTGAATGGCACCCCGTGGCCGTGGGGATCCAGCCCGGTGAAGAGCGACGCGTGGGCGGACTGGGTGCTGGGCGCGTGGGTGAAGGCGCGGGCGAAGCGCACCCCGTCCGCGGCCAGACGGTCCAGGACAGGGGTCGCGCTCGCTGGGGCGCCGTAGGCCCCCAGAGCATCGGCCCGTGTGGTGTCCAGGGTCAGCAGGAGCAGGGTCGGCGGCGCCGCGGGCCGGGGTGGGGTCTCTGGGACGAGGGGCTCCGGCGAGCCGCAGGCGCTCAGAACCAGAAGTGGCAGGTATAGACCCACTCGCCGCCCTTCTTCTCGATCTCGAGCCGGTAGTAGGCCGCGTCGGCCACGTTGATCATCGCGTTGGCCTTCTTCTTGCCCGAGCCTGCGTAGAGCTCGATGACCGACGGCATCTCGCGGACCTGGTCCCGGTAGTAGAACCGGAAGGAGTCGTAGTCGTCGCCGGACAGGGTGATGGCGTCCCCGTTGCCCATGTGGAGGACGAACTGCGTGTTGCCGTCCAGGCCTCGCTCGAGGGCGTGGGTCAGTTCCTTGACGAAGTTGTTGGCCTGGACCGGGTTGCCGACCGCGAAGGCCAGGCTGAGACACAGGGCGATGAGGAGCTTCTGCATGGGGCCTCCGGGGGGCAGGAACCCGACGCTACCACGCTGAATCGGTGGGCTCTACCCGCCTGCAGGGCGCATCCGCACCGCCGTTGCCTCGATCTCGAACATCTTGCCGCCCCCTGCCGGTTCGGGCTGTGCGTCGGCGTTGGCGGACTCCGAGGCGTAGTGGGCGACGGTGTCTGCGTCGACTTCCTTTTCCAGCACGATGCCCTGGACCTGGCAGTCCCCGCCGGAGCCGTTCATGTCCACCGCGAACCCGTGGTCCTTCATGGTGATCCGCATCGTGCGGTCGCCGTCGGCGATCACCATCCAGCAGCCCTTCTTCTGGCAGACGTCGGCCACCCGGCCTTCGACCACGACCTCTTGCCCCACGTAGTCCCCGGGGGCGTCGAGCAGCTGACTGGCCGGGATGGCGGAGTTGATCGCCAGCTCGCCTCCGTAGCTGGTCCAGGCTCGGCCACTGGGCCTGGGCTCGGCCGTGCCGTCGGCGGCGGGGGCACCGGGCTCGCCGGGGGCGCCCATCGCGTCACCGCCCGGCGCGGCGCCTGGGGGGCCCTGCTCACCGGGCTGGCCGCCCGCGGCCTGGCCCTCGGGGCCGGCGGCGGTGGTGCTCTCGGGAGGGGTGGCGCAGGCGATCATCAGCATCAGGGAGAACATCTGGACTCCTGGAAGGCGCGTCTGGGCTATCCCGCCAACCCGCGGGAGACACACCGACAGGACCAACCCTCGTCAAGCCGCAGCGGTTCCCTGGCAACGGAGAGGACAGCCGAACAGGCCGTGGAGGCGGCGTCCACCGGCCGCCGCGACCAACGCCAGCACCCCGAGACCCCCGGTCAGGCCCCACGCCATCGCAGCCACGGTCCAGCCGGCAAAGGCCAGGCGGTCCCCCATGCGCAACCGTCGAGGCGTGCCCGGGGCCCAGGGGCTCTCGCCAGCGGCCTGGGCCGGCTGGACGGCCAGGCTGCGCTGGACCTGGGCGACCCGCTGACCCAGCAGGGACCCGTCCAGGCGTGCCCGATACAGGTTGCGCGAGCCCCGGCCCCGTACGAAGGCGCGGAAGACCCGCTCGGGCATGGTCAGCAGCCCCACGAAGAGGCCCCACAGGGAGATGACCCAGGCATAGGGTTGGGGGCCAGGCCCGCCGCTGCCCAGCTCCCAGGCCGAGATCTCGGACTCACCGCGCCAGTCCGTGGCATAGCCCGTCACCACGTGGTGGAGGTCGTGCACCTGGAGGGCCCGGGCCCGGGCGGCGCCGTTCGGGACCCGGTAGCGAAAGGACCCGAAGTCGGCCTCGGCCCAGGGTTCGTCGTAGCCCCCGGAGGGCCCGAAGCCGGCGTGGTCGAAGAAGTCCAGGCGCGCGCGTTGCAAGCTCTGGTGGGGGTCAGCGACAAAGGGAAGGGTGCTCATCGCCGCTAGAAGTGTGCACCGACCTGCAAGTGTCAACCCCGACTCGGCGGCAGCGTGCGCCGGCTAAGGTGGCCCCATGTGGCTCCTCTGGACGGTCCTGGCAGCCTGTGATGGCCAGACCGGCGACAGCGCAGTGCTCGCGGGCTGCGAACCGGACCCGGGGGACCCCGACGGGCGGGCCCTGAGCTGGTCCGGCGAGGGGCCGACCCACCTCATCGGCCTCTCCATCGACACGCTCCGGCGGGCGAGCGTCGGCCGGTACGCGGGATCCGGGGTCACCCCCTTCCTGGACGGGCTGCTGGAGGGCGGCGTGGCCCTGGACGATGCCAGGACCTGTGCCAACTGGACCCTGCCTGGGGTGACCTGTGCGCTCACGGGTCAGACCACCTTGGAGCAGGGCTTCGAGCCCCTGATCGCGGACAAGGACGCCGAGGGCCTGCAGCTGCCGGTCGCCCTCGAGACCCTGGCCACCTGGCTGGGCCAGGCCGGCTTCGCGTCGAGCCTGGTCAGTGCCAGCAAGCTCTTCAGCCACCACCAGCCGGTCAGCAACGGCTTCGACACCGTGGTCTTCGACGGCGAGGTCATCGCCGCGCCCCTGGTCGACGCCGCGGTGGGCCAGGCCCAGACCCTGCGGGCCCAGGCGGACGGATCGACCTACCTGCACGTGCACTTCCGGGATCCCCACGGCCCGTACGCGCCGCCCGAGTCCTACCAGGGCGACCTGGTCGGGGTGGACCTGGGGGACCACGACCCTCGGGAACAAGCCGGCATCTCGGCCCTTCGGCGGGACTGGCCGGACCTGTCCCAGGCCCAACGGGACGAGCTCCTGGGCGTGCTCTACCAGCTCTACGACGGCGAGCTCCGCTACCTGGACGACCAGCTCTCGCGGCTGTGGACCGAGCTGGATGGCGGTGGCCTGTTGGACGACACCCTGGTGGTGATCTGGTCCGACCACGGGGAGCAATTCTTCGAACACAGCGACCTGGGTCACGGCCGCAGCCTGCACCCCGACGAGGCGGACATGGTCGCCGGGTTCTGGGGGTCCGGGCTCGACTCCGGGGTCTGGACCGGCCCGGTCGGGCAGCCGGACTTGGTTCCGACGATCCTCGATGCCCTCGGCGTCCCGATTCCGGAGACCGTGACGGGCCAGGTCATCGGCACATCGCCGGCAGATCGGGTGCGCGTGAGCGGCACGGTCGACACGGCAGATGTCCCGATCTTCTCGGCCGATCGGGCGGGCTGGCGCATGACCTATGCCTGGGACGGTGACCGGGCGCTGTACGACCTCGAAGCGGACCCGGGGGAGCAGGTCGACGTGTACCGGGACCACCCGGCGACGGTGCACTGTCTCTGGGAGCACCTGGAGCCCCAGCTCGGCTTCGTGGATCGGACGCGGACCGACGGGGAGCCGGTCCGGCCCGGGCCCTGAGGTCGCACCCGAGCGGGGGTGGGGGCCTGGCGAACCCCCAGACGCCACGGGATACGCCAGGTCCATGAAGCCCCACACGCCGAGCCGGCATCCTCTGGACGGACTGAACCCCTTCGACGACGACGGGGTGCGCACCTGGTTCCAGGACCACCTGGACCGCGTCATTCACCTCCAGGGCCAGCCGACCGCGTCGCTGCACCTCCTGTTCGATGGCCATCGCGAGGTCCTGGACCTGGGTCGTGCCCTGGACCGGGACCCGGACTTCGATCCCGCCGCGACCTATGCCGAGCTGGTGGTCCGGCCCGCGGTGCGGGCGGTCGTGATGGTGGCGATGCTGGTGCGGGGCGACGGCGAGCGGGCCGCCGTGGCCATGAGCCAGGATCGCTATCGGGGCGAACCCAGCACCTGGTGGGCCGCGTGGCGCGGCTACGAGATGACCCAGGGCTGCATCGGGCGCTTCACTTCGGACTGGGAGCACGCGGTCGGGGAGGGCGTGCCCCCCGAGCCCTTCGGCTCGCTGGTCACCCCGAGCCCGGGCGCCACGCCGGCCACGGTGCTGCCGGGCAAGATGCCCGAGCCGGACCTGCGGGCGGCCTTCATCGACCTGGACCCCGACGCCCGCTTGCCCACCACGGCGCTGGAGATGACGGAGCTCGCCGCCGCGTCGACCATGCCGACCGTGGTGCGCGAGGGCCTGGACCACGCGCGCATCTTCCGGCTGCGCGGCCGTGCCTGCGAGATCTGGGAGATCCGGGGCAAGGAGCTTCCGTCGTCCATCGACGACCTGGTTCGCTACGTGTGCCAGATGGGCGAGCCGGCCGACGCCGTGGCCCTGGTCGTGGCGACGGTCTTCGAAGAAGACGGCGAGCCGCTCGAGGCGGTGCAGATCCGGGCAGAGCTGGGCGACGGCGCGGCCGATCGCTACTTCACCTTTCGGCTGCCCCCGGGAGGCACCCGGGCCGTCATCTCCAAGACCCACTGGCAGGAGAGGGCGCGGGATCCGCAGCGCGGGTGGCTCGGGGTGGACCCACTGGTGAGCTGGGAGCTCTACGTGAAGATGCCCTCTGCGGGGGGTGCGGGGGATGCGTGAGGCGAGGGCTATGCTCGACCGTATGAGGCAGCCCACGCTCACGTTGGCGTTCGTCCTTGGGGTCGGATGCCTGGCGGACCGGGACGACTACGAGGCGGCCCGGGCGCACCTGATGGACATCGACGGCGACGGCGACCTGAACGTGATCTACGGCGGGGGAGACTGCGACGATCACGATCCCGAGGTCAGCTCCGAGCAGCCCGAGCTGTGTGGAGGCTCGGACGAGGACTGTGACGGGACCATCGACGAGGAGGGCGCAGTGGATGCCCCCACGTGGTTCGGTGACGGCGACGCCGACGGCCACGGGGACCCCGAGATCAGCGTGGTGGCCTGCGACCCGCCCCTCGGTTTCGTGGACGTCGACGATGACTGTGACGACGGCAACGCCGCGCTGCACCCGGACACGATCTGGTACGTCGACTCCGACGGCGATGGCTTCGGCGATCTCGACTACGCCGTCCAGGAGTGCTTTCCGGGTCCTGGCTATTCCCTGTCGCCCGGTGACTGTGATGACGGCGACGCACAGAGCTGGCCCGGGGCCGACGAGGTCTGCGGGGGTGGGGACGAGGACTGTGATCAACAGGTGGACGAGGCCGGCGCGGTGGATGCCGTCGAGTGGTACCGGGACGAGGATGAGGATGGGTATGGCGAGGAGGACTCGTCCACGATCGCCTGTGTGGGTCCGGAGGGGTGGGTCGCGGTGGGGGGCGACTGCGACGGGACGAGCGCTGAGGTGAACCCTGGCCAGGCGGAGGTCTGCCAGGATCGGAGGGACAACGACTGCGACGGCACACAGGCAGGATGCGTGCCCTTCGGAGAACAGGCGATCGATGCCTATGCCGACCGATTCGAAGGGGTTGCCCCCGGAGACCGGCTGGGAAGCTCGGTGTCGGCGGGCGGCGTCCACGAGCTTGCCTTCCAGGACGGCCTGGTGGTGGGCGCACCCGGGTTCCAAGCGGCAGGTGCCACCTGGTACTTGATGAGCTCGGATGTGTGGCTGGCCCCCGACACGATCGACGCCGTGCCTTCTCGCCACCAGGGCGCCGAGGGCGCCGAGTTCGGGTCCGCGGTGGCCTCGTGTGGGGATCTGGATGGCGACGGCTGGGATGACATCATCGTGGGCGGTCCCGGGGACAGCCTGACGCAGCCGGGCGCGGTGACCGTGTTCCTCGGGCCCGTGACCGGTGCAGTGGACGCGAGTGCGGATGCCGCTTGGCGGTTCAGCGGTGCTGCTGGCGAGCAAGCCGGCCTTGCCGTCGCCGGCGGTCTGGATCTCGATGGGGATGGGGGCGCGGATCTGGTGGTGGGGGCGCCGGGACCAGCCGCCGGCACGGGCCAGATCGGAGCGGTGTACATCCTGCCCTACGAGGAGGGCGCGGCGGTCACGGAACAGGACGCCGAAGTGGTGCTGACGGGGGTCGCCGATCCGAGCCAGGCAGGTGCCGGCTTGCTCTTGCACGAAGATCTCAACGGCGATGGGGTGCCCGATCTGGTGGTCGGAGCGCCGGCGTTCGACGGCGGGACGACAACGGGTGCCGTCTACCTGTGGCACGGGCCCGTCACCGCCTCATCGCTCCTGTCCGACGCCGACTACACGCTGCTCCCCTACACCAGGGACGCGCCGGGTGAGGCGTTGGCCAGCGCGGGAGACCTCGACGGGGATGGCCTGGACGACATCCTGGTGGGCAGCCCTCGGTACAGCGGCGTGGCAACCCATGCTGGGGCCGTCTACGTGGTGCCGGGGGCGGGCCTGGCCGATGGCCAGCTGGAGTCCGCACCGGGGATCCTGCGCGGGCACACCGAAGGAGAGCTCGCGGGCAGCGCGGTCGCCGGCGGCGGTAGCTACGATCTCGGCGACTGGCCCGATGTCCTGGTCGGTGCCCCGGGAGCGAGTCACGGCGGGCAGGACGCAGGGGCGATCTACCTGGCGCTGGGGCCGATCTCAGGGACGCACTCGCTGTCCGAGGCCCACGGCGTCCTGGTGGGCGAGAACCCCGGCGATGCCCTGGGGGCCAGGTTGGCCTACATCGGGGACCTGAGTGGCGCGGGTGACGGCTATGGGGACTTTGCAGCCGGGGCCCCGGGGTGGCCGGGCGATGGCTCGGGCACCGGTGCCCTCTACGTGCTGATGGGCAATGGATGGTAGTCGCGCCACCGCTCGGGCTTCAGGTGCCTCACAGCGCCGGCAGCGTCGAACCAGCACGGCATCGCGGAGCTGCGGTTCCCGCGCATGTCGCCCAGCAGACGCGCGACGGCCTCGGTGGGGGTCTCGGCGCCGGGCCGGGGCCCCTCCAGGAATCCAGGCGCCAGCTTGGGCAGGGCACCGACCAGAGTCTCGGCCGGTGCGGTGTTCCCCAGCGCACTCGCGAGCAGGGCCAGGTTGATCTTTGTGGAGACTCTCTTGGGACTCGTGGCGAGCGCCTGGGCTAGATCGGATCGGGCTGCCTCGAGCTGTCCCGCCCTCCGATGCGCTTCGCCCCGGTAGACGTAGAGTGTGGGTCCGGGGGTGGTGTGCTCGAGCCCCTCGTTCCAGGTCTGGAAGGCCCGGCCAAGATCTCCCGCCAGGAGCGCACAGGCGCCCAGTCCGATCCAGGCCCACTTCGTCCGCCGGTCCAGCGTCAGCGCTCGTCGGAACTCCCGCTCGGCCCGCCCCAGCTGCCCCTGCCAGACCAGGAGCTCTCCCCGGTAGGTGTGCAGCACCGGGGCAGGCCCGCAAGAGTCCTCGAGGGCGTCGAACGCGTCCAGGGCGGCATCCATACCCCGTGTGCGGTGGCGCATCTGGATCTGGCGGCAGCGATTTCGGATCGGTGTCACGAGCTCGAAGGCCTCGAGCTCGCCTCTGTCGTTGCGTCGAATCGGGTGGGTCGTGCGGTTGCCCCCCAGTCGCTCCAGCGTCTGTAGCAGGACGGTCTCGCAGGGTGTCTCCGGCCCGTAGGATTCCATCGCCTCGATCCCGATGACGCTCCGAATCGAAGGCAGGATCTCCTCGAACCCGGGCGGGGCGGTCGCGAGGACCGCCGGGCTGGGGGACGAAGCGCCGGTGCAGAGGAGCCGGAGGCAGGCGGCCGCGAGCGCGTACTGGGACGAGCCTTGCTGCGCGCGGTGCGCCCGGGTCACCCCCTCGGCGTACCGCCCGACCCGAAAGCAAGCCTCGCTGTACCAGACGTGTGCTTCTGCAGACAGGTCATCGCCGGCTGCCAGTGTGGCGATCGCCGTCGTCGGGTCACCGTCGGCGACGGCCCGTCCGGCGGTCACCACCACGTCGTTGTGGGCCTTGTCACCCGGCTCGGTCCGGTCCAGTCGCCACAGGGCCAGGCGTGCCTCCCATCCCGTGGCGTGCCCCGCGGCTACGGCCAGGCGCTGGGCTGGGGCGAGCAGCCCGGCCCCGAGACAGATCGGAATCCACGCGCTGGCGTCGAAGTCCTCAACGGCCTCCGCTTGGCTCAGCGCCTCCAGGAGGCCCGGGACGTCCCCCACTGCGGCGCTGATCCGTGCCCGCAGCACCGGATCGATCGGCCAGGTCCCGTACGCACCCAGTGCGTCTCGCGCGGCGTGGGGATCCCCCAGGTCGAGCTGCAGTTGACAGAGCCGCCTGGCTGCTCCCGGTGAGCGCGAGCCCATGTGCGCCAGGACATCCAGCGCGCGCGGGATGAGTCCGAGTCTGTTCAGGCACTCATACGTGAGCTCGCTCGCTTGGGGATCCGTCTTGGCCGGTGTCGGCGCCTGCTCGAGCATGTCCAGGGCGGTTGCTGGAAGGTCGAGCCGAAGCAGCAAGCGAGCGAGCCTGTGGGTCAGCTGGGTTCGTCGTGGCAACCGTGAGACGGCTCTGCGCGCGTCCTCTCGGGCGGCTTCGAGCGCCTGGCTTCGCAGCTTGGCCTCGGCGAGGCACAGATAGAGCAAGGGGTCCGATGGGAACGCCTGAACGAGGTCGTTCAGTGCGCGGATCGCGTCGGCTGCCCGGCCCTGTTGGATGGCCTGGATGGCCTGACGTACCGCGGGGTCGGCTACCAGGGCGCCAGCCAGGGCACACCTCCTCGGGCAAGGCCGTAACGGGATCGGCCGGCGAACAGCTGCGGTACCGTCGCACCAGGAGGACCGCGCCCATGATCGCACTCGCAACCCTCTGGCTGGCCTGCGCCGGCGGAAACGCCGAGTACGAAGGCGACGAGCCGGGCGAGTGCTCAGACGCGGCCGACAACGACCAGGACGGGCTGTTCGACTGCGATGACGAGGGGTGTGTGGGGAGCGCCGACTGCCCTGCGGAACAGACCTACGACCCTTCCGCTCCGGCCGCACCGACCGTGGCGATCACGCCGGCGGAGCCAACCCCCTGGGAGGATCTCGTCTGCGCGGTGGTCGAGGAGTCCGTGGACCCCGAAGGAGACGTGGTCAGCTACGGCTACCGCTGGCTGGTAGACGACGCCAACGCCGGCATCTATGACGAGACCGTGCCGCTGGACCAGACGGCGGACGGCCAGAGCTGGACCTGCGAGGTGACGCCCTTCGATGGCGAGCACGAAGGGCCGCCTGGGACCGCAGCAGTCGACGTGACCGATCCCAACCAGGGCGTCACCGACCTGCTCCTGGTGCTGGATGCGTCCTCCAGCATGTCGGACGAGGCTGGCTCGCTGCTGATCCACCTCGACCTGTTGTTGGCGGCCTTCGAGGGCCGCGGGTCCCGGGCCGGCGTCGTGACGGTCGACGTCGATGGCCTGGGCGGCGCCCTGGTGGCTCCGTGGCTGGACCTCACGGCCGAAGACAGTGGCGACAGCCTGCGCCACGCCATCGCCTGCGAAGCCACGTGCTGGAACCAGGCCGAGGTCCCCAGCGATCCGGGCTACGACCCTGACGAGCCGCTGACGGTCATCACCAGCGAGTGGCTGGACGACCTCTGCGGCTTCGGGGCCTGGGAAGACAGCTGCGGCGGCGGCAATGAGGAGGGCCTGGAGGCGCTGCTCGACGCCCTGTGCCGTGCTTCTCCGGACCCGCCAAAGGACTGCTTTGGAGGGCCGTCGGTCCTGACCCCGGCCGACGCCGGGTCCAGCGAGGGCTTGCCCCGAGATGGCACAACGCTGCTGGCGCTGATCATCAGTGACGAGGGCGATGGGTCCCGACGCCTGAGCACGGGGGAGAGCGACCCGGAGATCTACCGTCAGCTCTATGGGGCGTTCGACCTGGACCTGCGGATCGCGGTGGTCGGGCCGCCCTATGAGAACGGGAGCCTGACCTGCAACAGCGGCGGTGCCAACACCTGGGGCACGGAGCGGTATCAGATCCTGACGGCGGAGAGCGGCTTCACGTACCAGGGCATCGCTGCGGAGAGCGAGACGGGGGATTGTGGCGAGCGCATGGAGGAGGCTCTGACTGAGCTGGCGGCGGAGATCTGAGGCGCTCAGGGGCGGCCCCCGTAGAGCCGACTCATCAGCTGCACCGATGCTTGATAGCACCCCATGCAGCTGTCGACGCCGCGTCGGGCGGCCGCGGCCTGGGGTGACCGCCAGATGTGCTCGAGGGTCTGTTCCCGGAGGTTGCCCACGGTCTGCGTCCGCAGCCCACAGGCCACCACGTCGCCGTTCGGCAGGACATAGGCCAGGCTGCGCAGCTCCTGGCAGTCGAAGCGCAGGTTCGGTCCCTCGGCGACCAGCCGGTCCAGCAGCTGGGCGTCCGTGCGGCCCAGGAACAACGCCTCGAGGACCCGGTAGCCGCCTGGCCGGCGACGGCCGTCAGCCTGCCGGCGATAGGCGTCGAGATCGGTCAGCGGCAGCCCGGTCCGGGCCAGGGTGTGGGGCTCCTCCCGAAAGAGCACCGGCTTGACCGGGATGCCGGGAAAGAACCCGACCCCCAGCGACTGGCACCACAGCCGCGCCCGCCAGAGGTCTCTCAGCGACGCGTCGTGCACGTGGTAGTTGACCCCCAGCGAGAAGTCCACGCGTCCCCGCAGGGCGGCCAGACCCTCCACGGTGCGGCGCATCCGCGAGAAGCTGCCGGGGCTGCGGCGCGCGTCGTGGCCGATGCGCCAGCCCTCCATCGAGACTCTCAGGTGCAGGCGTGGCCAGCCGTGGTTCGAGACGACCTCCAGCACCCGCTCGGGGTGGTCCCCGGTGGTGTTGAGCTGGAAGATGTAGGGCCGCACCTCGGCCTTGACGGTGCGCACCACGTCGTCGATGTCCTCGCGAGCAAAGGGATCTCCGCCCAGCATCTTGATGACATCGAGGCCCCGCAGTCGGCCCAGCACGGTGCGCAGCTCGTCCGGGGTGCACTCGGGCCAGCGCTGCGGGTGGCAGCTCTGGCAGCGGGCGCAGGAGGGCTCGCAGCGAAAGGTCGCGTAGATGTGGGCCACCCGCGGCAGCGGCGTGCGGCCGGCTCGGCGGCTCAGGCGAGCGCCGAGCAGGTGCAGCAGCGCGTTGACTCGTGCACGGTCCAGGTCCCCAGGATGGTGCCGGGCAGCGCGTTCCTCCTCCGTCGAACGACGGAGCTTGCAGCCTGACGGTGGCTGGGCTCATCGGCCGATCGACCGAGGTTTCGGGCGCATCGACCGGTAAGAGCAAGTGCCCCAACCGAGGTCAGCATGCTCCCCGACTCCGTCGACGTCGTCATCATCGGTGCCGGTCCCTCTGGAACCGCTGCCGCCGCCATGCTCCACCAGCACGGCCTGAAGCCCCTCGTGCTGGAGCGCGACACCTTCCCGCGCTTCGTCATTGGCGAGAGCCTGCTGCCGCGCTGCATGGCGCTGCTGGACGAGTGCGGGCTGTTGAAGTGCTGCCTGGAGCGAGGCTACCTGGTCAAGACGGGCGCCGAGTTCCTGCGTGGCGACGAGCGCTGCTCATTCTCCTTCAGTCAGCAGCACACCAAGGGCTACGGCTGGACCTGGCAGGTGCAGCGGGACGACTTCGACAAGACCCTGGCCGACGCGGTCGAGGCCATGGGGGTGCCGATCCACTACCGGCACGAGGTGGTGGACGCGAGCTTCGGGCCGAGCCCCGTGGTCACGGTCCGCACCCCCGAGGGGGCCGAGCAGCAGATCCGGACGAAGTTCGTGATCGACGCCAGCGGCTACGGCCGGGTCCTGCCCCGCCTGCTCGACCTGGACACGCCCTCGCACCTGCCCGTGCGCCACTCCCTGTTCACGTGGGTGGACAACGACGAGCGGGAGCCCGGTGAGCTGGGCGGCCGCACCTGGGTCGCCATGCACCCCGGCGGGGCCTGGATCTGGGTCATCCCGTTCGCCGACGGCCGCACGTCGGTGGGCATCGTGGCGGAGCCCAAATTCTTCGAGACCTGGCCGACGGACCCGACCGAGCGCTTCTCGGCGATCATCGCCAGCGAGCCCAACGTGGCGCACCGGCTGCGCCACGCCGACGTGGCCTTCGCCCCCGTCCTGATCGAGGGCTACTCGGTCGGCGTCAAGCAGCTCTTCGGGCCTGGCTGGTGCCTGGTGGGCAACACCACGGAATTCCTGGATCCGGTGTTCTCCAGCGGGATCACGCTGGCGTTCGAGTCCGCCGTCGCCGCCGCCAAGGTCGTGGCCTGTGAGCTCGAGGGCCAGGAGGTGGACTGGCAGACCGAGTACGCGGACCACCTCATGGCGGGGGTGGACTGCTTCCGCACCTATGTGGACGCCTGGTACTCCGGGGACCTGCCGGCGGTCTTCTTCGCCCCGGACCCGCCGACGAACGTGCAGGCGCAGGTCTGCTCAGTGCTCGCCGGCCAGGCCTGGGACCGGAGCAATCCCTTCGTGTCCCGGCACGCGACCAAGCTGCCGCAGCTGGTCCGGCTGGTGGGCGGGGCACCGTAGCGGACGTCGCTCAGCCCTTCGGCGTAGGGTGCAATATATTGCATCCGTAGATTGTCGGAGGGCAGTATAGTGCAGACCGGCGTAGCGTGATTGGGACTCTGGAGGTCCCATGATCGACTCCCCGCCGATCTTCGAGGAGTGGCGCGGCCTGTCCCTCGACGACGTGCTCGGGCTGTGCCGCGACACGGTCGAGGAGCCCGAGTTCCCGATGGTGGCCCGCTGGCGCGAGTCCGGGCGCAAGGTGGTCGGGCACTTCCAGGTCTACTTCCCCGCCGAGCTGGTGCACGCGGCGGGGGCGCTGCCCCTCAAGGTGCGGGGAGCCCCCTGCGAGCCGGCGACCGCCGACTCCCGCTTCGGGTCGTACCTGTGCTCGATCCTCAAGACGTCGCTGGAGCTGGCCCTGTCCGATCGGATCGCGCTGGACATGTTCGTCACCCACCCGATCTGTGACGCGGCCCGCAACCTGGCCGCCGTCTGGGGACGCAACTTCGCCTACCCCTGCCAGATCCTCTACCTGCCCCAGAACGCCAACTCGGCCCACAGCGCCGCCTACCTCCGCGACGAGTACGACCGGCTGCTCGAGGCCGTGTGCGAGATCACGGGGACCGAGGTGACCGACGACGCGCTGCGGGCCTCCATCGCGCTCTACAACCGGAACCGGGCGCTCATGCGCCGGCTCTACGACCTGAAGCGGGAGACCCCCTGGAAGGTCTCGGCCGAGGACGCCTACTGCCTGGTCTCCATCGGCGGCATGATCCCCGTCGAGGAGCACAACGCCCTGTTGGCTTGGGTGCTGCCCCAGCTCGAGGCCCGCGAGACCAGGGCCCAGGACCGGGTCCGGGTCGTCTTCGAGGGTGCGTTCTGTGAGCAGCCTCCGCTGGACCTGATCCGCATGGTGGGCCGCTCCTGCTACGTGGTCGACGACGACTTCCTGATCGGGCTCCGCTGGATCCTGGAGGACGTGCCGACCGAGGGCGATCCCCTGCTGGCCCTGGCGGAGTCCTACCTGGAGCGCTCCAGCTACAGCCCGGTCCAGCACGACGACCGCAAGCGCAAGGAGGCGATGCTCCTGAGGCGCTGCGAAGGTGCCGGGGCCGAAGCGGTGGTGCTCGCGGCGGCCAAGATGTGCGAGCCCGGTCTGGAAGAGCAGGTGGCCTACATCCACGCCCTCGAGGAGCGCGGCCTGCCGTACTTCGTGAGCGAGTTCGAGGAGAACATGACCAGCTTCTCCACGCTGGAGCTGCAGGTCGAGACCTTTGTAGAGAACCTGCTGTTCGGCTGAGCCGAGGAGGACCGAATGACCCCCGCAGACTCCCTGGTCGGCCGCGGCAACGAGGAAGGCGCCGCGCTCTTCCGCTCCTGGTTCGAGGAGCTGGGGGGCGTGGCCGAGAAGAGACAAGGTGCTGCCTACGTCTTCGTGATGGGCAGCGTGGTGGAGATCCTCAAGTCCTTCGACATGCCGGTGGTCTTTCCCGAGATCACGTCGCTGCAGACGGCGATCCGACGGGTCGCCCACGACTACCTGAACGAGGCCGAGGACCTGGGGTACTCCCCGGACATCTGCGGCTACGTCAAGGCCGACGTGGCGCTGCAGAGGCGCGGTGGCCAGCACCCGATGGGCACCATCCCCAGGCCGAGCATCGCGGTCTACACCAACGCCTGCAACACCTACATCAAGTGGGCCGAGATCTGGGAGCGCATGTACGGCATCCCGATCGTGACCATCGATGTGCCCGGCACCCGCCAGGCGGGCTGCCAGACCTGGCCCGGCGAGCGCCGCTTCGAGAACGACCGGCGCTACGTCGAAGGCCAGCTCCGGGAGCTGATCGCCACCTGTGAGACCGTCACCGGCCAGGCCTTCGACATCGACAAGCTCCGGGAGACGATGGGGCACGCCAACCGGGTCAGCACCTGCTGGGCCCGGGTGCTGGCGCTGAACCGCTCCCGTCCCTCGCTGTTCAACGCCCTGACCGACGGCACGATCTACCTGGGCGTGGCCAATGGCTTCCGGGGCACCCCCGAAGGGACCCGGTACTTCGAGCGGCTCGTCGAGGAGCTGGAGTACAAGGCCGCCCACGGCATCGGCACCACCACCGAGGAGCGCTACCGGCTCAGCTTTCTCGGCGTGCCCTGCTACCCGATCTTCCGGCGGTTCAACGAGCTGTTCGCCGAGTGGGGCGGGACCTTCGTGAGCTCGACCTACCTCTGGTTCGCCTCGGGCGGCACCAACCGGGACTATCAGTACGACCTGGCCGATCCCATCGCCAGCCTGGCCGAGGGCCTGCTGCTCAGCGTGCGGGACGCGATGGACAGCATGTTCCACCCGCACACGATGGTGCGGCAGATGATCGAGGACTACGCCATCGATGGCGTGGTCTTCCACCCGATCAAGAGCTGCCGCACGGTGTCGACCGGGCTGGCCGACAGCCGGCGGGCGCTCATGGAGGAGACCGGGCTGAACAGCCTCTTCATCGAGTCGGACATGATGGACCGGCGGGTGGTCTCCGAGGCTCAGCTCAAGAACAGGATCGACGCGTTCTTCGAGGGCCTGGCCTCTCGC
>Ga0114932_10003250_pt1 | contig 16168 bp, 15 predicted proteins | sample 2SBtaG_2_FD_87286 | JGI IMG/M metagenome (GOLD analysis project Ga0114932, IMG submission 87286) | Deep subsurface microbial communities from Kolumbo volcano to uncover new lineages of life (NeLLi) - 2SBTROV12_ACTIVE470 metaG | ecosystem: Environmental > Aquatic > Marine > Volcanic ... | reverse complement strand
CAACGGATAAGCCCAGACAGCAAATGCGCTGCGCGTGGCAAAATCCTTGTCGCCAACCCGCATCGGCAGACGCGTCAGCAACCCCAGAGCCAGAACGATGTCAACGCAAGCAAAAGGGCGACTGGTTTGGGTGTCGTGCATGGGACGAAAACTTGCGTTTTTGGGGCTTTCAACAGCTGGTGTAGCCGCTAAACAGGCGCACATTCAATGCGCAATCAAAGGCACCGATTTCTATGACCGACACGGAACCGTTTAGGACGCTGGCAGAATTTGCTGTGCTTTTGCAAAGTTTTGCCTCAGAGGACGTCCACGCGAAAAAAGCAGCGGCCGCCCGCAACGCCGAGTTGACCAAACCGCCCGGTGCGCTGGGGCGGCTCGAAGAAATCGCCCAGTGGTATGCCGGTTGGCGGGGTGACGCGGCCCCGTTTATCAGCCATCCGCAAGTAGCGATATTTGCGGGCAACCATGGTGTCAGCGCGCTTGGTGTGTCGGCCTTTCCCACCGAGGTCACCGCGCAAATGGTCGGGAATTTTTCCGCAGGAGGTGCGGCGATCAACCAGCTGTGCGCAGCGGCGGGCGCGACGTTAACCGTCGAGGCCTTGTCGCTGGATCAGCCAACGGCCGATTTTACCACAGGCCCCGCCATGACCGAAGACGAGGTCGTGAAAGCGCTATTGACCGGCTGGAACAGCGTGTCGCGCACCACCGATTTACTGGTCACGGGCGAGATGGGTATCGGCAATACCACCGCCGCAGCGGCCATATCCTGTGCGCTGTTCGGCGGTGACGCCGCCGACTGGGTCGGGCGTGGCACCGGTGTGGACGACGACGGGTTGGCGATCAAAACGCGCGTTGTAACTACCGGGCTTGCGCGTCATGCGGCGGTGCCGGACCAGCCGCTGGAAGTTTTGCGCTGCCTTGGCGGGCGCGAATTGGCGGCGATGGTCGGGGCGATTGCGCGGGCGCGCGTGTGGCGCGTTCCGGTGGTGTTGGACGGATTTATCTGCACCGCAGCGGCGGCGGTGCTGGCCAAAGCGGTGCCTGGCGGGCTTGATCACTGTATCGCCGGGCATAGGTCGGATGAAAACGCACACGCGCGTCTTCTGGAGGCGCTCGGCCTGCGCCCGCTGCTTGATCTGGGGCTGCGTCTGGGCGAAGGCTCTGGCGGTGCGCTGGCGATCCCCATTGTGCGTGCGGCTCTGGCGTGTCACTCGGGCATGGCAACATTCGCCGAAGCCGGGGTGTCCGGAACGTAGGTTCGCCACTTTTTTGGCGCGGCTTTAAGCGTTTGAAGCGCTTTCCTCTGCGGTGGTGTCAGCCTCTTTAACGGTGAACGCCGTGATTTGATTGTTGTTAAGCTCGCGGGCTTTGGCGACCATGGCGGTGTTGTCTTCAAAGGGAACATCGGGATCCCACAGTTCGGCCATTTCAAGCATGGCGCGTCGGTCGAGCTTAAAAAAATCGTCGGCTGCGGTTTCAACTTCGAACGCTGTTAACCCCATGTTTTCAAGCACATATTTACCGGCGCGCATCGAACTGTCGAAAGTTTCACGCACGATGTCATTGGCGCCTGCGCGAAACAATTCGTACACGTTCAGACGATTGCGCGCCCGGGCGATGATGTGGATATCGGGCCGCAGGCGGCGCGCTTGTTTGACCAGTTTCACCGCCGCGTTCATGTCGTCCACAGCCACAACTAATATTTTGGCGTGCAGAATTCCCGCCGCGTGCAGCAGTTCGGGTCGGGTGGGGTCACCATAATGCGCCACCGAACCAAATTTGCGCAGCATGCGCAGAATATTGATGTCGTGATCAAGCACCGTGGCGTTCATGCCGCTCATTACGGCCATGCGATTGACCACCTGTCCGAAACGCCCGACTCCCGCAATGATGATTGGTGCGTGGCCGTCGATGTCGTCGGCCTGCTGCTGTTGCGGGGTTTCGGCGAACCGTTCGGCAAGTTTCTCGAACGCAATGAACAAAAGCGGTGTCAACATCATCGACAGCGCGATCACCAACAACAGCGTCTGTGACAGATCGAACGGAATGACGTTGGTCTGCACCGTGAAGCCGATCAGCACAAAACCAAACTCGCCGGCCTGGGCAAGCCCAAGGGTGAACAACCACTGATCGCGCCCTTTCAGGTGGAAAATGCGCGCAAGAATAAACAGCACAAGCGCTTTGGTGCCCATAACGCCAAGTGTCAGGCCAAATACCGTCGTGAAATTGCCAAACAGGATGTTAAAATTGATACCTGCACCCACCGTAATGAAAAACAATCCCAATAGCAGGCCTTTGAACGGTTCAATGTCGGATTCCAATTCGTGGCGGAACTCAGAGTTGGCCAGAACGACACCCGCCAAAAACGTCCCCAAAGCCGGTGACAAACCCACCAGTGTCATCAAAAGCGCAATGCCGATGACCAAAAGCAACGTGGCCACTGTGAACATTTCGCGCAGTTTCAGCGTGGCAATGATCTGGAACAGCGGCCGCGACAGATAGTGACCTCCCAGCACGACCGTAGCCACAGCACCGATGGTCACCAGCGTGACGCCCCAGCCGGGCAACCCTTCGACCAGAGACATTGACGCATCGTCACTGCCGTGCGTAGCAATTTCGTTGTGCAGACCCGGCAGCGCCAAAAGCGGGATCAGTGCCAGCATCGGGATGACGGCAATGTCCTGCGTCAGAAGGACGGAAAAACTGTTGCGTCCGCCGGGGGTTTGCATCAGGCCCTTTTCGTTCAGTGTCTGCAGCACAATCGCCGTAGACGACAGCGCAAAGGTCAGCCCGATCGCCAGCCCGACCGTCAGCGGCAGTCCGGTGAGCACGCAGACACCGGTGATCGCGCCTGTGGTCAGCGAAATCTGCAAGCCGCCAAGGCCGATGAGACGGTGGCGCATGTCCCACAGCGCGCGTGGCTCCAGCTCCAGCCCGACAACGAACAGCATCATCACCACGCCAAACTCGGCGAAGTGCTGCAAATCCTTCGTTTCCGAACCAACCAGCCCGATAACCGGCCCGATCACGACACCGGCAATCAGATAGCCAAGCACCGATCCAAGGCCCAGCTTTTTGGCAATGGGAACCGCGATCACAGCAGCACCCAGATAAATTGTCGCCTGAAACAGAAAGCTTTCCATGGTTACCCCTACAGATGGATCGGCAGCGGTGCGTCGGCTTTGGTCTGATCCATGACGATTTGGCTTTGCACACGCGCCACGGCATCGTGGGGCAGAAACACCTCGTGTACAAGCCTGTTGAGCGCCTGAAGATCGGCGCAGTAAACACGCAGCAAATAATCAGCTTCACCGGTCAGGGTCCAGGCGCTGACCACCTCTTCACGGGTGCGGATCAGTGACTGAAAACGACCGGCGGACCGCGGGGTGTGTGTGACCATCGACACCTGCACGAACGCCTGAACATTCAGGCCCAGATGGACCGGATCCAACCGCACGGAAAATCCATCGATATAACCTTCTGCCTGCAGCGCAGCGCGGCGACGTGCGGACTGCGAAGGCGACAGATTCAAAATGTCGCCAAGCTCTGACGAAGTGAGTCGCGCGTCTTTTTGCAGCGCTTTCAAAAGGCGAATATCGGTATGGTCAAGCATTTGAACGGGAGTTTAGCGCATGATTTGTGAAAAACATACACAAATTACGTATATTTTTGCGATATATTCACAAATTTTGCGCAACAACCGCATGGGTTCTGCGTTAGTATCACGACATTCATTGACAGGAGTTAGCCATGGGTCCCTTCCCGCACGACGCACCGCAACAGCCGATCAGCGCGACCAATCCTGCGGGAACCAACGGTATGGAATTTGTCGAATTCGCCCACGACGACCCGTCCAGGCTGCGCGATACATTTGGCAAAATGGGGTTCGTCAACACCGCCAAACACAAAACCAGGAACATCGAACTGTGGCAGCAGGGCGATATTACCTATGTGATCAATGCCGAGCCCGGTTCGATGGCCATGAATTTTGCCGCCCTGCACGGCCCCTGTGCGCCGTCGATGGCCTGGCGTGTTGTTGACGCGAACAAAGCCTATGCACATGCGGTGTCCAAGGGCGCCAAAGGCTACACGGGACGCGATAAAACGCTGGACGTGCCAGCGATCTACGGGATCGGCGACAGTCTGATTTACTTCATCGATACTTACGGCAATATCGGCTCGCCCTACGCTGATGAGTTTGATTTTTTCAACACCACCGAGCCAAACGAGGGGTTGGGATTTTACTATCTCGATCATCTGACCAACAATGTGCATCGCGGCAACATGGACCACTGGTTCAATTTTTATTGCGATATTTTCGGGTTCAAACAAATCCGGTTCTTTGACATCGAAGGGCGTCAGTCCGGGTTGTTTTCGCGTGCGCTGACGTCACCGTGTCAGCGTATTCGTATCCCCATCAACGAAAGCAAAGACGACCACAGCCAGATCGAGGAATATCTGAAACGATATAACGGCGAAGGTATTCAACACATCGCCGTGGGGACCGAGGACTTATACGGGGGGACCGACAGGCTGGCGGCAAACGGGGTAAAATTCATGCCAGCGCCCAATCGCCACTATTATGCGCAAAGCATAGACCGGGTGCACGGGCATTGCGAACCACTTGATCGTATGCAGACCCACGGCATTCTGATCGACGGCGAAGGGGTGGTCGATGGTGGGGAAACACGGATTCTGCTGCAGATATTTTCTAAAACCGTGGTCGGGCCGATCTTTTTTGAATTCATCCAACGCAAAGGCGACGACGGCTTTGGCGAAGGCAACTTTCAGGCGCTGTTTGAAAGCATCGAGGCCGACCAGATGTCGCGCGGTGTCCTGACGGGAACGTAAGTGCGGCATCCAAGACATTGACATGGCTGTGTTTCTGGTGTCTTAGGCACCAAAGAACGACGGCGCGTTACAAATAGGGCGCCAAAATCGACCCCGCGGCCAACTCTGCCTTTCATAAAGCGCCAGAGCCTGTCGCATCCGACAGGATTTAACTCTGGACACGCCTGCACACATGTGCAGGCCGAATGAAAGATATAGACGTGACATTTAAAAACCTTGGGCTGGGCGATGCGCTGCTCAAAACGCTGGCCGACGAAGGCTACGACACTCCGACGCCCATTCAAAATAAGGCGATACCACCGATCCTTAAGGGACACGACGTGGTGGGCCTTGCCCAGACGGGCACCGGCAAAACCGCAGCTTTTACGCTGCCGCTATTGCACAGGATGATGGGTGAAATCCCCGCCAAATCGCCGCGCGACGTGCGGATGCTGGTCTTGTCGCCAACCCGCGAACTGGCGGCGCAAATCGAAACGGCGGTCAAAACTTATGGCCGCGGGCTGGGCCTGTGGTCCGCTTCGGTTGTCGGCGGCGTGCCTGTGCGGCGGCACAGATTGGCGCTGAAAAACGGCATCGACATCCTTGTGGCCACGCCCGGGCGGCTCGAAGATCTTGTGGCGCAAAAAATCATCCGCCTTGACCGCGTGCAATCCGTGGTGCTGGACGAGGCTGACCAGATGCTCGACATCGGGTTTTTACCGGCGATCAAGCGCATTTTGAAACTGTTGCCAAAGAAGCGCCAGACTTTGCTGTTTTCCGCAACGATGCCCAAGGAAATCAAAGCGTTATCTAACGACTATCTAAGCGAAGCTGTCGAAGTTTCCGTGACACCCGCCGCAACCACGGTCGAGAAAATCAACCAAAGCGTCATGCATATGCAACCCGGCGACAAACCCAGTGCCGTGGCAAAGTTGATCAAGGCAAATCCAGGAAAACGTGTGATTATTTTCACGCGTACCAAACGCGGAGCGGACAAGGTGACGCGCAAGTTAAACTCGGAAAACCTGTCGGCGGAGGCCATTCACGGCAACAAGTCGCAAAACCAGCGCACGCGCACGTTGGCAGCGTTTCGCGATGGATCCAAACCCGTGCTGACCGCCACCGACATAGCCGCGCGCGGTATCGACGTGCCCGGGGTCGAGTTGATTGTGAATTACGATCTGCCGCATGTGCCGGAAAGCTATGTACACCGCATTGGCCGCACGGCCCGCGCCGGTGCCTCGGGTCTGGCCGTGTCGTTTTGCACGGCTGACGACGTCAAACTTTTGCGCGCCATCGAACGGCTGATCCGCCTCAAAATTCCGGCGCTGATGGTTGACGGCACAGCGATACCTGAAAGCGCGCCAGAAGTTTTGGAAACGCCGCGCCCGCCCAAACACCGACCGCGCCGCCGGTTCAACCGTGATGGGGACAGTGGCGACTCTATGGCAATGAAGCCGAAAAAGTCACGTCGGCGCAGACCGCGCCGCAAACCGGCCAGCGCCGCCTGAACGTGCATTTCTCGCGTCGCTGGACATGATCCGGCGCGCGCGCCATGGTATACGGGATTGACGTAGATCACGAAATGATTGCGCGATACCCTATGACGCCCGCAGATTTTGACAATATTCCGGAATGCGCGCTGCGCTGGATATCGCAGGGCAGGCCGGTGGTTTTGGCCACGGTGATCGAAACCTGGGGCTCCTCACCACGGCCCGTCGGCGCGCAGATGGTGGTGTCCGCAAGCGGCGAAATGGTCGGTTCGGTATCCGGTGGCTGCGTCGAAGGCGCCGTGGTTGCCGAAACGGCGGATGTCACCGCGTCGGGGAAACCCTGCGTTCTGGAATTTGGTGTGGCCGACGAAACGGCGTTTTCGGTCGGTCTGACTTGCGGAGGACGGATCAGCATATTGCTGGTACCGCTGGCCCCCGGTGACGCCCGGACCGCGCAGTTGCAAGCGCTGGTGCAGGCGCGTGCGGCGCGAAAAACCGTGGCGTGGCTGGTCAATATACAGTCCTTTGACAGCCGCTTGACGATCGATTCCAACAAGGAAACGCCTGACATTCGCGACCGGATCAACGCGCATGACTCAGGACAGGCCGGCGATTGGTTTGTGGGTGTCCACGCGCCGCCCCTGCGCCTGATTGTGGTCGGTGCCGTCCACATCGCACAACCCTTATTGCGCATGGCCAGCGAGCTTGGGCTCGATACTGTTCTGGTGGACCCGCGCGACGCCTTTGCCACCGAAGCCCGGTTTCCGGCGCAGGTGCGGCGCAACGACTGGCCCGACAGCGCGCTTGCGTCGGTGGGTCTGGATAACCGCACCGCCGTTATCACCCTGTCGCACGATCCCAAAATCGACGATCCCGCCATTATCGCGGCGCTAAACAGCGATGTTTTCTATCTGGGCTGTCTCGGTTCGAAAAAGACCCACGCCAAAAGGCTGTCGCGTCTTTCGTCGTCCGGCATTGCGCCGGAGGCGCTGGCGCGTATTCACGCGCCGCTTGGGCTGAATATCGGATCGGTGACGCCCGCAGAAATTGCGCTTTCGGCGCTATCGGAACTGGTGCAAAGTTTGCGAACCAAGGCAACAGAATAATGCTGAGGTGGTTCCCAGATGTTTTTTGTCGGCTTTGGCGCGGATTTGTTGCGCTGGTATTAATATGCGGGTTGATCGTCGCGGACCCAATTTCTGCGACCGCGCAAACGCCGATGCACGGGCAGTACGATCTGGCGTTTCAACACGCCGTGGCGGGGTGGCTTGCCGGCGATGAAGAACACGCATTGCCCGCGCTGGCCAGCCTGAGCCGCAAAGGCAATGCCGCCGCCCGTGTGTTGCTGGCGATGGTGGACAAAAGCCCCGAATTGCAAGGACCGTGGCTATCGTTGCTTGACCGCGAGGCGCGGGTATCGCTGATGCGGCGCCCGGGCGTGTTTTCGGGATCGAGTTGGATGAAATCGCTTCCCGACATCGAACTGGCACGCGACTGGATCGCGGTGTGGGCGGTGCGATCGGACGTAAAAACGGCGTTGCGTTTTGCGCGCGCTGGAGAAAACCGCGCCGCGCGTCAGGCGCTAATTTCGCTTGAAGCGCGACAAGGCAAGGGATTTGCCACCTACGCGGACGACCCGTTTTATCCCAAATCTATGCGCTATCTGATCTGGCGCGAAGTGGTTTATCAGGGGGGAAATATCGATGCGATGGACGGCGAAGCGGACGCTTTGCTGCCGGGTGATCCGCAGCGGGTGTTCATGGATAGCAATGTGCGCACCAGTGATCTTCAGGACTGGTTGGCTCAGGCCGATATCGGAGCGCCGCTTCAGGCGTTGTGCACAACCGCGTGTGCGGTAAATCCGGGGCAGTGCATGCGCGCCGGGTTTAACGCCATGGGGGGGTATCACGGCTTGGCGTCGCTGGGCAGTCCCGTCGCAAATCTTATCTCCGAAGCGCGCTTTGCCGCCAGCGTTCACGGCCAAAATACGGTTTTGCGCCGGTCTCTGCTGAACGCCCAGATATCCGAACGGCGACTGGCCCTGATCACAAAACAGGACGCGTGTTTTGCCCGTCTTCTGGAAGAGGAGGCGCAGAAATTCTGAGATGCATTCAGGGCTATCCGCGTCACGCGTGACCTGTCCAAATCTAACAATCGTGCGTGCATAACTCTTCAAAGGCATCGTTGTGTGACAGGTATATGTTGCCGCTTAAGTTGCTAAGAAAATGCGTTTTCGTCAGCCGGTCCATGACCGGTCCTTTGACCTCGGACAGATGCAGGCGCACACCGCTGTCGCGCAGTCTTTCGTTCAGCAGTTCCAGACTTTCAAGCGCCGAGCTGTCGATAAAATTGACGGCAGGACACATCAGGACGACATTGCGAATGGCCGCATTGTCGGCCAAGGCACCGTTGATCGTGTCTTCCAAAAAGCGTGCATTCGGAAAATACAGGCTTTCGTCGACGCGGATCGACAGGGTTTCAGGGTGGGTCTGCACGTCGTGGCGCAGGATATTACGGAAATGTTCGGTGCCACGCACCCGCCCGACGATGGCGTAATGCGGTTTGGACGTGCGTTGCAAATGAAGGAACAAGGACAGCAAAACCCCCGCAGTGATGCCTATTTCCACGCCAGTGGTCAACGTCAGCAGGATTGTCGCCATCATCGCTGCGAAATCGGCCTTGGAATATTCAAATGTGTGCACGATTGACTTTTTGTCGATCAGCGACAGCACCGCAACAAAGATCGTCGCCCCCAATGTGGCCTTGGGCAGAAAGAACAAAAGCGGCGTCAAAAACACCGTGGCAAATGCGATGCCGAGGGCCGTAAACGCGCCCGCAGCGGGGGTCTGTGCGCCGGCCTCAAAATTGACGACAGAGCGGGAAAAACCACCGGTTACGGGAAAACCGCCAGACACCGCGGAACCCAGATTGGCAGTGCCAAGCGCGATCAGTTCCTGATTTGGGTCGATGCGCTGACGCCGCTTGGCCGCCAAAGTCTGTGCCACGGATACGGTTTCCACGTAACCAACGATGGAAATCAACAGGGCCGGCGTGGCAATCGACATCCAAAGTTCGCGATCAAACCCGGGAATGTGAATCGTAGGCAGCACATTTGGAATGTCGCCGATAATTTTGACCCCCGCGCCATCCAGACCCAATAGAAACACGATCGACGTGGTGACCACGATGGACAGGATCGGCGCCATTTTAGCACCCGCATCAGCCAAACGTTCGGAATATCCTTTACCTCTTAGTAGTGGTTTGACGCGTTTTCTTGACCAGTATAAAAACGCCACCGCCGCCACGCCGATCAAGGTTGTAGGAATGTTCAACTGGTCGATCTGCGACACGAACGATTCAACGATGTGCAACAGATTATGGCCGTGGATCGGCACACCGGTAAGGTTTTTCAGCTGGCCCGCCGAAATAATGATGGCCGAAGCGGTGATGAAACCCGAAATCACCGGGTGTGACAGAAAATTGGCCAGAAAACCCAACCGCAGCAGCCCCATCACCGTTAACATTAGCCCTGATAAAAAAGCGAGCACAACGGCGGCTCCAACGTATTCCGGCGAACCCTGCGTAGCCAGTTCGCCAACCGCCGCCGCTGTCATCAACGAGGCAACTGCGACCGGTCCCACCGCCAGCGTCCGCGAGGTTCCAAAAACCGCGTATACGATCAGGGGCGCAATTGACGCGTAAAGCCCAACTTCGGGCGGCAGCCCCGCCAGCAATGCATACGCCAGCGATTGCGGGATAAGCATGATCGTGACGATGACCGCTGCCAGCAGATCGCTGGACAGATCAAGTTGGGTGTAAGATCTGGTCCAAACCAGAATCGGAAAATATTTCTGCAGCATGTGGCGATCTCGCGGCGGCGGTTTATGCGGATTTATAAGCCGGGACTAATGGATTGGCAAAATAGATGGATTTCAACCTTTGGGTCAGGCGACTGCCGATTGCTCCAGATAGGGGCGCAGATTATCCAGCCCAAATCCGGCGCGCGCCGCTGTTGCCAGAATGTCGTCGGCGGAGTCCAGTCCGGCGCGCGACAAACCCCAGACGATCGCAGAGCGCATTCCCGTGCGGCAAAAGGCCAGCGTTTTGCCCTGTGTTTCGGCCAAAACACTTGCCTGCAGGGTGATGTTGTCCTCGCTTAGCTGCCCAACAATTACCGGATTATAATGGAACTGCAGGCCAAGCTCTGCCGCTTTCGCGCGCAGATCTGCCGACTGCTGACCAGCGGCATTTTCCGTGTCTGGCCGGTTGCAAATTATTGTCGTCAACCCACGGGCCGCAATATCTTGCATTTGCGTGACCGAGATTTGGGAACAGACTGCATAGTCTGCGTTGAATGTTTTGATATCCATAGGTCTACCAGTTTTCAGATTTCTTGTTTTGGCGGATGCTTTCAGCGTTGCTGACGGCCCGCCCGATGTTTTCGACAAAACTCTTTACAAAAGGCGACAACAGAAAGCCTCCGAACATGGCGGCCAGAAACGCGACGCCACCAAAGCCGCCGTAGCTTAGCGAAGCAACCGCAGGGCCGGGACACAGTCCGGCCAACGCCCAACCGGCCCCAAACAGGGTTGAGCCAACAATCAAATTGATCCCCAGCTCTGAATTCGGGCTGCCGGGCAAATCGTTGCCAAGCACTGCCACCCGCCGCCGTGCGGCCGCGCGCCACGCGATTGCCATGGGGGCGATTGCGCCGCTCAGGACAAAGGCCAGCGTCGGGTCCCAGGCGCCGAACAGATCAAGCCAGCCTTGCACTTTATTGGTGTCGGTCATACCCGATGTGAACAGGCCGGCACCGAACAGGCCGCCCACCAGAAGTCCCATGAAATTACGCATCAGATGATCCCCCAGACGTGGCGGAAAATGATCATTGCAGCGGCACCGGCCAGCAAATAGGCGATGGTGGCGACGATGCCGCGTGCGGACAGACGCGAGATACCGCACACGCCGTGGCCGCTGGTACATCCGTTGGCCATGCGTGACCCAAGGCCAACCAGCAGGCCCGCGCCAATGACCACGGCCAGATTTTCGCTCAGGTGCGTGTCGGGCCTGACCCAAAGAAATGTCAGAACAAATGGCACAGCGATCAGGCCGATTACAAAGCTAACGCGTTCGTTTCGGTTGGCGCGCCCCGAGCCGTCGACCAGCCCGCCGAGCACACCGCTGGCACCCAGAATACGGCCGTTGACCAACAGAAATATCGCACCGGAGGTGCCGATCATCAGCCCACCGATCAATCCAAATAACCAGTCCTGATGTATCATTTCATTACTTTCTTGATTGGAAGCTTCAAATAGGATTTGCCGTCGTCTTCGGGTTCGGGCATGTTTCCAGCCCGCATGTTGACTTGCAGCGATGGGATTATCAGCTTTGGCGCGGCCAGTTCGGAATCGCGTTTGTTGCGCGCTGCGACAAATTCCGATTGTGTCTTGCCTTCGCCCACAGCCACATTGGCTGAACGCTGTTCGCCCACGGTGGTTTCCCACGCGAATTCATCCCGACCGGGTGCTTTGTAGTCGTGACCGACAAATATGCGCGTACTGTCCGGCAGCGAAAATATGCGCTGAATTGATTGGTACAGGTCGGTTGCGGAACCGCCCGGGAAATCGGCGCGCGCGGTGCCAAAATCTGGCATGAACAGCGTGTCGCCGACAAATGCCGCATCGCCGATCACGTAAGTCATACAGGCCGGCGTGTGGCCGGGCGTATGCATGACGTCAACTTTCATAGTGCCGATCATGAACGTATCGCCGTCTTCAAACAGCGCGTCAAACTGCGATCCGTCACGTTGAAATCGCGTTCCTTCGTTGAATACTTTGCCAAATATTTCCTGAATTTCGGTGATTTGCGCGCCGATGCCGATCTTGCCGCCCAGTTCTTCCTGCAAATAGGGTGCGGCCGACAAGTGGTCGGCGTGGACGTGGCTTTCGAGTATCCAATCGACGGTCAAGGCATTGGAATTTACATAGGCAATTATTTCGTCTGCCGCTTTGGTGTCGGTGGCCCCGGTGTTGAAATTGAAATCAAGCACCGAGTCGATAATAGCGCAGTGCGTCGAATCGGGGTCACGTACAAGAAAACTTGCAGTGCTGGTTTGCAGGTCAAAAAAGGCTTTGACGTCGGGTGTCATGGAATTCCTCCAATGCGAGTCGCTGAGTTTCCGGCGGAGTATAGGGATAATTACACACATTGCAATATTGATAAGTATAAAAATATCTGTTATTCAGCAAGAGCACGTGCTAATGGGTGCGAAAATCTGATCGGAACGGCGCAATATGGCTGACGGTATGAACCAAGAACTTGATGTAAAACAGTTGAATGCAGCGATGTGGGAGCAGGCGGATGCAGCGGCTTCGCTGATGAAAAGCATGTCGAACAAGGCCCGCCTGATGATCCTGTGTATGCTGTCCGAAGGCGAAAAAAGCGTCGCCGATCTTGAATCGCGCCTTGCGACAAAACAGCCCAATGTCTCGCAGCAATTGGCGCGCCTGCGCATGGAAAATTATGTGGTGTCGCGTCGCGACGGGCGGACAATTTATTATTCGCTGGCCGACAAACGGGTGAAAACCGTGATTGACGCGCTTTACGGCGCGTTTTGTCCGACCGAGTTACAGGTAAAATCTAGCTGACAGTGATCATGACTTTACCGTCGGGCTGTTCCAGCGCGCCAGACATGTCTTGCGTCACACGATCAAGTGGTATCTGCGCGGTCACATCGGTTTTCCAGACACCGCTGGCAAACCTTGCCTGAACCGCACGGATTGCGGCTAACTTGCGCAAAAGCGGTGTTTTGCGCATCCAGTTGACCAGCCAGAAACCTTCGATCGTTTTGCCCATGAATATGAACTGTCCGGTTTCGGCGATGGTGAACGGTTCGTCCGTCAGCTTGCCGTAGTTGATCAGCTTTGCGCCGTTGGGCATGGCGTGGAAAATTCTTGCGGTGACCGCGCCACCGACCGCGTCGAGCAACACACGGGGTTTTTCGCGGGTTATGACCTCGGCCAGGTCGGATTTGAAACTTTTTGATTTTTCGTTCAGCACCGCCACTGCGCCCTGCTTTTTCAGCACTTGCAAAGGCGCGTCACGCCGCGCCACAGCGATCATGCGCCGACCGGTCTGCACCGCCATTGCCGCCATCAGCTTACCCAACTGACTTGCGGCGGCGGTCACGATAAAGGCACCCGCGGCAGGCACCATATCGACCATCGCAGCTGCAGTCAGAGGATTGACGATCAGGGCTGCACCGTCCTCGTCGCGCACATCTTTGCGCAGCGCGATGCAGGCCGCGGCCTCGGTTACCGCGTATTGCGCCCAGCTGCCCGAGCCCATGGGCGACGCCGCGAAAGCCACGCGTTTGCCGCGCAAATAGCGCGCCATGAAACCTTGGCCACTGACCACATGACCAACGCCTTCGAACCCCGCCGGTTGGCCAATTTTGCGCGGTTGTCCGTAAAAACCACGTATATAGATCGTATCGGACGGGTTGACCGCCGCCATTTTCACCCGGATCAGTACCTGTCCCGGCCCCGGTTTCGGGACATCGATTTCGCCCAATTTCACAAAGGGATCTACATCGGTCAGGTTGGCCAGATTGCGCATATCCGTGGAAAAACCGTCCTCTTTCAACAGCAGCGCCTTCATGCGCGCGGGCAGTTTGCTCATGCCAGTTTCTCCTGAGTGTATTTCTTGAGTTCCGCGCGGGCCACCTGCATCCTGTGTACGGCGTCGGGCCCGTCAGCGAGGCGCAACGTTCGCACGTGGGTCCATTGCCGCGCCAGTGGAGTGTCCTGCGAAATGCCCTGCGCCCCAAACATCTGCACGGCCTCATCGGTGACCTTCAGCGCCATGAGCGGCGCGACGACCTTGATCTGGCTGATCCATGGGGCGGCGGCGCGCGCGTCGCCCTGATCCATCATCCACGCTGCTTTCAGACACAGAAGACGTGCCTGTTCGATCTCCATACGGCAGTTGGCGATAATGTCGAAATTGCCACCCAGTTTCGCTACGGGTTTGCCAAACGCCTCACGCGAAAGCGCCCGTTTGCACATGTATTCCAATGCCTTTTCCGCCTGACCAATGGCGCGCATACAGTGGTGAATGCGACCGGGGCCAAGGCGGCCCTGCGCGATTTCAAAACCCCGCCCTTCGCCCAGCAACAGATTTTGCACCGGTACGCGCACGTCGGTAAAGAGCATGTGTAAATGCCCGTGCGGTGCGTCGTCTTCGCCGTAGACCTGCATGGCGCGCAGCTTTTCTACGCCTTCGGCCGCCGCAGGCACCAGTATCATTGACTGTTGCTGGTGTTTTGGCCGGTTGTCATCGGGTGTTTTCACCATGACGATATAAATGGCGCAACGCGGATCACCAGCGCCCGACGACCACCATTTTTCGCCGTTCAGCACATAATCGTCACCGTCGCGCACACAGGACATGGACACATTGGTGGCGTCCGAACTGGCCACATCGGGTTCGGTCATCAGGTAGGCCGAGCGGATTTCGCCGTCCAAAAGCGGCTGCAACCACTGTTTCTTATGGGCATCGGTTCCGTATCGCTCGATCACCTCCATATTTCCCGTGTCCGGGGCGGCGCAGTTGAAAATCTCAGCCGCAAGGTGCGATTTGCCCATTTCTTCGGCCAGATAGGCGTATTCAACGGTGGTTAGACCGTACCCGCGTTCGCTGTCGGTCAGCCAGAAATTCCACAGACCTTCGGCTTTGGCGCGGGATTTCAATTGGTCCAGTATTTCCTGTTGGCGTGGCGTGTGGGTCCAGCGGTCGCCGACGTTCACCTCGGCCAGAAACTCGGCGTCAAGCGGTTCGATATGCTCGCGTATCATCGCCGACACCCGCGCGATCAAATCTTTGACCCGCTCACTTGCACCCAGATTCATGAGCTTCCCCCGCAGCTTGACGCAACATTCTTCTTTACAATTCTTAATTCACTGAAACAGACTGCGCCAAACAATGTCAATTATACCCGCGGCAAAATGACGTGGGGTTTTGCGCCGGGGGCAAATTATTGTGAGCGATCTAAGCACGTTATTTTCGGTGAAAGGCAAGACCGCGCTGGTGACCGGCGGGGCCACCGGCGTCGGGCGTATGATTGCCGAGGCCCTGGCGTTCGGCGGTGCGCGCGTTTTTGTCGTGTCACGCAAATTGGACAATTGCCAGGCGGCGGCGGCAGAAATCAACGCGGCGGGCCACGCGGGCAGTTGTGAAGCATTTGCCGGAGACGTGGGCAGCGAGGCCGGTGTCGATGCGCTGGCAAGCGATCTGCGCGCGCGCAGCAAAAGCCTTGATATTTTGGTCAACAACGCCGGTCTGACGTGGGGTTCACCACTGGGTCAGTTTCCCCACAAGGCGTGGCACAAAGTGATGAATGTCAACGTGGACGGGCTGTTTCATCTCACGCAGGCGCTGTTGCCCGAACTGATGACGTCCGCGCAGGACCATGATCCGTCGCGTATCATCAATCTGGGTTCGGTCATGGGCACTATTGCCATGGGCGACGGCGCGTATTCGTATTCTGCGTCCAAAGCGGCGGTGCATCATCTGACCCGGATTCTGGGCAAAGAACTGGCGGGCAAACGCATTACGGTGAACGCCTTTGCGCCGGGGCCGTTTCAGTCGAATATGACCGCCTTTGCCACAGCCGACGCCGAAATGGCCGCCAAAGTGGGTGCGGATGTGCCGCTGGGTCGCATCGGCAACCCCGACGACATTGCCGGGGCGACGCTGTATTTATGCGGACGCGCCGGGGCTTACGTGACAGGGGCGATCCTGCCGCTGGACGGCGGCATCCATCTGGTCAGCAGCCCGAACATTTT
>Ga0114932_10003246_pt1 | contig 16187 bp, 14 predicted proteins | sample 2SBtaG_2_FD_87286 | JGI IMG/M metagenome (GOLD analysis project Ga0114932, IMG submission 87286) | Deep subsurface microbial communities from Kolumbo volcano to uncover new lineages of life (NeLLi) - 2SBTROV12_ACTIVE470 metaG | ecosystem: Environmental > Aquatic > Marine > Volcanic ... | reverse complement strand
GTCGATGGAGACGGCTACGGCGACGCGGCGCAGCCCACCACCGCATGCGACGCGCCGTCCGGCTATGCCGCGTGGTCGACCGACTGCGACGACGGCGACGCGGCCGTGCACCCGGCCGCCCAGGAGGTCTGCAACGGCTACGACGACGACTGCGACGAGCTCGTCGACAGCCTCGACGGCGACACCGAGGGAACCGCCACCTGGTACCCGGACGGCGACGGCGACGGGTACGGCGTCCCCGGCGCGACGGTGGAACAGTGCGACCAGCCGAGCGGCTACGCCTACACCGACGATGACTGCGACGACAGCGCCGCCACGGTGAACCCCGGCGCGACCGAGGTCTGCGACGCCGACGACGTGGACGAGGACTGCGATGGTGCCGCCGACGACGCGGACGCGAGCGTGGACACCTCGACCTGGTCGACCTGGTTCGACGATGCCGACGGGGACGGCTACGGCGACAGCACCGTGACCAGCGGCGCGTGCGACCAGCCCGATGGACAGGTCGCCGACGCCAGCGACTGCGACGACACCGACCCCTCGGTGAGCCCGGGCGCGACCGAGGTGTGCGACGCCGCCGACGTCGACGAGGACTGCGACGGGCTCGCCGACGACGACGACGGCTCCGCCACCGGCCAGTCGACGTGGCAACAGGACAGCGACGGTGATGGCTACGGGGACCCCGACGCCACCGGGCTCTTCTGCGACCTCGCCAGCGGCTACGTGAGTGACGCCCAGGACTGCGACGACAGCGACGCCGCCATCCACCCGGGTGCGAGCGAGGTGTGTGACGGCGCGGACAACGACTGCGACGGCCTCACGGACGACGACGACGACGGGGTGGACGCGAGCGGGTTCTCGACCTTCCACGCCGACGACGACGGCGACGGCTACGGGAACAGCGGCGCGACCTCCGACGCCTGCGACGTGCCCGCGGGTCACGTGGTGGACGACACGGACTGCGACGACACGGACGCCGACGTGAACCCGGGCGCCACCGAGGTGTGCGACGAGCTCGACAACGACTGCGACGGCCTGGTCGACGACGACGACAGCTCGCTCTCCACCTCGTCCACCACCACCTTCTACGCCGACGCCGACGCCGACGGGTACGGCGACACCTCCACGAGCGCCGAGGCCTGCGTGGTGATGAGCGGCTACGTCGACAACGACGCGGACTGCGACGACGCCGACGCCGACGTCAGTCCAGACGCGAGCGAGGTCTGCGACGGGGTCGACAACGACTGCGACGGCGACGACGACGAGGACTTCTGGTCGCTCGACTTCGACGACGCGGCCCCCTCGGAGCTGGTGTTCTCCGGCGACGCCGCCCAGGCCTGGGACGGCCCGGATGGCTACCTCGCGCTGACCACGTCGAGCCCGACGAAGCAACAGGGCACCGCGGTCTTCGCCGACCGCATCCCGGGTGACCTCTGGTACGTCGCGTTCGAGGTGGTGATGACCGACCACACCTCCGGCGGCGCCGCTGGCGTCGGCTTCGGTTTCCTCGACCAGGACGACTCCGCACTGACCTTCTCCGCCTGGGGGGACGGCTACGGCTTCAAGGACCGCGACGGCTACGTGGTCGAGCTCGACACCCACCAGAACAGCTACGACAGCAGCGACAACCACGTGGCGCTGATGGACGCGGACACCTGGGCGGAGCTCGACGTGGACGCGTCCATCCCGACCCTCAAGGACAGCCTGCCCCACGACGTGGAGGTGTACTTCGACAGCGGCGACGTGGAGGTCTGGATCGACGGCACCTGGTACCTGAACACCACGATCAAGGACTGGGTGAGCACCGACTTCCTGATGGGTGTTGGCGCGGGAACCGGCGACTTCACGAGCGAACACCAGGTCGACGACCTGGTCGTGGGATGCTTCTGAGGCGATGTACGCTGCGGCCACCCTGGACTCGCCCCTCGGACCCCTCCAGCTCCACTGGACCGACGACGGCCTCTGCGGGCTGGAGCTGGACCACGACGAGCGCCGTGTCTCGCCCCAGGTGCTTCGCTTCGGCGCGGCGGAGCCGCGCATGGGCATCGACCCATGGCACACCCGAGAGCGTCTCGCAGCTTGGTTTGCGGGCGACCTCGACGCCTTGAACGCGATCCCGCTGGATGCCGGGGGCACGCCCTTCCAGCGTCGCGTGTGGGAAGCGCTCCGCGGCATCCCCCCTGGCGAGACCCGCACCTATGCCGAGCTGGCGGAGGGACTCGGTTCCCCGAAGGCCTTCCGCGCAGTCGGGGGTGCGTGTGGCGCGAACCCGATCGCCATCCTGGTGCCCTGCCATCGAGCGGTCCGCACCGACGGCGGGCTCGGCGGCTTTGCCTTCGGGCTCGAGGTCAAGCGGTGGCTGCTCCGACACGAGCGCGCGTTGAAGCAGCCGCAGCAGTCGCTGTTCGGCGAGTGAACGGCCGCCACACGGTCAGGCCGAGCGACTCAGCCGAAAGCTCGCTGACCTGGCGGGCTCTCGTCGTTCCAGCCAGCGCGCCAACCGCTCGGCCCAGGAAGGGCGCTCGGCGGCGGATGCGGCGGCGGGACGGGAGCCAGCAGCCCACGAGGGGGCAGCGGCGGCGAGCTCGGCGTATTCGATGGCAGACATGACATCTCCTCTTGGGTAGAAACTGGACACAGAGAAACCCACACACGACACAGTGATGTGCCGCGGGCACAGAGAGCGCGGACGGACCGGCAGCGGACCGACGCGACGCACCGGGACGCGCAAGCGCGTCACCCCGAGGGGCGTGGCGGAGGCGGAAGAGTCGACCAGGCGCCCGTTCAGACGCGCGGCAGGCTCATCAGCGCTGATTCACCTTCGTGCACGGAAGGTCGACCACGCCCGTCATTGCGTCACGGAGCTGCAGGATCATCTCGACCTCCTGGCTGGGTTCAACCACACCTTAGCGTGCGCCCTCGCGGGCGCAAGGAAACATCTGTGTGTCGTGATCGCGGGACGAACGCCGGGACGCGCGTCACCCGCCGTAGATCGCCTTCAGGTCGTCGAGCACGACGCTGGGGTGCGTGCCGAACTCCCAGCCCACGTCGTAGGTCAGGATCCAGGTGCCCTCCTCGTCCAGCACGACCGTGACCCGATCCGCCGTCGACTGGGACGTGGAGCTGGCGGCGCCGTAGTGGACCGCGAGCTCGCGCCCGAGATCGCTCCAGAGCTCGTAGGGGAAGCCCTCGGCGTCCGCGAACTCGGCGTTGGACTGGACGGAGTCGAAGGAGACCCCGACGATGCGCGCGTTCAGATCGGTGAAGTCGTCGTAGAGGTCGCGGTACCCGCAACCCTCGATCGTTCAGCCATAGGTCGAGGCGGCCGGGAAGAACCACATGACCGTGATCATCCCGCTCAGGTCGTCGGCGGTGCGGGTCTGGTCGAGGTGGTTCTGCACCGAGAAGAGCGGCGGTCCACCACCCCCCTCGACCCACGTGCCCTCGAGCGACGCGGTGTCGAGCGGGCCGGTGTCGACGCCGGCGTCTGGGTCCGACGCGCTGTCGACAGGCGCACCCGAGTCCCCCGTCTGCGCCGCGGAGTCGGAGAGGTGCGGTTCCGGGGTCCCGCTGCATGCCACCAGCCACCAGATCATCGCACCTCCGAGCGTTGCACCACCATATGCCTGTCTGCGCCGGGAACCGCCACCTCGTCCACGATTCCGTCGGGCCAGACCACACGAAGGGCCTCCACGTCGGAGTCCGCACCGAGGCCGAAGTGCGCGACGGGCGGGCCGCTCACGTGCAGCGACGTCCCTCCCGCCGAGAGCCAGCGCACCAGGGTGCTGCCGGCGAGATCCAGCTCGATCCGCGCCCCGATCCCCTGACGGTTCGGCGCGGGCTGCTCGAGGCTCACCGTGAGCCAGTGGGCGGCGCCACATCGTGCCAGGTGCACGCCTACGGGCCCCCCGAGAGGCGCTCGCACCAGATCCAGCCAGCCGTCGGCGTTCAGGTCGGCGACCACCACACCACGACCCAATCCGCGGTCATCCCAGCCCCAGCTCGCGCCGGCCTCCGTGAAGCTTCCGCCGAGGTTCTCCCAGATCATGTCGGGCTGCTCTTCCGGGTTGGGGGCGTGATCGCTCAACGCCCGGAACCAGCCGGCCGCGATCACCGCGTCGAGGTCGCCGTCGTTGTCGAGATCCGCGAGCTCGGTGCCCCAGGCCGCAGGAGAGGCTTCCGGCAGCTCGAGGCCGCGAGAGAGCGCAGCGTCGTACCAGCCTCCGACGCCGTCGCTCTCCAGCAGGGCGAGCTCCCCCCAGGAGCTCATCAGCAGGTCTGGCACACCGTCGCCGTTCACATCGCCTACGCCCAGACCCATGCCCTCGATCGGCAGATCGAGCCCGACGCCGAGCATCGGGGTCATCGCCCCCCCGTCCCAGCGAAAGCCGCGGTTGCCGATCACCTGCGAGCCGTGATCGTTCACGAGGTAGAGCTCCGGCCCCTGCGCACCGTCGAGATCCTGCAGCGCGAACACGAAGCTGTAGCCGTCGTTCAGCTCCTGGGGAAGGTCGACCGGCCGCAGCGTCCCTTCGTCGTTCAGGTAGAGCTGGCTCGGGTCGCCGGGCTCGGGGTCCTCGGCGTCGAACGAGCGCGCGCTGTGGCCGGCGATGGCCAGGTCCAGGTCGCCATCGCCGTCCACGTCGGCCCAGCTCGCGTGGACCGAACCCCAGGCCTCCCCGCTCAGACCGCTCGCGTCGTCGACCTCGAACCCCTTCGCACCACCCCGCATCAGACGATCGCCAGCCCCACGGCGCGCCAACACCACGTCGACCCAACCGTCGTCGTCGACGTCCGCTGCGGCGAGCCCGACCGTCGACGTGCCCGCCTCCACCGCCTCGGCGGCGAAGTCGCCCTCGCCGTCGCCTCGGAGGAGCACCAGCGACAGGACGTCCGCGACGAGCAGATCGAGCTTCCCGTCGCCGTCGAAGTCCTGCACGGCGACCCCGCGTCCGGCCAACGCCGCGTCCCCGACGGCCTGCTTCCAGCCCTCGAAGGCTTGCGCCCGGTACGGACCGAGCTCCTCCCGGTCCGAAGGTGCATCGCAGATCACCGGATCCGACGCTGTCACCCGAAGTGTGGGGGCGTTGCCGGTGTCGACCCCCGAGTCGGAAGCTCGGACCGAGTCGTTGGCCGACGCGTGCGAGTCATCCGATGTCGCCGTGCAGCACAGAAGCGCGAGGGCCCAGGTCATGGCGACAGGATAGTCCGCTCGCCCGGAGGTCCCATGCTTACCGATCTGAGTCACGAGGAGCGCCTGCGCCTCGCCCGCTTCGTCTGCACCTTCGCCTGGGCAGATCTGGAGGTCGCACCCGAAGAGCGGGCCTTCATCGCGCGCCTCGTCCAGGAACTCGACCTCGACGAGGAAGGCCGCGAGGAGATCGAGGGCTACCTGAAGAGCCCCCCGCCCGCCGAGCTCATCGATCCCACCGACGTGCCGCCCGAGCACCGCCGCGTGTTCCTGGAGATGGCAGGCTCGGTCGTGAAGGTCGATGGCGAGATCGACGAGCGCGAGGCCGAGACCTACCTGCTCTTCAGCCAGCTCGTCTGATGCTCCCCAGCTCTGAGAGGAGCTCGGTCCGACCGGCCGCCTCGGCCAGCCGGGCAAGCTCGTCGAGCGCATCGTCGAGCCAGCGGTCGCGGTAGCCGCCTGCGAGGTCGGGCACAGCACGGTCCAGGTCGCTCGCGACACGCGTCCATGCCCCGGTGCGGGCATGTTCGCGAGCACGCTCGATGCTCAAGGCCCCGCTCAGCCCCGTGCGTCCCTGCGTGCGGAACGGCGCCTCCAGCTGCGCAAAGAGGTGCTCCGCTTCGTCGCCGCGTCCGGTGGCGGCCAACAACCGCGCCAGGGCGAAGCGAGCGAGCACTTCCCCGTCGGCTTCGATCGCCACGAAGCGCTCCACGGCCCGACGAAAGCAGCCCTCGGCCTCGTCCGGATCGCCGGCCGCCCAGGCGAGCTCGCCGAGCCCCATCCAGGAATGCGCCGGCTCCTGAAGCTCCAGGCTCTCCGTGAAGGCCGTGCGCGCCTGCTCAGCGCGTCCCAGCGCCTGGAGGCAGTTCGCCGCGCCGAAGCGCTCGGACGAAGCCACGAAGTGCCTGAGCGCGGCTTGGAGCACGTCGTCCGCCGAGCGCCCCTGCTGGTAGCGCAGCAAGCCCAGGTCGCGTCGCACCCAGGCGGATGCGTCGGCGTCGTTCGTGTGCTCGAGGGCTTCGCAAAGGTCGCGCTCGGCGTCGGCCAGGGAGCCCCGGTGCAGGGCGTGCCGCGCCCGTTCGCGCAGGGCCTGGCACAAGGGCTCGCCGAAGCCGTGGTCGCGCGCACTCCGTGCCGCACGCTCGGTGAAGCCGGTCCAGCCATCGATGTCACCCAGGCGCCGTGACACCCGGGCTCGCATGAGCCAGGTGATGCAGAGCTGCTCGGGATCGGAGCCGAGCCGCTCCAGCACCCTCTCGAGCTCTCCCAAGGCCTTGTCGGCCTGCAGGTATTCGCTGTCCTGCACACACGTCCAGGCGCCGGTGGAGTAGGGCGCGACGGCTTCCTGCAGCTCACCGACCGCGACCAGGTGGCGTGCGAGGCGCAGCTCACCACCCCCTCGCTCTCGCAACATCCCGGCGCAGGCGCGGTGCAAGCGGACCACGCGTGGCGCGGCCATCGCCAGCACCGCCTCCCGCAGCATGCCGTGCACGAACGCCCATCGGTGGGTGGGCCGGGAAGACTCCGCCAGGCCAGCATCCAGCAGCGCCTCGACCAACATCGGTGACGGCCACGCGCCAGCCAGCCGAGCCGCGACACGCCACTCACCCCGGTCGACCTCGTGCCCGAGGACCGCGGCGAGCTCGAGCGCCCACCGCTCCTTGTCGCCTCGGGACGCGAGCAGCCGGTCGACGCGGGACCGCCAGACCGCGTGCAGATCGCCATGGATCGGCGTGCCGGGTGCCAGAGCGAGACCGCCGTCGACCGGCACCAGCGCGCCCTGCTCCACCCAGTCGCCGAGGAGGTGCACCGCGAACAAGGGGTGCCCTCCGGTGCGCTCGACGACCTCGCGCACGAGCGACGGCGACAGCGCGAGCAGCTCGCGGACCAGCGCGGCCCGGTGTCCTGGCTCGAGCCGGCCGACCTCCAGCCGCTGCGCTCGGTCGGAGCTCAGGACGCGGGCCAGCAGCCCGGCCTCCAGCCGGTCTGCGGGCACCTCGCGCGAGGTGGCCACGATCAGCGTCGGCCCGCGATGTCGCAGCAGGTGGTCGACCAGGTCCAGGGTCTCGGTGGCACCGTGCACGTCTTCGAGCCAGAGGAGCACTGGGCGCTCCCGCTCCAACAGCCGCCGCACGGTGGCGTGGCGTTCCCCGACCGAGCGCGGGACGCCCCAGGCCAGCTCGTGCGGCACCAGCAGCTCGGTGGCCTCGACAGCATCCACGATGGGAAGGCCCCGCGCCCGGAGACGCGCCGTGACGGCCTCGCGGCCCAGGCCCTCGCAGCGCAGCCACCGCCGAAGGGCCGGCACGACGCCATCGTTCCGTCCGGTGCCGTGCTCGACCCGCAAGACGTCCACGGCCCCCACCTCGGCGGCCCGCCATGCGAGCCAGCGGGCGAGCGCGGTCTTCCCACAGCCTGCGGGGCCCTGCAGCAGCGCAAAGCGCGGACCGTCGAGCCCTTCGAGCATGGACCACAGCCGCTCCATCTCGGCGTCGCGCCCCACGAGCCGGGGTCGCCGCAGCCCATACAGACCGAGGCCGGCGTCGTCCAGACGTGGCCGGCGCCCGGCCTGGGTGCGCCACGACGGCAGCACCCGCGGTCCCCCCCTGCTGCTCGCCTCCCACCCCAGCGTGTGCCCCGGGGAATCCTCCTCGCTGAGCTCGCGCAGCGCCCACGCAGCGTCGGCCGCCGTCTGCGGGCGGGCACGGGGGTCCTTCTCCAGGAGCCAGCGGAGCCAGGCCTCGAGCCCCTCCGGCACGTCCACCACGGCAGCGAGCGACGGCGGCGGCAGGCTGAGGTGACCCCGCCGCAGGGTTGCGAACGGCGCCCGCAGCCCAAAGGGGGGCGTGCCCGTGCACATCGACCACGCGAGCGCGCCGAGCGCGTACAGGTCGGTCCATGGTCCGAAGGAACGCTCGTCCCCCAGGAGCTGCTCGGGGCTCATGTAGGCGGCCGTGCCGATGACCTCGCCGCGTTGCTCGGGGGGCTCGGACAGCGACCATGCGAGCCCCAGATCGACCACGACGGCCCGCTCCCCCAACATCACGTTGCCAGGCTTGAGGTCACGGTGGAGCACGCCCCGTGCGTGGCAGTGCGCCAGGGCGTCGCACACCTGGAGCAGCATGCGGCAGAGCCCATGACCTCCGAGGCGACCTCGCACGGCGGACAGGGGTCGGCCCGGCAGCAGCTCCATGGCCAGCCAGGGACTGCCGGCCGGCACGTCCAGCGCGGCGGCCGCCTCGCCACCGCACGCTCCATGGTCGTACACCGCGACCACGTTGGGGTGATCGAGCCCTGCGACGGCCCGAACCTCCGTGCGGAAGGCCGCCTGCCACGTGTCGTCGGCGGCGCGGCCGGATCGCAGCACCTTCACGGCGACCGGCAGTCCCGTCGCAGCGTGCACGCCGTCCCAGACCTCCCCCATGCCACCCCGACCGATCGGTGCGGTCAGCTGGAACGCGCCGACCTTCACGTGAGCCTGTACACGTCGACCTTGAAGCCCCGGAGCCCCTGGCCCCGGATCTCCTTGTTCAGCGAGGCGCGGTGCCTGCCGACCTGGCCGCGCTGCACCAGCACGTCCAGGGCGAAGGTCACGGCGTGCACCGCGCGGCGCTCCGCGAGGGTGAGGTTCTCCTCGCCCTCCAGCAGCTGATCGTGGAGCGCGTCCGGCAGGCGCGCCAGGAGCTGCGGCGCGGTGAAGCCCCCCAACCAGCGCAAGCGCACACGCTCCCGCAGACCGCGGGGCCGGAGCGCTTCGTGAACGGCGGCCACGAGCGCCTGGGACGGATCACCCACAGCGCCCGGCCAGCTCGACGTACGCGCGCCCTCCGACGTCCCCCGACACGGTCATCGCCCCCTCCCAGTACGTCTTGTAGTCGTTGTGGAGCTCCTGGTCGTCGAGCACCGTGTCGAGCTGCAGCTCGAGCTCACCCACCTTCACCGACCAGCTGGTGGGGTAGCTGCAGCCCGTGTGCGGGCTCTTCCAGGTGGTCAGCGGCGTGACGGTGACCTCCTTCACCTCGGTGGTGTGGCAGCCTGCATCGGTGATGGACCCGCCGACCAGCTCGTCGGAGCCCGTCACCAGGAAGAGCATGATCTCCCGGTCGTCGTCGAGCTGGATGGCGAACCAGTCCCAGCCGGCCTCCGACGCGCTCGTGAGCTCGCCCCACTGGTGATCGAACCACGCCTGGCCGCTCACCTCCAGCGCCTCGCCGTCGAGGGTGAGGGTGCCGCCGAGGTCCATCCGTTCCCTGCTGTAGTACCAGGTGAAGCCGCCCACGTCGTAGTCATGGTAGCCGTCCCCGTGCTGCAGCACGGGCGCCTTCGTCGACGCGAGCGTGAGGTCCCACGACGCCTCGCCCACGCTGCCCACCAGGCTCTCCTGCCCGGCCAGCCCGCTCGCGAGCTGCCCCTCGACATCGAAGGAGAAGCCGGGTTCGTCGGTCTCCTCGGGCAGCTCGTGCACGTAGGCCACGTCGAAGTCGAAGGTCTGCGCGTGCACGTCGGTCAGCGCACGGTGGGCGCTCGACGACTGGTAGCTGCCGAAGTCGAAGAAGAAGTAGACCTGCTCGAAGCCGAACCAACGCCCGGCGGCGTCCTGCAGGTGCCCGGTCCAGTAGTACCACTCGACCTGCTCGCCGGGATGACGGGATTCGTCCTCCGGGAAGCTCACCTGGCCTTCGGGCTCGACGTCGCAGATCGGGGCACCGTCGGTGTCGTCGACGACCGGGTCTCCGGTGCAGGCAAGCAGGAGGAACATGTGCCCCTCTACCGCGCCAGGCGCCCTACAACCCGATGTCTTCGTTCCACAGATCCGGGCGCTCCTCGACGAAGCGCTTCATCAGGGCGATGCACTTCGGATCGTGCAACACCTCGAGGTCGACACCCCGTTGCCGGAAGAGCGCCTCCGCGCCGAGGAAGTTCTCGTGTTCACCCACGATGACCCGTGGGATCCGGTAGAGCAGCGACGTTCCCGTGCACATGATGCAGGGCGACAGCGTGCTCACCAGGGTGAGCGCGGGCCAGTCTCGGCGACGACCGGCGTTGCGGATGCAGACCACCTCGGCATGGGCGGTCGGGTCGCCGGTCTGCACGCGCAGGTTGTGCCCGCGTGCGACGATCGCGCCCGAGGAGTCGACCAGCACCGAGCCGATGGGCAGCCCACCCTCCCGGTAGCCGGCGAGCGCCTGATCGTAGGCCGCATCAAGCCACGCTTGCACGGGCACCTCCGCTCCACATCGAGCCCACGATCCCGGCGACGAAGGCCACGGCGAACGACGGCGGCAGCTCACCCATCGCCGCCAGCACGTCGCCCACCATCGGGAGGCCGGGCGCGACGAACTTGAAGAAGGGCACCGACAAGAAGCCCGCGATCATGCTCGCCATCGCTCCGTCCCGCTGCATGCCCGGCCAGGCGAGCGACAGGATCATCACCGGGCAGAAGGTGGCCGCGATGCCCGACCAGCCGAAGATGACGAACCAGAAGATGGTTCGGTCCGGGGTGGCCACGGCCACCGCCATGGCGATGCCGAGTGCCGCGACGGCCAGACCGAAGGTGACCTTGCGGGAGAGGCCCACGAGGTCGGCATCGGGGATGTCGGGGTTCCGGACCTGCTGGTAGTAGTCGCGCACCGCGGCGGATCCCGCGAGCACCAACAAGGAGTCGACCGTGCTCATGATCGCCGAGAGCACGATGGCGATGTAGAGCCCGACCAGGACGGCTGGGAAGAGGTGCTCGACCAGAGCCGGGAGCACCTCTTCGCCGCTGACGCCGATCAGGTGCCGGCCGGCGAGCCCGACCAGGACGGCGCCCGAGTCGGCCAGCAGCGTCCAGGCGATGGCCACCCAGGTGCCCTGGCGGATCTCGGACACGTCGCGCAGCGCGATGAAGCGCACGAAGATCTGGGGCGAGCCCAAGAATCCCAGCCCGATCAGCGCCAGCCCCAGGATCTCGGCGACGCTGACGGCGGTGATCCCCGCCCCCCCCGTCCAGCTCATCAAGGCTGGATCGATGGCCTCGAGCCCTGCGAACACCGGGCCGGGACCGCCAGCAGCCCAGAAGCCGGCGACGGGTAGCACCACGAGGCCCACCACCATCAGGGCGCCCTGGAACACGTCGCTCCATGCCACTGCGAGGAAGCCACCGGTGGTGATGTAGGCCAGCACCACGGTGAAGCCCACGATGGCACCCACGAAGTAGTCCCAGCCCAGGAAGCTCTCGAAGGCCTTGCCCGTGGCGTCGATCTGGGCAGACACGTAGATGGTGACGAAGACCGTGAGGGCGAACGCCGCCACGAGCCGCAGCCGGTGGCTCGTGTCGTCGAAGCGCGCCTCGAGGTAGTCGGGCACCGTGATCGCGTTGGAGAGGTCGGTGGCCTGCTTGAAGGGCCGGGCCATCAGGATCCAGGCCCCGGCCACCCCGATCAGCTCGCCCAAGACCACCCAGAAGGCCTTGATGCCGACCGCGGCGCCCATGCCCGTGAGCCCGAGGAGCAGCCACGCACTCTCCCCCGTGGCGCGGGCCGAGAAGGCGACCGAGAAGAACGACAGCTTCTTGCCGGCGACGAAGTAGTCGCTCAGGTCCTTCATGCGCCGGCTGGCGACGACGCCGATGCCGACCAGCACCGCGAGGTAGGCCGCTACGCCCAGGAGCTTGGCGAGCTCCACCCTAGCCCCCCTGGCCCCAGGCCACGAGCCCCCGTTCCTCGTCGGTGCCGGGCACGGTGTTGTCGAGCACCATGGCGAGCAGGGCCCCGACCGCCATGCCGGACTTGCCCAGCGTGTTGAGGATGTCGGACAACCACACGAGGCTCTCGCCCAGGTCCAAGGGGTTGGCGTTGAAGTACTCGGGCATCGACAGGCCCATGAAGAAGGCGAAGCCGAGGATGAAGAGGTTGCGACCGGAGTTCAGGTCGACGAACTGCAGGTTCGAGAGCCCGACGCTCGCGATCATGCCGAACATCGCGCAGTACATGCCGCCCACGATGGGCGACGGGATGGTGGTGAACAAGGCCCCGAACTTGGCCACCACGCCGAGACCGATCATCAAGAGCGCGCCAGCCTGCACCACGCGCCGCGAGCCCACACGGGTGAGCCCGATCGCGCCGATGTTCTCGGAGTAGCTGGTGGTGCCGTTGCCGGTGCCGAAGACACCGGCGACCAGGCAGCCGATGCCCTCGAAGGTGATGCCGCGGTCGATGGTCTTCTTGTCGGGCACGGGCGCGCCCGAGAGACGTGCGCAGGCGTAGTAGTCCCCCACCGACTCGACGACCGACGCCAGGTAGCCGGCGAACATGCCGACGGCGGCGGCCAACCCGAACTGCGGCATGCCCCACTGGAACGGGGTGGGCACCCGGACCCACGGCGCCGCCTTGAGGTTCTCGAAGCTCGTGTAGCTGGGGTGGCCCTCCGGGAAGATGCCCGCCAGGGTGCAGGCGATGGCCACCAACCAGGCGATGACGATGGCGAGCAGGATCGGGTAGAGCTCGAAGGCCCTGGCGGTGGTTCGCAGGTACTGCGAGAACGCGATGATCAGCACGATGGTGAGCCCGCCCATCCACCAGTCCTGGCCCGCCGTGGGGGCGCCGAACTTGAAGAGCGCCAGGCCGATGAGCGCGATGGTCGGCGCGATGGTGATCGGGCCGACGAAGCGCAGCAGACGACCCACCAAGCCGGTGGCGCCGATCGCGATCTCCGCGAGCGCGCCGAGGAGGATGGCTCCCTGAACGTGCTGCATGCGCACCTCGAAGCCCGCCTCCGCCATGCCCGCCATGCCGCAGATCGCGAAGGTGGGGGCGAGGAACGAGAAGGTGCCTCCCTGCACGATCGGCAGCCGGTTGCCCCAGGTGACCTGGAGCATCGTGGCGATGCCGCTCACGAAGAACATCGTGGCGATGAGCTTGCCCAGCTCGGCTGGATCCGAGAGGCCGAGCGGCTCCGACAGGATGAGCGGGATCGCAACGGTCGACCCGAACATCGTCAGGTAGTGCTGGAGCCCCAGCACCGCGGTCTCGCCGAGCGGGGGGTGGTCGTCGATGCCGTAGATCAACCCGTGCTTTGGGTCGTTCGCCATGGTGGTCTCCGGACGCAGGGCCGTCGCCGAGGGTACCGCACGGTGGTGAAGAGCCTCCCGGTGATACGATCCGCGCCCACACCTGCCCGAGGTGCCCGTGTCCGGCAAGCTCGCCATCGAGGTCGGAGGCCTGTCCTTCGTCAACCCCTTCGTCATCGGATCCGGCCCGCCGTCCACCAACGCGCGGATCATCATCAAGTCCTTCGAGGCCGGCTGGGGCGGCAGCGTCGCCAAGACCGTGGCGCTGTCCTCGACGCCCGTCACCAACGTCCAACCCCGCTACGGCAAGATCAAGGCGCACGGTGGCGTGATCGGCTTCGAGAACATCGAGCTCATCAGCGACCGCGGTCTCGACGAGTGGGAAGACGACTTCAAGCGCGTGAAGGATGCCTTCCCCGACCGGGTGCTGATCGGATCGGTCATGGAGAGCTTCGACCAGGGGCGGTGGGAAGAGGTCTCCGCCCGCTGCGTCGAGGCCGGCTGCGACGCCCTGGAGCTGAACTTCAGCTGTCCGCACGGGCACCCCGAGCGTGGCATGGGCGCCGCGATGGGTCAGGATCCAGAGCGCGTCGAGGCCGTCACCCGGTGGGTCGTGAACGCCGTCGACGTGCCGGTGTGGGCGAAGATGACGCCCAACATCACCGACATCACGGTCCCGGGCCGCGCTGCGGTGGCCGGAGGGGCGCAGGGCCTGAGCGCCATCAACACCATCCTCGGGGTGATCGGCGTCAACCAGCGCACGCTCAAGCCCATGCCCACCGTCGAGGGCCACAGCACCCCTGGCGGCTACAGCTACACCGCCGTGCGCCCCATCGCGCTGCGCATGGTGAAGGAGCTCGCCCTGGCCTGCCCCGGCACGCCCATCAGCGGCATCGGCGGGGTGACCGACAGCTGGAGCGCCTTCGAGCACGTGCTCATGGGGGCACAGACCGTGCAGTCGTGCACCGGACCGATGCTCCAGGGCTTCGAGATGGTGACCGAGATGATCGACGGCCTGGAAGCCCTGCTCGAGAAGCACGGCTTCGACAGCCTGCAGGACGCCGTCGGTCACTGCCTGCCTCACTTCACCACGCACCATCACCTGGTGGAGCTGCAGGCGGCGAAGAAGGCCGCGCGCGCAGCCGCCAAGAGCGCCATCAACGCCGACACCGAGTGGGGCAAGGGTCGCTTCCAGGACGAGGTCGGCACCTTGTCGTCGGAGTAGCCACATGGGCCACGTCACAGAACCGGTCGCCTGCCAGAACTTCGTGGGCGGGCGCTTCACCCCGGCCACCGAAGAGGGCGAGAACCGTTGCCCCGCCGACGGCGAGCTCCTGGGCAGCTACCCCCTCTCCACCGCCGACGATGCGCACGCCGCCATCGCCGCTGCGAAGGCGGCCTTCCCCTCCTGGCGCGACACGCCGGCGCCGGTGCGCGGCGACCTGGTCTCCGCCATGGCCGACCTGCTCGCCGCGCGTGCCGAGACCTTCGCCCGAGCCCTGTCGCTCGAGGAAGGCAAGATCTACCCGGAGGCCTACGGCGAGGTCCAGAAGACCCTGAAGTACCTCCGCTTCGCCGCTGGCGACGCTCGGCGCATGACCGGCATCACCGCGCCGAGCGAGCTGGCGGGCACCTTCGCCTACACCTTCCACCGTCCCCACGGCGTGGTGGGGCTGATCACCCCGTGGAACTTCCCGGTCTGCATCCCCTTCTGGAAGCTGGCGCCCGCGCTCATCGCGGGCAACACCGTGGTGCTCAAGCCCGCCCCGGAGACCCCGTGGACCGCGCACCTCATCGCGGAGCTGTGCCGCGACGCGGACGTGCCGGACGGTGTGGTGAACGTGGTGCATGGCGACGTGCCACCGGCCCGGGCGCTGCTCGAGTCGCCCGACGTGCACGCCATCAGCTTCACCGGCTCGACCGAGGTCGGTCGCATCATCGAGAAGGCCTGCGGCGAGCACCACAAGGCGGTGCAGTGCGAGCTGGGCGGCAAGAACCCCATCGTGGTGCTGGACGACGGTGACGTGCAGAAGGCCGCCGCGGCCACCGCGCTGGGCGCCTTCGGCTCGACCGGTCAGCGCTGCACGGCCACCAGCCGCGCCATCGTGCACGAGCGGGTCGCCGACGCGTTCGTGGAGCAGGTGGTCGCGGCGGCGCGCGCCGTCGTGGCGGGCCACCCCCTGGACGACGCCACGACCATGGGACCGTCGGTGTCCGACCGGCAGCTCGCGCAGGTCCTTCGGTACATGGACATCGGCCGCGACGAAGCAGAGCTCCGCGCGGGCACCGGGCGCCTGCTCGACGGCGGGCTCGACCAGGGCTTCTTCCCCTGCCCCACCGTCTTCGACCGCGTCGCGTCCGGCGCGCGAATCGCCACCGAGGAGATCTTCGGTCCGGTGCTCTCGGTGATTCGGGTCCAGGACGACGACGAGGCCCTCGCAGCGGCGAACGGCGTGGACTTCGGGCTCACCTCCAGCGTCTTCACGAGCGACCTGTCCCGTGCGTTCTGGTTCGTGCAGCACCTCGACACCGGCATGACCCAGGTCAACGCCCCGACGATCGGCGGTGAGGGCCACCTTCCATTTGGCGGCATCAAGGCCACGGGCGTCGGTCCGAGAGAGATGGGACCGGAGGCGTGGCGCTTCTACAGCGAGCCGAAGACCGTCTACATCAACCACGGCGGGGCAAAGCGAACCTCGCGCTTCTATTAGGATCGGCGAGCGTTGCCGTCACCGTCGCGAGAGGTCTGGTTCTTGGAGGGCTACCCCGAAGAGGGCAAGCCCATGGTGCGCGTGCGCATGAGCCGGTTCCCCTTCGTGGTCGGTCGCACGCTCACCTCCGATCTCGTGCTCGCCCACCAGGGCGTGAGCGGCAGCCACGCCGAGCTCACCTTCGAGGGGAACGGCCTGGCGATTCGCGACCTCGACAGCCGCAACGGCACCTACG
>Ga0114932_10003245_pt1 | contig 16187 bp, 9 predicted proteins | sample 2SBtaG_2_FD_87286 | JGI IMG/M metagenome (GOLD analysis project Ga0114932, IMG submission 87286) | Deep subsurface microbial communities from Kolumbo volcano to uncover new lineages of life (NeLLi) - 2SBTROV12_ACTIVE470 metaG | ecosystem: Environmental > Aquatic > Marine > Volcanic ... | reverse complement strand
TTACTATTAATGTTCAAGAGAACGGAACTTTTCACGTAAATGGTTACGAATACCAATCGCTGTAATATTCAGTGCGATGATAACGCTGACCAGTAAGAATGCTGTTGCGTAAACCAATGGACGCGCCGCTTCAACGTTCGGACTTTGAAAACCTACATCATAGATGTGGAAACCTAAGTGCATGAACTTACGATCTAAGTGAACAAACGGGAAGTTACCATCAATCGGTAATGTCGGTGCCATTTTCACAACACCTACTAGCATAAGTGGTGCAACCTCACCCGCAGCACGCGCTACCGCTAAGATTAAACCTGTCATAATTGCCGGGCTTGCCATAGGTACAATGATGCGCCATAGCGTTTCGGCTTTTGTCGCACCCAGTGCCAATGAACCATGGCGTACTGAGCTTGGAATACGTGATAAGCCTTCTTCAGTCGAAACGATAACCACTGGCAGCGTTAAGATTGCTAAAGTTAATGCCGACCAAATTACACCAGGCGTACCAAATACAGGACTTGGCGCAGCTTCTGGATAGAACAATTGGTCAATTGAACCACCTAACATATAAACAAAGAAACCAAGACCAAATACACCGTAAACAATCGAAGGAACACCTGCTAAGTTGATTACCGCGATACGGATCATCTTAGTTACAGCATTCTTAGCTGCGTACTCATGTAAATAAATCGCAGCCACTACACCAAATGGTGTCACTATCACAGCCATTAGCATAACCATGAAAACAGTACCGAAGATTGCAGGGAATACACCACCCTCAGTATTCGCTTCACGCGGGTCATCTGAGATAAATTTACCTGACTGTACAAAGAAGTGACCTATCTTTGCAAAGAAGCCCATATCATTTGGGAACCATAAATCTAATACCTGGTAGATAGGTAAAGTTACTAGCTCACCACGCATGTCGCGGACAACCACTTGATCTCGCTTCGCTTTCTTACGAAGTTCAAACAGGCGCGCTTCTAATACTTTATATTCAGCACGAAGTTCTGCACGTTTTGACTCTAAATCAGCTAGTACTTCATCCGTTAAGGCATTATCAAGTGCGTATTTCTTTTCTTTTAAACGCAGACGCTCAAGTTCATAGTTAATGTGACCAATATCACCGTTTTGTAGATCAAGTGCTTCTTCATTTAAATCCACAGCACGTTCAACCAGTTCAGCTAAACGATCTTTAGGCGCATTCGTAACTTCTTTGCCATCTTCGATTACACGCTCTACGTAGCCATAAAAGTTACCGTTTTTACTACGCTCAAATACCGCCATCACTTCTGGCTTGGTTTGAGACTGGATGTCTGTTGTTAGTATCCAACGGAAATCAAGGTCTACATATTCACGGTTACCCGTTTTTACCAAGATACGTTCAATATATTCATCTTGGTATGCCGATAAATCATAGCCTGCCGCTTCTAAGCGAGATTTAGGCACCATTTCACGGTCATAAATCTCACCTATCACTGTTTGCTTAGGCACTGAGCCTTCAAGCTTTAACTCAACAACTTCTGATGGCCAAAAGAAGCTTAGACCTTTCCACGCGATCATCGCTAATAAGCCGATAACCGAAATTAAACTGATGCTTACTGCACCACCTGTCATCCAGATCCAAGGAGATCCTGACTTAAACCATTGCTTTACCATGTCATGAAACTCCGATAATTACATTGAGCTGTATTTTTCACGTAGACGCTGACGAACAAATTCAGCGAGCGTGTTAAATACAAAGGTAAAAATAAACAACACAAATGCAGCAAGGAATAGAATACGGTAGTGCGAACTACCCACTTCTGATTCAGGCATTTCAACCGCAATGTTCGCCGCTAAAGTACGCATACCTTGGAAAATACTCCAGTCCATAATTGGTGTATTACCTGTTGCCATCAGTACGATCATGGTCTCACCTACGGCGCGACCTAAGCCCATCATGACGGCAGAGAAAATACCTGGGCTGGCAGTAAGTAACACAACATAAACAAGGGTTTGCCACTGCGTCGCACCTAGCGCTAATGAACCATTCGATAAGTGCTTAGGCACACTGAATACCGCATCTTCTGCAATTGAGAAAATAGTCGGGATAACCGCAAAGCCCATCGCAATACCCACAACCAATGAGTTACGTTGGTCGAACGTTAGACCTAGTTCATTAGTTAAATACTGACGTACATTGCCATCAAATACCCACAGTTCGATTTGACCGCTGATTGCGAATGACAACCAACCGATAAATAGCACGACAGGGATCAGTAAAATTGAATGCCAGCCATCTGGAATTAAATGGCGAATTCTCGCTGGTAGCTTAGTCCAACCAAATGCCGTCGCGATAACCGCCACAGGCAGTAAGGTAATTAGCGCAATCACTGCTGGTAAATGCGTTTCGATTAACGGCGCTAACCAAAGACCCGCTAAGAAGCCAAGGATAACTGTTGGTAATGCTTCCATAATTTCAACGGTTGGCTTAACCACACGACGTAATTCACTCGACATAAAGTATGCTGTATAAATCGCTGCTGAAATCGCAATTGGTACAGCAAATAACATGGCATACATCGCCGCTTTAATCGTACCAAATGAAATTGGTACTAAAGAAAACTTAGATTCAAAGTCATCCGACGCTGAAGTTGACTGCCAAGTGTATGCAGGCTCAGGGTAGCCTTCGTACCACACTTCACTCCAAAGTGCTGACCAAGTAACCTCTGGGTGCTCATTATGCACTTCAAAAATTGACAGCGTATTATTCGATAGCGATAAAACCGCGTTTGCACGTGGTGATACGGCAAAGTTATCAATGGCTTGTTCACTGATTTTACCACGCCATAACTCGGCTTCACTGGTCGTGTAGTAAACGCCCAAGTCGCCCGATGATGTCGTCGTAAAGAAAGTACGACGGTAGTACTCTGTGTAAATGTCTAGCTTATTGGTTTTTTCAGTTTCAAATGCACGAATTTTGGCAAACTGACGGCCATTATCTTCAGTGTTTACTTCGAACCATTGAGATACTTCACCGTTATCATTGGCAAGCATTAGAGAGTTTGCACCAGCTAGTAATGTTGCGCTCACTAGATTTGCATTTTCTTCATTTGCTGCAAGTACTTGGAACTGCTCAACTTCAGCTGGATCACGCGTGTCAAAGATATAAATTTTATTCGCACTACGAACGAATACGCGAGACGTATCTGGTGAAATCAGTAACTCATTTACTCGGCCACTAATGTCTAGCTCGGTGCGTTCAATTAGCCACTCTACTTCACCTGTAAACATGTTCTCTTCAGGTGTGAATGCTGCAAATACCACGCGCTTGTCTTCAGTTAGAGCAACTGCTGCAGCTTTATCTTCATAATAACTAAAGGCAAATTTAGTAATCGCTTGCTCTTGCTCATCTACTAACAATTGCTCACCATCTAGTGGGTAACCAATACGAGGGGTTATTAGGCGCTCATTACCAGGGAAAGTCACTAAAAAGCTCGGTTTAACCAACTTAATTGCACCATTATCTAAACCATATGCATATAAGCCTAAAAATGGGGCGCTTTTGGCAAATGTTGTGATATTTCCATCAAGTTCTACATCCAGGCTTTTCATTAATTGCCCTGAGTTGTCTCCTTTTAAATGGTAAAAATCGACATACCCAGAATCTTCTAATAGATAAGCAATCTCTGTTTGCTCTTCAACACCTAAACCAACATAGTTTTTCTCTGAAGATAAACTCACATCTGTGCGTTTCTCTACTTTTGCTGACTCTAAGATTGGCTCTACGACATATAGTAGATAGAAGAAGATCAACAGCAATGCCACAAGTACCATTACCCCACCTGCGGTAATACTGTATTGTGCAAAGCGATCTTTAAATAAACGGCGCTTGTCCGTTTTAAAAGATTTTTGCTGTGCTGAGGTAGACATTAAAACACCTTATTATCTTTGAATTGCGCACATTATATTTCATCAAGATGACAGTAATGTTACATAAAAAGGACTTTAAGCGCTGCAAGTATGAACTCTTGTTAACACTTAAAAGTCATAGAAAAGTAGTGATATTTATGCCTTACCTCAAGGATATAAACCTATTTTCTGGACAAGCCCTAAAACTTAACTAATCTTAAGGTGCAATGTTTTATTGGCGTAAGGATGCGTCGAGTAGAGCATTGATCATTTACACTCTCACCATACGGTGAGTAAAAAATAATAAGAGACATTGATATGAAGCAGTTAGTTTTAACAATAATAGGTAAGGACCGGCCGGGTCTCGTTGACGAAATCTCAGCAACCATCCTAGAACACCACGGTAACTGGATGACCAGTAACCTTAGCCATTTAGCAGGTCAATTTGCAGGTATCATTCAAATTGGCGTGGCAGAGGAGCACTTTCAAGAAATACAATCAGCACTGAATGCATTACCAGGCTTAGAAGTACATATTGAGTCTGGCGATACCGATGTTGCAGGTCAGTCTCCTGAAACACTTAATCTAGTGATTACAGGCAATGACAGACCAGGTATTGTCAAAGAGCTTTCAAGTGTTATCCGCCATAAAGGCGCCAACATCACACATTTGAATTCTCGACAGCGCAGCGCACCAAATTGGGGAGTGCCGATTTTCAGTGCATTTGCCACGGTCACTTTACCTGCGGGTATGAACAAAGATAACGTGATTGAAGCACTTGAGTCGATAACCAGTGACCTAGTTGTTGATATTGAAAGTGAATAATAATTAAACTTTATGGCAGGCTGAGGAATAAGCCTGTCATATAAGCGTCATAAAAACCTCATATATTTTACTGTTGTACCTTTGATTACCCATGGATAGATCATGCATTCTGTACCTCCCACCTCAACGACTATTAATTACTTTGCTAAAGAATTAAGCTGGCTCTCGTTCAATGAACGAGTACTTCAAGAAGCCAAAGATCAAAATAACCCTCTTATCGAGCGACTGCGTTTTTTAGGCATTTTCTCAAATAATTTAGATGAGTTTTTTAGGGTTAGAGTCGCTGATTTAAAAAGAAAAATTTTATTAAACAGTCTATCAGACACCCACTTTGACGCCGACGAAGAGTTATTAAACCAAGTTAACAAGAAGGTGTTGTCACTCGGAAAAAAATTCAATCAGATCCACCACCAACTGTTAACCGACCTCGACAAGCAAAATATCCATATCCGCCAGCCAACTGACTTATCTGATTTTCATAAAGATTGGTTAGAAGACTTTTTCAAAGACCAAGTTTTGCAGCATATGTCGCCTATGCTAATCACCGAATCTAAAGATTACTCGAGCAACATCAATGATGCGATGACTTATCTTTTTATACATATGCAAGGCGAAAAGTCACAATACGCATTATTAGAAATTCCCACCGATAGGCTTGATCGTTTTGTCATTTTACCTTCTGAAAAGAGCCGTCGTCATAAAACCATTGTCATGCTCGACGATGTGGTCGAGTTTTATTTAGCTGAAGTTTTTAAAAGCTTTGTGAAGTTTCACAGTATTGAAGGCTATTCAATCAAACTAACGCGTGATGCTGAGTACAATTTAGATAATGAGATTGAAGAAGGTTTACTCGATAAAATGTCGAAAGGCCTGAAGCAGCGCCTTTATGCTGAGCCTGTGCGTATGGTCTATGATCAAGAGATGCCTGATGAGATGCTAAAGGTACTGAAAAAGCGTCTTGGCGCAAGCCAGCAAGATGCACTCATACCTGGTGGCCGATATCGTAATTTTAGAGACTTTATTTCTTTCCCTAATGTTGGCCGCAAGCATTTAGAAAACAAGCAGTTAAAACCGTTAACTAGTAGTGCTTTTGCAAAACACGACAGTGTATTTAAGGCCATCTCCGAGCAAGATATTTTACTGTATTACCCTTACCATACGTTCAACCATATGCTCGAGTATGTAAGACAGGCAGCTTATGACCCTAAGGTCACTCAAATTAAAATCAATATTTACCGAGTTGCCTCCCGCTCAAGGTTAGTTTCGTCGTTAATTAATGCTGCTAAAAATGGCAAAAAAGTCACCGTCATGGTGGAGCTAAAAGCGCGCTTTGATGAGCAAAACAATATTGAATGGGCTAAGTTACTCAGTGAAGCGGGTATTAAGGTACTGGTTGGTTTACCTGCATTAAAAGTTCACAGCAAGCTCTGTGTAATACATCGAAAAGAGAAAGGTAAGATTGTAAAATATGCCCACATTGGTACGGGTAACTTCCACGAAAAAACAGCGCGAATTTACACTGACTTCAGCCTGTTCACCAAACATAATGAAATCTGTGATGAATGTGATGAAGTCTTTCGATTCATCGAAACCAGTTATCGCCCATTTACTTTTAAGCACCTACAAATTTCACCGTTAAATGCCCGAGAGCGCATTTGTGAGGGTATAAAGAATGAAATTGTAGCCGCAAAGAATGGTAAATTTGCACAAATCACCATAAAAGTGAATAATCTAGTCGACAAACAGCTCATTGATTTGCTCTACAGTGCTGCTCGGCAAGGCGTAAAGATCCGTATCATTGTTCGTGGCATGTGTGCACTAGTCCCCGGATTACCGAAATTTAGCGATAACATCTCAGTTATTAGTATCGTTGATCGCTTTTTAGAACACCCAAGGGTAATGGTGTTCGAAAACCAAGGCGACCAGCAGATTTATATTTCTTCAGCCGACTGGATGACTCGAAATTTAGATCACCGTGTTGAAGCCGGTGTGCCTATTTACGATCAGCACTTGAAGCAGTTAATCATCAATATTTTAGAGCTACAATTTAAAGATTGCTGTAAAGCAAGAGTCATAGATGTCGAACAACAAAATAAGTACGTTGCCCGCGGTAACCGTAAGAAAGTACGTTCGCAAATTGCCATCTATGATCTTTTGAGTAAATGGGAACACAATTATGCACAACACACCTGAGCCTGCGAGTTTTGCAGCGCTCGATTTAGGCTCTAATAGCTTTCATTTAGTCATCGCCCGCAAAGTTGAAGGCAGACTACAAATTCTTCATAAAGAAAAGCATCGCGTGCATTTAGCTGCTGGCCTCGATGAAGAATTTGAACTATCAGGAGAGGCCATTGAACGTGCCATGTTGGCTTTTAAACAACTGGCACAAACTCTAAAGGGGTTTGCCCCTGAAAATGTAGAAGTTGTCGCGACTTACACGCTTAGGAACATTAAAAATCTAAAGCACTTCTTGCAACAGGCGCAAGTGCACTTTCCTTTTAATATCAATGTAATCTCGGGACAAGAAGAAGCGCGCTTAATTTACCAAGGGGTTGCAAACTATGTTCATGGTAAAGATAACCGCTTGGTCATTGATATTGGTGGCGGTAGTACTGAACTCGTCATAGGTCAACATTTTGAAGCCCTACAACTTACTAGTCGAGACATTGGTTGTGCCAATATAACCAAATACTGCTTTGGCTCAGGCAAGTTAAGTAAAGGCGTATTTAAAAAAGCTGAAATTGCCGCCCGACAAGCGCTTGAGCCGATTTCACCCCGCTATCGAAAAACTGGTTGGAAACAAAGTTATGGTACATCAGGCACAATCAAAGCCTTAATCGGTATTGCGCAAGCACAGTTCGACTGTGAATACTTAACACTGCCGATTTTAGAAAAAATTAAAGCGCTATTTATTGCCCAAGGCAGTATTGATCAACTTGATATTAAAGGATTAAATCCTGAACGACACACCAATATCTCTGGCGGTTTAAGTATTGTCATTGCCGCGTTTAAGGAGCTTAAACTAGAGCGCTTAGAATACTGTGATTATGCGCTACGTGAAGGCGTTTTACACGAAATGCTGAACTATGATGAGTTTGATTTAAGAGTGCGCACCATCATCGCACTCGGCCAGCACTACAACATTGACATCGCCCATGCGGATAACGTTTTTGATACTGTTAAACATTTATTCTCACAATGTAAAAAAGCCTGGGGGTTAAAACAAAAAGACCTTCTTCAGCTTCAGTGGGCCGCACAATTACATGAAGTAGGATTGTCAATTAATTCATCTGGTATTCAAAAGCACAGTGCGTATATTGTGATGAATACGGCACTACCTGGCTTCACACAGCAACAACAAAGTGTGTTAAGTGCTTTAATCCGTTTTCATCGTAAAAAGATCAAACTTTCAGATCTCGACTCTTTTAATATTCTGTGTTCAGAGACCTTTGCTAAACTCTTAACGCTATTCAGACTAGCTATATTAGTTAATAGAACTCGACAATTAACTGATCTGTCTCGCCCCATTTTATCTGTAGAAAACAATAAATGTATGGTGCTTTTTGATGCACAACTACCTGAAGAACAAGCTTTACTTTTCGCGGATCTCGAGCAGGAAAAGGTGTATCTTAACTCGATTGGAGTCGAGCTTGCATTTGTCGTCGGTGAGTAATACCAATCCGCTTAACTAAGTGGTCTATTTTGAGGCAAAAAAATTCTTGGTAGCACCACTTCATGTGTCCCGCTATCACTGAGGTACCTACTATAGGCAAAGTAAATGTTTCGTTATTTAGTGTTCTAAATAAGAAATTTTTAACGCAGCTATGATCTGGTTTAAGCACTCGAAATGATTAAGTGTTATTAGGGATTGATATAAAATCAGGCTATAGCTTAAACATTAAAAAGACTGCACTAGCAGTCTTTTTTGGAATAAGGATTTGTTAGAGAAATCATACTTATTTTACTGACACCACAGCGAAAATATTATCCGCATATTCACGACTTTGGGTGACTAAGTCATAAATATTGCTAATGGGTGTTGCCGGTCTGATGGCTGCCAATACATTTTCAGCTTCTTGCCAGTTATTTTGCTCTACGGCAATCGCTACTTTTAGTGCCCCACCAAGTAAGCCTTTATAATTCAGCAGCGCACTACTTAAATTACTATCGAGTGAGAATTCAGAAATAATGGTACTTAAATCCATATCCAGTACTGCACCTAGAATCGACATAAGTCCGATTAGGTATCCCTGCTCTGCCATTTCTTCCCCCCCTGGCGCTAAGAACAATGCCATAAAGCGGGCACGCATTAAGCCATATTTAGTCAATTCAGCAGGCTTATCAACTCCCAGTTCACTGAGTGCTAAAACCCGAACAAATTGTCTTAGGGCATCTTCACCCAAATAAACAACCGCTTGAGAAATCGTCTTCATTTCTAGTTTCTCAAGACCAGAGCGAGCATTCACCAACTTCAACACTCTTGCTGTTAGACTCAAGTCTATGGAGATTTTTTTCTCGATATCTTTAAAGCACAAGTTCGGCTGTGACGTTGACTTTAATAAATCAAACACCACTAGCTTAGAAGGCTCAACATTACCATGCGTCAACATTTCTGGCCTAGCAAAAAAGTAGCCCTGAAAATAATCGACACCAGCACTTTTTAAATACTCAAATTCTTCGTATGTTTCAATTCGCTCAACCACAATTTTTATTTTTGGATATAAACGCTTTAACTTCTTAACCATCATCGTGGTTTTAAGAATAGGCCGTTCAAGCTCCAATTTAATATAAGACATATGAGGTAAAAGCGGCTCCCACCGAGAGTCAGCATCATAATCATCCAATGCAAAGCTGTAATGCTGTTTTCGCAGCATTTTCACGGTTTCAAGCAACTGTTGAATATTCTGCGAACGCTCAACAATTTCAAGCACTAAGTTATCAGGTTTTAAAAGTCGTGGGATATCTTGCAATAGCGTGGTATCAGAAAGATTAATAAACGCACAATGATTAGCAACCAGCTTTTCTTTGCCAACCAAAATTAGTGAGTTAAAAAACATTCGCCCAGTGGCTTGCTCATCACTCACCCCAGCAGGAAAAGCATTGTTGTGCGAATCTCGATAAAGTAATTCGTAAGCAAAAATTTGCTTTGTCGAATCGAGAATTGCCTGTCTAGCAATATACTGAGTCGCGGGTTTTGTCATAGATAATGTAAACCTGATAATTCAATTCTAGCTCTAAAACTTTGAGAATTAATAAGAGATTCAGTCGTATTTTTCAGGCTGTGCCAGCATTAGAGAATGAAGCAAACCAAAATACCAGTATTAAGATCATAATAATTTATTCTATTCCCTTTTACCTAATAAATTTTGACTATTGCTACAAACGGCTTGTATGCCTTAATGTCAAAAAGCGATATGTGCCAACTTTAAAACACAAATTTACGCAAACAAGTTTTAAATTGATCAATTTGTTTCTCATTTTAGACATCATACACAAATCAAAAAAGCGCTCGTAAGAGGGCATGTTCTAATGAGGTTTTCTACAGCAATGTAATGTTAATAGACTACATTAATCGCTGTGACGAAATACACAATTGTCAGTCAATTTTGCTAAAACAATCACGAAAACCTAGCTGTCAGCTATTCTAAACTTAAAGCATATATTCAACGCCAAGCCCGGCGACATGCGTTCCACACTCACTTCACCTTGTTGCGCATTAATGAGCTCTTTAACCAAAGCCAAACCAATACCTGTGCCTTGGGTCGCTCGTGTTAACTCATTACCACCACGATAAAACAAATCAAACAGCTTTTCTTGCTGCTCTTCACTAATGCCAAAACCATAATCACGTATTTGCAACTGAATAGACTCAGGCTGATGCTTAGAATAATGAAAATTGAAATCGATTTTTTGCCTATCGACATCACAGATCTTGGCTTGATCAAAAAATTTCACTGCGTTGTCGGTAATATTGATCACCACCTGTGCAAAGGCATCCATATCCACCCACAGCAAAGCGCGCTCTGGCTCTTCAAAAGGCTGATTTATGTTAAGTACAAAGTCATTTTTAACCAATAATGACGAGACTTTTGATTGGATCACATCATTCAAGATGCTCAATTTTACCCAACTTGGTTCAACATTATGTGAAGGCTGGCTGAGTTTAGATAGCTGCAAGATATTATCAATGAGGCGAGATAAACGTTCACTCTCACTAAATATAAACTCGTAGTAATCACTACGATGTTGCTCAGATAAAATTTGCCCTGACCTGAGCATTTCTGAATACATGCGAATGGATGTTAACGGGGTTTTTAACTCATGGCTCACTGACGAGACAAAGTTCAAACGTTGCTCAGCCAACTTTAATTGACGTTTTCCCAAGGCATAAAAACCATAACAGCCGATTGCAATAGTCAGTAATAATACCCCCATTAACCCTAGTCCATACAAGGCAAGACTACTGGTGCCAAAGGCTTTAGTCGAAAACGAAATGCAATAAGATGGAAATGGCCAGTGCAATTTGCTTTCTTTCAAGTGAACCTGCATCAATTTTGCTGGTAGCGTCTCCTGTAGCTGTACGTCCATATCCCCATTTTTCAGCATCTTGGAAACAATAAATGCATCTTCGGCATGACCTTTCTTATCACTGATAGTCAATCCGAGAAATGCATTGGGACGCTTGTTAGTCATGACTTCCATGATAAGACCAAGTAAATAGCGCTGTTTATCTAGCACATACCCTTGCATTTTTACTTCATCACTTACTGTGACCACACGATAAAAAATAAAGTAATCTGGTACGTCTTCTATCACTTCATATTTTTCAGGTTGTACGATAAAGCCATTATTAATTAGAGTTTTTATCTGCGCTGAACGCATCACTACATCGTATAAGCCGCGTGCCATTTTGAGACTGTCTTTTTGTGCTTCTTTTTCAGAAAAAACATCATCGGCTTCAATCACATCAGGCCACATAGGGCTATTAAAACGCCCTTGTGCATCTATCTGAAAAAAACCCACTAAACCTTCATACCGCTGAAAGCTTTCTGGGTTTGCAAGCGGAGACACTTGTCGTGTGACCTTTTTGGTCTCAGGATTATAGGCGTATTGGTAATAGTCAAACTCTGTAGGAGAAACCGAGTTAGTCATAATCGCTTGTTTAAATAGCCGTTTATTAATGATGTCGCTAAGCTTAGTTGCGCTCTTTTGGTATTTTACAATCTGCTCTTGCTGAAATTGCTGAAACACAAACACACAAACCAAAGACACCGGAATAAATAACAACAAGAAAAAGCTCAGCGTGAAAATTCTCAGTCTTTTTAAACGCTGCTGATAATTGAGTAAGGGTGAAGGTTTTAAGAATGCTTTCATCAAGAGGCCCGCCCGAATAATTGATATCCTTCACCGCGCAGGGTCACCAGGTATTTTGGCGCCTTAGGATCAGGCTCTATTTTCTTACGTAACTTGGCAATATGAATATCAACCGTACGAGTATCTATGTGGTCAGTTGACTTATACCCCCACACTTCTCTTAACAGCTCACAGCGTGAAACTGGCGCTTTTTGCTGGCTCAGATAATTTAAGATCTCCACTTCACGACGGGTATAGCGTACAACTTGATTGAACGATTGACCTGTTAAACTCTGAGTACAGATCTCCACTTGATCGCAAATAGTCAGTTTACTGTCTTCGGGGCTCCAACCTGAACGACGCACCAAGGCTTTAACCCTTAACACCAGCTCTGAAGTCGAAAATGGTTTAGCTAAATAATCATCAGCGCCCAAAGTGAGGCCATTAATAATATCTTCTTCACTGTTTTTAGCGGTCAGCATCAAAATAGCTTGGCTTTGTGAGTGCTGACGTAGTGCATTGCAGATCTCAAAACCATTCATACTCGGCAGCATCACATCTAAAATCACACAGTGATAATGGCCTTGCAAGGCGGTATCTAACCCTTGCTTACCATCCATTTCACTGTCGACCTCAAAACCGTGGAAAATAAATAAGTCGGTCAGGCCACGTAAAATACTGGCTTCGTCTTCCACGATTAGCAGTTTAGGTTTGATGCTCATAGTTTGATACTCCCTTTTTACACACGCGTTACCCTACCCCACACCTTAAATTTTCTTAAGTAAACTTTTGTAAAAAAATCCTACTAAGAGTTTTACTTTTTGTGCCTATTTAACCTTTGCTCGCCCTCCTAATATGAGCTCAAACGCCATTGAGGGAAATATCATGAAACGCCTTTATACATCTCGTCTTTTAAAACTAAGTGTGGTTGCAACTGCACTGACTTTGTTTTTTAACAGCCAAGCAAGCTGTGCCAATGATGATGTTAGCAGTAACACAGCCGCTAACATTGATACCTATGACGAGAGTTTCTTCACGCCATTTTCACCACAAAACCTGCGCGATATTTTAGAAAAAATTCCAGGAGCCAATAACCTACTATTGGCCATGAATAATAACAATGAAGCCCGAGGTTTTGGCTCGTCAGGCGAACAAATATTAATTAACCGTCAACGCGTATCGGGTAAAGGCAATAGCATAAAAAGTGAGATTGATAACATTCAAGCCAAAGATGTTGACTATATTGAACTGATCAGAGGGTCTGTATCCGGCCTTGATGTGCAAAGTAATGGTTTAATCATCAATGTTATGCTTAAAGACGATATCGGTACCGCGGTACTGTGGAATATTGGGGTCACGAAAACAGACTCTATGCAGGGTAAACCGTTAGGCTCTTTAGTATTAAGTGGGGGTGAAGGCGATTTAACGTATCGCTTTGGTTTTGAAAGAAAGCTTTACCCCACGAAAGTCAAAATCAATGAGCTGTTTAGCTCTGCCGACAATGAACCTACTAAACACTACAAGCGTGTTCGTAAAAATTGGTTCCGCGAAGACATATTCAGCAACAAACTTAGTTACAAGCACTCCAACAACACCTCCATGACGCTAAACAGCATGTATAAAAAAATCTATCTAGATAGCGACTTTGACTCTACGTATATACAACTTGCGGATAACACCACAACAGCGGATAACCTGACATTTGATTGGGGCCTACGTGAATGGGAAGTTGGCGGGGACATCAATCATAAAATTAACGACAAACACAGCTTAAAACTGCTATTTATCGAAAACCGCAGTAAAGCCAACGATCAACTTTGGCAGACTATAATCAATAATGACGACAGCACCTCGGCGGGATACCAACTCCCACGACTTTATAGAGAGTCAGAAAGCGTTATTAGAGGCAGTTGGAAGTACACACTCAATAAACAACATAGCTTTGACTCAGGCGTTGAGCTTGCTATTAATAAACTAGATGAAAACCTACAATTCATCGATAGCCAAGATGATGTTTATCATTCGACTGAACTTAATGACATCAAAGAAACTCGCTATGAAGGCTTTAGCCATTATAACTATTCAATATCTCAAGCTACGAACCTACAGGCTTCTGTTATTTACGAGTATTCAAAACTTGATGTTACTACAGATTTTAGTTTGCAAACCGATACTTTTGAGCAAGCAACCAGTGGTTCAACACGTTCATTTAATTACTTAAAACCACGCATTAACTTGCGCCATGATGTCAGTGACGCAATTCAGTTACGAACCAATTTAGAGCGCACCGTGAGTCAATTGAGATTAAATGATTTTGTGCCTCGCTTTAACCGAGAAGAACAGCGATTAGAAGAAACAAACCCTAACTTACGCCCAGAAGTCAGAGACGAGCTATCTTTTAGCTTTGAGAGGCAATGGCAAGCAACCTCTGGTAGTCTGACTCTGACGCCGTATTACCATAAGATCACCGATCTCATTGTTGAGATCCCATTAGTAAGCTACTCAGGTGAAGGTAATGTCGACAGTGCCAAAGAATATGGTGTAGAACTTGAAACTGATTTCGGTTTAGACGTCATTGGCCTATCAAACACCATGATCAGTGCCAGCTATACTTGGCGTGATACTAATATGCGTGACCCATTTACAGGTCAAGACAATAAAATAGCGAGACTTAGTGATAACAAATGGCAAGTTAAAATCAATCAAACAGGTCCCATCGAAAACCTTGATTGGAGCATGACGCTGCAAGATAGGGGGACTTCTCCTTTTACTCGCTTCGACTATACCAGCACGTTAGAGTACAAGCTGTGGGCGAGCATGGAACTAAACTATAAATTGCCATCAAACTTAAAATTAACCCTCAAAGGCGATCGTTTATTAAGTCGTAAAACAAGAAATATCAGAACTCGACATGACGGCTTATTTACTGAAAATGGTATTTCACAGTATGAAGATCGCCGCTTTGAACGCTCACCACGTTTTACTTTACTATTAAGCGGCCAGTTCTAACTGGCCTATTCATTTGTCAAAAGGCACGTTTGTTGGCTTCGTGCCTTTTGAAACTCACTAGGTATCTTTTAAAGAAAAAAGCAAAATTAATCTAAAATCCACTTTGAGTGCTGTTTATGCGCACGGCCTGTCGAAGTCAACTGTGGACGCTGCTTATCTTGGTTATACCAAAAATACTGTTGCCAATACGTATTTTTGATATTCCACAGGCCTCCTTGATATACAAACTCGTATTCAGCTTGTTTTGGCGAGTTCCATAACTTGCCATAACCTGATGAAGATCCACTATAACTGAAGAACAATGCAGGCGCTTGGCGACTTCGTAAATAATAACGTCCCTCTTTTGCGGGGACTTTTAGCCATTGCACAGGGTTGTTCTGCGCTGTAGTTAAGCGCTCATTATTATTTAAGGCCGATACAGATAGCGCCTTACCATCTAAAGCAGACTTGATGACAACCGCTTTGCCACTATCAGCTTGCTGCTTAGCAGGTTGCCAGTCACTAGGTGGGGTTTGCCAAGTGAGTGATTTCCAGCGCCAGTTATATGGCATTCCCATATAATCATCGTACAGATCTGAATATCCAGGTTCAGCTTCAATGTTATATAAGCACTGGCGACGCTCAGCATCTAATTGCGCAACACGCTCTGCTTGATTGGTTGTGCCTACATTCAACTCTCCCATACAAGCTTCAAGTGTTTTACCAATACCGCTTTCACCCGGAGCGAGTACATAGGTATGGTCTCTATGCTGTTGATTGTCATACCATGCAAGCATCGCTTGTTCATCAAACGACAACCAATTGTCTACCAAGGTTTGCGCTTCTTGCCTTGCATAGGCTTCACGTGCACTTTTGTCTACAGCCATTGTTCGAATGAATGCCGCCCATAAGTCTTTACTTGCCTCTAATGCCACCAGCGCAACGGGCTTCATATTACTTGCAGAATAAGAATCCCAACCAGAGTCAAGGCGGGTATTTTCTTGCCAGATCACGTCGCCACTGCTGAAGTCGAGTACATCTTTGGTGTCATGTGTGTGTTGTTCTGCACCTTCTGAACATAAATAAGCTTTTACTTGCCATACTTTTTCATAGTTATCCGCTGGTAAACG
>Ga0114932_10003244_pt1 | contig 16188 bp, 9 predicted proteins | sample 2SBtaG_2_FD_87286 | JGI IMG/M metagenome (GOLD analysis project Ga0114932, IMG submission 87286) | Deep subsurface microbial communities from Kolumbo volcano to uncover new lineages of life (NeLLi) - 2SBTROV12_ACTIVE470 metaG | ecosystem: Environmental > Aquatic > Marine > Volcanic ... | reverse complement strand
GAGCAGGCCGATCGCGATGTCCGTTTTGTGCTTTGAAACGGTCGCTTGGGTGTGACACGGGCTCTGGGCCGGCATGCCGATGAACCGCTAGAACTCGTTCTAAGGGCCGATCACGGCCGGTGGCTATTTACCTACCTGCCGCAGCTCAGGACGCGTCCTATGTGCCCTGGTGGCCTCCTGGCGCGGTTTTGACCCACAGAAAGTGACCAAATTCACACCCGCGCGCGCCAAACCGGGCCCGGTTGCCGATCAGGCCTCGAGGGTGATCCGCAGCCCCACCTGGGACTTGATGGACCCGGTGATCGTGAACATCAGCGTAAACAGCCACGCCGATGGGTACTTGCTGCGCACGGCCTTCACGATGCGTTTGACCTCGGCGAGCTCGTCGATGACCTCGGCGGTGCCCTCGTACCAGGTGCCGTGGACCTTCTTGCCGTTGAAGTTGCAGGCGGCGAGGCGGACTTTCGGGTTGTTGCGCAGGCGCTTGACCTTCCAGCTGTCGCCCTTGGTCATCATCACGATCTTGCCGTCGAGCTCGGTCAGCCAAATCGGCGTTGCGACGGCCTTTCCGGACTTGCGAAAGGTCTGCAGGCTTACGTACTTCTCGCTCTTGAACTCGGCGAGCGCCTTGCTGTGGACATCGGTCATGGGGCGGCTCCGGGGTCGGTCTTCGGCGCGTGGGACGACACAACCCTACGGCACGACGAGCTCGCCCGAAAGCGGTCGTGGCTGGCTGGCAATCACGAGGTCGCAATGCTCGGCACGTGTTTCTCCGGGTCAGACCCCCGTTGTGCTCCCGTTGTGCCTAACGGGCTGCGGCAACCGGCCCCAACGTCCGTTGTCACACAAAGAAACTCCACAAAAACAGGCGGTTGGGGTAAACGGGGAGAGGGGTCCAAGGGGAGAGGACCGATCAGGGGAAGGCAGTCTGTCGTCGCCCGAAGACGCAAGCGCGGCGACACCCGGTGCCTCGCAGATCATAAAATGCCTTCCCCTGTTGGGTCCTTTCCCCTTGATCGAGGCGCCGTCTGCCAAGACAAATCCCCGGGATTCCCGGCCCCCCCTGGCAATCACGCGGTCGCAGGGCTCGGCACGCGATGGGCCGGGCTGGTATTGTCTGGCGATGCGCAATAAGCGTCTTGCGAGCTTGGCTGCGGTGCTGGTTGTCGGTTGTATGTCGTCGGGCTGTTCGCTCGCCTTCGCGACGGCGCCGCCGAACAAGGACCTGTGGCGCGCCGATGACGTCCGCAAATGCACGCGTTCCAAGGCGCTGCCGACCGTCGACATGATCGTCGCAGGCATCGCGGGGGTGGTGACCTTGGCGACGCTGCCGTTTGAATCCCTCGAAGTGACCTCGGCCGCAGCGGTGACGGCGGGACTGTGGGTTGTTTCTTCCCAGGACGGGTTCGCCACCGTGCGCGACTGCCGCCGCTACTACAGCGCGCTGACCAAGATGCGTCTCAAGCGCCCCAAGCACCGGCCGATCCCAGCCCCGATCCGCCCCCTTACGCCGCCTATCGCGACCTCGCCGCCGCCTATCGCGACAACGCCATCACCCGTCGTGTTGTATCCGCGCTCATCCACGCCACCGCCCAAGCCGGCCCCCAGTGCCGTCAAACTTCCCGCGACAACAACCGGTTGCCGGGCGCTCGACGCCTGCATCATCCAGGGGCAGTGCACGTTCGACGGCAAACGCTGCGTGGCTGCCTCGCGCCGCGACTGTGCGGCGTCGACATGGTGTCGCGATCGAGGGCGCTGTTCGTTGTCGCCCGACGGTGTCTGCGCGGCCCACACCGACGCCGATTGCGCCCAGTCCAAGGTCTGCCAGGACGCCGGCCGCTGCCGCGCCAAAGCCGGAAGCTGCCAGTAGAACCGGGCTGCGAGTAGAACCGTGCTGCGAGTAGAACCGGGCTGCGAGTAGAACCGGGCTGCTTGCGCTCTGAACGCCGTGCCTTCCCCGCGTGATGAAAAAGCGACGCTTTATTTGGCGGGACTGGGCTTCAACGCGGCCCGGAACAGGTGCTTTTTACCCTTGGGGAGCAGCTCAAACACCGCGCGTCGACCCTCGACCCGAATCTTGCCGCACGTCGTGCACTGGATCCCGGCAATCACGTCACCGAATTCCAGCGAGAAGTTGGACGCGTCGCGAGTCGTCGTCTCGAGCGTTCCCTTGTAGCCGTCTTTCGGATCGTACGTGAGGCCGCTGAGGCGCACGGACTGCCGGTCCGCCCAAAAATCGCCGAGCGTGTTGATATCCGCGATATGCAGGCCCCATCCCTGGGCGAAACGAATGCCGAAGTCCGTGGCGTCGATCTTCATCTGCACGTTCGCCGGGACGACGCCTTTGCCCACGCCGTAGGACGGGTGAACCAGAATGACGGTCCACGCGCCGTTGCGCATGTTGCCGACCAGCGCATCGACCCACAGCGACCGGAACTTGTGCCAGCGAGCCCGGGTCAGCTCTTCGCGCATCTCCGTGCCGTCCGGTTCGTACCAGCCGATGCCGTCCTCGAGCACGACGGGAAACACCCACATAGGCCGCGATCGGGGCACGCGTTCCTTGTTGTAGTACTGGAAGGTCGGCAGATCGATCGGGAAGTTGGTGCGCACGTCGCCGGCCGCGAGGCTGCTGTCATACTTGATGCCGGCGTCCGACAGGATGCGGTACTGGTAGTGGTTGGTCTCGAGGTAGGGCGTGCGCCACGCGTCCAGCCGTCGGTCGAGGCCGACGAGCCCGCGCAAAATCTGCAGGTTCACGCGCACCTCGGCGCAGACGCTGGGCTGCTTGGGGGCGTATGTCTTGCGATCCACGTCGCACAGGCCATGGGGGAATTCCGTCCAGTCAAAGTGCTGGATCGAATGGCCGCCAGCGGGGTTTTGGCCGATGTCCATGAACTTCTCGAACGTGGACGGCAGGAAGTAATCGGTCACGTAGTCCGTGGTGATGAAGTAGGTGCCGGCGATGCCGTGCTTCTTCTCCATCTCCGCCATACGCAGCAACCCGGGCTGTCCCCATGGACCCGAGAGGAAGGCGTCGGGCGCGTCGACGTCGTGGCTGGAGATCAGCACCCCGTCCTCGGTTCCGGGAACGGTGTGGCGCACGACATAGTGGCCACCTGTCGCCTCGGCATAGATCCCCTTGAGCAGCATCGCGCCGACATCGGTGCCCGGGTCAAAACAGTTCACATAGCAGCGCGGCATCGTGTAATCGAGGACGTTCCAACCAAACGTATACACCGCGCCCTTGCCGAGCTTTCGATAGATCCACGTCGCGCCCTGTGACTTGCCCGACTCGGTATGGGCGGTCGCGATCGGAACGGCGCCCTTGCCGGGCAACAACGGGTACGTGAACACCTCGTGCCGCCAGCTCGCCGTGTTGTCCATCAGCTTGATATTTCGCTCCTGCGGGCTGTCGAGCCAGCGCGTCGCCGGCGTGTCGTTTTGAATCCGGACCGAGAAGATGTTGGGCCGCGAAACCGGCGCACCGACCCCGGCGAGGGCCAGCACGTCCATCGCGTTTTTGGTGCTCTCTTCGTCGTCGGTCGGCCCCGGACCGATGACCTTGGTCCACACCAGCACTCCACCGTTGCTCACCCACTTGCGGAGCCGATCGAGATGGCCGAACTGCGGGTTGAGCCAGCCCGGTGAGAGAAAGCCCGGCACGATCACCATCCGGTACTTGTCGAGCGTCTTCAGGACGTTGATCCAGTCCGCTTCGAGCTCCTCCTGCGGCGATTCGGCCGACGGCACCCACATCTCGTAGGGCACGCCGACCTGGTCGAGCGCGTGGGCGAATACGAGCCGGTTTTCGGGCACGTGGAGCTTTTCGAGCTTGCCCTTGTCCTTGGGGTCTTTCGGATCGGCCTTGCGCCACAGCTCGGTCATCTTGATCTCGATGGCCTTGTGCACGGCCGGATCGTTGCTGGCGACGAGCTTGTCGACGAGCTGTTCGTACTGCGCCTGCCACAACAAGCCGCGGATCCGCGTGTCCATCCAGTCGATCTTGCGCTGCAGCTCTTTTTTCAGGTTGTAGTTCGTCGCGGCCTTGAGCTTCTGTTCGAGCTCCGCCTTGCGACTCTGAAGCGAGCCCATATGCGGTCGGTCGTCGCCCTGAACGTCGGGGGGAACCGCGATCCGCACCCGCATGGTCTTGACCGACACGTCCGCGACGTTATCGACCTTGCCATCGCAGTCGTTGTCGAGGCCGTCGTGCGTCTCGATGTGCTTGCTGCCGGTCTTGCAGACGCGCTTTTCACCTTCGCAGACCGCCCAGCCCACGCCGCAGACGCCCTTGCCGTCGCTCGTGCAGCGGTTGACCGCCCACGGATACAGGACGTCGGTGAAGCCGTCGCAGTCGTTGTCGAGGCCGTCGCAGAGCGTCTCGTTGGCTTGCCAGGCCGCGTCGTCGGTGGCGACGGTGCACTTGGCTTTGGGCTCAGCAGGCTCGTGCTGGCACGCATAGCAAGTCGCCGCCATCAACCCAACAACAAGCAACGGCAAGGAGCGTGACACCGAGGCAGTGTTGCATCGCCGCACCGCCGGGGCAAAACCTCACGCGTTTTCAATTTCCCCCCGTGGCGCTCCGTACGCACAAACTGCTAGCTTGCCGCGATGCACGAGCCCGTCGCTGCCCCACGCTCCGGACGACTCCTCGCCGGCCTGCTTTCCATGGTTGCGTTCGCCTGTTCAAACCCGGCGGACGACGACGCGCTCCCCGAAGCCAAGGACATCCATGCGGCCGATATCGACCTGTCCTTCGACGCCGGCGGCGGCGGCCCCGAGATGCTGCCCCACGCCAAGACAACGTTCGATCCCTTCGGCGCCCACAAGGTCGAAATCTCCGTCAGCAAGGCGATCTGGACGACGATCCTCAAGAACGCCGAAAACGTCGATCTGCAGCGCATCTACCACAAGGGCGACGTGCGCATCGACGGCGTCCAATACAAGGGGGTCGGCTTCAAGAATTTCGGCGACGGAAGCCAATCGGGCTGGTGGAAAAAACCCAATATCCGCGTCAAGTTCAACAAGTTCGACGACAAGAACTACGGCCCCGCCAAGCTGCGCAACATCCGCTTGAAGGCGTCGGGCGGCGACCATAGCTTCCTGCGCGAACCGTTCACCTACGAGTTGACGCGCGGCCTCGGCGGCTACGCCCCGCGATTCTCCTTTGCGCGCGTCTTCGTCAACGGCGAGTTCTACGGGCTGTACCAGGTGCTCGAGCACATCGATAAGCGCTTCTTCAAGCACCGATTCGGCAACAAAGACGGCCTGGCGTTCGACCCGGCGTCGTCATGCTACGGCCTGCGCTGCCCGTCCAAGGGGTGCGCCGACATCGCCAAGAAGTACGAGATCGAGCCCCTCAACGGCAGCTTCGCCAAGCTCATCGCGGCCGCCGACGCCATCAAGAACGCGCCCGACGCGCAGCTGGAAGCCAAGCTGTCCAAGGTCGTCAACATGGAGCAGTTGCTCATCGTCTATGCCGTCGACGCGACCGCCGCCGATGTCGATGGGTTCATGGCGACCGGCGCCAACTTCGAGCTGTACGAAAACCAAACCGACGGCCTGCTCAACGTCTTCCGCCACGGCGCCGACAGCACGTTCAACGACATCGTCGACTTCGAGACCCCCTGGCCCGACCCCAACAAGCTCTGCGGCAGCCACGTCGATCCGTTCTGGTCACGCGCCTGGAAACACAAGACGCTCGGTCCCAAGCTCAAGGCGAAGCTCCGCAAGCTGCACTGCGACCTGCTGCTGCCCAAGAAGGTGTCGGCGTTCTTCGCCAGGTACGCCTATCCCATCACCAACGAGCTGATCAACGACCCGCACGGCATGTACGACCCCAAGCCCGAGGTCTTCAACGAGATCACGCACATCAAAGCGTGGATCCACGAGCGCCGATTCCAGCTCGACAAGGTGCTCGGAAAGTGCCCGTAGCAGACCGCGAACAGACGCTTCGCCGGCAGGCGCCAACTACTGACAAACCCCGGATTTGCACAGCTTCGCCGCGCCGCAGGGTCGGCCGGACCGAGCGGGGGACCTTCATGAGCCGTGACTTTTCGATGCCGAACCTGCTGGATTCATGGGGCGTGCTGCCGTTGCCCGAACGCTTGCGCCAGGCGGCCATCGCCTTGCTGGGGGCCGAGGACGTGCCTGGCTCGAAGATCGGCCTCTCCAGCCTCGGCTTGCTCGATCCCAAGCTCGGCATTCCGCTGTGGCGCGGTCGCTTCGTGGTCGACCGCGCGGCCATCTTGTCCAACCTCTTCAACCGCACCCAGACGCCGATCGAAGAGGGCTGGTCGACGCGCCGGACCCAGGTTCGCGACTTTCGCGGCCGCGGTCAGACCTACAACAGCCACAACGGCACCGACTTTTGCATCCCGCGCGGGTCCATCGTCGTGGCGCCCGCAGACGGACAAATCGGCCGCGTGTGGTCGGAGTTCAATCGCGGTGGCCTCAAGATCGCCACCGATCATGGCGCCGGTGTGATGACCGTGTGCGTGCACCTTGCCCGCTGCTTCGTGCAGGAGGGTGAGCTTGTCGCCGCCGGTCAGCCCATCGCGATCTCCGGCTACAGCGGCCTGGACGGCTTTGCGACCTTCCCGTGGGGCATCCCGCACGTGCACTTCAACGTCTGGCTCAACGGCGAGCCGGTCGATCCGTTCGCAGCGCTCGACGACCCCGACGAAGGCAGCCTGTGGCTGACCGGCACGCCGACCCCCGCGCCCGCAGAAGCGCTCTTGGACAACGCCAAACCTGCGGCCGACTTCGAGCCTTCGCCCTACAACAGCGCCGCGGTCGACGCGCTCATCAACTCGTGTGTCACAGCCAGCGCCCGCGACGAGCTGCAGGCGATCGAGCCGCTCTACCGGCGAGCCGCGTACGCTGTCTCGGCTCGCAACTACTACCCCACCCGCTTTCCGCAGCCCATCGCGGTCTACGCCGAACAGCACCCGCGCCAACCCCGCCTGCACATGCCGTTTTCAGCCCGTGAAGTCGATCGCGTTGTCTTTCAAGACGAGATTTAGCCTGGGTTAGCCGGGGTTAGCCGCAGCTACGCTTCCACGCCTTCGAGGACCGCGATCTCGGCCCGGTCGCTGACGAACTGCTCGGAGGCGGCAAAGAGCTCCAGGTCCGCCTGCGACAGCGATCGGTCCTCGTGAGCGGCACGAAACGCTGCGCGCGTGACCGCGTTGTGGATGCTCGCGCCGGTGATCGGGTACTTGCGCCCCAACTCCCGCAGCGACAATCGGCCTTCAGTGGGCACTGACTCGGGCAGCAATCCCCTCCAGATCGCCACCCGCTGCTGCATCCCGGGGGCGCGGAAGGGCAGATCGTACAGCAGCCGCCGCTTCAACGCCGGATCGAGGTGGTCGGGCCGGTTGGTCGCCAGCAGAACCACGCCATCGTGTCGCTCGAGCAGGCGCAGCAACGTGTTCACCGCCGCGTCATCGTGCCGGCTCGCCCGCCCTTCCCCGCGCGCCATCAACAGGCTGTCGCACTCGTCGATCAACAGCACGGCGCTGTCGGCTTTGCAGCGGGCGAAGAGCTTCTCCAGGTTGCGCTCGGTCTGGCCGACCCACTTGCTCACCACCCCCGCGGCGCCGGTCACGCGCAACGGACGTCCGAGCTCGTTGGCGATGGCTTCGGCGGTCAACGTCTTGCCGGTTCCAGGCGGGCCGTGAAGCAGCGCGGCGAGACACCCGGTTCGTTGCAGGTGGCGCCCGATTCCCCAGCGATGCAGGACGGTTCGGTAGTTGCGGGCCGCGGCGACAAGCTCGGTCACCGTCTGCTGCAGGTCGTCGTGCAGCACCACGTCGGCCAGCTGCACCTTCGGGTAGATGAGGTCCTCTTCCTCGTTGGTCGGTCGCACCAGCTGGTCGCGGGCCGCCGCGCTCAAGTGCTCCATCGTGATGTGCGGATCGTCGCCACCGCCATGGACCGCCGCGGCGACCGCCATCAGCACCGCGTTCTTGATGTAGCCGCCCGACAATTCGTAGCGATCGGCGAGCATGTCCAGGTCGACATCGGGCGCGAGCGGCGCGGAATCGGGCAGATGGCCGGCCCAGATGGCGCGTCGTGCGGCTCGATCGGGCTCGGGGAAGCGCACCTTGACCAGGATCCGGCGGTCCAGCGCCTCGTCCAGCGCGTCGGGCAGGTTGGTGGCCAGGATCGCGACGCCCTCGAACCGCTCGATCTCGGTCAACAGCAATGTCATCAGCAGGTTGCCGTTGCGCCGCGATCCGAAAAGCGCCTCGCACTCGTCAAAGAACAGCACCGCATCCTGCAACCGCGCCTCGCGAAAAAGCGCCGGCAGGAAGCGCTCCGCTTCGGAGTTGCCCAGGAACGTCGGGATATCGACGTTGAGCACCCGCTTGCCCAGGTGTCCGGCCACGCCGTGCGCCGTCATCGTCTTGCCGGTCCCGGGCGGGCCGTAAAAAAGCATCAGCGCGCCACGGCCGTAGCCGATCACGTCATCAAACCCCCACTCTTCGCGCTTCTGCAGCCACTCGGCATGGCGGTCGACCACCGACAGAATGCGCCGCTTGTCCGCTTCATCGAGCACCACATTGACGAGCGACGAACGCGGCGGCTCCACGCTCGAAAACTCCATGAACTCGTGCGGCAAACGGTTGTCGCCCAGGATCGCCGCAAAGGTGCGCGGGGTGATGTCGATGTCGGTGCCGAGCAGATCCTTGGGGGACGTGTAGCGATGTCCCCATTCGACCTTGATGAGATCGCAGCCAACCAGCTTGGCCCCCGGCGCAAAGGCCGCGCGCCGGTCGATCCGCTCGGCGAACGGCAGCTCCATGAACTCGAACACCACCTCGACCGTGAGACCGCTCGAATAGCCCTTGCTGTCCGTCTCCCCGTAGATCTCATCAAAGCGACGCGAAAACGCTGGCGCCGCCGCCAACAGGACCACCGTGCGCTCAAAACCGTCCAGCTCGTATTCCTCGCAGATGGCGTCCAGGGCAAGCGACTTGCCCGCCTCACGATGGGCCACGAGCCGCCCGTCGATATGCTCGCGGAGGTCGTCGGCGTCGGCCTGCAAGACCTTGAGGCGCTTCTTGAGCTGGCGCGGGTCGTCCTCGTTGTAGCGGTCGGAGGCGAAATCGAAGTCGTCGACCTTGTTGGAGGCCGCCGCGAGCTTCTTGCGCGTCACCAGGCAGCGACAGTGCGTCTCGATCCAGTGCAGCTCCTCATCGAGGTACGTCAGGTCGTCGCGATACGGCTTGTGGCGGTCTTTCTTGTTGCGCTTGAACATCTTGTTCCTCCTGCGAATGAACAGGGCCTTGCTGGCGCCCGCGCGTTGCTGTCGGCGTGATGTAAACCGTGTCACCGCCATGGTGCCCTCCCACGTAACGGTTGGCACCATGACCTTGCGGAGCGACAATTCTTGTCGTTTTATGGAAGAAAGTTCAGTCTTGCTTGCTCTCAGGTGAGATTCGGCGCTGCGAAGCGACATCCTGTGTCGCCAAGCCGCTTCACGCTGTCTGTAACCTCGCCTTCTCGTGGAGATTCCCGCCATGTCCGATGCCTTGATGCGCCACTGGCAGATGCTCCGCTTGGTTCCTCGTGCGCCCGTCAAAGCGTCGACCGCGCGGCTCCGGGACAAGCTCGCTGAGCGCGGATTTGATATCGACATCCGCTCGGTTCAGCGCGACTTGCACAAGCTCAGCACGCAGTTTCCGCTGATCTGCGACAACAAGCGGCCCAACGGTTGGTCGTGGGCGCGCGGCGCCAACCTTTTTGACGTGCCGGGCATCGATCTGCACACAGCGCTGGCGTTCGTGCTCGCCTCCGAACACCTCGCGCACCTGCTGCCGCACGCGACTGTGGACTACCTCAAGCCTCATATCGCGCGCAGTCAGAACGTGATCGAGAAGGCCCAGGACTGTGGTGTTGGGGCTTGGAATCGGGCCGTTCGCGCCATCCCGTCGACGCTGCCAACCCAGCCGCCTTCGATCGACCGCGAGGTGCTCGAGGCTGTGCACGATGCGCTCACTGCTCATCGCCAGCTCGACGTCGTGTACCGGCGCCGTGGCGAAGAGGACGACCGCACGTACGTCGTCAATCCGCTCGGCCTCGTCTACCGGGACGCGATCGCCTACCTGGTCTGCACGCTTTGGCACTACCAGGACGTCAAGCAGCTCGCCGTTCACCGCATTGTCTCCGCGGAGCTGACCGACAACGTGGCGACAGGGCCCGAAGACTTCGATCTCGACGCCTACATCGACGCCGGTGAATTCGCGTTCAAGCTCGGCGCCGATCCGATCCACCTCGTCGCGCGTTTCGATGAACGAGCCGCCGTGCGTTTGCTCGAGACGCCGATCGCGGCCGACCAGACAAGCAGCGTCGCCGACGACGGCCGTGTACAGATCTGCGCGACGCTCCATGACACCGTCCAGTTGCGCGTTTGGCTGCGCAGCTACGGCTACTTGTGCGAAGTGATGCAGCCCCAAGCGCTGCGCGACGAGCTCGCCGAAGACGCCCGCAAGGCCGCCGCCAACTACGCCTGACCCGCACCCGGACAACACAATGAGAGATTCAGAACAATGAGAGATTCAGAACAATGAGAGATTCAGAATCATGAGCCTCGACTTCAAGCACACGATCGACGTGGATGGGCCCGCCGATGACGGATCGGAGGATCCTGTCCCCGGCCCGTGCGGCGCAAAGTGGCTTCGTAGTTGTGGATTGCACGGGTCGATCCTACGTTTGACGCCACGCACGCACGCGCGACCGAACGGAGTTGCCCATGTCCGCTCACGAGACCGAGCAAAATGCGCCCGAGCAAGCTGAAGCGCCGCAAGCCGAAGAGCAATCACGCGGCCCCGAGGTAGGCAGCGCCGGACCTGGCGCCGCTGGACCATCCGCCAGTGCCGGCACGCAGCCGCGCAAGACCGCCGACCTCATCCGCGCCGAACGCATCGCCGACAACCTCGGCCGTTCGCCCTACGGCGAGCAGAAAAAGCAGGTCTCGCCCGCGCCCTACGGCGGCAACTACGACAAGGCCGGCCTCAAGAAGTTCAAGCCCGAAGAGGACCTGACGACCCGCGACCTCTCGGCCCATGCGGTCGGGGAAGCACCGAGCTCGTGGCAGGCCCGCGTTGTCGACACGTTCCCGTCCGCGCAGATCAACCCCGACGACCCCGGTCACACCTACCACCTGCTCGATGACGAGACCGTTGTCAGCACATCCGAGCCCGCGACCGTCGACGAAGAGACCGCCAACGCCGTCTCCGAAGTTGCCGACAAGGCCGCGCCCGAGGGCGAGACCAAGGACAAGGAAGAGCGCGAGATCAAGCTGGCGTTCACCGCGCTCGAAACCGAGATCCGCGAGGTCAGCAGCAACAGCGCAAAACGGGCCCGCATCGCCGAGATCGAGACCGAGATGAAGGCGCTCGACGAACGCATCGAGGGCATCCGCGCCAAGCGCCGCGCCGGCGGTAAGGGACGACCGGTCACGCCGCTCAAGCACCGGCTACAAGCGCTGCAAAAAGACCTCGAGACCGCCAAATCGGCCAACCCGCACGCCACGCGCCCCGAAGCCGACCCGAACGCGCCACCCAAGAGCCTCAAGGAGAAGGTCGCCGACGCCACTGAGCTCAAGGGTACGCTCGCCGAAAAATCGTTGGCCAAGGGCGACGCCGCCGTCCTGCACGAAAAACACGAGAATGAAGAGGGCTTTCTCGGCTCCAAGAACTCGGGCGAAACCAACGCGCTGCACGCAGGCGGCGAGGTCAAGGCCACAGCGACCGTCAGCAGCACCGGCGTCGAAGCCGATGTCACCGCCGAGGGCAAAGCCACGCTCGTCGATGTCCAGGAGAAGTGGGAGTGGAGTATCCCCTTCAACTTCATGGGCGAGAAGATGATGGGCACGCTCTTCCTGACCGCCAAGGGCATGATCGGCGTCGAGGGCAAGGCGCAGCTCAAGGCCAACGTCGGCAAGATGTCGCCCGACCAACCCAAGATCGACGAGCAGGCCGTGATGGCCGGTGTCGACGTCTTCGCGGGCGCCAAGCTGACGCTCGGAGTCGGTGTCGCGCTCGAGTGGGACAAGCAAAAACCCGCCGCCTACAAGGGCAAGATCAACACCGGCATCCAGACCATCATCAAGATGGCGGATCTCGTGTGTCCGGGGCTTGGCTGGGTGCTCAACCAGATGGGCGCTGACGAACAGGTCCAACAGGTCATGGAGTGGCTGTTCGAGTGGGGCAAACAAGGCAAGGTCGCGCTGTTTGGCATCGAGGCGATGGTCGAAGGAAGCGCCGGTGCTGGCGCCGCGGCCAAGGCGTCGATCGGGTTACGCGGCGGCAAGTTCGACTTCATGACCCAGGCGAACGTGACCTGGGGCGTCGGCCTCGGCGGCAAGGTGAAGATCTCGGTCGACATCGTCGAGGGTCCGAAGTTCGCGCTGATCGTGCTCGGCGAGATGACCGACATGCTCAAGGAGTACGCGACCGAACAGCTCAAGGCGATCGTCGGCAAGGGCATCGAGATGTGGGACTCCTTCTGGGAGTGGCTCGGCGCCGACAACAGGGTCCGCGACGCGGTCGACAAGAACGCCCACAAGGTCGTTGGCGTCAAAGAGCAGGCCAAGATGATCGAGACCATGATGTCCGGGTCGTGCACCAACGCCGACGAGGACCGCATCATCGTCATCCTGCGCCACTGCGCCGCGACCGGCACGATGAGCGACCTGCTCGATCACGTCGATTCCGACGACATCCTGTGGGCCCTCGACGGCAAGCAGGACGGCCAGGCCCGCGGGTTGATGGGCGTATAAAAGTTCGCAAACCACACAGGAGCACCCGTGAGCGGAGTCAACGGCCCCGAGGCCGCCGTGCAGGCGTTTGTCGACGCAACCAACAACTTCGATAGCGAGGCCGCGCGCGCCGTCGTCACCGAAGACGGCTGGGAAATCGACCACGGCAACGGCATCGGCCGCTTGTTCAGTCGCGCCGGACATCCACGCCTCGGCTACCAGCTCGCGATCGGCGAAGGCGACATTCAGGCCGCGCCCCGTCGCGCCGCAGTCCCGCTGGACCTCGTTCGCAAGGGCAAGGTCGTTACCTCGGTCCACGCGCTCGTCGTCGGGGCCGACTGGAAGCTAGCCGCGATCTCCGAATCCGCCGGCCATGTCACCGCCTGGCTCGCTGGCAAGGCGCCGGCGCTGCTGCATTTCGACGCGCTCGACAAAGACGCCGACGCCATGGATTCGGTTATCGCCATCAACCTGATCGCGCACCAGGCGTTTTCGGGAAACCCGGCCGGCGCGGAGATGATCGGCGCGCTGATGAACGAGGCCGACGACACACGGGACGTGATCGCGTGGCTGCAGCACCTCATCGGTCAGAAGTCGGTCGCGAAGGTGGTCGACGCCCGCAAGCTGCCCGGCATCAACCGGTCGGTCGCCAAGGTGCAATGGCAGCTGCCCAACTCGTCCTACGGTCCGGAGACCGCCTTTCTCTACGCCGATTCAGGCCCGCCGATCCAATGGTACGCCCGCGCGAGCGGGTTCAGCCCCGAGACGCTGTTCTCCACCCGCGGGTAGCGGTCCATTGAGCGTGGCCTCGGTCGTTGTTACGATGGCGCCGCCTCCTCGGACTTGATGACACACGCTCGCACCCATCCCTGCGCGGTTTTGCCGCTTCTCGTCGCGCTGACGGTGTTGGCCGCGTGCGGAGATGACGCCGATGGCGGCGTCGATGGCCCCGCTGGCGTCGATTCGACAATCGCCAACGACCTGGGCGCGATCGGCGACGATTCGGGCGCGAAGGACGCGGGGACAACCAACGTCGACAGCGACGAACCGGTCGATTCGGGCGGCGAAGACATCGCGACGGCGGACAGCGGTCCGGATTGCCCCGGCGACCCCGGCTGTGTGTGCACGTCCAACAACGACTGCGACAACGGTCACTGCATCGACGTGGGGACCGCCAAACAATGCGCGCGCAAGTGCGTCGATTCCTGCCCCAGCGGGTTTTCCTGCGTCGCGATCAGCGCGGGCGGCGGCGATTCGGTCACGATCTGCGTGCCCAGCTTCGATCGACTGTGCGAGCCGTGCGCCAAGTCGGCGGCTTGCCAGACGCTCGGCTTTACCAACAACGCGTGTGTCGACCGGGGCGCAAATGGCGCGTTTTGCGGTGTTTCGTGCGCCGATGATGCCGGGTGCCCGACCGACTACGCATGCCAGGCCGTCAAGTCGATCGAAGGCACCGCGGTCAAACAATGCGTCGCGGTGGATGACAAGGGCCAGGCGGCGGCGTGCTCCTGCAGCGAACGGGCCAAGTCGCTCAAGCTGACCACCGTGTGTTCGATCCAAAAGAAGAACGCCAAGGGCGAGGTCGTGAGCTCATGCGAAGGCACGCGTTCGTGTGACGCAACCGGCCTGACCGCGTGCATCGGGCCCGACCCGACCGGCGAAAAATGCAACGGGATCGACGACGACTGCGACGGCAAGACCGACGAAGACACGTGCGACGACAACAACGCCTGCACGGCTGACGGCTGCAACGCGGCTGCGGGCGGCAAGGTGGGCTGCATCCACAACGCGATCGACGGACCCTGCGACGCCGATGGCAGCGCGTGCACCGTCAAGGACGCGTGCAAGGTCGGCGTCTGTACCCCCGGCAAGGCCAAGAACTGCGATGACGGCAACGGCTGCACCGTGGACGCCTGCGATCCGGCCAACGGATGCACCGTCACCAACGCTGATGGCGGCGCGTGCGACGACGGCAATCCGTGCACGCTCGGCGACGCCTGCAAAGCTGGGGCCTGTCAGACCGGAGGCGCCAAAGCATGTCCCGACGGCGGCCCGTGCGTGCTCGCCAAGTGCGATCTCGCGACCGGCAAATGCGCCTACAAGAACACGGCCGCGCCCTGCGACGACGCCAGCCCCTGCACCGCCAAGGACGCGTGCGACGGCGGCTTCTGCACCGGCAAGGCCGTCAGCTGCGACGACGCCAACCCCTGCACCGACGACTCGTGCGACGGCGGCAAGAAAGGCAAACCGGGCAAGGGGTGTGTGCATGCCGACAACGCCGCGCCTTGTACCGACAACAACCTTTGCACCGACAAGGACGGCTGCAAAGGCGGCGCGTGTGTGGGGATCGCCAAGACCGCGACCCAGTGCGATGACAACAACCCGTGCACGACCGACGGCTGCGCCAACAAGACCGGCTGCACGCACGACGGAAAGGCCGGGGCGGGCTGCGACGACGGCAACATCTGCACCTCCGACGACGCCTGCGCCGTCACTGCCGGCAAGGCGACCTGCGAGGGCGGCACATACACCTGCGCGTGCAAGACCACGGCCGACTGCAAGGCCAAAGAAGACGGCGACGCGTGCAACGGGACCCTGGTCTGCGACAAATCCGGCGCCAAGCCGGTGTGCAAGATCGACAAGACGACCGTGGTGACCTGCGCGGCTTCGAGCGATGTGTGCCAGGTCAATCGCTGCGGGAAGACGACGGGCAAATGCGGGCTCATCGCGGTCGCAGACGGCAAGCCCTGTGACGCCGACGGCAGCGTGTGTACCAGCAACGACGCGTGCGTCGCGGGAAGCTGCAAGGCCGGACCCACCGCGAAGTGCGACGACGTCAACCCGTGTACCAACGACGCGTGCGACGCCAAGAAGGGCTGTCAGCACACCGCGAACACCGCGTCCTGCAACGCCGACGACAACGCCTGTACGGTCGCCGACGGCTGCAGCAACAAGGTGTGCATCGCCGGCAAGAAGAAGACGTGCGACGACGGCAACGTGTGTACGGCCGACGCCTGCGACACCAAGACCGGCAAATGCGGCTACAACGCGGGCGCCAAGAACGGCACGCCCTGCGATGACGGCAGTGTGTGCACACTCGGCGACACCTGCGCCGCCGGGTTCTGCAAAGCCGGCAAGAAGCGCGCTTGTGAAGACGGCAACCCCTGCACCGATAACCCGTGCCACGCCAAGATGGGCTGTCAGACCGTCGCCAACACGTCGCCGTGCGATGACGCCAACCCATGCACCGTCAAGGACGCGTGCGTGCTCGGCAAATGCAAGTCGGGCAACAACGTCTGCGGCTGTCAGCAGGACGCCGACTGCAAGGCCAAGGAGGACGGCAACCCCTGCAACGGCACCCTCCACTGCGCCAAACAACAGCTGCCCTACCAGTGCAAGGTCGACCTGAAGACGGTGGT
>Ga0114932_10003237_pt1 | contig 16226 bp, 35 predicted proteins | sample 2SBtaG_2_FD_87286 | JGI IMG/M metagenome (GOLD analysis project Ga0114932, IMG submission 87286) | Deep subsurface microbial communities from Kolumbo volcano to uncover new lineages of life (NeLLi) - 2SBTROV12_ACTIVE470 metaG | ecosystem: Environmental > Aquatic > Marine > Volcanic ... | reverse complement strand
TAATTGGTATGACCAAAGAAACGAGGGCGTAGTTCAGCCGGTTAGAACGCCTGCCTGTCACGCAGGAGGTCGTGGGTTCGAATCCCATCGTCCTCGCCAAAAGACAGGTGGTACTAAACCACATCATAACTGGCGATTAGAAGAAAGTAAAAAGTTTACTGTTGCACCTGCTTACAACAAAGGGGCGTATCAAGTAATACCAAAAAAAGAAATAAAAGACATAGGGAGATAATACATTATGGCAAAGAAAACAAGAAAACAAACAATACTAGAAAATAGTTTATCTATTGAAGATATAACTAAAGAATTAAACTCTTACAAAACTGGTAAAGAGAAAGCAAAATTTTTAAGAGAGATGGAACAACTTAATTTACCATATGACATTAAATGGGAAAACCTTGCACAATGTCACGAAGGTACAAAGTCTTGGCCTACTTACAAAATTAAAAAAGAGAAAGACGAGAACATATTGTCTGATGGTGGCACCGAAGAAGTAACTACTATGGACGATAAACCATTAACACATGAAGAACTTGAAGCACTTATCTAGTTTATTATTATTACCTTTTTTATTTGCATGTACGAATATGGGTATGCATGATAGAACTATACATAGTCAAATGTTTGTAGATCACTTAAATGATATGCCATCAGGTAAATCAAGTTATTTACTTTGGCATAATCCTAGTACAGGTAATCATGGTGATATTAAAATTACTAGGTCATATATAGAAAACCATTTTAAATGTGTTGACTATACATCAACTGTATCTATTCAAGACAGTTGGCCTATGAACGGAATAGGTAGTTTAGATAGAAGCACAGAATTTGGAAAGGCCTGTCAATTACCTGATGGTAGATGGCAAGTAATTGAAAGAGTATTATGAAATTAATTTACATGACTATTATATTTGTTACCATGATTGTTATTATGTGCATTTATTCTGTTACAAATACAGCATATGGTAAATCAACTGAAAGTAATTGTGTTATTCAAAAGATTTATACACCAGATAAAGAAACTTTATTAGAAACTACAATGGTGTGTAGAGACGGTAATGTAGGTCCTAGTTATTGGGAACTATTTGCTGAATTTTATTATGCTGGCGTATCTGAACAGGAATATTGCCGATATGTGAAAGGTAAGTTATTACCTAAAAAAGTCTGTTTAAATCCAGACGGTACTTGGAGGTACAATGATTAAATTTATAATGGGTCTTGTGATTGGTTACATTGTCGTAAGTGTCTATGGACCTGAAGTAGTGTTCACCATGTGGGATGGCGCTGTGAATATATTAAGTCAATTTAAGGAGGTGAATGTTAAATGAAAAATATATTATTAATAATAATGCTAACTTTGTTAACTGTTGGTTGTGCAAAAACTGTAAAGATTGACAATGAGGCTGAAACTAAAACTGGTAAGATAGAAGAAGTACCAAAGTGGTTTGTTGAAAAAACAGACGACAAAGGTTTTCTTGGTAAGAAAGATAAATTTTATATCTATGGTGTAGGTGTTGCAACCTCTCCTGACTTACAACTTGCTACAGAAAAAGCAACCTTAATTGCAAAAGCAGATATCGCTGATGTAATCAAAGGTGAAATGAATAGAGAAACTAAAACTTTCATACAAGAGGTAGGTCAAGGTGAAGGTAACAGACAAGTCGTTTCTGAAACACAAGATACTATTATTAATCTAATTACTAATACTAAAGTTATTGGTTATGAAAGGTGGAAGATACAGATCGCTCTTACCCCTAATGAAGAATATAGGGTTTATATAGGGTTACAGTATCCTCTTGAAGAATACAACAAGTTAAGAGAACTGGTTGAAAAAGAAATGGCTGCTGAACTAAATAGTAAAGTAAATAATAGTGAAAACGCTTTTGAAAGTTTAGAGGAGAAAATATAGATGTATAAAGTCTTTTCAAAGCCTGCTTGTGTTTATTGTGATAAAGCAAAGGCATTGTTGAGCAAATTGAATATTCCTTATGAGGAATATAAACTATCTACAAGTATGTCTGGTAGTGATAGTGAATATACTGTCACTATTGACCAGATGTTTGAAATGATAGGCAAACAAGTACGTTCAATGCCACAAATAATGAAAGATGATAAACTCATAGGTGGGTATACAGATTTAAGAGAACATTTTATTAATGAAGGTAAAATAAATTTTAGTGACGCACAATGACAGGTAAAGTTTTATCTTTTCCAGATGGTAAAGAGGTTCCTGTTGATAAAACAACATCCAAGGAATCTATTGCAGATCATCAAACAAAAAAGTTTGCTGATTCCTTAGCAGATGATCTTGTAATACAAATGGTAGCTGCAATGCAACAAGATGGTCTAAACATAGGTAAAGCAAGTGGCACTAAAACGTTTTTAGATGTAGGTATATTTTTAGAGGCCTTACGTGCTTTGATATATCGTGAATTTGATTTAAACCATCCTTTTCATAATGTAACAGATAAAATGATGTATGTTGAAAAACTAAAAGGACGGAAGTATTCCGTAGTAAATTATTCTGGCACAAAGATTGTAAAGGTTCCAGAACCTAAGCCAGACAATGTTGTAGAATTTGAAAGTGATATTGATTTTAATGATTCTGATTGATTATTCCCAAGTAGCAATTTCTAACATCGCTGTACAACTTGCCATGAGTAAGGATAAAAATATTTTATCTATACCTATGGTTAGACATATGATACTTAATTCTATTAGAGGTTATGTACATAGATTTAGAAATGATTATCCAGGTCAAGTGGTAATATGTGTAGATGGTCCAGATCCTTGGCGTAGAGACATATTTGAACAATACAAAGCAAAACGTAGAGAAGGTAGAAATAATGATGACAAAGATTGGGAAAGTGTCTTTGGTTTAATTCATACTATCAAAGAAGAAATACGAGATAACTTTCCTTACAAGGTTGTTCAATTAGATAAAGTAGAGGCAGATGATATTATTGCTGTAATATGTAAAAAAAATCATGAAGAAAAAATATTGATAATATCAGGTGACAAAGATTTTCAACAATTGCAAAAATATCCAAACATACATCAATACTCACCAACACAGAAAAAATTTGTAGAAACAGATAGTCCACAAGAATATATTTACGAACATATACTACGAGGTGATACATCTGATGGTATACCAAATTTTCTATCACCAGATGACACTTTCGTAAATAAAATAAAACAAAAACCTGTGGCCAAGAAAAAACTGGCAGGGTGGATTGATAGTTTAATGCGTGGTAATGATCCACAAGATTTTTGTAATGAGTATCATTATCGTAATTATCAAAGAAACCAAAGACTTATAGATTTCGATTATATACCAGACGATATTGAAACTGATATATATAAAGAATATGAAAAGGTAACTGTATCAAGTCGCAGTAAAATATTACCTTACATGATTAAAAATGATTTGAAAGAATTAATAGGAAAAATAGAGGAGTTTTAAAATGGCAGTAAATGACGCAACATATAATTTATCGTTTCATGAAATACTTACTAAGGTTAATAATGCAAAAGACAAACCAAAAAAATTAGAAGTATTACAGAAATACGATACCAATGAATTGAGAATGTTTTTGAAAGGTGCTTTTGATGACAAACTAGAATGGTTATTACCAGAAGGTTCGCCACCATACACACCAAACGAGGCACCAGTAGGCACAGAGCATACTTGGTTAAAACAAGAAGTTAAAAGAATGTTTCATTTCTTAAAAGGTGGTAATCCACAATTATCACAAATGAAAAGAGATAATATGTTTATACAGATGTTAGAGGGTTTGAGTGAAGAAGAAGCAAAACTATTAGTATGGGCAAAAGATAACGAATTAAATAAACACTATAAGGGATTGACAGCAAATCTAATCAAAGAGGCTTTTGATTGGAATGACGATTTTATGCGAAAAAACGCATAAAACCCTTGCGTCAGAATGTCGCACCCCCCTATTTTTTTAAATAACCCCTTGAAATATAGGGGTTTTTTTATTGAATTAATCCTTGACAATTACCCTAAAACCATGTATAGTATTACTATAAATGAACAAAGAAAGGTTATATTATGAGTAAAACAAAACAATGGTTATGGGATGAGGCAGAAAAAGCCTTAGACGAACTTATCGCTAAAGTTAAATCTGGCGAACCCGTTTCAAAAGTTTTAGAATATGCTAAAACACTACAAGTAGATTGGTCTTTTGTAGGTTTCTCTTGGCATGATAACGAAGACGAGGCATGGTCTGAAATTGAAGACTTCCTCTATTCAAATAAATAATAGGGGTCTATGATGAGATTATTTTCAATAACTTTCATTATTTTTGGTTTGATTGCTTTTGCAATTGCCAATGAACAAATGAATAATTGTACGGACGATGGTTGTGCAGATTTTTATGATGGTCATACTGACAGCACACCAGCACCTATCGTAAAGATAGAACCAATTAAATATACACCAGTTGTAGATACAACAAATGGTAAAGATGAATTTGTAATGTCTTTATCACAATGTATTGACCACATCTATCAAGATGTTCCAATAGAAAAACAAATACCTAAAACTTTAATTATTGCACAAGCAGCCCTAGAGACTGGTTGGGGTGTAAGTAGATTTGCTAACGAAGGTAATAATCTATTTGGTATTCGTACTTTCAATAAAGATGATGAATGGTTACTACCAATTACATGGGACCAAAACAAGTGGATTGGTTGGGGTGTAAAAGTATATGAAACCAAATGTGATAGTGTAAGAGACTATGTAAGAATTATTAATGAAGTATGGGCATATGAAGAATTAAGAAAAGTTAGAGACAATGGTGGTGATGTTTATGAAATGGCTGACCACTTAACATTGTATGCTTCTAAACCAACATATACTAAATTAGTAAAACAATTAATTAGATATAATCTGGAAGGTGTTTATGAACTTTGATGACAAAACTATTGAGTTAATAAAACAACAAACTGATCCTAGACATAATCAATGGGGTTCAAATATTGTTGTTGATGAACCAGATGAAAAGTTTTGGCATAGAGTTGACAACCTAAGAAAAATGATTGACAAGGCACCAAAAGATATGCAACATATTTGGATTCATAAACTAAAAAAAATAATGGAAAGGGTGGGTGTATGAAAAAGTTAGCAGTAATAATAAGTTTGTTTTGTTGGGTATTGTTTTTTTCTTACAATGCAAAAGCAAATGATTATAATACAGCAGTTATAGGTCATGTTATACAAAACCATGAACTGATAGATAAACAAGAACTAATGGCAGATGAGATATCAAAACTTGCACATAGACATAGTATTGAGTTGATAGGAATATTACAGGCGTATTTACCATCTATACTTGACGGTATCGCTGCAGATTTAAGAATGAAATCTGACGTAGCTTATAAATGTTCTTTACAACCAGATAACTATAAAAATAAGGAGTGTAATTAATGAATATCTTTTTTTTACATAGAGATCCTGAACAGGCAGCAAAAGAGCATGTTGATAAACATGTAGTAAAAATGATTGTCGAATATGCTCAATTATTATCCACAGCTCATAGAATGTTAGATGGTATTGAGTGGACAGATTATTCTAAAAATGGTAGAAAGATAAAACGATACAGATTAGAAAATACAAACAAAGAAAAAGTGGTTTATAAAGCATGTCATTACAATCATCCGTCAGCAGTATGGGTTAGAGAAAACAAATTACATTATCAATGGTTATATAATTTATTTAAAAAACTAGGTCACGAATATACACACAGATATGGTAAGATACATTCTACAAATTTATTATTAAATCAATTATTAGAAGAAGCACCTAATAATATACCAGTTATTGATTGGAAAGACCCACCACCTGCAATGAAACATTATCCAGATTGTATTGTACCAGGTGATTCCTTACAATCATATAAAAATTACTACATAGTAGCAAAAGCATATTTTGCTAAATGGTCAAAACGAGATACACCAAAATGGTTTACAGAAGGTGTTGAACAAATGCAAACACCAATAGGATATTAATATGATCACAAATATATTATTAGGTTCAATATTAGTTGTTTTATTGTTCATTGCATTAATGATATATGCAATAGGGGATAAATTGAATGACAAACAAAAGTAAAGTATTTCATAAGAACGAACCACCTATACCATTTCATTTTAAATTTTATCTTGTCTATTGGGAAGATATACAAAGTGATAGTGGTTGGCGTGATTTAAAAGATATACAAGATTCAAAACCTGCAATCTGTGTTTCGACAGGTTGGTTAGTTAAAAAAGATAAAAAGGTACATATTCTTATGTCTGATTATAACTATGATGAAAAAGGCAATATGGCCGATGGTGGTAACACTACTGTTATACCTACAAAAAACGTAATAAGAAAATATGAGATAGAGGGGTTATGAGAAGTTTTGTAGTTGATTGTTGGAATGGTGTTATGGATTATAGGTTTAATCCTTTAAAACATATTCCAGATTTACAAGTACGCCATATGATGTTACAAGTGTTAGCATGGTTATGGTGTATTGCGTTTAGTTTATATTTTGCTTCTTGGTTCACATTTGGTGTAACTGTTGTGGCACATTTTATTTTAATACTTGCAATAGTTGTTACAGTTGCAACATTTAAAGTATCAGAAAATGTTTACAGATTTAAAGATGGTTATACAAGTTATGGTAGAAGTCGTGAGTATGTAATGTATAGAGACGCAAAAACTGGCATGCCATATAAAGTATCATTACCAAAAAATGATCCAGGTGGTGAACATGAATAATTATGTAATGCATATAATGGCAATCATGGGTGCTTTTATTTTATCATTTATAGTTATATATTTGGCACATGAATGGGATATACCTAGAAGATTTTTTTATCACGGTTTAGAATGTACAGGTAATATAGGAGGAGGATGTTTATGATACCAGATCCAGATTTTGAAATAGAAGATATATATGATGATTTAGACGGAGTTGATTGGGATGAAGAAGATTAAAAAAATATTAAACAAGAATGAATTTTGGATGGGTGTATTTACACTTGCTACCACATGGTGGTTATTTAACGTAGGTGTTCTATCATCTTTAGTAATGATAATACCATTATTAATAGCAGTTACAAGACCATGATACAAAGAGAGTAAAAGAAAATGCCAACGTACAGATTTTATAATAACAAAACCAAAACTGAATTTGAAGATTATATGACAATTTCAGATATGGAAAAGTTTATTAAAAAGAAACATATTACACTTATGCCACCTACACAAATGAATATAGTTAGTAGTGTTGGTCAGATAGATAGTAAAACAGATAGTGGTTGGAAAGATCACTTGAATAGAATTGCAGAAAAACATCCTGAAAGTAATTTAGGAAAAAGATATAGAAGACAAGGTGTTATGGAATCTAGAACTAAAACAGTATTAGAGAAACATAGAAAGAGAGCAAAGAATAAATAGAATTAGATAGACAACAGCACATTGGTAGGAATATCATATACTGGTAAACAGAATCCGAAACGTAAGCTGAGTTGTCACTCATTAAAACGGTGAAAAAATTATGGTAAGTAAAAAGAAATTAAATATATCGTCAAGCGAATTGAATACGATAAAACCAATAACCGACAATCAAAAAGAAGTATTCGCTTCTTATGAAAAAGGCCAAAATCTTTTTCTATATGGTGTGGCAGGAACAGGTAAAACTTTTGTTGCATTATATAACGCATTAAAAGATGTGTTGGATCCCAAGTCACCAAGAGAGCGAGTATATATTGTCCGTTCATTGTTGCCAACCAGAGACATAGGTTTCTTACCTGGCGATGAAGAAGACAAATCATATTTGTATCAAGTGCCATATCAAAATATGGTTCGATTTATGTTTCAACGAGGCTCAGACGCTGAGTTTGATAGACTATACACAGATTTAAGAAATCAAGGAACAGTGGATTTCTTATCAACGAGTTTTTTACGAGGTATCACAATTGACAATGGTGTAATTATAGTGGACGAATGTCAAAACTTAAATTTCCATGAGTTAGATACCATCATGACCAGAGTTGGTCAAAATACAAGAATAGTGTTTGCTGGTGATATTCAGCAAACAGATTTAACAAAAACAAACGATAGAAATGGCATATTAGATTTTGTGAATATCATGCAACAAATGAAAGAGGTTGATTGTATAGAATTTGATCTTGGTGATATTGTAAGAAGTGGTATGTTAAAAAGTTATCTAATAGAAAAAATAAAGTTAGGATTACACTATGAGCAATAAATTTTCAGAAGCATTAGAAGTAATATTACACCACGAAGGTGGGTATGTTAATCATCCAAAAGATCCGGGTGGTGAAACTAATTTAGGTGTCACTAAAAGAGTTTACGAAGACTTTGGTGGTGCTAAAGACATGAAAGAATTAACCAAAGAAGATGTTGAACCAATATACAAAAAAAATTATTGGGATAGAGTAAAAGGTGATGATTTACCGGAAGGTTTAGATTTATGCATCTTTGACTTTGCTGTCAATGCAGGTCCTGGTCGTGCTGCAAAATTTATACAACGATTAGTGAATACAACAGTTGATGGTGGCATAGGTCCTAATACACTTAAATGTATTAACGACCACGTGGAACAATATGGTGTTTCCACTACAATAGACCAATATCAAGCTGAAAGACATAACTATTATCAAAGTTTATCTACTTTTGAAACCTTTGGTAGAGGTTGGACTAGACGAGTTGATGAAGTAACAGAAAAGGCAAAAGAATGGATCCAATAACACATACAATTATTGCTGTTGGTTGTCTTTATATTGCATATAAAGTTGGCAGATATACAGCACATAAAGAATTTGATAAATTTATGAAAGTATTAGAACAAGCACAAAAAAGTAAGAAACCTGACCCTTTTTTTACTAGAGATTAACCCTTGACTTTTTAGTCAAGACCTGATATAATATAATTTTAAAAGCGAGCATATAATGATATTTACACATACACCACCTATAAATGAACTACCACCTCTTAAGGCCAAGAATGTAAATGGCAAGAGATTTTACGAACACCTAGAAACTAAAGAAGCATATCCATCAATTACATCTGTTTTATCAATTAGAGATAAAAAAGGTTTACATGAATGGCGTCAAAGAGTAGGTGAAGAAGTTGCAAACCATGTAATGATACAAGCTGCCAATCGTGGTACAGCAGTACATAATATGGTTGAAGATTATCTAAACAATGTTGACTTGGAACAAGTTGACAAATATAAAAAACAATTCTTACCTAGAATGATGTTTAATGTGTTAAAATCAGAACTATCAAAAATAAATAATATTAGATTACAAGAGGCACAAATGTTTTCTAGTGATTATACAGTTGCAGGTCGTGTAGATTGTATTGCAGAATATGATGGTGTATTATCAATAGTAGATTTTAAAACATCTACAAAAGAAAAAAACGAAAGCTGGATTGAGAACTATTTTATTCAAGGTAGTGCTTATGCTGAAATGTTTAAAGAACACTTTGGCGAAGAAGTAACCCAAGTGGTTATATTAATAGTAACAGAGGAAGGTACAACACAAGTATTTAAGAAAAACAAAGTTGACTACTTACCTAAACTAAAAGAAGCGGTAGAGAATTTTTACAAATGGATTGAGAGAGAAAAAAATGATTAAAAGAATTATATACATATGGTGCATTATTGTAATGCTAAGTGTCATTGCAAAAAGTGTACAATCAGAAGAACATCCTGTGTTTCCTCCGGGTGTTATGACAACAACACAAGTGCCAATATTTTGTGGTGCAGGGCCAGTTGTATTTTCATATGCAAGTGGTATATTTAAACAAAAAGCAATTGCTTGGTCAGATGTAACAAAAAATGGCGATCCTAATTCAGAGACTTTCGCATGGGTATCATTTTGGTATAGTGCAGAATTAAAAAATGGCTCCGTATTCTTGACCATTGCAGAAACAGGTCAAACATGTTTAATGGGTTATGGTATGAATTGGATATTTGACACAGATTTACTATTAGAAATAGTCAACGATTCCCTCTCTAATGAGAGTCAGCGACCTGACAAGGTTGAATAAAAATCGTAGAGAGGGACACCTCAAGGAGAAAGAATGACACCTAAACAATTTGCTCTCATAATAGAAAAAAGAGCAAGTAAAAAAAGACTAACACATATGGAAGCAGTATTGGATTATTGTAGAGAAAAAGAAATAGAACCTGATCAAATTACACATTTAATTAATAGAGCATTAAAAGATAAAATAAAAATGAACGCACAAGATTTAAACTTTTTACCAAAAACAGCAACACTACCAATTTGATGAATGAAGGATATGAAGCGTACAAAAAATATCTCAGCATTAAGTTACATTTTACAAAAGATGAATACGATTACTTTAAATATAATGGTGAAATTAATGCTAAGTACGAAACGTTTATACAACGTAATGATAGATACTTTTTTGTTAAGGTTGCAAGAAAATACGGCGATAATATTATTGATTACTTTGTTAGCAATTTCATATCTAACAAATCACCTTATATCAAGGATATGAACAATGATGTATACCTTGAAAGACAAAAACGAATTGATGGTCTTGCATACTATTTTGAACGAGACATTGAACAATTATTAAGAAAGAGTGATAAAAATTTTAATAAGATATTTAAAGTAACCAGAGGACAACATCCAATACTAATCAAAACATATCTAGCAAAAAGAGTATCATTAGAAACATTATGTATATTAAACGGTTTACTAAACTATACAAAACAGTTTAACAATAGAATTACAGATGATATAATATGGCCTACTTTGAAAACGAAAATAATAAAATATACACCCTTTCTGAAATTCAACAAAGAGAGAATGAAGTTAATATTAAGGAACATGATAAAGTGAGTGAAAATTTATTTGTATTAGGTAACGGTGAAAGTCGTAAAAATATTGATGTCGAACTTTTGAAAACAAAAGGTAAAGTTTATGGTTGTAATGCAATTTATCGTGAACATGTTGTAGATGGTTTGATTGCTGTTGACCCAATGTTAGAGCATGAAATATATCGTAGTGGATATTGTGATAATAATAAAGTGTATTTTCGTGATTGGGAAAATTTACCTAATGAGACTTATGACATGATGAAAGAAGCACAAACTTCTAATATGAAAGAACCAACAATACGAGAATGGAAACACACGCCAGAAAACTGGTATGCTCAATTTGTTATTCATGGTTCATCTACTATTAATCAAGATAGACCTAACGATAGATGGAAAGGTGATGGTTTTGAGAATGTATATATCACATGGACATATGGTCTTGCAGATTATAACATCACATTATTAAAAGATATTATGAGTGACTATTATCCTGGTTGGGAAGGCGAAGGTGGTCCTAAGGATCCAGGTTGGTCATCTGGTGCAACAGCAATGTACATAGGTTGCAAGGTAGAGAAACCAAAGACATGTTATCTAATAGGTATGGACATGTACAGTACAACAGATTTCATAAATAACCTATACAAAGATACATACGGATATTTGAGCCATGATGAATCCTCAGTAACCCCACAGAATTGGGTAATACAAATGGGTCGTGTTATGGTTAAATATCAAAATATACAGTTTATTAAAGTGAATCCTGATAGTAATAATCAGATTTCACAGCGTATGCCACAATGGGATAGTTTACCCAATGTACAGTATATGCATAAAAACGAGTTTTATACCAAATTATCCCTTGACTTTTAGTCTGGAATATGGTATAATATAGTTATCATTCAGCAGCAGAATACGGGTTCGAAACCGTATTTCCTTCTGACTGAATATTGCTTAAGGAGGCAAAAGGTTTATTTCTTGGAGGGTAGTGGCCAAACGGCTCAAGACACCAAGGGGTAGATTATTAGTAGGGACCGATATCTTCGCATGAAATGTTGGATCCTTCCTGAAAAATTGTGGGTGCGTTCCAACTAGTCCCACGAAGGGCTGAATGATAACTTTTTTTACGGCAATAAGTGAAAACTTTTATATATAGTAATGTCGCTAATATAGACACTATACAAATACAACGAATACAAGGAGAATACAATGTCATTCGCAAACTTAAAACAAAGTCGTGGTAACTTCGACAAACTAACAAAAGAGTTAGAAAAGGTTACATCCCCAACAACAAATCAAAATTCATCAAGTGACGATAGATTCTGGAAACCAGAGCTAGATAAAACTGGTAATGGTTATGCAGTAATTCGTTTTTTACCTGCCGTAGAAGGAGAAGAATTACCTTGGGCAAGAGTTTGGTCTCATGCCTTTCAAGGACCTGGCGGTTGGTATATTGAGAATAGTCTGACTACTCTAGGTCAAAAAGATCCAGTAAGTGAAGAAAATTCTAAACTATGGAATACTGGTTCAGAAGCTGATAAAGAGATTGCCAGAAAAAGAAAACGTAAACTTTCCTACTTCACTAATATACTTGTAGTTTCTGATCCTGCACATCCAGAGAATGAAGGCAAAGTATTCTTATATAAATTTGGTAAGAAAATTTTTGATAAGATTACTGAAGCAATGAAACCTGAATTTGCTGATGAGAAAGCAATCAACCCATTTGATTTTTGGGAAGGTGCAAACTTTAAACTAAAAATTAGAAAAGTAGATGGTTATTGGAACTATGATAAATCTGAATTTGAATCAATGTCTAAAGTTAAAGATACTGATGAAGATATAGAAGCATTATGGAAAAAACAATTACCATTAAAAGAGTTTTCTGCTACTACAAACTTTAAATCTTATGATGACTTGAAAGCCAAGTTTGAAAGAGTTGTTTATGGTACAGGAAAAACCACAACAGCAGATGAGATAGATATCCCACCTGTAAGTGCTGCTGATGTGGAAGTTAGTGAGCCTAAAGTAGATGAACAACCTTTATCTGAATCCTCCCCTAGTGATGATGAAGACGATACTATGAATTACTTTAGCAAATTAGTCAACGACTAATCTCTCTCCTGTTCACTAACCAGGGCGTCTCTCTATGAGGCGCCCATATAAATAGTGACATGGACTTATTTTTAGATATATTAACACAATTTGGTTTACCTGTAGCGGCGGCAGCTGTTATGGGTCTTTTTATTTACATCATATTAAAATACATTCTTGCAGGTGTTGTAGGACAAGTTGCAACAATCACAATGTTAATATCAGCCCTAGATAATAGAATTAAAACTATGAACCACGATATGATAAAACTAGACATATTGATTTCAAGTGCCTTGAATTTGCGACCAGATTTAGATAGAATATCAAGATCAGATGGTAAAGAAGACGCAAGGAAAGATTAATGGTTGAGGTAGAAATAACATCACCTATTATTGAAATGTTAAATCAATATGGGTTTGCCACAGTAGCAGCGATTGCTATGGGTTGGTTTATATATTTTATATACAATTATGTGACTGGTCAAATAATTGAAAAATTAGACAAGGCACAGATAACTACAATAGCTCTAATAGACCGTATTAGAATGCTAGACAATGACTTGATACGATTAAGGTCAAAACTTAACACCGTATTAGAAATTAGAGAAAATGAGCAAAAAAATAACAAGCATAGAAAATCAGATAGAATACCTGAAGGCGATTAAAACAGCAGGATTAGTATTAGGTGTAATGATTGCAACAACCGTAGTTACGGTAGGATTCTTAACTATAATAGACTGGTTTGTATAAATAATAGTGTTATGAAAGCACTAAAAATTTTGGTGCTAGGTCTATTTTGTTATGTTCTTTCGACACCTAGTATCGCAAGCGAGATTGTACATGAATTTAGTAATCCTTCTTTTTCAGGTCAAGGATATTCTACACATGTATTATCCATTGAACAATTAAGATACAGTAGAGAAAAAAATCTTAAAGATGACGCCAAGTCAGCGGCAGCGGCTGCAGAGCGTGACGCTAATAATACTACGATTAATAAATTTATCAAAAACGTTGAGAGTAGAATTTATGCCAACTTATCTAAACAATTGGTTGACAATATGTTTGGTACAGAATGTGAAGGCACATGCCCAACATCTGGTACAGCTGAAGTAGAAGGTTCTACAATCTATTGGGTTAAAGATACAACCACAGAAATAATCACATTAACAATTACATCACCAGATGGCTCAACAACAACAATGTCTGTGCCAGTGGGCGACTTTAAATTTTAGTATGGAAACTATACCACAAATAGCAGCAGCAATGTTGTTAATATGTTTATTAGGAGGTTGTGCTTCTAACAAAGCACTTAATGAAAATGGTTTTTATCAAGGTGAAACACCTTACACGATAGAAACAGATACTATGAAAAGACTGCAAAAGATTCCAGAACTAGGACAACCACAGATTACAATTGCAGTATATAATTTTCCTGATAGAACAGGACAAAGAAAACCTAATGTAAAGTTTTCTCAATTATCAACGGCAGTTACACAAGGTTTTGAAGTATTGGTTATCAATGGTTTAAAAGCAGTAGGTGGTCATGATCCTTGGTTTATAGTTTTAGAAAGAGAGGGTTTGGACTCACTTGTAAAAGAGAGACAATTAATCAGATCAACAAGAGAATTATATGATGGTGAAAGTGATATAAAAAATCAATTAAAACCTCTAAAGTTTGCAGGACTTATAGTAGAGGGAGGTATTGTAGGATATGATTCCAATACTACATCAGGTGGTATGGGTGCAAGATATTTTGGTATAGGTGTTAATGAAACATATCGTACAGACCAAGTAACAGTTTCGATAAGACTTGTTGCCGTACAAACAGGTGAAATACTTATTAGTACATCAGCAACAAAGACTATCGCAAGTTATTCAAGTGGCGGAGACGTATTCAGATTTTTAGATATGAGTACAAAAGCGCTTGAAGTAGAAACTGGTGTCGCAACAAATGAGCCAGTAAACTACGCAATACGAACCACAATCGAGCATGCAATTCATAATTTAATTTATGAAGGCATTGACAAAGGTTTGTGGAAATTTAAAATAGAGGAGTAACAAAATGTACGCTAAAATAATCGCATTTTTATTATTGTTCGCCTTACCGGTAATGGCAAATGATATCTATGTGACACAATCAGGTGCTACGTTAGACCTCGACATTACCCAAGACGGACAAAACAATACTGTTGGTAATAGTACCACATCTTCAAGTGTTATAGGTGCTACTACAACTATCGACATTGATCAGGTTGGTAATAGTAACGTTTTAAAGTTTGATGTAAACGGTGCAACCTTTACAGGAACATTCAGTACAACAGGTAACTCAAACGATATAGATTTCAATTGTGATAGTACAGGTAATAATTCATCTTGTGCTACTGCTACTGCTTCAATAGTATGGGCAGGTAATTCAAATGATTTAGATATCGACATAGGTGAAACTGCTGACGCTGCAAATGCAACTGTAAGTATAACAGGTGCCTCAGGAAGTGACAGTAACGTAGTTGCTGCTACTATTGATGGTACTTCTGCTATATTAACGTTAACCGTAAATGGTGATACAAATAATTTCTTAATTGATATAAATGGTAATGGTGATGTTAACGGACACACCTTAGTCCACAGTCATACTGGTTCAATCGCTGACGTAGATATCACACAAAGTGGTCTCTATGATAATATAATTAACTTGACAACTGTTGGTGATAACCATGACATTGATATATCGCAAGACGATTAGACTTTTAATAATATTAATATTATTCTGTGCTGGTCCTTTGTGGGCCAGCATAGGTAACGTTGACCAAGTGGAGGGCAACGGAGTAATAGACCGTGATAAAGAAGATATCACAATCAAACAAGAACTTCCAATAGAACAATACGACACAGTAAAAACAGGTAATGGTAAAGTTGGTATATTATTTGTTGATGATACCAGGGTTGATGTAACCCAACATAGTAAACTTATTATAGATGAATTTGTTTATGACCCTAATACAAAAAAAGGTAAATTAAATTTATCAGCAAAACTTGGCACAATAAAATATGCGTCAGGACAAATTGCTAAAACATCAAGACAAGACATTGTAATAACAACACCAACAGCAACGATAGGTGTTCGTGGTACAGATTTTTCTATGACAATAGATGAACTAGGTGGTAGTACAATTATATTATTACCATCATGTGACGTAAAAGGTAATTGTTTAGTAGGTGAAATAAGTGTTGAGAGTGCAGC
>Ga0114932_10003236_pt1 | contig 16226 bp, 20 predicted proteins | sample 2SBtaG_2_FD_87286 | JGI IMG/M metagenome (GOLD analysis project Ga0114932, IMG submission 87286) | Deep subsurface microbial communities from Kolumbo volcano to uncover new lineages of life (NeLLi) - 2SBTROV12_ACTIVE470 metaG | ecosystem: Environmental > Aquatic > Marine > Volcanic ... | reverse complement strand
TCCTGTAAAACTCAACATGGTTGTCTTTCGACAAACGGCAGGGTTCATTCCTTCTATGGTCGATTTCATCTCTGAAAGAGAGGGACTTCACCTACAACTTATCGAATATATGCCTGAACTAACTGGTAATTCCAGTTGGGCAGTCAACATATCTGATGTCCATGATTGGTTCGAATCCCGGGCTGATAAAGTGGAACAGCGATATATGCATTCTAGAAAACGATATTGGTTTGGCAAAGGAATGGTCGAAATAGTCGACCCCGTTGGAAATTCGGATTTCTGTTCCAATTGCCACCGTGTGCGTGTCACACATGACGGATATTTGAAAGGATGCTTAAATCGCAACGATGATCTAAAATCGATGGGGGAGATGACTAAACAAGAAATCAGAGATGCTCTAATCGAAACCATATCTGAAAGAGTACCCTTTTATGGCGCATATTTAATTAAAAACGAAGATGACCATTGGGTTTTCAATGAAAAGTATCAAAATTCCATTGGAGACCGAAAGCCATACTCCTATAGTTAAACTAAACTGTAAGATTTATCATGAAAAAACTCACCAGCCCCACCGCAACCACTGTGATGAATCCAATCAAAAATGATTGAGGACCGAGGTCTCTAATTTTTTGAAGTTTGGTGCTTAGACCCACTCCCGCCAAGGCCACTATGAACAATCCATTAGATGCCATTTCAACCGAACTTATCATTTGAATCCACCCAACTTGATCTATCACCCAGTATGCATTTCCACCCTTTCCAATTTCCCAATCTCCTATTGTACGGACCATAGAAAGAATTAAAAATCCTATGATAAACTTTGGGAAGTATTGGAAATAATCCTGCCTAATCCTGCTCAATCCCCAATGGCCTTTCAAACCAATTTCACTAGTTTCCCTCAGGCCCCTTGAATAGACGATCGCGACTATAGGTATTATTATGACCATGAACACGTTTCGTATTACTTTTGTGAGACTTGCAATGTCTAGGGTCGTGGGGGCGCCCCACACCTGTGAATATATCAACGCCGCCCCTACCACTTGTGATGTATCTTGAATGGAGGTTCCCAACCATAACCCAACTTTTGTTGGATCCCCTCCAAATAGAATATGGCCTAAAATTGGGTACGTGAGGACTGCGATCAATCCAAAGAATGTAATCACCGCGACGGCGTAGGATGTTTCTTCTTCCGTGGCTTCAATCGCAGTACTTGTTGCTAAAATAGCAGATATACCACATATCGAGGTCCCAACCGCTATTAACGAACCCAAGCGTCTCGGTTGATTCAATTTATTACTTAAAAAATATGTGACCAACAATGCAGCCCCTATACAACCAATAATTATTGGCAATCCCATCAACCCCAACTTAAAAACATCCCCTATTGCAAGTCTAATCCCAATTAGAACAATCCCTACTCGTAGCAATACCCCTCGGCTAAATTTAATCCCCGGGCGAACCGAATCTGGAACTGTAACTACATTTCCAAGAATGATGCCAAGCAACAATGCTAGTATAACTGCAGGAATGTTTATCTCAATCCCGTCTATTACTTCGAATTCCAATATTTGTCCTAAAAATAGCGATGCACCTAGCAAAATAGTAGTCAAAACCAACCCTGGAATTAATGTACCTATCTCCGAAACGGGAATCCCCAGCAATCCCCTCGCCCATTTTCTAAACCTTTCCCCAAAAAACTTTATCACTACTACTCTGACCCATTCTCCTCGCTTAGGCATTTCTGTCTGAACATCGTACAGTTTTAATCCGTTGTCCTTAAATAGCACACACGAATACCATATTCCACGTAATAGATGTAGGGGTCCTTCCCCGAGTCCACTGTGGGCGACGAGAACCAACAATGTCGTGGTAGCCAAGTCTGGTCCAAGGCGCAGGGTTGCTAACCCTGTGGCGATTACCGCCTCCGGGGTTCAAATCCCCGCCGCGACGTCAATCACATCTATACAAAACTATGAAAAAATGAGCACCAAAGAAGAACCTACTGAAACAAACGAAATACGATACTTCGTCAGGATAAAAAACTTTGACCTTGATGGGACGAAGAGCATAGAGCGTGCCCTTCTCAGCCTGCCTGGAATTGGTAGAAGGATCGCTGGTCTAATAATTAACCAAGCTGGCCTCAACTCAAAAGAAACACTTGGTCTACTCGACGATGATTCAATCGAAAAACTCACCGCCAAGGTAGAAGAATTCCCATCTGGAATTCCCACGTGGGCCACAAATCGACAAAATGATTTCTTTACAGGTGAAGATCGTCATCTTATTGGAACTGACGTCAACCTAGTCCATCAACAAGATCTTAACAGGATGAAGAAAATAGGCACTTATCGCGGCCTTAGACACCGAGAATCGCTTAAAGTGCGTGGACAAAGAACCAAATCAACTGGAAGAAAAGGGGCAAAAGTCGGAGTAAGCGTTAAAAATAGAGGGGGGAGTTAATTTTGGCCCTTGGGAACAATACCAAATTCTACGAAACCCCTAACCACCCATTCCAAAGTGGACGTATAGCCGAAGAACGTGAACTACTAACACTCTATGGGTTAAAAAACAAAGTCGAACTTTGGCGCGCCCAATCAGAACTTCGATCTTACCGGCGCGAAGCCCGAAAACATCTTGCAAGCCTCGGCGAATCCGATCAAGAAGAGACTCTGTTTCTTGCTAAATTAAAACGATATGGAATTGTGGGCTCGGACTCTCAGTTAGACGACATTCTGACTCTTGATGTTAACACAATCCTTGAACGCCGTTTACAAACCATCGTATATCGTTCCGGGCTAGCAAACACAATTAAACAAGCTAGACAATTCGTCGTCCATGGTCATATTTCTCTAAATGGACATTGTGTGGACGTTCCTTCTTATAAAGTCAAAGTAGAAGAGGAATTAAGTCTTCAATATGATCAATATAGTTCTATTTCAGACGAATCTCACCCCATTCGAAAGCCACCCGAACCGATAGTAAAAGAGGTGTCTGAAGAAGTAAAAGAGGTGTCTGAAGAAGTAAAAGAGGTGTCTGAAGAATGAGCGAAGCCGATAAAACATGGGGAATAGCCCATATATATTCTTCATTCAACAACACTATCATCACACTAACTGATGAAACTGGGGCAGAAACTCTAGCTAAGTGTTCTGGAGGCGCTGTGGTGAAGCAAAGTAGGGATGAAGCTTCTCAATATGCCTCGATGCAAATCGCAGAAAGAATCGCAGAAGCTGCCGTAGCAGCAGGAATTTCTTCTATTCATATACGCGTCCGAGGACCGGGGGGAACTTCTAGAATGGGATCTGGACCTGGGGCCCAGGCTTCAATACGAACTCTCGCCAGATCAGGGCTCGAAATTGGAAGAATCGAAGACGTAACGCCACGCCCACACGATGGGTGTCGCGCTCCGCGGGTGGCGAGATAATATGGCCAAATCCAAAGTAAAAATTGATATGATAGATCACTCTGATAGATTTGTCACATTTGTTGTCCAAGGTTTGACCCCTGCGTTTGCAAATGGCATTCGAAGGGCGATGTTAACTGACGTCCCTACTCTTTCCATTGATACAATCCGTGTAACTGAAAATACCAGTGTTTTGTTCGATGAGATAATAGGCCATAGATTGTGCCTTGTTCCTCTTACAACACCTACAGACGAATTTGAATATACGGACGTAGTCACTTTGACACTCGATGTACAGGGACCTGCGACTGTTTATTCCGGCGATCTAGTTTCGCCCGAAAAATTGGTTGAACCGGCCGATAAACGAATACCTATTGTAGACCTCAAGGAAAACCAGCGCCTTGCCTTTGAAGCAGACGCAATTCTTGGAACCGGACGCACTCACGCAAAATTCCAAGGTGGTGTGGCAATTGGATATACCTACCTCCAATCAATCAATGTACTTGGTACACTGAAAAAAGGAGACGAACAAACTCCTTTAATTGTTCGTGGGGCCATCGAGGATTCTGGAAAAATAATCCCAACTAGTGAATTTGGACATAATCTCTCGAACAAATATCCTAAGAAAAAAGTAGAAGTAACTGATGTACCCAATACTTTCGTTTTCCACGTGGAGACGGATGGTTCTATGTCTAGTGACGAACTAATTACTAGCTCAGTCCAATCATTATGCAATCGTGCCGGTGCATTAGGGGAGGGAATAAGTATATGAGTAAAATGGACCCAAGACTTAACAGTCTTATAAGTGAATTAAAAGCCGTTTCTCGCGAAACAGGCACTGAATTGTGGAGTGAAATTGCCCATCAATTAGAAGGCCCTCGAAGAAATTACGCAGAAGTAAATCTCGGCCACATAGAAAGATATGCCAAGGAGAATGAGACTATTGTCGTTCCTGGAAAAGTCCTTGGGAGTGGCATTCTTAGCAAAGGTGTTACTATTGCTGCAGTTGATTTTTCCAAGAGTGCAGAAATGAAAATAAAACAAGCCAATGGTGAACCAATACGCCTAGAGCAAATCCTTGGGCGGAATAAAGATGGTTCCAATGTGAGGATTTTCCGATGAATCATCGAAAATTCCAACCCGATCGCATAATCGATGCAAGTGGATGTGTCCTCGGTAGGGTTTCTAGCCAAATAGCTCAACTTTCACTTGAAGGGAATAAAGTGGCTATTATCAATGCGGAACGTGCGGTGATCACTGGATCCGAACAAGACATTATGAGGCGATTCCAAAAACGAATGGAAATTGGTTCCGACCAAGGGCCTTACTACCCCAAACGCCCCGACAGAATAATCAAAAGGGCGATTCGAGGCATGTTGCCATACAAACGAAAGAAAGGGAGGGATGCACTCGAACGTATCCGTGTCTATGTGGGAAATCCATTTGAAACCGAGGGTGAGATTCTTGCCAATACTTCTCTTGATGACCCCTCTCAAATACGATACGTTGAACTTGGACTCATATCTGAAAAACTAGGAGCGAAAATAACATGGTAAAAACTATTAATACAAGTGGTAAGAAGAAAACAGCAATAGCGAGGGCGTCAATTAAAGAAGGGACTGGAAAGGTTCGAGTCAATTCAATTCCAATAGAATTAGTAGAACCCGAATCCTCCCGCCTTAAAATGTTAGACCCTTTCGATATAGCAGAAGACAAATTACGCGACAAGATTGACATAACTGTTAAAGTCAATGGCGGTGGATACTCTGGACAAGCAGATGCTGTTCGAACCGCTATCGCCAGGGCCTTGGTGGAGTTCACTGAAGACATAGAACTCCGAGACCTGTATATGGCCATTGACCGAACGCTTCTAGTTAACGATGTTCGTCAACGCGAATCTAAAAAGTGGGGTGGCCCCGGCGCAAGGGCACGCTTCCAAAAATCTTACAGGTGAGTTAAAATATGATAATTCCAGTTCGTTGTTTCACATGCGGAAAGGTTGTCTCTGAGCATTGGGAAGACTATGTTTCAAGATCTAATACAAAAGATGGAGAAGAAAGTCCTGCTGACGTACTTGACGACCTTGGTATTACCCGGTATTGTTGCCGAAGAATGTTTGTTTCACACATCGATCTTATAGACGTTGTGTCCCCCTATCAATAATGCAAAATTTAGAACATAATAGACACGAAAAGGCCCGTATCATTGGTGCATGGGCATTGCAAATAGCCTACGGCGCCCCTTTACTCATAGACACCGACCATTTACAGCCCATATTAGTGGCAGCCGCAGAATATGATGCTGATGTACTACCCTTCTCAGTTCAAAGACAGACACTTTCAAAAGAGGGGGCCCCCGAATAAAGTGTCAATAATCAGTTCAATACACCTCGGCCGCGTTTTCGACTCCCGGGGAAACTTGACCGTGGAAGCCTCCATTCGAACACAAAATGGTGGATTTGGAAGGGCAATTGCCCCCAGCGGAGCTAGTACCGGAGAACACGAGGCAATTGAATTGCCTGCTTCAGATGCAATTTCTGCTGCAAAAAAACATGCCTTACCCATGTTAGAAGGAAAAGTGGATTCTACCAACCAAACCTTAGTTGACAATACTCTTAGATCTGCAGATGGGACTGAAAATTTTTCAGTCATTGGGGCAAATAGTGCAGTTGCGATTTCTTTAGCCAACGCCAAAGCCGCAGCTAATTTCTTGGACGTTCCTCTCTACCAGCACATAGGATTTTCTAAAGGGGGCCCATTCCCCATTCCTCTAGGAAATGTAATAGGCGGTGGGGCCCACGCTGCAGACTCTACATGTATACAAGAATTTCTTTCAGTCCCAGTAGGTGCTCCCTGTGTTTTCGATGCAATTTTCGCAAATACAGAAGTACATAAACTAACTGGAACACTGTTGACAAACCGCGGGCATGTTCGTGCCAAAGGCGATGAAGGCGGGTGGGCGGCATCTATCTCCGACGAGGTAGCTTTTGACGTCATGTCAGAGTCGATCTCTGAGATCTCAAACAAAGTTGGTTTTGAAATTAAAATGGGTGTGGACATGGCCGCATCCGAACTCTACGACCCCACTCAAGGCTGTTATAAATATGGAGACATTTCCCGATCTGTAGACGAGCAAATCGACTACGTTTCAGACCTCTCCCGTATTTATCCCCTAGCCTATATTGAAGATCCACTCGACCAAGATGACTTTGAAGGGTTTTCTAAACTCACAAATTCTATTGGGGCGGGTTCCCTAGTCTGCGGAGATGATTTGTTCGCAACAAACGTCACGCGCTTAAAGAAAGGAATTGATCTCAAAGCGGCAAACTCCATCCTGATTAAACCCAATCAAATAGGGACTTTAACAGAAACCTTGGAAGCCATTAACCTCGCCAAGAAAAATAATATCACCCCAGTTGTCTCCCACCGAAGTGGAGAAACTGAAGATACTACAATTTCCCATATAGCCTTTGCAACCCAAGCACCCTACATTAAGACCGGAGTTGTTGGGGGCGAGAGAACTACGAAATTAAATGAATTGATAAGAATTGAACAAGAGATAAAAACACTATGACTGACACGGAAACTATCGACACAGAAACTCCAGAATTGACAAACGAACAACAAGAAACCACTCCTCTCGACGGAGGGGCTCCTGAAGATGCTGCCGATTTCGCTGACACAGATTCCGCTCCAGAAGCTGAGGAATATGAAGACACTTTTGATGACGAGGGGGTTGACCTTCTCCTGCCTGTGGAAGATTATCTTTCCGCAGGAGTGCATATTGGAACTCAACAAAAAACGAAAGATATGTCTCGATTTATCCATCGTGTTAGGGCAGATGGGTTGTATATTCTAGACATTATCCAAACTGATAAACGCATTAGAGAAGCGGCCCGGTTATTGTCCCGTTATCCACCTGAACGGGTTATTGTTTCTTCGTCCCGGCAGTACGGCCATCACCCTGCCACAACCTTTGCAGAATCTATTGGGGCTATGGTTTCTACCGGGCGGTTTATACCCGGGACACTTACAAATCCAGTTTATCCTGGATTCATAGAACCCGACATAGCAGTTGTAACCGACCCAATCGGAGATGCACAAGTGATCGGAGAGGCAATTGCTATTGGAATCCCTGTCATCGCAATGTGTGACTCAAACAATGCAACTAGTCACGTAGACCTAGTTGTTCCTACTAACAACAAAGGCAGAAAGGCCCTTGCTACTGTTTACTGGCTTCTTGCAAATGAAACATTAGACAACCGAGGCGTAACTCCGGACCTGTCATTATCCGACTTCGATCTAGAGTTGTAGAGTCAGCTCTATGTTTTTATCCCTTCCATACAATTTGTAACACAATGCCATTCTCATCTGCTCCCGGGAAGGTCTATTTATTTGGAGAACACGCGGTAGTTTACGGCGAGCCTGCAGTCCCCTGTGCGATAGATAAAAGAATAACTGTTTCTTGTACTGAATCGGAGGATAATTTAATTTCCATTCAAGCGCCTCAAATAGATGCAAACGATTTCAGCATAGAATTTTCTGAATCATCTCTGAAATCGAATCTATCAAAAGTAGAACCTCATCTTCACTACATTCTCACTGCAATTGATCTATCTTTGAATTTTTCCGAAACCACTCTTAATGGGTTAGAAATAGTTGTTGAAAGTGATATCCCCCTAGGGGCTGGACTTGGATCTTCTGCAGCCGTTTCCGTTGCCACTGTAGATGCAGTGTCTAGAACATGTGGCGTGATCCATTCTTTGGAACAAATAGCCACTCTCGCCCACAAAGTAGAACAAACCGTTCAAGGTCGTGCATCTAGGGCAGATACTTTTTGCTCTACGATGGGCGGATTTGTCTGCGTAGAAGGAAAAAAATGCAATAAATTACCTTCTTCAAAATTACCCCTCACAATCGGGTATGACGGTGGCTTTGGGTCCACAAAAGAATTAGTCTCAATGGTGCGGACTAACAAAGAAAATTATGGGTTTATGGAGTCCATTATAACTTCTATTGGTAGTATTTCTAAACTTGGAATGGCCGCTCTAGAAAATCAAGATATGGCCACCATAGGGGATTTGATGAACATTAACCACGGTTTGCTATCATCTCTAGGGGTTTCTTCCAATTCTTTGGATGAGATGGTGTGGGCGGCAAGGAATTCGGGGGCCCTTGGTGCCAAACTTACTGGGGCAGGAGGTTCCGGATGCATTGTTGCATTAGATCCCAATATGTCTGCCATTCCGTCTCTACTTTCCACCGGTAGCTGCAAATCTGCATTTTCAGTTGATATATCTGAAAAGGGGTTACTCCGAAAATGACTTTGATCGAGCCGGTCACTTTGTTAAAACTTGGAGGTAGTGTAATCACCAAAAAAGACCAACCCGAGACACTGAACGAATCTCATATCGACACCGCAGCAACAATCATTTCCAACCATCGTCCAAAAAATCTCATTGTGGTCCATGGGGGTGGGAGTTTTGGCCATTTCCACGCTTCCAATTTTAATGTGACCATTGAGGATGGGACTCACAATGTGGCCGAGGTGGATATCATACATTCTTCCATGATCCACCTTTGCGATGCCGTAGTTCGCGCGTTTCACTCATTAGACGTGCCCGCAATCCCCGTGCATCCATTATCCGTTGCATGGAGAGATTCAGACTCACTACTCCATTTCCCTTCTCGGCATGTATTGTCGCTTCTAGAATCTGGATTTGTACCTGTGATTCATGGAGATATTATAACTACTGAAGAAAAAGGCGCAACCATAGTCAGTGGGGACGAACTAGTAACTAATCTATCTAACTCAATTCCTACCAAACGTATCGGATTTTGCACATTAACGCCTGGTGTTTTAGACACATCTGGAAGTGTCATTCCCCATCTTTCTCCTCATCAAAAAGAAGATAGTTCAATCACACATTCCTCTGCAACGGATGTCACTGGAGGGATGGCCGGAAAGATCAAAGAATTGGCAAATGCAAATGCTCCAGTTTCGATTTTTGATCTTCCCAATTTAGAAGCGTTCCTAAAAGGATCCAATCCTGGAACTTTGGTACACTAACACAGTTAATGCAAAACCTCTGTTGTCTACTTTGTCAGACAACCAGATCAAATTCAGTTGACTTTTACCTCTACGAACCATAACGTGTACCAACCGGTAGTCACACTACCTATAAACATGCCATATTGCGAGGCGTCTGACGCCAAACTTTATTGCCGGCATTTTACGAGGTGGTTCTACTCGGAGGGTTAACTATGGAAATTGAAATTGCCACAATAGGTGGATTCGAAGAAGTCGGACGGCAAATGACCGCTGTTCGTGTAGGCTCTGATATCGTTATCTTCGATATGGGTCTGGACCTTTCTAAGATTCTCCTTCATGATGATATTGAAACTGAAAGAATGCACAGCCTAGATCTAATCGACATGGGTGCGATCCCCGACGATCGTGTAATGTCGAATCTCCCTGGAGATGTCAAAGCGATTGTCCCCACTCATGGACATTTAGACCACATAGGGGCTATAACCAAGCTCGCTCACCGTTATAATGCCCCCATCATCGCAACCCCGTTCACGCTTGAACTTGTCAGACAGTTAATACAATCTGAAGAAAAGTTCAAAGTGAACAACGATTTGGTAGCCATGAATGCAGGAGAAAGAATACCTCTAAGTGATACCTTAGAACTAGAATTTGTCAATGTAACACATTCTATCATTGACGCGATCAACCCAGTTCTGCATACTCCCGAAGGCGCAATCATTTACGGTCTTGACAAACGAATGGATCATACACCAACGTTAGGAGATCCTATTGACATGAAACGTTTTAAGGAACTAGGAAATGAAGGCGTATTATGCTACATTGAAGACTGTACAAATGCAAATGTGAAAGGTAGGACTCCCAGTGAAGCAGTAGCCAAGCAACATCTCAAAGATGTAATGTACTCCATGGCAGATTACAAAGGAGGAATTGTTGCAACCACGTTCTCTAGTCATATAGCCAGGGTTTCAAGTATTGTTGAATTTGCCCAAGAAATTGGTAGGCAACCTGTCTTACTCGGGCGTTCCATGGAAAAATATTCTGGAACTGCAGAACGATTAAATTTTGTTGAATTCCCTAGCGATCTAGGGATGTATGGGCATCGAAAGTCAGTAGACAGAACTTTCTCTAGAATCATGAAAGAAGGAAAAGAAAAATACCTTCCTATCGTTACGGGACACCAAGGTGAGCCAAACGCAATGCTCACCCGAATGGGCCGGGGAGAGACTCCCTATGAATTAAGCGAAGGTGATAAAGTCATTTTCTCTGCACGACTCATCCCCGAACCAACCAACGAAGGTCAGCGCTATCAGGCAGAAACTCTCCTTCGAATGAGAGGGGCCAGAATTTATGATGATGTTCACGTTTCTGGACATTGTTCACAAGAGGGTTTGTACGAGATGTTAACCACACTTAAACCAACTCACATAATTCCTGCTCACCAAACGATAAAAGAAGCATCTGGATATGTCGACATAGCACGAAAACAAGGATATGTTCTAGGGCGCGATATTCACATTTCATATAACGGAAACCGAGTCTCATTGACAAATTAAATTTATGGATCAAAAAGATTCTTCTCGAATTTTAGATGCCCTTTCTAGTAGGAGAAATGTAGTTAACCAATGTTTGGCTAGCCACATAGATACTATTGGGCCAGGCCATCTTTCTGAAGCGTCGAATCATCTTTTCATTGCAGGTGGAAAACGACTCCGCCCAGTTGTTTGTCTCATAGCTGCAGAAGCAATCTATAATCAAGACTTGTCACCATTCCCCTATGGGAACCTCATTGATTCTACGGGCACCTCTGTAAATATGCTCGATGCAGCATCAAGCTTAGAACTCATTCATATTTTTACACTCATTCATGATGATATAATGGATGACGACGACCTCAGACGCGGAGTCCCCTCTGTGCATCAAAAATTTAATACCAATACTGCAATACTTGCAGGGGATATTCTTTATTCAAAGGCCTTTGAAACACTAGGAAACTCTGCAGAACATTCTTCAAATGTATCTCTCGCGCTAACAAGTTTGGCAACTGTTTGCTCAGATATCTGTGAGGGCCAAGCGCTAGATGTTCAATTTGGAAAAATGGATTTGGTATCTATTGAAGAATACCTCAGAATGATCGAACTTAAAACTGGTGTTCTTTTTGCAGAATCTGCAGCTTTACCTGCACAGCTTCTTGGACAACCTACCGAGGTCATAGATGCACTATACAACTTTGGATTGTTCGCCGGAAAGGCCTTTCAAATTTATGACGATCTACTCGATCTAACCACTCCTAGTGCCATTCTTGGAAAACAACGTGGAAGTGACATATCTGAGCAAAAACAAACCATACTTACAATCCACGCCACCAACTCCGGCGTTGATTTAAATTCATTCCATGATGATCAGAGTTCTTGTCCTTCTGAATCTGATATGGATTCTTTAGTCGAAGCTCTTGAGGACTCGGGGACAATTTCCTATGCACATGAACTTTCCCAGGATCTATCTACTCAAGCCAAGCAACAGCTGGAACTTCTCCCTTCTAATCCCTCTCAAGAACTATTATCAGACATAGTTGACTTTTTCTGTCAACGGGACCATTAACCCCTCAAGAATGGACGCTGCGCTCAAAGAGATCTTATTAATTGAGGCAGAAAAACATGCCCTCTATAACGCACTAAAATATCAAGGTCCCTCTCAAGTTAAAACAGTAATGGGAATCCTCATGGCAGATTATCCCGATTTCCGCCAGTTCGCAAATGAAATCCCCGCTCTAATTAGTCCTCTTATCGAACAGGTAAACTCTCTTGAAATTTCCGCCCAACTCCAAAGGTTAACAAATATAGATTCCGATCTAGCCGAACGATTAGAAGAAGAATTCGTAGAGGAGCCCAAGCGCCAATTGCCCGATCTACCAAATGCCAATTCCTATGGTCAAATTAGAATGCGAGTTGCTCCAAATCCCAATGGGCCCTGGCACATTGGACACGCTAGGATGCCTTCTGTAATTGGGACTTATAAATCTCTATATGATGGGTGGTTCGTTTGTCGTTTTGACGATACAGACCCTGCAACCAAACGTCCCCTTCTTGAAGCATACGATTGGATTCTGGAAGATATCCAGTACCTCGGGTTCGAACCCGATGAAGTCATAATGGCGAGCGATAGATTGAATTTTTATTATGAGCACGCTCTCAAATTAATTAATTTGGGTGGGGCCTATACTTGCACCTGTCCCTCTTCAGAGTTCTCCAATTTAAAAAATTCAGGCCGCCCATGTCCCCACCGGGAAAATACCATTGAACAAACACTCAACGAATTCCAAGATATGGTAGACGGAAATTTTTCTGCAGGAGATGTAGTCCTTCGTGTCAGAACTGATCTAGCTAACCCGAACCCTGCAATCCGAGATTGGGTTGCCTTTCGGATGGTCGACGTCCCTCACCCCCGGGAAGTGGCGCAAACACATCGGTGCTGGCCGTTATTGGACTTCCAAAGTGCGATAGATGACCATTTACTCGAAATTACTCACATAATAAGAGGAATTGATTTACAAGATTCTGCAAAACGTCAACAATATTTATATGATTATTTCAATTGGAATTATCCTGAAGTTGTCCACTGGGGGCGAATTAATATTGACGACCATCCTGTTCCATTATCCACATCTAGTATGTCTGATTCCATTAAATCTGGAAATTTTACAGGGTGGTCCGACCTTCAATTGCCCACCTTAAAAAATTTAGAAAGGCGGGGGATACAGGGAGGTGCAATTACGTCTTCCATGATTGACCTAGGGACTTCTACAAACAATATTACATTATCCATTTCTACGATCTATTCTAAAAATAGATCTCACATCGATGAAGTTGCAGATCGTTTGTTCTTTATTAAAAACCCATCTGAGAAACAAATATTTGGACGAAACCTTCCTGAAACTGTGGAAATTCCCGTACACCCTGATCACCCCGACCGTGGCTTTAGGAAACTTGCAATAACACCTTCCATTTTCATCGACAGTTCTGACATACCTGGGGCTGAAGACATTTTATACCTAAAAGGAATTGGTTCGGTTAGATATACTCGAGACTCCTTCGAATTTATTGAAGACGATTTTAGCTCGGCCCAGTCACAGTCTATGCCCATTATCCATTGGCTACCTTCCACCCATGAACAACTTTGTTTAAAAACTTCTCAAGGGGAATTCAATGGGATTGTTGAATCGACTATTTGTAACTACAATTCTGGCGATTTAATCCAATTTGAAAGAGTGGGATTTGCAAAATTAGATATCAATTCTGGAGTTTATGCTGCTTACTTTTCGCACCCTTGAGTATGCTACCACTCCCTTTTAACCTCCATGTTAGCAATATGCATGGCCCACAATCACATGCAGTGACCTTTATAGGGGAGTTTTTATGTGAGGCCTAACTACTGTTGCGTAGAATCTCTATAAAAGTCAATGATCCATATACTCTGTAAGGAGTTATCTCAGGGTTTATGGGTGAGCTTTTATTGAGACCAAAGTGAACAATCATGCCAATATACGTAACATTTGACGTACCTGAAGATCTCCAGGAAGCTGCTCTAGAAGCACTTACGGCCGCACGAGATACTGGGTCTGTTAAAAAAGGAACGAATGAAACGACAAAAACCATTGAACGTGGAACTGCAAAATTAGTTTTCATAGCAGAAGACGTACAACCCGAAGAAATCGTAATGCACCTGCCTGAACTTTCCATTGAGAAAGGAATTCCATTTTTATTTGTACCAACACAAGAAGAAATAGGAAATGCAACGGGATTGTCTGTACCAAGTGCAGCAGCTGCAATTGTTGATCCGGGAAGTGCAAAGGATTCTGTCGAAGACCTAGCCGCCAAACTTGAGGACCTCCGTAAAGCATGAGCATTGAAGATTCCACACCCGCTGAGGTAGTGGAAATCGTTGGTAAGACAGGTATGCACGGAGAAGCGATGCAAATAAAGTGTAGAATTAAAGATGGTTCGAACAAGGGGCAAGTTATAACTAGAAATTGTATCGGGCCTGTTCGAATTGGAGATATAATTCAACTAAGAGAAACGGCAAGAGAAGCAGATTCTATCGGAGGTAGGTGATTATTCATGCCCAATCTTAGATCTTGCGACTTTTGTGGATCTCCTATGGAACCTGGCACTGGAATGTTATTCGTACGAACCGATGGGAGAGCTGCCTATTTCTGTTCCTCAAAATGTGATAAAAACTCAAAGCTCGGTAGGAAACCTAGGAGACTCCCGTGGACTGCCCGAGGTAGGCATGTCAAAGCTAGTAAAGCCCCTCAAACTTCCACGCCAACCGCACAGCCAATAGAAGTAGATTTGGAATTAATTGAAGAATAATGGCCCCAGAGCGAACCTTCGTGTTAATTAAACCAGACGGAGTCCAACGCGGCCTTATAGGCACTATCACTTCTAGATTTGAAAAACGTGGCCTCAAACTTGTGGGTTCGAAGCTTTTAACCATTGATTTAGAACTAGCACAAAAACACTATTCTGAACATGTCGGGAAGCCCTTTTTTGATGGACTGGTAGAATTCATCTGTTCCGGTCCTTCTTTTGCTATGGTTTTAGAGGGAAAAAATGCTGTTAGCATCGTTCGTCAAATGATGGGCTCCACCGACCCCTCGGAATCTCCTCCAGGGACTATCAGGGGCGATTTTGGGATTGACCTTGGGCGAAATGTCATTCATGGGTCTGATACCAATCCCGGATCTAATGAACGTGAAATAAATCTATTCTTCGATGAATTTGAATTTTCATCATATGAGCGTATAGATGAAACCTGGCTCTACGAGTAGCATTTCACTTTACTACTTCTATTTCTCCTCGGTCCAATTCTTCTTCGACCAAGCGCGTGGCTTTAACCATGTTTACCATCTTTTTATAAGCCACTTCTCTCGATAGGAGCTTAAGCCCGCAGTCTGGACTAACTGTTAATCGATCAGGAGGGACCACTTCCAAACCTTTTAAAATTCGCCCTCTAACCTCCTCCACCGATTCAATCCTAGAATCGTGCACATCGATTACTCCGAATCCAATATCTTTTGTGAAGGGAACTTTCTTGAATACCTCTAGCTGACTATAATTCCCATTGGCCAGTTCCACATCAAATTCATCAACCGGAAAATCCAATATTTTTGGAAAAATTCTTGAATAATCTCCATAACATACATGAAGCCCAACTCTCACATCATCTGCAATTCCATTTGTTATTTTCTCTAAACACTTCCGCACCACCTTATGATCCTCGGGGGTGGTAGCTAGTGCTGGTTCATCAATTTGAATATATCTTACCCCTGCATCAACCAAATTCTTTATTTCCATGTTGACAAGTTCTGCCAATTCATAGGATAGCTCGTCTTCATCTTTATAGAATTCATTGAAACTCCAATTTGCTAACGTGTATGGCCCGGTTATAGGGACCTTGATAGGCTTTTCAGAGATCTTTACATTGTATTTGTATTCTTCGAGAAGCCACGGTTCTCTGTATGATACTTTTTCAACCACGGACGGTTTGTCAAAATAATTATGGCCCCAGACTTTTACTGGCCCGTTGAATTCGTATCCTCGTATTCTTTCTGCAAAATATTCGACCATTTCATTCCTTTTCATTTCCCCGTCCACTACAACGTCTAGTCCGGCTTCTTCATGCTCTTTTATAATTATTGTGGATGCGTCATTTTTTGCTTCGGTATATTGTTCCCTTGAATCTTTATTAGAATGAACATGGTACGATTCACGGG
>Ga0114932_10003235_pt1 | contig 16240 bp, 23 predicted proteins | sample 2SBtaG_2_FD_87286 | JGI IMG/M metagenome (GOLD analysis project Ga0114932, IMG submission 87286) | Deep subsurface microbial communities from Kolumbo volcano to uncover new lineages of life (NeLLi) - 2SBTROV12_ACTIVE470 metaG | ecosystem: Environmental > Aquatic > Marine > Volcanic ... | reverse complement strand
TAAACTCTGGAGAGTGTTTAGAGATAGGTCTAAAAGGTGGTGGATGCAATGGCCTTATGATAACTTTAGAGAAGATGAACTCGACAGGTACTACAGAGTTGAGCATTGGAAACAACACCAGATTCGCAGACAAGACATCGCAGACATATTTACAAGGCGGTAACCTTGACTACGAAGATAAAGGCTTTTCTAAAAGATTTGTGGTTAACCCAAGTGAGAGTACAAGAAGATGCGGATGTGGTGACAGCATCGCTCTTCCATAGATGTAACAATTTTATAATATTTAGGAGATAAATGGTGAAAGAAAGATGGCAAGCATTATCAGCAAAATCAAAAATGTGGATTGGTATCGGAGCAGCCGTGTTTGTATTTGCCTCAGTCTTCTGGGGTTAGTTGGATGCGGGACAATAAAGAAAGCGGGAGTAGTAGCGACAGCAGCGGGGACGGGTGCAGTTGCGGGGAGTGTGTTCAGTGGGGGTGCGATTGCACCTATAGCGGGAGCCATGACAAGTGCCTTTGTGGCCGATGTGGTGACGGAGGTGACGGATACGTCGCCTACTACTATGGCTGACGGTTCATGCGCCCCAGATAACTTCTGGACTTTACTCGGCTCTATGACTGAGATGGGAGGTTGGTTACTTATCCTGATAGTGGTCATTCCCATGGTGTTAGGATGGTTTTTACCCGGCCCTGTAAAAATGAAAGGTAGGGAGCCAAAGAATCCTAATCCATATATAAGGTGAGCGACTTTGCTATAGATTGTATAAGATCAATTGCAATTGTCATAGCATACATTACCTTTGTAGCAACATTATTTATTATAACTTATGTCTGATAAATCTTTAGTCATTGTTGAATGGCGTGACATTATAGCAACAGCAGGGTGGGAGCAGGAAATTTCTTGCCCCACCCTTTTTACTGTTGGGTGGCTTGTAAAGGCAGACGAAAATGAAGTTATTGTTGCTAACACATTAGACCCTGACGACTTCACAGGGGAATGTCAGTCTGAACCCCCCGTTCTTTATGGGCTTCACGCATTTCCTTCTGGCGTTGTTGTTCGCATTCGGCGTATTCTAACAGAGGAATACCCTCCAACTTCTCAAAAACCTTTGCCCAAGTAAGTCCTGACGGCGCTATATCTTGAGCGTGTTGCCAGCAGTGCCTAGCAAAGCAACGCCTTCTATCTTCCGCCCATAATTTTTCTTTGGGTGATTGCTCTAATCGCATCGTAGTAACCTTCCCCGTCTAACCCTTCTAACATTATAACGCCCCTCCACCATTGATGCTCAGTGTCCTTGCACCAGTTCTCGCTGTAGTTAGGATGGCTGTAGCAACCTCCACTTAGCCCAAATATCTTTTGACCATCAGGCCTAGACTGTTCTGCATGGTTGTACAAATGCGAGTGACCTTGCACAGCAGAGCAGTGTAACTTAGACACTAAAGCGTGACCCACATGGACTGAACTGATGGGCCTACCTGACACGCCTGTAGTAAAGTAATGGCTAAAAGTTATATTCTTTATTGTAACACTTCTTTTAAACGGAGTGCATTTCCACCCAAACTTTTTATACTGTAAATCGTTTATTGAAATAGCGCCATCTAATTCTGGTGAAGAGTTAGTAGCCCTGTTTATTCTATCCTCGTGATTGCCTAACGTCATGTATAGTTTTGGCTTGTACTGCTTGGTTTTATTCTTTTTCCTGTTATCGTTGTACTTTTTAATAGGTGCAAAGAATTTTTCTTGGGCATCTATAACAGCCTCTACATCATTTTTATACCTTCTCCCTTCAAACCCCCTAGTACCCCTGTCGTAAGAAGATAAGGACGGCATATCAGCCATGTCGCCAAGACATATGATATGCTCTGGTTGTTCTTTAACTATGTACTCACCAAGAGCGGTGAACCTGTCGTTGTCGTAATCAGGGTGAGCGTGTGGATCACCGATTATTAAAAGATTCATGATTTATTTTTACCTTGCTTGTGATTTCTTACCCATTCTAATGCAGCCTCTTCCATATCCTCTTTGTTGTGGAATTCCCTATTATCCACATACCTATAGGTTATGTTATCGGACACCATAAACTTCCACTTCTTTCCGTCAGCAGTTCGGTTTCTTTCTACCCTGTAACTGTCGTCGCCCTCTATCCTGCCAAACATAAATGCTGAACCCTTCCCCCAATTTAACACCTAGTTTAATTGGCTAGGTCTGTCAAACAAGTCCTTTACGGTTTCCCAAAGAGCCTGTTCTTCCACAGATAGTGATTCAGAAGACCTGTCTTCCAGCACTTTTCTTACAAGAGAAATGAAACCAGAGTCGTCACTTAAATGCTCTGATAATACTAAAGCAGCGTCAACATGAAAGCACAGCATTTCAGTCATTGTTTTTGCGGTTTCTTTTTCCACGGGCACTCCCCTTTAATCTTTGATCTAAAACCATTGCAGCGCGAAACGCCATAAAATCTTCTCCTATTCTTTCCGATCTGTGTACATGATGTTTGCCCGTCTTCTTGTCAAACCTTAGTACGTACGTACAGTCTACCACACGATCATAGATCAGTTCAACTGCTTTTGCGTATGCAGCGCATTGCATATGATGTTCTGGGTAGACCTTGCTAGAAGTCTTAAAGTCTATCACACAGAACTCATCGTTCACTTCCGCCACGGCATCTACAGTCCCAGCATATTTTAACTGAGGGTGCATAACTTTTTCCTCAGAAGAAATCCAATTAACATTGTTAGATTTATGCCAGTCAAGAAAAGCATTAATAGACTTCTGCGCTTGTTCATCAGAAGGCATTGACGGAGCCTTTATCTTGCCGTTAAGTTTAAACTTAATACACCTTTCTATGTAGTTGTGTACTACAGAACCTATTCCGGCAGCGTCATTAGCAACCTTAGAGTGAGCGCTTGATATACCTTTAGCGACATCCTCTACACTACGGTCACCAAAAGTGTACACAGGGTTGTATGCAGACTCTTCCTTAAATACGTTAACCTCTGCAACAGACGCTTTAAAGTGTTTAGCGCCCTCTAAGGCTGCCCAGTACACTAGGCCGGGTTTGGCTATTATACCTAACACCTGAGTGGCGGAAGGTATTACCTCCCCGCTGTCAGAGAGCCTGTACTCATGGTTTGAATCATCAAACTCTAAAGTACAAGACTCCCCGTTAGCGAAGTCGATGGTATGGCTAGTGGTCAAAAGGGTACGTCATCTTTTGCGTACTGCACAGCGGGTTTGCTGCTAGGGCTAGGGTTATCGTACTTTGGGTCTGGGTCAGAATACTTAATGTTAAAGTATTCGTTACCGTTCTTGTCTTTGTTAATCCAAGCGGCTGCTTTTGTCTTTACCCCTCGTATTAAACCTGTGCCTGTAAGGTCGGGTTTTCTGTCTCCGTCCTCTTTGTACTTGTTGGTGAATAACCTTATCTCGTTGTCGTTAGGAGTACCGTCCCACATAAGTTTTGTCCTCTTTTCTTGTTGAATCTGCTCTTGTAGCAGTTGGTCTTGGTAGAAGTTCTCGTACTGAGAAGCATCTTCTTCATCCATTACGTCTAGTGGATTCATTATAACACCCGCGCTTCTGTTCTCGCGTTTGCTTGCATTGTTCTCCATACCTCTATCGTAGCCTCCGCTGCTTTAAACCTCATGGTAAGTTCATGCTCTTTTCTAAGGGCCTCTTTTTCTCCGTCTATTAATTTTCTGTAAGTCTCGTGGGAAAAAGCCCACGCTTGCCTGTCTGCTACAGAACCTTTAGGAGCCTCTAAGAAGAGCCTTGAAGACTCTATCTTTTTAAACTCCTTTATTTGTTCTTTCTGGGCTTTTGCTTCAGCAAGCCTAGAGCAGTTATCGTACATAAACTCTAAGGCTCCTTCTGCGTCTTCTGTTGAAATCATGTTACTCCTCCTTGAACGATAGTACACCATCCCTAAAGGCTTTGTCAAGAGTCTTAAAGATGAATTGTGGTTGCCAGTCTAGCACATCTGCGTCACCGCTATGGGCCTTGTTGTGACAAGTAAAGCACAAAGGCATTACCAAGTGATCGTTAGCCTTTAGACCTGTCCCTCCGCCTCCCCATGGGGCCCAACGGTGCTTAAGGTGGTGAGCCACAACGGTATCGTCATCTAGGCCACAGTTAGAGCATGGGAGCGTAGCAACCCAATTTAAATATTTTCTAGATTCCCACCTTTTTTTCTTTTCTATAAAGATATGTATTCCCCTCAAAGAAACAACATTATCAAGAACAGAAACCCTAACGCCACAACTTGATTTGTGTCACTCATATTCCACACACTCCAGATAAACATTGTTCCTCGGAGTTATCTTCATACACCACGCCACGCTTACCGTGAGCCTCCTCATAAGGTACTGAGGTAATAGGCTGACCACCCCTAGCGCCATCAGGATACACTGTAAGGCCCCTCAATCCGGGCGCGTAGTTAGCGATGATCTTCTGGAAGTCCGCCACAGTATCCTCGTTGTTTGATTCTGTCCCCCATGCAGGAAGGTTTAACGTGGAACTAATCGCATGGTCTACATATTTCTGTAGTTCATACTGAAACTTAACTCTACGTTCAGGATCAAAGGCTAGGTCTACAGCAGACTCGATCTTCTCCGGTTTTATCCCTGAGTCGATGAGTTCTTGGGCCGTACCGTCAACGACAAATTGATGTTTCCACCTTGTTCCATCTGCAAGGTAGCGTCTGCGGTATGCCACGGCGTAGATTGGTTCCACACCAGAGGTCGTTCCGGCGAGGATGCTAATAGTCCCTGTCGGAGCAATTGCTCTGTAGCCTTTAGGACACTGGAGAAAAAGTCTGTCGCAATGAGCGTCAGAGGATCGTTTGCTTTCTCGTTCATAAACTTTCATCCACTGTTTAAGTTCGTCTACCATCTCGTACTCATGTCCACGTTTAAGTAACCACTCGTGCATACCCATAAGTCCAAGCCCTATACGACTGTTCTTCTGCCTTACTTCCTCAACTTTTTCGTAAGGTAGTTGCGCCCTGATAAGGCCGCATACCAAGAACTTACTCGCAAGACCAACAACTTCTCTAAACTCTTCAATGTCATCAATATTTGCAAGATTAACACTTCCCAAGTTACAACAATCTGAGTCATCTTCGCTCGTAATTTCTGTACACGCATTGCGTAGCGTTTCATTCTGCTTATCCCCAAAGTTAAAACTAAATCCCGGTTCACCTGTCATCATTGCCTGACGTACATTCTTGACAAAGATGGGGTCAGAGGCTCGCGCAGCGGAATTAAGCCAAGCATCGTCATAGTTTAGACTGACATTCATCATGTCTAACGGCGCTGGAAAATTAAAGTCTGCCTTTTTTAGTTCAGCCAGTGTGGTATCGCCAGCCTTAATGTTATGCCAATTCTTAGCCTCAAGAAGATTAGAAGCATCTTCATGCTGCCAGTTCATTGAACCGTACAGGGCGGATCGCCTTGACCCACCCTGCATTACGTTCCTGCCCACTTCATTTAAAGTGTAGAGAAGCGGGATAGGCCCGGACGCAACGCCCCCTGTTCGTCGCAGTTGTCTTCCAGACGGCCTCGCTATAGATACATCTACTCCAATACCACCGCCTGTCATAAGACAGGACATTGCCCTTTTTGTTACTCCAGCCCACTCCTCTCTTGAGTCTTCCTCAAGGCGTAGCAAGTAACAGTTGTTGTAGAACCTAGCCTCCCTACCAGCGTACCACAGATAGCGCCCACCGGGCATAAACTTAAAGTCAGATATGTACTGAACCAATTGATCTTGGTCAGATTTTGACATTAGGTTATTCTTTTTACCCTCGTATGTGCCGCATACATTATTAACCACAGTATGCGCTTTGTCCTCCCAAGTTTCGTAGGGATTACTGGCGTACTTCTGTTTAAATATTGTCTGGCCTAGTTCTGTTCTAAACTTCATTGTATCTATACGCTCCGCATACATTGTTTTCAAAGTCCCAACTAGGGCCGACCTTGGTCATTTTAGCATTATCTTTTTCTCTTTCGTAATGCCAAGCCTTGTTAGAAAAGTCCTGATAGGTAGAGTAGAACACATCCCCATCACATTCTGCAAACTCTTGAGCAAACTTTACAGCCTGTTCTGCCAGTGTTCGCCTTGCTTGATCTAACTGTAACTGATCATACTGCTTTTCTTTCTTGTTCTTAAGCCGCACTTTCGTACTCATTTTTCCACTCCCCTATTGTTTCGTTAAGACGTTTTTGCATGATCTCATCATACCCTTCCGGTGTGGCCCATTTTGCTGGCACACGATTAACATCAAAAGCGCTGGGGTAATAGAGATAACGAGCGATTCCCCAAGCGACACAGGCCCTCTTGAATGAATCTGAGATGCCGCCTTTTTCTCCTTCTATACCAGTATCTCCAGCGCCATCAGACTTGCTGATCCAGTTTCCTTTTATTAGGCAGGAGACAGTGCAAATCATTCTATCTCCCAGATAATCGTAGGAGACTTGCCAACCGGCGGGTGTAAAGGTTTTATCTAATCTGTTTTGAGCGGTACGCGCAGTAATATAGGCAAGCAACTTGCTGTTTTTACCGTAGCCCTCACGCCATTGAACTTCATGCTCTTCAAAAGGTCTTTTTAAAGCAATCTCAATGCTATCCACCAATCACCCCCTTTAAAACTTTGTTTGCGTAAGAAACCATATCCAAAGGCTTAGAGGTATCCTCCAAGTCTCTGCCCCATATTTCTGAACGAACCACACGGAATCCGTCACCTTCAAACCCTAATCCAACTGAACCCGGCGCAGTGTCAAAGACGGTTACCGTAATGCAGTTATCCGGGTCATCGTTGGGATGAATGATAACGCTTTGTTGCACGTTCCTTTTGAGTTTCAACATTTAATCTTCCTTTTTTGTTGCAGTTAAAAAATCATCAATCCTTGTTAATACAAATATATCTGGACTGTTGTACTTACCTATCACTACTATGGGTAGTATACCACGTTTCCTAGACCCTTGTAAAGCCTGTTTCACGGCATTCCCAAATAGCCATTCTGGTAAATTCTTTCGGTACTTACACTCAATACCATAAACATCGTGATCTATGTCTAGTTCCGCCCTGCCGTTGACAGGGATTCTTTTGCCGCCAAAGATAGCGGCTACCCTACGCTCAAAGTTTTTCCAGTTACTCATTGATCGGGCCTAAAAGATCGTCAACAGAAATGTCAAGAGCATTGGCTGCTTTTCGCAGGGCTGGCCCGCTAGGATAGCCAAAGTCTGCATTCTCCCATTTACTGATGACAGAACGAGTAAGGCCTGAAGAACGCGCTAAATCAGACTGGGACATTCCTTTTTTCTCTCTGGCTTGTTTTAAGCGGTCAGAAAAGGTTGAAGCAAAAACCCTTTCTTTTTTTTCATACGAATTTATTATAGCATTATTAGCGATAATAGTGCATTCTATTTCCGTCATAACTGCGCTTATATTTTCTCTTGATTTAATTGAATCTTTTAACAAAGGAATTATTTCTTTACGCAAAAGTTCTTGATTAGCCTCTAGTTTTTCTACCCTTTTCTCAAGAGCAGATTTTAGAGTAGAACTTCTAGGTGTGTTGTACCCGTCAATGTTTGCGCTCGTTATTCTTCCTCTTCATTTTCTTGTTCGTACATCCAATCGTCCATGTTTAGTTTTTTTGGTATCTGTCCTTGCGGCATCAGATTAAGAGACTCTGGACATAGATCAATTTGGAATTCGCATTCTGCCATGTCCCAATGCCTAGCCTTAGATATTTGCACCCAAGCATCAGGCTCGTCTTCACCTTCGTTGTAGTATCTACCCATTAGTATCACGTTGTCAACCCTGTCTGCTAACTCTCCTGCTCCACGGATAGAGAACCTGTCTATCTTTTCTCTAATGCTCATGGATTTACGGGCATGGGCTACCAGCATAATGTGGCAATCTAGATCACGGCAAGCGTCAGCAATCTCACAGACTACTTTCTTTTGAGCCGTGTAATCATCGTTAGCGATCCCTCCTATCGTCATCAGGGAGTCTACCAGAATAAACGACACACCGTAATGGTCTATTGCGTATCTAATCACAGCCATCAAGGTGGGGAGGTCTACTGTTCCCTGCTTGTCGTAGAAGTATAGTTTATCTTTAGCCCAAGAGTTAAACCCTAATCCAAAGTCAATTTCTGGCTGGACTTTCAGTGAAGCCTGTCTCCACATACGCGCGATTTGAGAACGTGGGGACATCTCTAAAGAGACAGATAGACATTTGTATCCCTGTTCCATAGCGTTAAGCATTATTTGACCAGAAAACAAGGACTTACCAGCAGAGTTAATACCGGCTAGTATTGTGCATTCACCATTCCTGAGCCTAAATTTCTGGTGATCCCCGAATGGCATTTTTATGCCTGTTACGTGGTCACCTACTAAATAATGGTCTAGAACTTCTTTCGTAAAAAAGTTAGCGGATTTTATACAATTAGATTGTTCCGCAATCAGATACTCAGAAAGTATTTCGATGCTAATGTTTTCCATTACAATCCTCTATAATCTGTACAAACTTCATCAATCTCCGTTAAGTCAAGCCAGAGATCATTCACATCATCATCGTAACAGTAGTAATGATGTTCCCATTCAAAAGAAACATGGTTGTAGTAGGGCTCGTAGTCTTCAACGGTTACCCACATACCTTGGGGCGGCCCTATTTTAGTATGAACTAAATCGCCCTTACGAATATTCGGTGCATCTGGTTTGTCAATAAAACTCATTTCTTTTCCTTTTTTGCTGCCCAATAATCTGATTTACTTAGGTCTTTTCCTCTAAAGTATCTATTTCCTATCTTATAACCACCGTACCAACCTCTAAGGTTATCAGAAGCGGTTGTTTTTGACCATCCGATACCTGACCAGTTCATCTTAGCATAGCCTCTGCTAGACTTCAATGTTTTATCCTGCTCTTTTAAATTGCTTGCTGGTATCTCCCTATTTTGAGTATCTTGGGTTCCCGGTGGATCAGTTCTATCCTGTAATTTGTGGTACACACTGAACGCTTGGGCAAGATACCATTCCTTGTCCGCCGCTTTTAAGGAAAGCCCTTGGATTTTTTCAATCCAGTTTAGGCATCTGTTCCTGTAGTAATCAAGCGGCTTGCTGCCCTTGTCTGCGATAACCTCGTATTCAAGGTTTCTAACCGTTTTTAAGAAGGAATCTGCCTTTTTTATCTCACTCATACAACGAGTATACCACACAAATACCTCCACAGGTGAATTAATTATGGCAATTTCATGGTTTTTTTATCGCATTTACCTGTTTTTGACTAAAATCAGGCTTCCCCAATGCTATTATATATAGGGATGGAGAAATATCATCCACAGGTTATACACAAGTTATCCACAGGGTTATCCACAGGATAATTACACCTTAAATACTTGATCTTAATACTAAAACAGAAAGTTATCCACAAGTAAGTAGTCCCCTTATTATAATAAATATATATATAGGTTAATATTATTAATATATATATATTATATATATTGCAAGAATCGTGCCAGTTTTACTTATGTGACCTTAAGAAGGGAATCTGAATTAGATGACCTTAAGAGAGATAGTTGGAAATCTATAAAGGTCACAGGATTATCCCACACAAGTAGTTGATTTTAAAGGAGTATTTAACATTGCTTAGTGACCCCTATAGAGGGGTTGACACAGGGTTTCACTTGTGATACCATATGTTATATGAATACTATGTCCAGCGAATCACAAAGAGAACACACAAGAAAGCGTAGAAATTCAGAGTTTAAGTTTGACCCTAAAAACAAACCTAGAAATAAAAACTCGCTTTCTAAACTTAGAACTTTAGGCGCTTATAAACGTCAAAAATATTTGTTGACAGATGATTATGACCTAGATTAGACTAGGTGTATGGATACTATTGAGCCGTCAGTCATGACAGGAAAAATGACAGGAATTACATCTTTTAACACTAATACCGTAAGTAATGAATTCTGCGGCAAAATGTTTAACTCTGGTAAATCAGACGTAATTTGTACAGAATGTTACAGCATGAAAATGCTAAAAGGCAGCAGAAAAAACTGTGTACCAAAGTTTCAACGTAACACAGATTTAATGCAGCACCATATTCACCCGGATGATCTGCCCGTTCTGAATCTTGCATGGTGTCGCGGCCACGGCCACGGCGAATTAATAAACTATAAACATTTTCTAAACTTTAGTAATCTGGCAAAGAAAAACCCCCAGACCACTTTAACGCTTTTTACTAAACGCCGAGACATTGTTAATTGGGTATTTAAACTAAAGGGATATAAAAAGCCAAAAAATCTAATCCTAGTTTATTCCAACCCTATTATAAATAAGGTTATTAACGAAATACCAAAGCATTTCGATAAGGTGTTTAATACTGTTACAGAAGAAAACGCACAGGACAATTGCACAGGGAAAAAATGTATTGATTGCCTTAATTGTTATAAGCACAGTGGCGCACAGGTGTTAATTGAAAAGGTCAAAAAACGATCATAGGATTTTTGCACAGGCGGGTTTCACAGGTGGCTTTCAATATATATTAGTATATAAGGAAATGCTAATATAAAGTTTGGCTAGCGTTTTATTTCATTACTTTATAATGTTAGTATATTATAATATTCTAATGCAAAAAAAACGCGAATGCGAATGATTCGTATTTACCTTTAGCGTCGAGGCGAAAAAAACCCCCAGCAGCCGGAGCCGCCGGGGGCGTGTTGATTAAAAAGTGATAACTAGCATTAGGAGCGCCGCCAGCAAAAGCGCGGTGCACCAATCAGTCATCATTAGACCTCATAACGCAGGATACGCAGATTCCCTTTAGGAACCATTCCAGTTTTTCGCCGCATTCCCTGCAGTATCTGAGTTGCGCTTGTTTCGTGATGAATGGATGCCATTCACCCAAGACTGGATCGTCTTTTAGGGTTTCAAGTTTTTCAAGCGGGTGCATTACGCTGCCCTCGAAAAGTCTAAGGCCATCTCATAAGCGCGCTGCTTACGATTGGCAATCTGGCCGTCAAGATTGCTTTGCAGCCGGTTACGACTGCGTCGTCTATCTGCTAGCCAGATGACTGATTGAAAAGCGCCATAGGCCGTTGGATTGTCTCTAGTGCCGCGAGACTCGCACTCGATGAAAGGCCCGTTCTGATTGTCTTTAGTCGTGAGAACATCTTCACGGTAATGGTCAAACAGTTTTACAACCCTAGCCAATTTCTTCTCCGCTTTAACGTCTGTCCTGGCGGAGTCGATTAGTTTCGGATCGTCGGGCCTAACATCCAGCAAACACTCTTTGATCATCTCGTCGATCTGATCGCGCGTTACGTGCGATTTAATCAAGTCGTCAATCTCAGATTGTTGGCGCGTGATGTTTTCGTGAGCCCGGTCAACGAAAATTTTCATCATCATCTCACTTGGTAAAGCGTGACGGTGGTGAAAGTTTCCAAGACCCCAACGGCTGCCCTTGATCATTGCATACCATTCATTAAAGCAGGCGTGATCATGTTGCGAGATACCGCCCTTAGTGCTGGAACCGATACCAGTTAGCGCTAGGACGTACTGAGCAATTTCGGCGTCAAAAGTCTTGATAGAACGCCCGATATCTACCCGAGCGAATATCTTTTGACCTTCGTTGACAATTCCGGCCATGTGCATTTCCAAGCCGAGTTTGTCAGTTGCGCCGTGCATCACCTGAAACACTTCGCTAGGCTGGTGCATAACGTAATCGTTACCGACAACCTTTAGATAATTGTCTTTTGCTTCGCGCCTTACTAACGGCTTTTGGTTGAGCGGGTTCTTCGTGTTGTGTTCTTCACGCTTCGCCCGATCTTTGAAGAATAGATCTTGTGTTGTGCTGCTGATCCATTCGCCGCGATAGTTAAGACGCTCTAAAACGATTTTGGTATCACGCGCTAGCAAGCGGTATTCTTCATCGAATAGAGTTTCTTTAGCGTAACGGACGTCTGCAATCCCTGATTCCTTTAGACACTTGTTAATATCTGTCGGATCAGTGAAAGCAACAACATCGTTATACCAAGTTGCCGTGTTCGCATTTGTACCGCCTGAAGTCATGTTTAGATTTCTCATTACATTTACCTTTTTAAGTGTGCATTGGTTGGTTTGTCCGTCGTTGTTTCTAGGGCACGGTTTAACCCGCTCGTTTACTTAGTCTGTCCTTCGTTAGGGACTTCGCCTATCGACGCAAAAATGAGAATCGCCGCACGGTCTGCAAAGTGATCGATGGGCCGAAGCCGGGAAGATAACTTCCATCAAATTGCAACCCCTGAATTATAGACCATGTTCACCAGTGTGCATAAGTATATAACCATATTATGATATGGCCCCTATCATATAATCCCATAGGGTGCAAGACTTGACAAACTGTTAGAGTGTTGATCTAGGATATAAGAATATAAGCGTATAAGGATATTCTACCCTCACACTCACACGCCTAGCAGAAATCTTGGCTTGTGTCAAACCGGGTAATGCGAATGCGAATAGTTCTCATTCAGCCCAGCCCGAAGCCAAATGCGAATGGGAATGCGAATCATTCTCATCTGGGCTTGACTTCCGGGTCGTGCCGGGGTGCCCCACCCCCTTTTAAAAATAAACAAATTCGGAATATCCTCTCCACTCACCATCGGGGGATATTTAAGCCCCTCTAAATCGGGGGGTAGATAGAAAAAAGACCTTACCCAGTACCTTGGTACTACTTTTTGGAGATCGTTCGTTACAGGCCATTACAGAGCGTCTGAGAGCATATTATGAGAACAGAGAAGCAAGACAAGTTTATTGAGAATTACTGCCTTACTGGTAACGCTTCTAAAGCGGCTGAATTGGCTGGTTACTCAAAGAAAACTAGCAAACAGATGGGGTACTCCCTAAAGAATCAGTTTCAGAGTGAGATTGATGAGAAAATGATGCGAATGATTCAGGACAGTGTACCGGGTGCATTAGCGCAGGTTAATGACCTTGCCACTACTGCTGCTTCTGAGGGGGTTAGGTTGAACGCCTGTAAGGATATTCTGGACAGGGCTGGGTATAAACCCATAGAAAAACAGGAAATCTCCCATGTAGAGACTGCCTCTACTGAAGAACTACAGCAGGAGTTAGAGGCTCTTGTAGGCAAGTTTAACTGAGTTGTGGACGGTTATAAGAATATATGGGACTTTTATGGCCCAGACTTTCCACAAGAACTGGCGGGATTTGGAAGTTTAAGCCCATCTTCTAAACTTGGATTGTACGCTGATCCGTATCACGCTAGGGCTATTGATATAGGTGTTGACCCTTCGGAGTTTTACAGTCCGACAAGAGGGTTTATGCAAAATATAACGGAATCTGAAAATTTGTGGGATTTTGTTGATCGGTATTTTAGGGAAGGTCAACCTACTGAGGGGATTCTAAGAGAGAATTTTACACCACCTACGGAAAAGTTAGAACGAGGCGACTATTTGGTTGGTCTTTTAGGCACTGCTAATAACCCTTATAGTTTAGATACTTGGCATCACGAATACGGTCACGTTGGTCAAAGAGTTGCTGCTGACACACCAATTGATGATGAAGACATCAAAAGAAGCAGGCTAACAAGTAATATAAAAGAAAAAATAGAGCCTCTTCAAAGAGCAAGAGATTTATTGTACGCTACAAACCAAAAAGAATTTGACTACGATATACAGTTTTTAATGCAAGAAGGATTTGACCCCAAATCTAAAAGATTTAAAAAATTACTAACGCAGGCGATGATGGAAGATTTAGGTGCTAACAAAAAACTGGACGAAATGGGTGTACCTAGAGGGGCTAAGCCAGACTTAAAGTTAATAAACAACTTTATGGAAAAACTAGGTAAAAAACCTATCAAACCATTTGATCCACCAAAATTTCTTGAGTGGCTTTACAGTAATTAAATATGCCTGTTCAAAGATGCACCCTGAAAAACGGGAAGAAGGGCTACAAATGGGGTAAATCGGGTAAATGTTATTCAAACAAATCGTCAGCACAAAAACAAGCAAGGGCGGCATATGCCAGCGGCTACAAAAGCAGAAGTAGAAAAAGCAGTTGAAATAGCAAGGGAACTAAGGCAACGTGAGCGATATAACAAGATTAACGCTTACGACCCCTACCCTTACCAACTAGACTTCCACAAAACAGGGGAATATAGTAACCAACGCTTATTGATGGCTGCTAACAGGATAGGAAAATCTTATTGTGGGGCCGCAGAGATGAGTTACCACCTTACGGGGATATACCCTGATTGGTGGGAGGGACGTAGATACAGACAACCCATCACAGCATGGGCTGGCGGTGTGTCAAACGAAACCACAAGAGATATCGTACAAGCAGAGTTATTGGGTTCCCCAGACGACCCCGAGGCCTTCGGTTCAGGTGCAATACCTAAAAAAGCAATAATTAAGACCGAAAGAAAGCCCGGAGTCCCTAACGCAAAGTCAGTTGCTCTGATTAAGCACGTTAGCGGTGGGAACTCTTCTTTACACTTTAAAGCCTATGAGATGGGCGTAGACAAGTGGCAGGGTAGATCAGTAGACTGTGTATGGTTAGATGAAGAACCAAGCAGAGAACTCTACTCACAGGCTGTCACGCGAACCCTAGACAGGAGAGGCATGGTTTACATGACCTTCACCCCTGAACAGGGCATGACAGAGACTGTAGCAGCCTTTATGAACAATATTCAAAAAGGACAGTCCTTGACAAACGCCACATGGGATGATGCGTCTGAGAATATAAAATCCATGAAGGGCGAGGATGGGCATCTTTCAGAATCGGTTATGGAGCAGATTCTGTCTGCTTATTCCCCACATGAAAGAGAGATGCGTAGGTATGGAAGACCTTCTATTGGTTCTGGATTGGTCTTTCCTGTTAACGAGGAAAGTTTAACAATATCGCCAATACAGATAGAAGATCATTGGCCTCGTATAGCCGCTATTGATTTTGGTTGGGATCACCCTACAGCAGTAGTATGGTGTGCTGTAGATAACGAAACAGATACATTTTACGTCTATGACTGCTACAGAGCGTCTAAAGCAAGCCCCTCTGTACACGCTGAAGCAATAAGGCAAAGACCCTCGTTTATACCCATCTCCTACCCACATGACGGAAATCGCAGGGATAGCATGGGAAATCCGGGTCTAGCCGAACAGTACAGGGGTCATGGATGCAACTTCATGTTAGAACACTTTACTAACCCGCCAGCATTAGGGCAAAAGAAAGGCTCTAACTCTATAGAAGAAGGGCTTATGGCTATGCTTCAATCTATGGAATCTGGCAATTTTAAAATATTCTCTACTCTACATGATTGGTTTGAGGAGTTTAGAATGTTTCACAGGAAAGACGGCAAGATTGTCCCTTTAAGAGATGATCTAATGGCCGCAACAAGATACGCATTTCAATCTAGACGATACGCCGTTGCTGGCGTTGACCCTAATTGGACTAACGAAATAACTTACAGGAATTACGGTATTGTCTGATACAGAACAAGAACTAATGTCACGCATCCGACAGGAGATATCTGACTCTCTTGGATACGATGGCGAAATCTCTATACAAAGGGAAGAGGCTATTAAGTATTACTATGCCCTACCGTTTGGTAATGAGGTTGAAGGCCGTAGTCAATACGTTGATTCCACGGTACAAGACACAATAGAATGGATTAAGCCTTCTTTAATGAGAGTGTTTGCCTCTGGTGATGAGATGGTTAAGTTTAACCCTCATGGCCCAGAAGATGTTGAAGCAGCGGCTCAAGCCACTGACTACGTTAATTACGTCTTTACTAAAGATAATAAAGGTTGGGAAATACTATATTCATGGTTTCACGATGCTCTTCTACAGAAAAATGGAATAGTAAAAGTATGGTGGGACGAGTATGAAGAGCCTGAAAGGGAGGAATATTCCAATCTTACAGAAGAGGAATTAAATATTTTAATTTCTCCGGGTGAGGTAGAGGTTGTAGAGCATACATTAACGGAATACAACACCCATGATGTAGTTATTTTAAGGACAAAATACGGCGGAAGAATTAGAATTGAGAATGTACCGCCTGATGAATTTCTTATCTCAAGAGAAGCCAAAGGAATACAGGACGCAAGGTTTGTCTGCCACAGGGTAAAGAAAACTGTCTCTGACCTAAGAGTTATGTACCCAGATGATGACTTTGATGTTGGAGAGTTAGGGGCCGGGTATAACGAAGAAGTCTACAATGCAGAACGAATGGCTCGTTACG
>Ga0114932_10003233_pt1 | contig 16243 bp, 11 predicted proteins | sample 2SBtaG_2_FD_87286 | JGI IMG/M metagenome (GOLD analysis project Ga0114932, IMG submission 87286) | Deep subsurface microbial communities from Kolumbo volcano to uncover new lineages of life (NeLLi) - 2SBTROV12_ACTIVE470 metaG | ecosystem: Environmental > Aquatic > Marine > Volcanic ... | reverse complement strand
GCAAAGCTTTTGACCTGAGTATTTTCTAGTATATGCTGCCTGGTTTTCACATTTATCACATTTCATAATACCAAGTATCATTTTTCATTAATGATTCTTTAGGCATCTTGACCAGTCTATTATAAACATCTAGGCATGAATTACTAATTATGTCAACTAAACAGATTTCTCAATCAGATCAAAAGAAAAACATCTACAATCGTACTCAAAGAATTACAGGATATATTGAAAAACAAAGAAAGTGTTTATCTAAAAAAAATCTAGAAACTTTTCTAAAATATAATGATGATATGATTGTACAAAGTATTTCTGAAAGTACCAGATACAAAAATCTTGATCATTTTGGTTTATTGACAAAAATATTACAAAAAGATTGGATAGATGTAACTGAAGAAGATCTGAGAGCACTTGTAGCCAAAATCATGATAAAACATGGAGAAAATGGAAAAGAATCTGGGTATTCACGTGTTCTTAAAATTTCATTAAAGGCAGTTGTACGATTTGTCAAATTAGGTTCAAGGAACAAACCCGAGGATGGGGAATTATCAATGTTAAAGTTCATCAAATCAAAGAAAATACAGGATAAACTTACACGAGAAGATTTACCAACTGATGAAGAAGTTAAGAAAATTCTATCTGTATGTGCTGATTCTTCAAGAGACAAAGCCATGATTTCTGTTCATGCAGAAGCTGGAACAAGAATCGGGGAGCTTTTGGGAATGAAAATTAAGGATTTTACTATTGACAAAAATGGTGGAATGATTAAGGTGAATGGAAAAACAGGAGTAAGACCAATCAGAATTGTAAAGTCTGTACCTTATCTCACAAGATGGCTTAATGATCATCCAAACAAAGATGATCATGAAAGTCCACTGTGGATATACATTCGTAATAGTAATTCTTTTGGAAAACCAATGAATTATTATGGATTTAATGCAATATTGAAAAAAAGAGTAAGACAAGCAGGAATTACAAAGAGAATTTCATCTCATCTATTTAGGCACAAGGAAATCACTGATCTTGCCAACAAACTGACTGAATCAGAGAGTAGAATGAGACATGGATGGGAAAAAACATCTCTAATGCCTTCAAAATACACCCATCTTAACCAAGAGGATCTAGATGATAAGATGCTAATAATCATGGGAGTAAATGTAGAAAAACAGAAAGAAGATGAACTCAGGGAATGTATTTACTGTAAGATTCGATATCCAATAGAAACTAGGTTCTGTGATGTATGTTCTAGACCATTGGATGTAGCTGATGCAATACAGATGGAAAAGGAACAAGAAGAAAGAACAAGAGCATTAATCATGGAAACGTTACGTCAGGAACATTCAAACAAATCTAAATCTACTCAATCAAACAAAATGCGGGAAACAATTGATGAAAAATCAAAAGAGATACAAGAACTAAAGAAAGTAATACAAAAACTATCACAATAACATCACTACATTATCTACATATCCTACATTTGTTACATTTTGTTTTCAAAGATTTATAATCAATTCTAGGCATGAGATATCTATATCTAATTAAGCTCGCAAAATTACAAAAAAATTACAGCTATCAAAATAATAATCAAAGCTAAATAAATTACAAATTAGTTTTTTGTGTGTAGAATGGGATGCATACACGAAATAATGAATTAATTTTGTAAAAATAAACCCTCAAAGCATAACAATAGAGTAATTTGATTATAAATCTCTGGCAAAATCTCACGCTTAAACCAAATTCAATATGGTTAATCAGATCTCCATACAAAATTTTAAAAATTTTCTGAAACCTTCAAAGATATGTATATCTTTTTGAAGAATTAACAAAAAAGATTTACAAATGTTTTAGAATTATTATTAACAAAAAAGATTTACAAACGTTCTATTATTCTATGCTTGTCTTGATATACAATCTATTATTTTCATCTACAAACAGAATTGCATCGCCTTCATCTAGATTGTATTTCTCCCTAACTTTTTTGGGAATTGTGATCTGATATTTGTAAGTGATCTTACTCATTCCAAGAATTTCCTTTTTTTCCATGTTTTCCTTACAAGTATGAAAAGTAAGCAAAATTGATTAACTAGTCCAAGGAAAGTAAGGAAGTCTTGGAAAACAAGGGAAAATTGAACCTAAAATCAAGATTGTTAATCATTTCAATTATGACGATGGTAATTGGGATTACAACAGCTTTTGCAGAAATACAGTGTGGAACTGATTACTATGCAATGAATGATCAATGTCATAAAATGCCTGATTTAGTACCTGACTTACCCGATAATTTAGGGTTTTACGAACCATGGTATTCTGATTCATTTGGTAATGAAAAAAAATCATTTACACCAGATGAAACAGTTTTCATCACATCTGTATTAGATAATCAAGGAGACGAGACGTATGATTACACAGTATCTATACGTTATCTGAAAGCTGAGGTTGGTGAATGGTCTCAATGGAACTTTGCAAAGAGCCAAATCAATGCTGGTGATATTGCAACTGTAACTTTACCATTTCTAAAAGCTAGTGAAGTAAAAGACACTCAGATACAAATACAATTGGCAGATGATTGGGGAATAGTTTACACATATGATTACACTCCTCAGATATCAATAGAATCTGAATATGTACAAGAACAAAAAACATTATTTCCATTTGTAGATCCTGACAAAGATCCCCAACATTATATTGATAGATATAACAATGAACTTGTCTACAAAGAATGGTTTGATACAAATTATTCTGGATACACAATTGAAGAAGCTGTAGGTCTGGATTCGAAAAATATTCCAATACCACAAAATAATACTATTCCTAAATGGGTAAAAGGAATTTTTGCATTTTATGTAGATGGTGGAATTGGTGATGAAGAATTAATCAAAGCACTTCAGTTTTTGATTAAAGAAGGAATTATAGAAGTATAACTACTAATCATTATGAAATCTATTTCATTTCTTCTAAAATTTCAGGATCATATTGTTTCTTTTGAATTATTTCAATTTGAATACCATCTAGATTTTTTAATTTATAGAATAACCACACAGAGAAAATTCCAATAGAAACCCATATTCCAAATGGAATAATTGCAATTATGCCTAAAATCACGCCTAAAATTATAATTTTCATAGGTAGATTATTTGTAAAAATCACTTAGAAAAAGATTACTATGTAATTTATTTCATCTATAGAAATATACTAAATCTCTATTTCTTGTATGCTTGTTTTGATAACATATTCATCCTCACTCACATTTTCATTTTGAACAAGATTAATCTTATCTAATACTAGTGATCTTGATTTATTTTCTTGTTTTTCTGTAACTGTATCAACAATTTTTTTAAAAGATTTGTCTGATGATAACAAATCTATTGTATTGTACCACTGTTTCACATATTGCCCTAAATCATTCAACTTTTTATCACTAAAATTATCTTTTATACTCTTGTTTAATTTACTCAAACAACTATCTCTATATTTTTTGAGATTATTTAGCTTCTCCAAGTTTTCTTTTGAAAATCCAAAACTGTTATCAAAAATAGAAAACCAGTCTGCAATATTTTTCATATTGGTAAGGCCTAACCCTCTCATTTTATTATGAACTAAAAAATACTCTATACTTGATTCTATGTAGTCAAGTGTCAATTTTTCTACTTTTTTATTTCCTATATTTTTCAAATATTTTTTAATTAAATAATTATTTTCTAGACTAAATGATTCTTTTGATGCAATCAAACCTTTGAATGTAAGACCGTATGTGATTTCTTTTATCTTGCGTATATTTCCAATTTGTTTACTTTTTGTGGCTTTGACAAATCCTTTATCTCTTAAAAAAAATAATTTTCTTCCAATCTGCCTTGATCCAATATCATGATTTGTGGCATTTGTAATGATCTTTTTATTTGCCTCCCCAATTTTTGAAATATCTCTCAAAATCCTATGATGGTATTTTTCTAATTCAAATAATTGATACTTAGCGGACATTATTACTTACTATATTATTGAGATATTCTAGTCTAACTGATTTATCTCTAATTACGCCTATTTTTGATATATGTCGCCTACTTTTTTGATATATATCGACTAATCTTTTAAGGCTTAGCGGACATATTTACGTCCAAATTTGTGTTTTATTATATAATTTTTGATGAGCGTTACAAAAAACATCACAAGAAAAATCAACACATGTGATTGCTGTACCAATAGACCAATTTATGAAATATCATACAATCATATCGATACAAAGTGGTTAGTATGCAACGAATGTTTAGAATTAGATTTCTTCAAAACTGACATCAAAGAAAAAGTGAGGATTTCATCTTGACACTTAGAGACGAAATTATAACCAATTTGAGAGAATATGGGCTCAAAATTTTCCCTCTTAGAGACAAAAGGCCAGCTAAATCCAATTGGCAGGATTTAGACGAGAACGTACCTGATGGCGCACCTTTCGGGATTTCTCTAGGCGGTGATACAAAGGTGTTTGTAATTGATGTAGATGATAATTCCTTATTACCATACTTTACACAATTTGTTGAGAAAACATATTGTGTTAAAACAGGTAGAGGATTTCATATCTATGTTCTAGCTAATACATTACCATCTTCTAATAGACAATTAAAGAATAAGAAAGGTCAAGGAATTGATCTTAAAACAACAGGTGGTTTTGTAGTAGGCGAATCTTCAGAACACTATGATAAAACTCCTAATGGTCTTTATGTTAAATCAGGAAAGAAGTATGAACTTCTATCAAAAGGTAGAAAGATAAACTCTATCAACTATGAAACTGAACTAAAACCAATTCTTGAAAAATTGGGATTTGAACTAAAAAAGAAATCAATCAAAGAGCGTGAATCTGATGCTCTAAGAAATGGTGTTTCTAAGGGAAATAGAAATAATGAACTGTTTGCACTATCATGTCACATTCTAAAAACACTTCAAGATCCTGTACTAGCTTACAATCACATTGCATTAATCAATGAAAGAAGTGAAGATCCATTACCTAAAGAAGAACTTGATCAGTTATTTCAATCTTCAATTACAACAGTTCAAGAAAGAATGGAAGAAAGCAATTCTAAGTTTAGAATAAGTGATAGAGTTACACATGAAATTCTAGATGAACAACCTCAAGAACTTAGAGCTATTACTCTTGATCAAGATAAAACTCGTTTAATTCTAGTTTATCTTCCAACTAAAGTAACTGAGAATGGAATAACCTCTTTCAATGCAAAAGCTTACTTTGTTACAAATGGTGTTTCTGGAAAATCAATAATTCCATTCGAAAATAATATTGAGTTACAAGAAAAATATCACTCTAACATTTACCCTAATTTCCCTGAACTATCAGGAAGATGGAAGAATCAAGATATTCAGGCCTATTTAGGCTCAAATGATAAGGTAAATCCTAAAAAACTCTTTGATAATATCTCCAAGTTAGAACATCAATACTTTGAGAATGAATTTGATTCTGATTATTGGTTTCAAGTTTGTTGGATAACTCACACTTACTTTTATCCACTCTTTGAGCTTACTCCATACAATGACCTATCTGGAATGAAAGCAACGGGAAAATCAAAACGATTGAGCTTTCTTTCAATGTTATGTTATAACGGAATGATTTCAGGCGATTCTAGTCTTTCAGTAGTCTTCAGAACAATTCAAGGAACGGGAGCTACATTACTCTTAGATGAAACTGAAAACCTACGAGGTGGTAAAGATGATAGAACTGATTTTGAGAATTTACTAAGAAATGGATTCTCTAAAAATGGTAAAGTATCAAGAGCAAAAGAATCAGGAAAATCTTTTGTTCCAGAAACATTTTCAGTTTTTTCACCTAAAGCTCTAGGTCACATTAATGGCCTTGATAATGTTCTAGAAGACAGATGTATCATAACCAATCTTGTTAGAACAACAAACAAGAAGATTGCAGATAGTGAACCTGATGAAAGAGAAGAACCACTAATCTATCAAAGTAGAGAATCTCTATACAGATTATTCTTAGATTATGGTGAAGAAATCTACAATCTAATTCCAGAAGCTCACTCATTAATCAAGGATTTATCTGGCCGTGAAATGAAACTCTGGCTTCCAATTGTAACAATGGCCTTGTTTTATCAAAAGAATGGTGTTGAAGGTGTAGTTGATAAAATCACAGCTAAGATGATCATGACATCTGAAGACAAAAAGATTTCAGACTTAGAAGACAATGATGATTTCAAAATCCTAACAATTCTAATGAATACAGAAACAATTCCTAGACGTGCAAGGGAACTTTACACATACATTAATCAAGAATTAGAAAAAAAATACAACTTAGAACCGCTAAGTGATAGGGAACTCAAAAAATCACTTGAAAGACTAGGATTCAGAGAAGGTAGGGATGGTCAAGGGAATTATTGGAAAAACATTACTCCTGAAAAAATCCAAGAGGCTAAAGAAAGAGTAGGACTGGTAAAACCTACACAAGTTACATTATCTGAAAGTGATTCTAGTAAAACAAGTGTAGAAAATGTAAGCAATGTAGGAAGTGTAGTCCAATGAGAACCTGTAATGGTTTTACATGTAGGCGACTAGAGCGAGTCTCTTTTGGATTTGGTGAAAAAATTTACTCTGATGGAGTGAAATTCTGCAAAACTTGTGGTATTTTTATGAAAATTGATAACTATAGATGCCCATGTTGTAAATCAAATGTACGAAGCAAGTCTCATGTAAAGAAATGGAAAAATCTAAATCATAAAGTAAGTATTACCATTTGAAAAATTTAATGTATAAAAAAAACTAGTCAAATTCAACTTTTTCTTTTTTTAAGATTGTTGAGATTTGTAACCATATCTTTATACTTGTCAGGAAATTTTGACTGTAATTTTTCTACTAATAATGTTGATGCAACATTAGCACCACCTTCTCCATACATTTCATCTAACTCTTGAATGACATCTTTATCCACAATTTTTCCAAGATTTTTGATAAAATCTTCTTTTGAAATAGATATTCTTCCAACATCTGTATTTCTTTGATATAAATACAACAACCTACACAATACACGAATTCCTTGGTTTCCTCCAAAATAACCTCCTTCTTGAAATGCATATTTTGGAATATTTTCCTGAATAAGTTTGAAAATTTCTTTTATTTTTTTATAGGTTTTTGAAACTGTATCTTGAATCTGATTGTTTCCAACTAATGCAGAAACTAATGTACTTAGAGTAATTTTTGAGCCTTTTGATTCATCCGCTCTTCCAAAATAAACTCGATTTCTCAGAAAAGAATTGTTTAATTCTTGAGCAACTCCAACTGCAATCTTTTCTTTCTGCTCTTTTGTATCTTCTTTCCATTCTAAATCTGCTTTTAGTAATAAAATTAAATTAACATCAATTTTTTGTTGCTTTGAATTAATATCTACAAACGTCTTGATCTCTTTTTTTCTTTCATAATTTTGTAAGGCAATTACAGGGAGTGAATACATTTGCCTTGTTTCTGAAGATACTGCTGAAAAACCCAATAATCTATGTTGCCCGTCAATTATTCTACAAGTATTATAACTAAGCGGGAAGTGAATTTTTACTACTTTTGGACAATTCTCAGGCTCAGCAATATCATTGATAAGATCTGGAGCACTAATCAAAATTGAATTTGGAAAAGATAATCCTTCTCCTTTTTTGATATTTTGAGAAATTCCTGTTACACGAGTTTTTTTGAGAGCTCTTTGATATCCCATATCGTTTGTTCTTCTTCTTGAAACATAACAACTCCTTAGCAAATTATCTACTCTTTCTACAAAACAAAATGCTGGAGTATCCCCAATGTAGTATTGAATTGCATCTACTGATTTTGTTGTCGGTTCGTCTTCAAAGTCTAACCAATCTAAAAAATCATTTTTAGACCATGATCCGATCTTCTTTAAACTATTCAAAAAGTATCCATAATCATCGAGAAATGCAATTTTATTTCCTGTTCCATTTTGAGTGATACGTGTACTTTCAGCAGATGGGTTTTCAGGGATATTTGTGGCTAAATCAAAATAAATTCGTAAAATCTTTCTTGGTCTCAGATTGTAATGGTTTCGAAGAAGTGTTTGGTTTGATCTTTCAGTCCATTTTGTAAAGAATGTAATTTTTTTAGCATTGCCTGAACGTCTATCTTTACTAACTTCTACAATTAACAAATAATCTTCAAATGTAAAAATAAGATCAATTTCACCAACTCTCTGATTTGAAGAATTTTCTATAATGGAATTTGAATCAATGAATGTAAATCCCATATTGAGTAATAATTCTGCAACATTTCTTTCAGCATCATTTTCAATAATCTTAATTTTTTCTTGGGCTTCTGTAAATTGCATATATTGATGATATTTTTCACGGTCTTAAACAGATCCATAATTTCCTAATTTGCATACTCGATGATAATGTGAGATAATCATAAGATCCTTTATCTGTAAGAGAACAAGAATCATTTTGATTAAAATGGATATTTTGAGGCTAAAATTATGTAAAAAACAGTTCATATCCCAAAGAAAATGAGAAAAGTGAGACAAAATGGCAATTAAGAAAAGTGAAATTTACAGTGATTTATGGAAGAGTTGTGATGAACTTAGAGGGAAAATGGATGCGTCACAATACAAAGATTACATCCTTTCAATTCTATTTGTAAAATATGTCTCTGACAAATATGGAAAACAACAAGATTCAACTATTACAATTCCAAAGGGTGGAAGTTTTGATGATATGGTTGCACTCAAGGGAAAACCTGAGATTGGTGAAGGAATAAACAAAATTATTTCAAAACTTGCTGAAGAAAATGGACTAAAAGGAGTAATTGATGTTGCTGATTTTAATGATTCAGAAAAGATTGGTTCTGGTAAGACGAAAGTAGATACTTTAACTAATATTATCTCAAATTTTCAAAACCCCTCTCTAGATTTTAGTAAGAATAGATCAGATGGGGACGATTTGCTTGGTGATGCTTATGAATATCTCATGAGAAATTTTGCAACACAGTCAGGAAAAAGTAAAGGTCAATTTTACACTCCTTCTGAAGTATCTCAAATTATTGCCAAGGTAATTGATGCACATTATATTAAAAGAAAAGCAGGAACTGTATATGATCCTGCATGTGGTTCTGGTTCTTTACTTCTAAAAGTTGCAAACGAAACTAAACATGGAATTACAATTTACGGGCAAGAAAATGATAATGCAACTAGTGCAATGGCGATTATGAATATGTGGATTCACAAAAATGCTGATGCTGATATTAGAAATGATAATACAATGTCTAACCCTCTTTTTATGAATGATAATGGTTCACTCAAAACTTTTGATTTAGTAGTTTCAAATCCTCCATTTTCAGACAAAGCATGGAGTAATGGGATTGATCCTAATCATGACAAGTTTGTTAGATTTGATGGATATGGAATTCCTCCAAAGAAGAATGGTGATTATGCATTTTTGTTACATGTAATCAAATCCTTGAAAAGCACAGGAAGAGGTGCAATCATTTTGCCTCATGGTGTATTATTTAGAGGAGGTATTGAGGCAGAAATTAGAAAAAACATCATCAAACGAGGATATGTCAAAGGAATAATCGGATTACCTCCAAACCTGTTTTACGGCACTGGTATTCCTGCAGTAATTATCGTAATTGACAAAGAAAATGCTGAAAGTAGAAAAGGCATATTCATGATAGATGCACGTAAGGGATTTGTAAAGGAGGGAAATAAGAACAGACTTCGAGCAAGAGATATTCATAAAATAGTAGATGTTTTCACAAAACAATTAGAAATTCAAAAATTCTCTCGACTAGTAGCATTTTCTGAAATATCTGATGAAAAAAATGCCTATAATCTGAATATTCCAAAATACATTAACAGTCAGGAAGATGAAGATATTCAAGATATTGATGGTCATCTAAGAGGTGGAATTCCTAAAAGGGATATTGATGCATTAGATAAATTTTGGCAAGTTTGCCCAAGTTTACAAAAATCCCTTTTTGTTTCACTCAGAGAAAATTTTGTAAAAGTAAAAATAGAAAAATCTAAGATAAATACAATCATTTTTGAAAATAAAGAATTCAAAGAATTTTTAGACAAAGTAAATAAATCATTTCAAAAATGGAAAGAAAACCATCATTCAACGTTAAACAATATTAAAACTGGAACAAATCCTAAAGAAATAATCTCAATAATATCTGAAGATATTTTAGAGAAATTCTCAAAATTAGATCTTGTCAACAAATATTCAATTTATCAAAACCTAATGACGTATTGGGAAGATGTAATGCAGGATGACGTATATCTTGTTTCTCTAAATGGGTGGAATGTTGCAATATTTTCTATTAAAGATAATAAAGATAAGGTCAAGGGTTGGGATAGTGAATTAATTCCAAAAGATATTGTTATTGGAAAATATTTTATAAAAGAGAAAAACAAAATTGAAGAATTACAAAAAGAACTAGATAATGTTATACAGCAAATGCAAACAATAAATGAAGATAACCAAGGTGAAGAGGATTTATTGTCTGAAGTGAGAAATGATGATAAAATTAGTAAAAAAGAAATTTTGACAAGAATTAAAGAAATTAAAAATGATTCTGAGTTTAATGATGAACTAAAAACATTATCCGAATATCAAAATTTAACAGAAAAAGAAAAAGAACTAAAAAAACAGATCAATGAATATGAAAAAAATCTAGATGATAATTTACTGGAAAAATATAATACTTTAAAAGAATCAGAAATTAAAGAAATTGTCATTAATGATAAATGGATAACTTCGCTTAATGGTTCAATTAATGATGAGTTGGAAAGAATTTCTCGTAATTTGACTGAAAGGATTAACGATCTTGTAGAAAGATATGAGATTCCATTGCCTAACCTTATTGAAAATGTTCAAACATTGACTACTAACGTGAATGAACACTTGAAAAAAATGGGATTTAAATGCTAACTAAATCTATTCTACAAGGATATAAGAAAACCGAAATAGGAATTATTCCTGAAGATTGGAACGAATTTACAATCAATTCACTATCTAAATCATTTACAAAACAGACTGGGTTTGATTATTCAGCATACATAAAACCAAAATTGATTACTACCTTCAAATCAGGCACATTACCTTTTATTCAAAATAAAGATTTCAAAGAAAAAAAAATTAATTTTGATACTGATTATTACATTCCTGAAGATGTTGCTAATAATTTTCCAAGAATCTTATTAGATGAAAAATGTTTACTAATATCAATTTCTGGAAGCATTGGTAAAATTGGAATCTTTTCTAATTTTCGAAAAGCTTTTGTTGGCGGTGCTGTTGCTGTTGTAAAATTCAAAGATATTGATCAATTAGATTGGATAATGTACTATTTACTTTCAAATGCTGGCCAAAATAGTCTTTTGAATAATGTAAAAGCTGGGTCTCATCAAAATTTAATTTTAGCAGATATTAGAAAAATAATAGTTCCTATAACATCAGAAAAAGAACGAAAAACAATTGTTGGAATCATTTCAGATATTGATGAATTAATCCAAAATATTGATAAATTAATCTCAAAAAAGAAAGATACTCAAAAAGGAACAATGCAGGATCTTTTAACAGGAAAAAGAAGACTTGCTGGTTTTACTAAACCATGGAATGTTATGACCTTTGAAGATGTTTCTGATAAAAAAATAAAATGGAGTATTACTGGTGGCCCATTTGGTTCAAATTTAAAAATTAATGATTATGTTTCCAATGGTGTCAGAATTATCCAATTACAAAATATCGGTGACGGAAAATTTAAGGATGATTACAAGATTTTTACATCTGAGAAAAAAGCTGATGAGCTACTTAGTGCAAATATTTATCCTAATGAAATAATCATTTCAAAAATGGGAGATCCAGTAGGTCGTGCATGTTTTATTCCAAACAAAGATAGAAGGTATTTGATGGCATCTGATGGAATCCGTTTAGCAGTAGATGAAAGCAAGTTTGATAAAAAATTTGTATTGTATTATATCAATTCATCTTATTTTAGAAATCGAGTAATTGAAGCAAGTACAGGCTCAACACGCCAGAGAATTGGTTTGAAAGATTTAAAAAAAATTCAATTTCATGCACCTTCACTTGCTGAACAACAAATCATTGGAACGATTTTGTATGATATGAAATCTGAAATAAAAGGATTAGAAAAAGAGAGAGATAAATTTATCGTGTTAAAAAATGGAGTGATAGAAAAACTGCTTACTGGGGAAATTAGACTAAAATGAAAGTAGGACAGATTGAGAGAAAAACTCAGGATAGAATAGTCGAATTTTTCCAAAAGGAACTAGATTACAATTATCTTGGCAACTGGGAAGAGAGGGAAGGAAATAGCAATATCGAAAAAGAATATCTTTTAAAATATCTCAAAGGAAAATATGATGACTCGTTAATCAAAAAAGCAATCAGTCAACTTGTAAAAGTTTCAACAAATCAAAGTAAGAGTCTTTATGACATCAATAAAGAAGTTTACAGTTTTCTTAGATATGGTATTCCAGTTAAAGAAAATATCAAAGATAAAAAACAAACCATTCTACTAATCAACTGGAAAGAACCTCTAAAAAATGACTTTTACATTGCAGAAGAAGTTACAGTAGCAGGTCAACACGAAAAGAGACCTGATATTGTATTGTATGTAAATGGAATAGCACTTGGAGTTTTAGAACTTAAAAGAAGTAAAGTATCAGTTTCAGAAGGAATTAGACAGAATCTAGATAATCAAAAACCTGAATTCATTCGTAATTTCTTTGCAACAATTCAACTTGTAATGGCAGGAAATGATTCTGAAGGATTGCGTTATGGAATAATTGAAACTCCTGAAAAATATTTTCTGAATTGGAAAGAAGAAACTGGAATAAAAAATAGACTTGATAGTGGGTTATCTGTATTATGCAAAAAAGAAAGATTTTTGGAACTAATTCATGACTTTATCGTCTTTGATATGGGTCAAAAGAAAATTGCACGACACAATCAGTACTTTGCAGTAAAAGAAACTCAAAAGAAGCTTAAACAAAGAGAAGGAGGAATTATCTGGCATACTCAGGGCAGTGGTAAGACACTCACTATGATTTGGGTTGCAAAATGGATTCGAGAAAACATCAATGACTCACGAGTACTAATTATTACTGATCGAGAAGAACTAGATGATCAAATAGAACAAAGATTCTACGGAATTGATGAAGCAATATATCGTACAAGGAGTGGAAAAGATCTCATCAAAAAGCTAGACAATGCAGAACCTTGGCTAATCTGTTCATTAATTCACAAGTTTGGTCGTACACAGTCAGAACAAGAAGATGATTTTGTTGATATATTTTCTAAAATTCCAAAAGATTTCAAGGCAAAAGGAGACATCTATGTCTTTGTTGATGAATGTCATAGGACACAAAGTGGAAAAATGCATAAGGCAATGAAATCAATAATTCCAAATTCTGTGTTTGTAGGATTCACTGGAACCCCATTACTAAAAAAAGACAAGAAGAACAGTCTAGAAATATTTGGTGGGTATATTCACACATACAAGTATGATGAGGCTGTAAAGGACAAAGTAATACTTGATCTTAAAATTGAAGCACGAAAGATTGATCAAAAACTCACATCAAAAGACAAAGTTGACAAATGGTTTAAAGCAAAAACAAATGGACTAACGGATTATAAAATAACAGCATTAAAGAAAAAATGGGCAACAATGCAAAAGGTTCTAAGCTCACAGTCTAGACTGGAAAAAATTGTAGCAGATATCATGTTAGATCTTGAAACGAAACCTCGACTTTTAACGGGAAAAGGTAATGCATTATTGGTTGCAGGTAGCATTTACGAGGCATGCAAATACTATGAGATGTTTCAAAAGAGTGGATTAAAAAAATGTGCAATTATCACATCTTATAATCCACATATCAGTTCTATCAAAGGTGAGACAGTTAGTCTTGATGAAGACACTGATAATATTGTCAAATATGAAATATATCAAAAAATGCTTGATGGTAAAAAGATAGAAGACTTTGAAAGAGAAGTCAAAGATAAATTTGTAAAAGAGCCTGAACAAATGAAACTGCTAATTGTTGTTGACAAACTTTTGACTGGTTTTGATGCACCTCCAGCAACATATCTTTACATTGACAAATCAATGAGGGATCATGGTCTCTTTCAAGCAATTTGTAGAGTCAATAGATTAGATGGTGATGACAAGGACTATGGTTATATTGTTGATTACAAGGATCTCTTCAAAAGTTTAGAAAAATCAGTTGCTGACTATACCTCAGAAGCACTAGATGGATACGATAAAGGGGATATCAAAGGTGTACTTGAAGATAGGATGACAGTTGCAAAAACTAAACTTGATACAGCACTTGAAAACATTCGTGCATTATGTGAACCTGTTAAACCTCCAAAAGAAACTCCAAATTATATTGACTTCTTTGCACCGCAAGACAATCTCAAAGAAACTGCTCAAAAAAGAGTTGCTCTATACAAAATGACTTCATCATTACTAATAGCATATTCTAATCTTGCAAATGAAATGAAAGATGCAGGATATAGTAAAAAAGAGGCATTAAAAATTAAAGATGAAGTTAGTCATTACATGGATACTAGAAAGGAAATGAAACTTGCAAGTGGAGATTACATTGACTTGAAGGCATTTGAGCCTGCAATGAGACACCTGCTTGATACCTACATTAGTGCAAATGAAAGTGAGAAAATCTCTGCATTTGACGACATTTCACTTGTTGAAATGATTGTAAAAAATGGTATTAATGATACACTAAAGAAAGTTCCAAAAAACATTAGCAAAAACAAAGACACGGTTGCTGAAGTGATTGAAAACAATGTTAGAAGATTAATCACTGAAGAGAGACCTACAAATCCAAAATACTATGAAAGAATGTCTCTTTTACTCAAAGAACTCATTACTGAAAGAAAAAAGAAAGTAATCAAGTATGAACAATATCTGAATAAAATTGCAGAACTTTGCAAGAAAGTAGCAAATCAGTCTACTGATACAGAATATCCTGATAGCATAGACTCGAAGGGAAAAAGAGCACTATATGACAATTTGAATGCAAATGATGAAATTGCACTTGCGATTGACAAGGCAATTGTTACAATCAAGGCAGACAGTTGGAGAGGAACAAAGATCAAAGAAAGAGCAGTTGAAATTGCAATCAAAAAAACATTAAAGAAATTTAACATTACAGATGTTGAAAAAATAAATTTAATTTTTAATATTATAAAAGAAGAAAAAAATGGCTACTAAACCCAAGACATCTAATTTACAGATAGAGACAGTAAGAAAAGACATTAAGAATATCCATCTTGGTGTTTATCCTCCAGATGGGAGAGTTAGAGTGTCTATACCACTTACAACAAGTGATGAAACTCTTAGGATATTTCTCATAACAAAATCTTCATGGATAAAAAAACAAAAAGAGAGATTCTCAAAACAAGAAAGACAGACAAAAAGAGAATATGTCAGTGGTGAGAGTCATTACATTTTTGGTAAAAAATACCAATTAACCGTGAAAAAGTCAGATACAAAGCAAGAAATCAAGATTACCAAGAAAAAATCCATTGAACTAACTGTTAGACCAAATACTACACTTTACCAAAAACAAGTCATGTTTGAAAAATTTTATCGTGATGAATTAGAAAAAATCATTCCTAAATTGCTTGAAAAATGGGCAAAAAAAGTAGATGTCAAGGTAAAGGAGGTTAGAATAAAAAAAATGAAGACAAAGTGGGGAACTTGTAACACTGAAGACAAAAGACTTTGGCTAAATCTGGAACTTGCTAAACAACCATTTCATTGTATAGACTATGTGTTTGTGCATGAACTAGTGCATTTCAAAGAAAGAAAACACAATGAAAAATTCTTGCAACTATTGGAAAAAGCATATCCCAAATGGAGACAAAGCAAAGAAGAACTAAACCAAGGCATACTAAGTTATTTTGAGTGGGGTTGCCAATCTAATACGAAATTAAAAACTGTAATTGAAAACTAACCCCGATCTGAGATATTTACGCTGAAATATGTTGAACAAACTTGACACAATATCTCAATGGTAATTTCGTCTAAATCTGTTTTGTGCCTAAGTATGTTTAACGAACTTAGCTGAATACTTTAGGTATTTCTTATATTGTAAACCATCCAGATTTGAGATAAGACAAACCAATATTCAAACCAAATAACGCAAAAGTAAATCCATAAATTCCCCACATTACACCATTGACTGCTTTATCTG